>Ga0066842_10000102_pt1 | contig 22653 bp, 9 predicted proteins | sample ETNtaG_19_FD_67289 | JGI IMG/M metagenome (GOLD analysis project Ga0066842, IMG submission 67289) | Marine microbial and viral communities from oxygen minimum zone, Eastern Pacific Ocean - ETNP201302PF86A | ecosystem: Environmental > Aquatic > Marine > Oceanic | place: Pacific Ocean: Eastern...
GCGGCTGAGAACATATTGCTGACGTAGAGATCCATGAGACCATCTCGGTCGTAGTCGCTCCAGCTGACCGACATCCCGGAGGCGCTGTCTTCCGCTCCCTCGCTGGCGGCCACATCGACGAAGCGGGGCTCTGCCCCCGGAGTGATATCGTTGCGATAGAGGTTGTTTCGGCCAAAATCGTTGGCGACGTAGAGGTCGGGGTCGCCATCGTTGTCATAATCTTCCCAGCTGGCCGCGAAGCTGAAGCGGCGGTTGTTGATGTCGAGTCCGGATTTCACGGTGATGTCGGTGAAGGTCCAGTCGCCGGTGGGGGCGATATCGTTTCGAAGAAGCAGGTTTGCCGCCGCGTTGTTGGCATCGTGGTAGACAAAGCCATCGGCCGCTCCGATGGAGACAACGCCCGCATCCTGGGATAGATCGTCGGCTTTGTGCGAGCAGACATAGAGATCCAGGTCTCCATCAAGATCGACATCTGCGGCGGACAGCGACATGGTGTCGTTGCTGGTGGGGATGCTGGCGCGAATTTCGAAGCCGCCTGAACCATTCCCCGCGGCGAGAACCAGCGCCCCCAGGACGGTGACGGCGAGATCCTGGTGGCCATCGTTGTCGAGATCGACCAGCAGCGCCGCCCGGGAGCTGTCGAGCCAGTTGGCCCCCGAGGCGGCCGAGCTGTCGGCGGCCGTTCCATCTGGGTTTCGCAGGAAGAGAAGGTTGGGCAGGCCGCCTTCCTGGCAGACATAGAGATCGTCGAGCCCGTCGCCGTTGACATCGCCGAGCGCGAGACCGGGCGTACCCAGGAGGGCGAAGAAACGGTTGTCCTGGCTGCGGTTGAGCCAGTGGTTGAGGCCCCGCTGGAGCTGCCGCCTGAAGGAAGGGTTGGAACCGAGCACGGCTCCGGTCCTGTCGGTGAAGAGGGGAGCCTTGCTGACGTTGCGGATCTGCTCAAATTGATCTATGGCAATGGAGCTGAGCAGGGGATCAGCTTTTTCGCCGGTCTTTTCCCACCGGGTGGTCCAGGTGGAGTGCTCCTCTAAAAGACCCTCGCCGCCGCGAGCGAAAATCGCGAGGTGCTGGGTCGTCTCTATCGTTCCATTTTTCTCCGTCACGCCGTAGACCTTGAAGGAGGCTCGAACTCCCGGCCTGTTTTTCCATTCGAGGCTGAAGCTCTCGATGGCCCGGGCGAGCCCCCGGGGGGCCCGGTAGACCGGCAGGGAGCTAGGGCTCCCGGCGTCGGCTCTCCTCCGCCTGATCTCGAGGGGAGGCTCTTTAAAGACGAGCTCCAGGTCCCCGGGCCGAAGCGGGCCGCAGGAGAAGGTCGCAGCCGCGATGGCCGCGAAAGCCTCCGGGCTCTTTTTCTCTTCACCCGAGATCAGCGCTCCAAGCTTCTTGAGTTGCCCGGATATTTTCGCGGTGAGAACCTCGGTGCCCCAGCCGTCCTCGCCTGGATTGTCTATTTTCTCCCAATCAGAACCGGGGGACCGCCGGATGGATCCGCCCGAACGGCCTTCGAATACCTCTGTGGATTCCTGCTTGCAGCCGGCAGCGAACAGGGCCGCAAGGACCACGCAGATGTGGAGAGGAGCGCGGGTGATTTTCCTGTTTTTCTTCATAGCGGATGTTTACGCAATAGCGACCGAGTGCTTTATCAGGATAACCGAAGCGGACGGCCCCTGAACAGCGCGCAGGGGGGGGCTCAGCTGACAGGCTCGGCGGTCTGGATTCGGTCGAGGCGGAAGGTGCGCTGCTCGTTGCGTAGATGGCAGTGGGCGATGAGCAGGTTGCCGTGGCACAGAAGCGGATCGATGACCCGCTTCGTTCCGGAGCCGTGCTTGTCTCGGTACTCGATCTCGAGGCTGGCTCTGTCCTCCAGGGCTGAAGCGACAGGATGATGCTCCGGGAGGTCATGATGGTTCGACTCGGGGGCCGACACATCGCCGCCCTGGGCTTTCAGCCAGTCTTCGACGGTTGCATCTTCGCCCTCTCCAAGTTCTTTCGCGAACCTCTGGAATACCTCGAAGGTGGCCTCCACGTCAGCCAGGGCGCGGTGGGCCTGTTTGTTCTCGATATCAAAGGCTGCACAGATCGTACCCAGCCGGTTGTTGGGGAAGCTGTACCTGTTGCGGGCAAGCTTGACCGTGTCGCAGACCGGCCCCTGGGAGAAGTCTTTTCGAGCCAGGCGGAATTCGACATGAAGGAAGCCGAGATCGAAGGGGGCGTTGTGCGCCACCAGCACCCGGTCTTTCAGGAGCGCCTCGACCCTGGGCAGGATGTTGACGAAGAGGGGAGCATCCTCGAGATCTTCATCGTAGATGTCGTTGATCTCGCTGGCCTGCTCGGGGACCCGTCGCCCCGGCTGAACCAGGGTTTCGTAGGTTTCCTTCACCTGGTCGCCAATGCTGGTGAGGATTCCGATCTCAATAATCCGGTGGCCGCTGTAGGGGTTGATTCCCGTGGTTTCAAAATCAAAAACCGCGATGGGGGCATCGGCTAGTCTTGTCGTTAGCAGGGAGCTGTTCATGTGTTGTTTCGCAGGTGGTCTGCCTGGAGCCAGCGCGCCGGGCTCCGATTGCAATGGTTAACCAACGAACATGGACCCTGCCGACCGGTTTGTCAATCCCCTGTGAAGCTGCCCTGGGATAACACTGCGATTCGGCGAGCAGGCAGCCATGTGATAATAAAGAATGCGGGGGTGGTCGGCAGGCCTTGGTCCTGCGGGTCCGGTGAGCGGACAGCCGTGGTCCGAACCTGATTTCCCGGCGCGTTCGAGTTTGTTTTCTTGACTGGATGCCTTCTGGAACAGAGACTTCGTAAGGATCATGTTGAAGCTTCAAATTACAGACAGCGGCGGAGTCTCAAGGGAGCTCGATTTCGCTGAATTCCCTGTTCGAATCGGACGTGAAGACAGCTCAGACATCGTTACGGGAGATTCTAAAACATCCCGCCGACACGCCGTTATCGAGCTGGATGAAGGCAGCCTCTACATTTGTGACCAGGATTCGAGCAATGGCTGCTTCCTGAATTCAGCCCGGGTTGAGCGGAAGAAGCTCGGGCCCGGTGACAAGCTTCGGCTTGGCAATACCCGGCTCGAGATCCGGGAGATTGACGGCCAGGGGCCGCCTGCCGCGCCGGAAGTGGAACCGGCAGTGGAAGTTGCCGAAGCGGCAGTAGAAGAGCCGTCCGCAGGGGATCTGGCGGAGAAGGCCGCCCCTTCGGAGGGGACAGCCAGCCGCAAAAGCGAGGAGCTGGCGGCCCGCCTGGCGAGGCGGCGCAAGCTGGCTGTGCTTGGCCCGGTCCTTGTCCTCATCCTGCTGGGTGTCGGGGGCTATTTCTTTTTTGATGGCTACGTGAACCAGGAGCGGCCGGCTGTACAGTGGAGCTCCGCCCAGCTGCGTCACCGGGCGGCCCTGGACCAGGTTAAGGAATTTGCCTGGGAGAGCGGTCATCTCGAGTCGATCACGCCTGATTTTCTCAACCGGATAGCCGTCTCGAAGATCGAATTCTCGGAGGTCAAGTTCAGGGCAGGGGAGCTGTCTTTCGTCCATCTGGACCGGATCCTGCGCGATCGTCGTCAGCTGGATGTGAACAATCGCATGTACGCCCTGGTCAGCCGGAAAGACATACTGCTGAGACAGCAGTCCTGGAAAACGCTGTTTGAGTTCGTCGAGAAAGAGACGGCTGAGATCCTCCGTCTCGATCCCTCGATCGCGGGTAAGCTGCAGCAGTTGAGCAAGAGCTGCACGGATACCGCGGATGAAAATTATGAAAAGCTCGTATTCCATTCCGAGCATCTCGAGGGACTCGGGCAATACGGCGAAGCCCTCGATACCATTGCCTATGGCCGGGAGCGTTTCAAGGGCACGGAGTACATGCCCCGGTTCGATAAGGTTCTTGCCGGGTTTCGAGAGAGGACGAAGAAGAGAATAGAGGAGGAGAAGCAGCTTCTCGTGCAGCGGCGCAGCAAGCTGTTGAAGAGCAGCCCTGTGGCGGCGGAGGAAAAACCGCTATCACTGGCCGGGCAGCTCGCCGGTTTGTTGAAGTCTTCCCTCAGCGCGGTGGACCTGGCCGGATCTGCGGAGGAGATCGCTCCCTCGAAGATGGTTTCCCTCGCCGGTGAGAAACTGTCCGGGAAGAATCTTCTCCTGGCTGCCCGTTTCGCTTTCAACTCGATGCTCGCGGAGGAGGGCGGCAAGCTGTTGCTGAAGTACCTCGGCAAGGAGAGGGAGAAGGAATGCGTCGCCGACAGCGCCGCGGCGCGATTGCTTGCTGATGCTCGCGGACTGGAAGAGGTACCCGAAGGGGGGTTTACCTATACGCGGGGTAGCGGCTGGGAAGATACCGGCGACAGAACCCAGCGTCTCGCTCTCGTCGAGACCTCGAAGATTCTCAAGAAGTTCAAGCTGGTCAAAAGTGAGAAGAAACTGAACGATTATTTCGGCCAGCTGGTCGCGGTGATGTCCCGCTCTGAACTTCCAGCCGAGGGCCGGGAGCTGATCCGAGCAGGCACCATCGAAGAGCTCGGCAAGCTCAGGGAGAAGACCTCGAGGGGGCTCGAGAGAATGGTGAAGCACACGGCCTTTTCCCGATTGAAGAAAGCGCGTGAAGAGCTCGACAAGCGCAGGGTGGAGGCGATCAGGATCATCTACGACAGCAAGATCTACCTGCCTGAAAGCCATGCCGACTGGCCCAAGGGAGATGAGGTTAACGGTCAGAAGGAGGTGGATGAGGCTGTGGAGCTCGTGCGGGAGCTCTGGAACAGCGCGGCGAGTTTCGCTATTAGTCTCGACAAGTCAACCAACGCGATGAGCGAGCTGATCAGGACCATCGAGGAGAGCTGCTACTCCGAGCTGAAATACTCGCCCGCCGAGGGCGACAAGGGCGGGCTGCAGGATCTGCGTAACAACCTCGACAGGAAGATCGATCTCAAGAGCTTCGCGCTGAACCGGACTGACCTCGATGCCTACACCTACAACCGAAAGGTAGAGGGCTACAATAAATCCCTCAAGAGCGACGACATAGCCGAGACAGACAAGCAGCATGCCGTGGTCTTGAATGATTACCGCGAGATGATGGGCCGTCGTCGGCTTTTCCTCGATGAGCGGCTTTGTCGGGCCACCAGGAAACACAGCGCCGTCTGCGATTCAGCCGGGAAGATCTGGCACAGCGGCTCTGATGGAAGTCCGAGTTCCAGGGCCAAGGCCGAAGGCTTTCCGAGCGGGGTCGGTGAGAACATAGCGATCGGTTATTCCAACCCGGTGGATACCTGGGAGCGCGGCTGGTATCGCGCCAGCGATCACCATCGTAACGGCCTGGGAGGGCGCTGGACCTGCCTTGGCTACGGCTATGCCGGCCGGGTGGGAACGCAGAACTTCTCTGCTATCCCGGTGCCCTTCAAGTAGCCATAGCAGCTTCAGCCGACGGGTTTTTATTCGAGCGTGAATTCAGGCAGGGGGACGATCGCGCCGCCCTTTACCGCTGACTCGTGGGCGCAGATGCCGACGCAGGTCCAGTTAGCCGACTGCACGGCGTTCGGCCACGGGTCGCGGTCATCCAGGAGAGCCGACACGAACTCGTTCACCATATGCGGATGGGAGCCTCCGTGTCCGCCGCCCTGTACGAAGGACAGGTGGTCGGCATCCTCGATGCTCTGCGTGAACTTCTGGATCTCTTCGGGGAGAAGGTGGGCGTAATCAGGCACCGTAACGAGCTCTGGGATCTCTCCTTCGGGCTTCTTCGCGGTATGGATCACGTGCTTCTCATCTTCTACGAGGGTCCATTCGAAGGATTTCTTCGTACCGTAGACATCGAAGGATTCACGGTACTGGCGGGCCGTGTCGAAGAGGAAACGCCAGATGTGGGCGGCGATGTCAGAGTCCTGCAGCTTGATGTGGCAGCTCTGTACGGCGTTCGAGTTTCCGGATTTCTCGGCGAGCTCATCGCTGATGGTTCCTGAGCCGATGCAGGAGACGTACTCGGCTCGCCCGTTGACGAGTCCCAGGACGGGACTCACCACGTGGGTGGCGTAGTGCATGGGAATCATACGTTCCCAGTACTCCGGCCAGCCCTCCATGTCCTGCGGATGGGAGGCCTGCATATACTGAATCTTGCCAAGCTCTCCTTTTTCGTACATCTCCTTGATGAAGAGGAACTCCCGGCTGTAAACGACAGTTTCGGCCATCATGTACTTGAGGCCGGTCTCCCTGACCAGTTCGCAGATCTCGCGGCATTCTTCGACCGTGGTGGCCATCGGAACAGTGCACATCACGTGTTTGCCTGCCTTGAGCGCGGCGATGGACATGGGCGCGTGATCCGGGATCGGGCTGTTGATGTGGACGAAATCGACTTCGGGGTCCGACAGCACCTCATCATAGCTCGTGTGGCGCCGCTCGATGTTGAACTGGTCGCCGATCTCGTTGAGCTTAGATTCGGTTCTCTGGCAGATCGAGTGAATCTCCGCGTTTGCGTGGGCCTGGTAGATGGGGATGAACTCGGCTCCGAAGCCAAGTCCGATGATCGATACCTTCATTTTCTTGTCGCTCATTTTCGTAAATCTCCCGCTGGTGGGCCGAACGGCTTCCGGGAAAACACTGGAAGGCCGGCAGGTTGAGTGAGCCTTGGATTTTCTGTAAGCGGGCCGCTGATTGCAAGGCAGATCGAGGTGTTTTCGGATATCCGGGGGAAGACGTCAGCTTAACGGGTGGGCAGGAGGTACAATTGTCCCGGGGACAAATATCATCATGATCCACGCAGAAAGAAAAAAACGTTTCGCCGCCTTGCTGATTTTCGCGGCGCTGCCGGCCTGCGCGGCGCTTCTCGCCCACGAGCGTAAGCGCGGCAGTATCGGATATATCGACAAGACCGGCCAGGTGCTCATTACCAGCCGAGTGCTGCATGAGGCTGGCAGCTTCTCGGGAGGTTTTGCCCGGGTGCGTCTGCACGAAAACAAGGTGTACAAATACGGCTACCTTGACCGCAAGGGGAAGATGGCGATTCCAGCCCGGTTTGACTGGGCGCGGCATTTTTCCGAGGGGAAGGCCTGGGTCGAATCAGCTGAAGGGCGGGGTTTCATCGACAATCGCGGCAGGCTGGTCATCAAGGGAGAATACCGGGCCGGTGGAGATTTCAGCTCCGGCCTGGCTGCCGTCGGCACCGAGAGAGGTTTCGGCTATATCGATGGCGGGGGAGAGATGGTCATTTCCGCGCAATATTCATCAGCCGGAAGGTTCAGCGAGGGGCTCGCCGCGGTGGGTCTTGGGGGCAAGCTTGGCTATGTCGATCGGGCCGGCAAGCTCGCCATTCCGCCTCGTTTTGAAAAGGCCTACGATTTTCACCAGGGCCGGGCGCGGGTTCTTCTCGATGGGCGTATAGCCTACATCGATAATACCGGCAAGGTTGTCATCGGCCCCCTGGAGGGGGTGAGCAGGGCGTTTGATTTCAGGCACGGCCTGGCGCGAATCCGCGTCAAGACGCGCTGGGGGTTTATAGATCGCTCCGGTAAACAGCTGGTTCCACCAAGCTATTTCGCTGCGTATGATTTTTCCGAGGGTATGGCGAGCGTACAGGATGAGAAGGGCTGGTCCTGTATCGGCTCCGATGGAAAGGTCCTGTTGCGGATGGGGCAGGATTGGCTGATGACCTATTCCGGAGGTCTCGCGCCGATGATCAGGGACCGTAAGGTCGGCTACGTGAACCGTGAGGGCAAGGTGGTGATCCAGCCCCAGTTCCTGCGGGCCTTCGAGTTTTCCGAAGGCTTCGCCAGCGTCGAGCTGGAATAAGCGCCAACCGGGAAACCTACTGGCAGGCCTCTGTTGGTGTTTCGCAGCTCAGCTCATCCTCGGTCGGGTCTTCCCCGCATTCGACCGGCTCGGCCGGGGCGGCCCCGCCTATGAAGAGGTAGTTCAGCAGATAGACGGCGTCGGTCAGGTCGACCACTCCCGTGTCGTTGACGTCGGCGGCCTTCATGCAGCCGGGGGCTCTTCCGCCTGTGAAGAGGTAGTTGAGGATGAAGACAGCATCGCTGATACCGGGTCCGGCGGCTCCTTCTACCATTCCGCGTAAGAAGACGGGCGGGCAGTCAGCTTCGCAGCCGCCTTCGACCTCGAGGATCCCATCAGCGTCCGGCGGGCCAAGCGCGCCAATCTCTTCCGCGCTCAGGGCGCCGTCAACGAAGAGGAAGCTCGACAGGTAGCCGCCGCTGGTCTGTCCATTGTCGTCCGTCAGGGTGTAGAAGAAGGGGGTGGCATCGTTGCGCGAGTACATCGCCCAGCGGCCATCCGCCGCTCCGAGGCTCTGTTCGCCCACCTCTTGTCCATCGATGTATTTGCGGAGAATGATGGACCCGCCTTCCCGGGAGAAAACGAAGGCGATCCGATGCCAGGTGTCGGCCCGGATGCTGCCGCTGTAGCTTCCGCTGATTCCAATGCCGCCGTTCTGCAGGTTGATAAACAGATCGCCATCATTGGAGTTCGATGCGTTCGTATTCAGTAGCGAGAGCCAGCCATCGGCGTCAAAGGAGCTCGATGGGATCAGCATGTCAAAGACAAGGCTGTAGTCGTTGACATAATTTCCGTCGCCATTCGGTACCGCGCCATGGGTTACGAGGAACCCCATGGCGCTTTCTGCCGCCTTGGGGAATTTCATGACCTGGGCCTCCTCGCCATCAATCGGGGCGATATCGAAGTCGGAGGTCGATCCGAATTCCGCCGCGGCCGCGGTGGCGCCATCAGGACCATCGGAATACTGGATGGAGCCGGCGCCCCTGGAAGCCTCCAGGTTACCCCCGGTGAAATCCCATTGGGTGATGGCCTCTCCCGATGGCAACTCCGGGGGAATATTGATCGGTGGGGGAGGTTCGGGCGCTTCGCCCTTCCTGGGCATGCGGTTGAGGCGGATGGAGTCAAAGGAATCTCCCTCCCTGTCAATCGCGTTGATGACCAGGGTGTCTTCTGTGACATCGACGCGTACGTAGTGATGGACGTACTGGACGACGCGTTGGATCTGGTCCCACTCTCCATCAAATTCATCTTCCCAGAGCCGTCCACCGGCCCCGGAGGTCTGGATGTAGGCGATCCTGCGCCCGGTATCGGGGGGCGTGAAGATCCCGCGTTCGTAATCGTGGATGTGTCCGGTGAAGTCCACGTCGACTCCCGCCGTCTCCAGGAGTGGAACGACATGCATGCGAAGCTGGGCGTAGAGGGTCTCCTCGTAGATCTCCGAGTAGGGCGGGTGATGGTGGAATACCAGCAACCAGTTGGCTTCCTGGGCGGCATCGGAGAAGAGGTCATTGTAGAGCCACTGGTATTGCTCGCTGCCGGGCATGAAGGGGAAGTTTGAGTCGAAGATGACGAAGTGGCAGCCGGCGTAGTCAAAGGAGAACCAGTGCTCATTGCCGGGCTGGGCCAGGTAGTCGTAGAACCAGTGCGAGTTCCTCTCGTGGTTTCCGATCGCCGTGTAGAAGGGGATGTTCTTCGACAGCGGCTGCAGGGGAGAGAGAAACTCCACTCCCCACGAGGCGTAGACATCTCCGTTGTTGACCACATCACCGACTCCTACGGCGATGTCAGGTTCGTCGGCCGCCATCAGCCTCGATATCTCGCCAAAGACCGAGGGATTGGCCTGGTTGTCTCCCCAGACGGTGAAGCGCATCGATGCCTGGTCTTCCGGCGCCGTTGTAAAGGTCTCGGGCGCGCTCTCGATGAGCTCGCCTCCGGCCTCTGAGCGGACGAGGTATTCAAACTCCTCTCCCTCCGAGAGACCTTCGAGCCTCACCTCGTGGATTTGGCTTACGCCGGGATGCGAGGCCTCCTGCCAGTCTTCGCCATCGCGGCGATAACGAACCGTTCCGCTGGCCTCGGAGAGGGTCTCCCACATGATGGTGATCTCGCCCGGGGTGACCCACTGCAGGTAGGGACCCTCTTTGATGCCGGGGTCGCCGGCAGGAGGCTCTACGGCGCATTCCTCGCCCGCGACCGGTTCGGCGTCAAGAGGTCCATCGGAGATCTCCCCCAGCAGCGCGATCTCCGCCGGGCAGAGAGCCGCGTCGCGGAGCTGTACCGCGTTGAGATGGACCGTCCCCATCTCCTGGGGAGCTCCCGCTGCGCCGGATTCATCGGCAAAGAGGAGGAACCAGTCCACAGGGCCGCCGGCCGGGTAGATACTGAATCGTCCATCGACGGTTACCGCGCCGGCATTCCGCTGTACCTCGGTCCCATCGATGTAGCTGATGTAGGCTCCCGCGGCGCTGTCGACCACGAGCGCCAGGCGGTGCCACCTGTTTGCCGTGATGGAGCCGCTGTAGTTGCCGCTGATGCCGATGGCTCCATCTCCCCTCAGGAACCAGTCTCCATCATTGCCGCAGGCGAGAGGTGCCGTCGAGCCGTTCTCGTTCTGGCAGGAGTTGGTCTGGTAGAGCGAGATCCAATCGTCTGTTTCGGGGAACCTTACATCCATGACCAGGGTGTAGCTGTTGAGGTAGGAGCCTCCGCCGTTGGCGTTGAGCCCGTGCCGCGCCGTCAGCGCGTTGCCATCGCCAACCACGGCATAGGTTATTTCAGTCCCGTCGATATCGGCTGAGGCGAAGCGAATGGAAGGGTCGATCCCGGGGAAGGCGGAAAGGATGAGATCTTCGACATCCGAGGATGAGGAGAGGTCGCCATCAAGATCCCAGTGGGCGACGTTTTCCGCTTGCGCGGCGCAGGGAAAGAAGAGGAAGAGAAAGGCCGCGGCAAGACATCCTGATTTTGTTCTGAACATACAACTGCTCGTTGGTTTCATTCGAATTCCTGAACTGTAACGGACAGATCCTCACTACTATTTTCCAGCCTCAAACTCCGGGATTGAAGCAGCTAATAAGAATTATCCCGGATCGCCTGAGAATGCCGTCCAGCGCTGGAGAAGGGAATAAAATGGCGCGCCAGGGAGGACTTGAACCCCCGACCACCGGATTAGAAATCCGGTGCTCTATCCAGCTGAGCTACTGGCGCGCTCCTGAAATTCCATTCGGTCGGCTTTGCCTCGGCGAAGCCTCGTCGGAGAAGATAGCAGGCGCTTCGATGACACGCAAGTTCACTCGTTTGGAGGAAACCGGTCCAGGAGGGGAAAGCGGTGTCAGGCCGCGGGGCCGCCGTGGCGCAAAACGGCCTTTGAGCGCGGCAGGCAGAGATCCAGGACCCGCTCTCCTTCGATCACGAGGTTGATCTCCGGGAGCCAGCTCTCGGCGTTCTCCTGGTGTTCTCCCCTGTGCGGGGATTCAAGGATCATCGCCTGTTCGGTCTCGGGATGAAGGTTGCCGGAGAAGAACTCGGGGGGAAGATCCTTTACCTTAAAATCGGCATCCGCTCCCGGGAGAATCTCGATATCGATTTTGTGTTCGTAGTCTCCCTTCTCAAACCGACAGATCCTGATCGGCTTCTCGCCGAAATTCCGGACCCTGCACTGGAAGATGCTCTTGAATCTCCTGCGGCCTTTTTTCTGTTCGGGTGTCCACTTCATGAAAAAGTCAATGTCGCGGTTCAGGCGCAGCCTCTCGCTGTCAGAAACAAGAAAGTAGGTCTCGTGTTTTTCAGTGCACTCGAGCAGCTCGATCCAATTGCTCGAGTACTCCTTGAGGATGCCCAGGTGGCGGCAGGTCTCGTCACCGTTTTCCGACTCGACGATGACCCTGGAGCCGATATAGCGTTCGAGGATCGGCTCGAAGCGGTTACTCACGGCGCCGAGCGCCTCATCTCCGATCTTTTTAATGCCGGCGTCCTGGCTCTTGGCGAGCGAGGACGAGGCCTTGCCTCTGCTCTGGGCGACCACCAGCCCCATCGACTGGCTGATGGCATCCTTGAAGGCGTTGGAGAGGTTGCGTAACCCGCGGGCGATCTTCTTCAGGAGGCCTCGCTTTTTCAGGGAGTTGACGTCTTTGAGTCTTCGGGTCTTGTCTTTCTCATCGAGCTCTTCGTGGTAGCGTTCGATCGCGAGGATCTTGTCCATCTGGTCTTCAAAGACAATGTAGCTCGTCTCGGTATTGCCGGTGTCATCCGCGCGGGCTTCCGAATAGATGACCTCGATGCCTCCCGGGTAGACCGTCAGCTCACCCCAGACCGGATCCCGGTCCTCCTGCTCAATGCTGACATAGAAATTGCTGAAGTGTTTCAGACAGCGGTCGAGCGCCCAGCGTTGGATGACAAAGCTGATCAGGGCCGCTCCAAAGACGAAGATCAGGGTGATATAAAAAATACTATCCATTTTGTTTACGCGAATTCACTTCGGCGGCTGGTTGCGGCGGTCACTATAGATTAAATCTTTATCAATTGTCCGCCTGGAGCAATCTATTTCCGTGTCATCAGGTTTATAGGCCCTGTCCGCCGGCGCAGGCATTGGAGCAGCCCGCGATGGGAAGACACTCGGTTCCAGGAGCCGGAGGCGCGCCCCCCATAAAGAGATAGGCCAGGGAGTGGATCGCATCGGTGAGGTTGATCTCCGCGTCTCCGTTGACGTCAAGCAGGGTGAGATTCGCCGGGTCGCTGATGCTTCCTTCCTGGCATGGCAGCCTGGCGGGATTGCCCAGGAAGAGATGGCCGAGCAGGGCGATCGAGTCGGAGATGTCCATGCCGCCGTCCTGGTTCAGGTCTCCGGGAACCTGGAGCCCGCCCAGGGGGGCGCCCGGGTCCGGAAGACCCGGGGTGCCGTCGCTGACACTGCTGGGCCGCCAGGCTCCAGGTGAGCGAAGAGCTTTGCCTTCGGTGAGTGGATCGACGAGTTGCAGGGAGGGACCGCCGCCGTCGGTCTCCGGATGCCAGCTGTCGTTGTAGCTGATCCTGAGGGTCTCGGCTCCACTCGAGTCGATCAGCGAGAAGGTCTCGCCGCCGTTGGACAGGTTGCCGGAGAACTCTCCGGCAACAAGGATCCTTTCGAGGTCGTAGCGCGAGGCGAAGGCCTCGAGGTTCTCGACGATCACCAGGCGCTCACCGGGCTGCAGGCTCGTCGCCGCGCCGGCGGAGAAGTCAAAGCGGATGCCGCCCTCGATCCGCGCACCGGTCAGGTCCAGCGCGGCGGTTGAAGAGTTCCACAGCTCGATGAACTCAAAATCGCCGGGGTCGTGCTCGTTCTCTTCTTCCGCCGGGCGAGGGTGGTACATGAGCTCGGTGATCCTCAGAGGCGCCAGGTCGGCTGTGTATTGGGCCTCGGTGAGGGAGCTCCAGTCGCCTCGTCTCAGCACCCTGGCCTTGAGGGTGGTGGTTCCCGCGAGGGTCAGGGGATCTCTGTATCTTGAAGCCGCGGGAGAGACGGCGCCTCCTTCGAGGCGCGGGTCGCTTCCATTCGAGGTGAAGTAGATCGTTCCGGCATCGACGCTGATGCCAACCTCCAGTCCGCCGCCGCCAGCGGGAATGGTTCCGCCGTGAGGTTCGAGGGTCGGCGGCGAGAGCTCCGCAATCAGCTCGCGTCGGGCAAGCTGGGCGAGAAAGATGTTCCTGCGCCGGGGGAAATACGTGTTCAGCAGCCACTCCTGGTAGGCGACGTAGTGCTGGTTGCGGTGGAAGAGGTCGTACTGATCCCTGGAGCCGGAGCCCTGCAGGACGTCACGGCGGAAATCACCCCAGCGCGCCGATTCGGCGACGACCGCGCGCCAGACCTGGTCACGGCGTGTAAGCCACCTCGCCAGCACCTTGTCGGTACTCAGCGCTCCGTTGTTGTAGAAGTGCTTGCGAACCCTGTCTGCAAAGCGCAGGCGAAACTCGGGGTTGGCCCGCAGCGCATTGTAGAGACGTGTCGGCTTGTTGTTGTTGTTGAGCCCGGTGCGATCGCGGTTGAGGATGATGTCGAGGTCAGGCTGGGGCGGCGGCGGGTTGTTCTGGTGGCGTGAGATGATGAGTTCGGAGTCCCAGCAGAAGAACTGGTAGCCCGGGCCGCCTTCGCGCCTGCTGCCGGCGTACCAATTGTGTCCATCCCAGTCATCGTTGCCGAGGTAGAAGTTGAGCAACATGTAGTCGATGAGGTTGTCGACGTCCAGCAGCTCGCGGATCCTGGCGTAGCCTGCGGCCGAGGAGACTCCGGAATTGGCGATGCTCATCATCCTGTTCCAGTTCGACAGGTTGCCGTCGACCGCGGTGGTAACATTCTGGACATCGTAATCCTCTCGTTCCCCATCTCCGTAGGATGCCATGAACGGAGCCGAGGGCCTCTCGTGGAGATTGTAGAAGCCCCAGTAGAGGCCGTTGATGTAGAGATGCACGAAACGTCCATGGGGCGAGGGCTGGTCCATGGCGAGCTGCGAGTCCCGGATGAACTGGTCCCGCAGGTACTGCGCCCTGGGGTTCTGGTACCAGTGCCAGTGGGTCCACGAGTTATTGAAAAAGGCGCGCAGGACGACCGTGTCGAACTCATCGGTCGCGCTTGAACCCTCGGGCTCGGCTTCAAAGAGGGGGTAGCGCAGCTTGCCCGGTCCGTAGTCACGTTTGAACAGCAGCCGAAAAGAATGCTTCGGGAAATTCGGCGAGCGGCTGGAACCTCCCTGGATCCGGATTCCGCAGTTGACCTGGAAGCCCTCCTCTTCGCCCTCGGGGTCAAATAATTCGACCGAGGCGGGCCGCTCCCAGGCGACCCCCTCTGATTGGGGGTTGAGGTAGATTCCGCGGGAGCCGAAGAGGTCGTCGCGGTCCATTGTGATCGACAGCGTGGGGATGTCCTTCAGGTCATCGACGATGCTTTCACGATAGACGCCATTGAAGAGGTCGTTGTCACCGACGACCTCGGGGTCCATCTCGTAGTCCGCCGGTCTCCCTGACCAGGAGGAGGGGTAGCCCGGCTGGGTGTTCGACTGGCTCACCACCTGCGAGAGGAATACGTAGGTGTGGGTCATGACGTCGGAGGGCTCGTGGCTTTCCCGGAAGGAGGCGGCCCGGACCGTCGTTGTCCTCGCTATCTCGATGGGGCCCCTGTAGGGTGAGCCGTCATTGGGCCCCGCAGGCGCGGATCCGTCGGTGGTGAAGCGGATCGCCGCGAGTGGATCGGAGGATGTGAGCTCGAGAGTGAAGGGCTCCTCGTAGCAGCCGCGCTCGACACTGAAGGCGGGTGAGTCCAGGAAGCCAATCACCCCATCGCCGTTCGGCTCTCCCGGGGTAGGCTCGATATAGTAGCCTTCGCGGCCCAGGGCGTCCTGTCCGTAGGAGACATCTTCGAACTGGCGCGGGTATTCGGGGGAGAATTCGGAGAGTACGGTCTCTCCATCTGGAGCGACGAGGGCGAGGTATTCACCACCGGAGCGCAGCCTGAAGCTGGTGTGGAGGCGCGTCTCAGCCTCGAGCTCATCGGGCTCGACCCCGGCGGCAAAGACGACCGCGTATCCCCGTGGGGGGATGATGAGCTCCGGAAAGCGCCAGCGGTCAAGCTCCTCGGGAGTGTCTGTCAGGAAGTACCCGCGAAGATTGACCGGGATGGTGCCGGGGTTGTAGAGCTCGATCCAGTCGTGGCGTTCTCCTCTCGAGTCGACCAGGCCCTCTTCGTTGTCGGCGAGAAACTCGCTGATAAAAGTCGACCTTTCCTTCTGCGCGGCAACCCGGGGAGGGCTGCCGAGATGGGCGAAAGTGAACAGGAGTAGAATAAGGGCCGCTGGCCAGGCCCGGTTGCCGGGATACATGATCGGACTATTTTATCATCTCTATACGCTGCGTACATCCCGATTGGCGATGGTTCCCCTGGTGAGCGAAAAGCCCCCTGTTCCGGGTTTCTTCTGGACTGCTTCGCTGTCGAAGAGATAGGCTTCGGAGCGCGAGGCTGGAAACAGGCCGGGATGGCGGAACTGGCAGACGCGGGGGACTTAAAATCCCCTGGCCGCAAGGCTGTGTGGGTTCAAGTCCCACTCCCGGCACCATCTCTTTCTTCGAAGGCCGCGGAGGGTTAGCATGGCATGGTTGGCTGTCCTTCGCTGTGAACACACCCTTGGAATAGAAGAAACGTCATGAACAGATTTTCTCAAATTCGGCCCCGCAACTTACGCGCCTTGTCTTTCCTGCCGCAGTTTTTCCTGGTTTTCAGCATTCTCTCCGCCGCGGGGGGCGAGGGCGAGCCGGAGCGCTGGTGGAATGACCGTGTGGAGAAGGCGTTAGGGAAAGCCGGGGACAATCGGGGCGAGCTGCAGAGCTTTCTCTGGAAGGTCGCCGATTCGCGGCGTCCCGCGGCTGAATTTCTACTGGAGAATATGCCGCCGCGGGATCTCAGCAGCCTGAAGGCTGGCTACCTGGTCGAGAACCTGCGGCTGGCCTTCGAGGCGAAAACTGCCGCGGCCTGGGGAAAAAAATTGCCGGAGGATGTCTTTCTTAACGATGTTCTCCCTTATGTGAACGCCAACGAGGCCAGGGAGGCCTGGCGTCCGAAGCTCCGGGAGAAATGCCTGCCGCTGGTGAAGGACTGCAAGAGTCCGGGCGAGGCGGCGCACGAATTGAACCGGAAGATTTTCAAGCTATTCGGTGTGCGCTATTCCACCAAGCGCAACAGGGCTGACCAGGCCCCTGCTGAGACCATCGAGACCGGCCTGGCCTCCTGTACCGGACTCTCGATTCTCCTGGTCGATGCCTGCCGCTCCGTCGGCGTGCCGGCGAGGCTTGCCGGTACCCCCAATTGGGTCAACAAGAGCGGCAACCATACCTGGGTCGAGGTCTGGGACGACGGCTGGCACTTCGCCGGCGCTGCTGAGCCCGACTCGCGCGGACTCGATCACGGCTGGTTTCAGGGCCGCGCCGCGCAGGCGATCGAAGATTCTCCTGAGCACGCTATCTACGCCATGAGCTTTCGCAAAACAGGAACCTCCTTTCCGCTGGTCTGGGCGCCGGGGATTGATTACGTCAGCGCGGTGAATGTCACAGGCCGCTATGTTTCCGCAGGCGCGAAGCCGCCGGAAAAACCCCGCCTCCTGGTGAAGGTCTTTGACGAAAAAGACGGAGAGCGCGTCGTGAGGTCGGTCGAGCTCATCGACCGGGCCGATCTCGAGAAAGTGCTGCGAGGCAACAGCCGGGATGAGTCCAACGACACCAATGACATCCTCTCCTTCAAGGTCGAGAAGGGTCGGGCCTATGATTTGCGCATTCTCGATGGAAAGAGAGTCCTCAGCCGGGAGTACCGTTGCGGGGGCGGCCGCCAGGATGTCGTCTCGATCTTTCTCGGCGAGCCATCTGCCGGTAAGTTGAAGGAGGCTGATGAGAAGAAACTCACCGCGGCGCTGAAGGGGTATTTCAGCGCGGATGAGAAAAAGCGCGCCGGGTGGAAATTCAGCCGGTCGCTCGACAAGCTGCTCGCAGGCAACGAGGTCGCCGTAAGGGCCGCCGCCTGGAAGGCCTATCTCGAGGCGCCGTCGCATTCGGCCCTGAAGGAAGATTTCGACAAGCACAAGGTTCGCTTCAAGACCCATCTCAGCCCCTACACCTTGAAGAACGTGGGCAAGCGCCCCGAGGGCGGCTGGCCGCTTTTCATCGCCATGCATGGCGGCGGCGGAGTTCCCAAGCGGATCAACGACAGCCAGTGGCGGCACATGCAGATTTACTATCGCGACCAGCCCTCGGTCACAGGTTACCGCTACCTCGCCCTGCGGGCGCCCAACGATACCTGGAACGGTTTCTACGCCGATTACGTTTATCCGCTTGTCGAGAACCTCGTGCGCCAGTTCCTGGTCTTCGGCGATGTGAATCCCGACAAGGTGTTCATCATGGGTTATTCCCATGGCGGCTACGGCGCCTTCTCGATCGGACCGAAGATTCCATACCGCTTCGCCGCCATCCACAGCTCGGCGGCGGCACCCACCGATGGACAGAGCTCTGCGAAGACGCTCAGGAATACGATCTTCACCTTCATGATCGGTGAGAAGGACAATGCCTACGGTCGGCTCAAGCGCTGCAAGAGCTTCGATGAACAGGTGCGCAAACTGCGCGGCGACCGCAAAGATATCTACCCGGTGACCATGGAATTCAAGAAGGGTTATGGCCACGGCGGGCTTCCGGACCGCGACAAGATCAAGAACATGTACCCGGCGGTGCGCGACCCGGTGCCGGCGGAGTTGACCTGGGAGATGACCGATGGCGTGGTGAAGGACTTCTTCTGGCTGAGCTCGCCGGAGGCCTACAGGGGCCGGGAGCTCAACGCCTCCTGTCGTAAGAACAAGCTGGTCATCACCACCCGGGACATCAAGCGCTTCAGCGTCCTGCTCGATGAGCGGCTGGTTGATTTTTCAAAGCCGGTGACCATTGAGCTCAATGGAAAGAAGGTCTCCGGGGGAAAGCTGAGGCCCTCTCTCAAGACGCTTGTCGAGACCCTCAGCCGCCGCGGGGACATCAGGCTAGCCGCCACGGTGGCCTGGTCGCCCGGGTCCTGAAGCGGTGAGGGCTTTTCCCCGGCCTGTTTTCGTTCTTCTGTTCGGCCTCTCAATGAGCGTCGCGGGGATCGTTCACGGGCAATGGAAGGAGGCCGCGATCCCATCTTCCTGGAAGTCGCCGCCTGCCGCGGAGTTCAAAAAGTCCGGCGGCTTCGCCTGGTTCCGGTGCGCGGTGAAGATCCCGGCGAGCTGGGCCGGCAGGGATACGATGCTCTTTGTCGAGCCGGTCGATGATGCCCGGCAGACCTTCGTCAACGGGGGGCGGGTAGGGGCCACCGGGACGTTTCCGCCGCGCTACCGCAGCGGTCTGGGTGAGAGCGGCCGCTTCAGCTTGCCGGCCGGCGTTCTGCGTCCCGGCGAGGTCAACATCGTGGCGGTGCGGGTTTACTCCAGCGGCAGCCGGACCAATTTCTCCATAGCGCCGCCGACGTTTCTCGCGGGCGGGGAGGGGATCCGTCTCGAGGGACAGTGGCAGCGCCGTTTCGGGGATGACCCGTCCTGGGCCTCGGCGAAGGCCGAAGAGGTTCCGCAGGAGAAGCTTTTTTCGAAGATCGACAAGGTCAAGGATACCGACGGCTACCTGCTTCGGCGCAAGGGAGACAACGAATCGGTGTCTCCCCGCGAGTCTCTGCGCCGTTTCGAGCTTCCCGATGATCTTCGCCTGGAGCTCGTCGTCGCCGAGCCCGACATCGCCCAGCCGCTGTGCTTCCATTTCGATGAGCGTGGTCGGCTCTGGGTTCTCCAGTATCGCCAGTATCCCGACCCGGCCGGTCTCAAGCCGCTGAGCCGTGACAAGTTCCTGCGCACGGTCTACGACAAGGTGCCGCCCGCTCCGCCCGGCCATGTACGGGGGCGGGACCGGATCACCATTCACGAAGATCTCGACGGCGATGGCTATTTCGAGAAACAGAAGACCTTTCTCGACGGTCTCAACATCGCCACCAGCTTCGCCCGAGGCCGGGAGGGTGTCTGGGTTCTCAATCCTCCCTACCTGCTCTTCTATCCCGATAAAGATGGCGACGATGTGCCCGATGGCGATCCGCAGGTGCGGCTGGAAGGTTTCGGGCTCGAAGATTCTCACTCCGTAGTCAACAGCCTGTGCTGGGGGCCTGATGGCTGGCTTTACGCCGCGCAGGGAAGCACGGTGACCGCCAGGGTTCGCGCTCCCGGCAGCAAGGCTGAGCCGGTACACACCATGGGACAGCTCATCTGGCGCTACCATCCGCATGAGCGGCGCTACGAGGTCTTCGCCGAGGGCGGCGGCAATACCTTCGGCATCGAGATCGACTCCGGCGGCCGGATCTACTCCGGCACCAACTGGGGAGACTCCCGTGGTTTCCACTACGTGCAGGGCGGCTACTACCGCAAGGGTTTCCAGAAGCACGGCCGGCTCTCGAACCTCTTCACCTTCGGGTATTTTGATGACATGGATCACAACTCGTCTTCACGCTTCACCCACGACCTGGTGATCTACGAGGGCGAGGCGCTCCCCGAGCGTTATCGCGGCCGGCTCTTCGGCGTTGAGCCGGTTACAGGTCAGGTCGTATTGAGCGAGGTGTCGAGGGACCGATCGAGCTTCAGAACGCGGGATGTCAATCGTCCGGTGAAGACTGACGACCAGTGGTTCCGGCCTGTCAACATCGAGATGGGACCCGGCGGGGCGATCTACGTGGCCGACTTCCACGAGCAGCGTATCGACCATTCGAGCCACTACGCCGGCCGGGTAGCCCGGGGCACCGGAAGAATCTATCGGCTTATCGGCAAGGAAACGCCCGGAAGTCCGCCGAGGGACTTTTCCCGGCTCAGCTCAGCCGCCCTGACCGCTCTTTTTTCGAGCCCGGATCGCTGGATTCGCCAGCAGGCATCCCGCCTGCTCGGAGAGAGAAGAGACGAGGCGACCCGCAAGACGCTTGAGAAGGAGCTCTTCTCCGGCCTTCGCCCGCTCGAGGCGCTCTGGAGCCTGGGTTTTGGAAGACCGCTCGATGACAGGTTGGCCCGGCGGGCGCTCTCTCACCCTGATGAGCATGTGCGGCGGTGGGCCATCCGGCTGATTTGTGACGAGCGCCAGGTGTCTGGATCCCTGGTGGACCGTCTCGTGGAGCTGGCGACCGCGGAGAAGGCGCTCGAGGTCAGGAGCCAGCTAGCATCTTCTGCCAGGCGGCTGGCGGCGGCGGATTGCCTGCGCCTGGTCGAGGCGCTTTGCGCTCACGATGACGATTCAGGCGATGTACACATTCCGCTGCTGTTGTGGTGGGCGATCGAATCAAAGCTCGAGGCAAATCAAGACGATGTGGTGGCTCTTTTCGCGAAGGCGGCGCTCTGGAAACGCCGCCTGGCTGCCGAGCACCTGGTCTCGCGGGTCATGCGGCGGTTTGCCGTAATGGAAACCGAGGCGGGGTGGGCGGCCTGTCTCGGGATGCTCAAGCAGGCTCCCGGCAAGGAGGATTCGAAACGGCTGGTCGCGGGCTTCGAGAAGGCGTTCGCGGGCCGGACGCTGCCGAAGCTGCCGGGCGCTCTTGTCGCAGCTCTTCTCGATGCAGGCGGAGCATCTCTCGAGCTCCGTCTTCGCGCCGGCGATGCAGAGGCACTCAAGAAGGCCAGGGCGATGCTGGTCGATGCCGGAGCTTCGAATTCAGAGCGTGAGAGAATCGCCAGGGTCTTGGGAGAGATCGAGCGCCCGGAGGTGGTCGGGTCCTTGCTGGAGGTTCTCAAAAGCGGCGCCGGGGACAGCCTGGGGAGCGCCTGCCTCGGCGCCCTCGGTGCTTACGAGGATGGACGGATTCCGGGGGAGGTGTTGAAGGTGCTGCCCATGATGAAGGGCGACCTGCGCGATCTTGCCCTCGAGCTCCTGTCGAGCCGCAAGGCCTGGGCCGGGGTTCTGGTGGCAGAAGTGGGGAAGGGAAACGTCGCCAAAGGGCAGGTGCCGCGCAGGATTATTCGCCGCCTGCTGGGCTACGGTGAGCCGGCGTTGAGCGCGGCGGTGACGAAAACCTGGGGCAAGCTCGAGGTGGCCGATGCGGCGGCCATCCGGGCGAAGGTCGAGGCTGTGAAAAAGACGATCGAGGCAGGGACGGGGAATCCCTATGAGGGTGAGCGTCTGTTCATGGCCCGTTGCGGCCGCTGCCATCGCCTCTTCGCCGATGGGGGAGAGGTCGGACCGGACCTGACAAGCTACCAGCGCGAGGATCTCGAGCGCATGATCGCCAACATCGTGGCGCCGTCCTCTGAGATCAGGACGGGCTATGAAAACAACCTGCTCATCACCCGCGATGGCCGGACCCTGGAGGGCTTCCTCGCCGATAGCGGCTCGAAAACCGTCGCCCTGCGAACGATCGAGGGCCAGACCGTTGTCCTGCCGCGAGAGAAGATCCTGCAGCTGCGGGTGCTCGGGACCTCGGTGATGCCGGAGGACCTGCTGAAAGAGTACAACGAGCAGCAACTGCGCGATCTCTTCGCCTACCTGCGTTCGACCCAGCCCTTGCCCTGAGCCCGGCTCAGCGCCAGTCGGCGCTCAGATCACTGGTGTCGTACTGGCTGCGGATGCGCCATTCGCGCAGCACCGCCAGCATCTCGGCCTTCTTGTCGGCAAAGCTCGGATCGTCCCAGAGGTCCTTCACCTCGTCGGGATCGTCGATGAGGTTGAAGAGCTGGCCGAATTCCTCTTCGAGGAAATGCACCAGCTTCCATTCCTTCGAGCGCACCATGGTCATGAACTCGGTGTCGGTGAGGATTCCATCGCGCGCCTGCTCGGCGAAGACGTAGTCGCGTCCGGACCACTCCTTGTTTTCGAGCGCCGGCAGCAGGGATTCGGCCTCGAGGATGTCGGGGACCTCCGCTCCGGCCAGCTCGAGGATCGCCGGTCCGAGATCCATCTGCTGGCACAGCCCATCGATGGCGCGGCCGGAGTCAAACCGGCCCGGTGAGCTGACGATCAGCGGGATCCGGGTGATCTGGTCGTACATAGTCCACTTCTGGCTGTGGCCGTGGTCGGTGAGGCAGTCGCCGTGGTCGGAGGTGAAGATCACCACCGCGTTTTCGAGGTAGCCCTGCTTCTCGAGCGCCTCCATGATCTGGCCGACCTTCTCGTCGATCATGGTCATGTTGGCGAGGTAGTAGGCGCGTTGCAGCTGGCGCTGCTCTTCGGTCGGCTCCAGCAGGTGAACCACCGAGTCGTGGTCGACCTCGGTGTTGTGGACGCGCAGGGCCTTCAGCGGCGGCGGCTGCGCGTCGAGTTCTTCCTGCGTCACCTCCAGGAGCGGCAGGTCCTTCTCGAGGTAGGGCTCGGCGTAGCGAGGCACCGGGTCGTAGGG
>Ga0066842_10000109_pt1 | contig 21884 bp, 21 predicted proteins | sample ETNtaG_19_FD_67289 | JGI IMG/M metagenome (GOLD analysis project Ga0066842, IMG submission 67289) | Marine microbial and viral communities from oxygen minimum zone, Eastern Pacific Ocean - ETNP201302PF86A | ecosystem: Environmental > Aquatic > Marine > Oceanic | place: Pacific Ocean: Eastern...
ACCAGGTCTGCCGATGATGTCGCCTTCACCTTTTCCGGCAATACAAACCGGTTCTTGTCAGGCTACCCCGTCGTCAACGCGACCTTCAGGGGCAGCAACGATTCTCGCAGCTACTCGCTTGCCTATGCAGTCGACTATAGCAACAACAATCAGGTCGTTTCACTCGATCTCGACTTCCAGAACGAGGTCTCCGACCTTGCTTTCCAGGTTCTCGATATCGATTCCCTTCCAACCCAGGATGGCGAAGGTGGTTTCCGGGACGGGGTCCATATCACGGGATACACGGCACAAGGCGCCAGCGTCCTGCCTGACCTGAGAATCGCGGAAAACAGCTACATCTACCAGGGCAGTCCGCTCGACGAAAATCAGGTCGTCGGATATGCCGGGAACGCGTCGAACGGCAACGACCGCGGGACGTTGTTCGTCGCCTTCAGCGCCCCGGTCGAGAAAGTTGTCATCCACTACACCAACGGCACCTATGATCCGCGCGGCGGATACGCCCCGAGCTCCAGCCCGGCGCCCCAGGGTATCGCACTGCACGATCTCTCCTATTGCCTGCCCAAGCTGGCGGAGATCTCCACCACGAAAGAGCAGATCATCCATGCGGAGGGCCCAGCTGGCTGCGATCTGATCCCCGGTGAACCTGATCCGGAAGCACAGCATGCGATCCCGGGAGCATGTATCGAATACAGGATCACCGCCACGAATACCGGCGGAAGTCTGGCCGAGGATCTGCGGATCGTGGATGAACTCAATCCCAACCTGCTATTTGTGGCCGCGCAGCAGAGCGGTTTTGCGGCTTCAGGACCCGGGTTTGGTCTTACCGCACCTGCTCCCTTTCAGGATTGTGCAGGCGGCAGCTGCACGATCTCCATCGATTCAGCCCGTCTCGCACCGGGCGAGGCCGGTGAAATACTGATCAGGGCGCTCCTCAAATAGCACCCTCAGATACAGAGTGGCCCAGCACGCTGCCTCATCTGACAGAGGAGATGTCCGGCGTGCGCCTTCGCGGATTTTCCGGAATGGAAATCCGCGAGGGCACCCACGGCCAGAATGGAAATTCGCACGGAAAATCCCCATCTTGGATGTGACGGAAATTTCCGATCCAACACCACCAGCAACGAGGGACATCCCCAAATGAGCAACTCTCCTTTTTCTTCCAATCCCGCAATCGGCCGCAGTGCCGCCGCGGTCGATCAGGGGCTCCAGGCGTTTTTCGCCGGCACCTACAAGCAGATGACCATCGCAATGATCATCACCGGCGTTGTCGCCTATGTTTTCGGCATGGACCTCCTCGCCGTCACGAAGGGTCAGCCGACGGCGTTCCTTCCTGCCGGACTTCTGACCACGCTCTTCGCGACACCGCTGAAATGGGCCGTCATCCTCGGTCCGCTCGCCTTCGTCATCATGTTCAGCATGATGCTGCACAGGATGAGCGCCGCCACGGCCCGACTGTGCCTCTATGGCTTTTCGGCGATGATGGGCCTGAGCATCTCGACCATCTTCGTGCGCTATACCGGCATGTCCATCGCCCAGGCCTTCTTCGCGACCGCAGCCGGCTTCGCCGCCCTGTCCATGTGGGGCTACACGACCAAGCGCGACCTGAGCGCCATGGGGCGTTTCATGTTCATCGGCCTGGTCGGTCTTATCGTCCTGGGCCTGATGAACATCTTCATCCAGTCAGAGCCGATGTCCCTCGCGCTGGCGGCCATCTCGATCTTCGTCTTTGCTGGCCTCACGGCCTATGATACCCAGAAGATCAAGACGAGCTACCTCGAGATGCGCGGCCACGCCAGCGAAGAAGACCTCTCGCGGATGGCCACCATCGGCGCGCTCGAGCTCTATCTCGACTTCATCAACATGTTCCTGGCAATGCTTCGCCTCTTCGGCGCCACGAACGACTAAGCTCACCGAGAGCCCCGCTAAGCGGGGGTCATCGACCCATCCTGCCTGGCAAATCTCCTTCTCCTCCAGCCAGGCAGGATGCATTGACCCGCAGCCAGCTGCTGCAAGATCGAGGAGATATCCATGAATACCCCACTCAAACGGACGCTCTCATCCTGGTTCATCCCCTTGCCGTGCCGCGGGGCGCCGATCTCAAGCTTCGGCTCTGGTGGCAGCTGCTCGACAGCTGGTCCGGTCAGGTCTACATCCTTCAAGGACCAGGCCTCGATGCATCAGCCTCGCCGGCCGCTTCTACACTCAGCGCCATCATCGACGCCCTCGACGATGAAGCTGCCAGTCGCGGCAAGGACTGCATCTGGGATGGCGCAAGCGAGCCAGCACTGACAGTCGCGCTCGATGCGATCATCCCCTTGCTCGAGCCGAGTGGCCACATCACCGTCACCGGCGCCTTCGCCGAGGACAGCATCATCCGGGTTGCGAAGCGCATCCATCATTCAGGTTTCGAAGTCTCGATCGACGACTCTGTGCTTTGGCGCGACGAGGTCGATTGGCAGCGCGATCTCGCGGCCAAAGAGCGGCTGAAGAAGCTGATGGCAGTCCTTCCACCCCCACAGGATTAACACCATGCATTTCGACATCATCCCCGACATCCACGGCGACTATGACCGTCTGGCTGCCACCCTCGAGACCCTTGGCTGGGAAGAGCAACCAACCGGATGGCGACACCCCGAGGGGCGCCGCCTCGCATTCCTGGGCGACTTCATCGACGGCGGATCGCAGAACGAAGCCGTGCTCGAGACCGCCTGGCAGCTTATTCGATCGGGTCAGGCTGTCGCAGTGATGGGCAATCACGAACTGAATGCCATTCATTATCACCGCCGAGACGCGTCGGGACAATGGATGAGAGAGCACGACGCAAAGAGCAATCAGCAACACGCCAGTTTTCTCGAAGAATTTCCCGTGGCAAGCCCTGCTGCTCGCAACTGGACCGAGCGCTTCCTTGACCTTCCACTCTGGCTTGATCTCGGCCCGGTGCGGATCGTTCACGCCTGTTGGGATGATGCAGCAATTGCTACCGTCAGCGCGCGGCGGCCGGACGGTCGCCTCAAATCCGAAGATCTCGCCGAGGTCGCCCTCGACGAAAGTGACTTCGCGCGCGCCGTGAACTGTCTGCTAAAAGGGCCCAAGCACCCGCTCCCTCAAGGCGCTCACTTTCATGATCACTCCGGGCACAAGCGCCATAAGGCACGCGTGCGCTGGTGGGCTGCGGGAGCCGACCCCCGATGGCGCGACCTCGTCGTATCGATCCCTGATCTGTCTCAGGTCCCGGACCTCCCGGCAGATCGTGGCAGCGGGCCGCGCCTTTACGACCCGTCTGCAAAGCCTGTGGTCTTCGGGCACTACAAACTCGCTCCAGGCTCAAGCGCCGGCGGTCGCAACGCACTTTGCCTGGACTACCCCGCACAGCCGGCGGCTTTCCGGAGTGATGCTGTCGCACCGGGCCAGCCCTTGACCGAAGGTCTGTTGCTGGCCTCGTAGTCGTCTGTCCGGGATTTTTCGCACCCCTTCAATGGCCCTATTTTCTTTGAAACAGGGAGCAGCATTGAAGCATCCCGAATACTGGTAAGCCTGCGGGCAAGGAGACATCCATGAACCTCACGCGCAACGCTGTCGCACTCTATCTCGTCGCCGCACTTGGCGCAGGCGGCGTCAACACCGCCGCGGCACAAGGAACCACCGGCACCGCAGAGGGCATGGATTTCGACACGCTGGCCGCCTGTTCGGTGGTCTATCAACAAGTCGGGTCTCTCTATGAAGAGCAGGGTGAAACCGGCAAAAAAGCCGAATTCAGCCAAGCTGCAAACGCCTATGCAGCTTCCGCCCTTCACATGCTTGGCTACGAACTCTCCGATCCACAGCAAGCCACATTCTACAGCGAGCAGCGGATGATGGATGTCGTCAATGCGCTCAACGCAGCCTCCGAGGCCAACCCCGAAGGCGACATGGGCGTCATCTCCGAATGGCTTCCCTACTGCGATGAACTCGGCCCCCTGGTCAACCAGGCGCTCAGCGCGCGCGATCAGCGCGGCTGGTAAGGCCCTCAAACTCCCGGAGCCCATCATGGACCCACAAACCACCGCAGGGCGCTACATGCGCCCTCTCGACGAGCACGCCCTCTTCACGCATGGCGCCACCTCCTGGCGCATGGATATCGCCACCTTCCGCGCACTTGAAAAGGTGGTGAAGAGCGCCAGCTGGCATACCCCGGATGTTTTTCCGGCCGACACCGGCCTGATCGTCGATCGCCCCCTCGGCCGCCTTACCGATCAAGACAGGCAAGAAGCACGAAGTGCACTCTCCATAATGCTCAACGACCCATCGCTCGTTCCGAACCTGCGAATGCTCGGCGTGCTCGAAGTCGGCGAGGTCGAGTTGCAAAACGGCGCGCTCGACCATGGCTGGCATCACGATGGCCTCGCAGGCAAACGTCATGGCCACGCGGGAGATTTCTTCTGCATCACCTACTTCTCCGAGCGGACATGGGACGACGATTGGGGTGGCCACTTCGAATACGGGGTTCGCTCCCTGGGGGATCATTGGCCGACCTCGAGCTTTCAGCCTGAAGGTCAGGTTATGCGGATTGCCCCCGCAGCGCGCACAACATTGCTCGGGTGGAACCAGAATCCCTGCCTTGTCCACCGATCCGCACCCCTCAGGGAGCTCAGGGATCGCATTACCATGATCGCCTCTGTCCGTCTTCGCCCGCGCAAATAACCCAAGAGGAACTTCGAAATGCCCGTCAAAACCGATCCGATCACCGTCGAATGGCAAGCCCGCCCCAATGGCAATGGCGCCTGGGTCAGCGTCGGAGATCTCGACAGCGGACCGCATTTTCAATGCGACTTCGTAGGCGACATGGAAAAGGGACCCGTCTCCAAAGCCTGCTTCGCCTGCACGCCTCCCGCCTGGGTGATCCGCAAGCTCAACCTGTCGTAGGACAGCCATTCAGGCTCCATGACCCCCGGCGCCTTTGCCGTGCAGCGCCGGCGGTCATGCAGCCTGAAGAAGGAAGAAGCGGAAGCGGTCAACACTCGCTCAAGCAGATCTCTTCAATCCTGTAAGACCCTCGGCACCAACACCCAACTCGCAAGCCCAGACCAGCTTGACCGCGTCGACAGAAGATCATCGATCGACGCCCCCTGCGAGAAAGGTGATTTTCCCATGCCTAAAACCCATCCGTCCGCTGCGTCCCGGCGCCGCGGCACATCCATTCTTGTGCTCGTGCACCCCTATGCCACAGCCTCCGGACCCATCGACAACCTCGAAGCCATCTCGAAGCTCGTTGAAGATTGGGACGGCAATGTCTATGTGCTCGCCGATCGCGGCGGCAATCCGCTCTCATCGCTCCAGGGGTCGCACTTTCTCGATGTGCTGTTCGACCGCACCGCGGCCGCAGAAGACCGTGGAGAAATTCGTCGCCTCTTCGCCGATGAGGATTTCGGCGAGCTGGCCGACGCGATCGAGCATCTGGCTGATCTCACGCCCAATGCGGGCGACTACACGATCACTGGGGCCTCCATGGAAGGCGCCTGCACAACTGTCGCCCGTGGCCTTGCCGAGCTTGGGCTTTCGGCCGTGATCGACTCCACCGCCATCACAGCCGATGATCGCGCGGTGGCTGCCATTTGCCCCACCGAAGACGACACTTTGATGCGGCAGCTTCTCGGTCAAGAAGAGGACGCGGAAGCCTGAACCCAAAAAAGGGCGGCAGTTTTCACCGCCGCCCCATGACATTTCGATCAGTCGACCGATCCTTCAGAGTTCCATGGCCTCTTCGCGGCGTGCACGCACACGCTCCTCGGTCAATGCCTTGCCGATCTTCTTGCCTTCAGCAACCGACACGACCACGCGCGCCACTGCCGAAGCAGAGAGCTTGGCGATCCGAGGATCGCCCATGTTGACGACCTCGATCCCGTTATCCTCGGCGATCCGAAGGGCTTGGCCGGTGCCGCCTTTCACCTTGCCGCCTTCGGTCCAGCAAACCACGACATCGCTCGGACGATCGAGCTTACGTCCGAACATCTGGCTTCCGTTGCGCGCATGCATGTTCTTGGGGCCCGATCCCAACTGGTCGTATTTCGGATGGTATTTCCGCGCCAGCTCGACATGCCCCTGGCTGGGTTCATCAGCGAAGACAGTCTTGCCATCGGCATATCGCTTCCTCCCATCGCGGAGGGGGTCGAACCCGTTCCAGGGCAGAAAGATCTCCTTGAGATTGGGATCGACCTCATCCGCACCTTCTTCGAACGCACTGTCGGCCCCCTTTGCCGCGCCCGATCGCAGGACGAAACCCGACTTTGCAAGTAGCTTGCCGACGGCTTTCATCTTCTTGATGACCGCATCGGGCGTGTCGCGCGCACCGATGCCCGCGTAGAACTTGGTGCCTGCCGGCCGGGTGCTTTGCGAGGGTGTCGAGATCTCACGCAGATCGTCTTCGCCACCCGTATTGTCGGACGCAGAGTCGTTTGAACCGGACTGGTCCTTGGCTTTGGTCGCTTCCGGCTCCACCCTCTTCCCCGTCTGGGAAACCATATCGCGCTCCATGTCCTTCTTCGGCCCGTCGCCGAGCACAGAGACCTTCACGCCTTTTTCGGACAGAGGGCGGAAGTGCTTTTCGACCAACGGACGCACATCATCCCAGGACAGCTTGCCGAAACCCGCCCCAAGCGCCGGAATGGCGACGGATTTCACGCCGCGGGCTTCTACCGCGCTGGCGAGCTTCTCCAGACCCCGATCCACCCATTCCAGCTTTGAAGGGTCCTGCCAGTGATCCTTGGTCGCCACATGGGCGACCATAAGGTCAGCCTTCCCCTTTTCCGCCTTTTCTCCGCTGTCGCGCATCACACCCACAAGCTGAACCATGCCGGGCTTCATGGCGCCGGATGCACAGACCCTGCGCAGGGGCTCCTGCGAGCCCGGGTAGCGGGTCTCAAAAGCCGCCGCGAGACCCTTCTGGGCCGTCTCGAACCGCTCGGGGTTCTTCGCCTGGCGCTCATAAAGCTTGTGGACCTGGCAGTTCACGGGATTGACGATCACGTCGGCTCCCATGTCGAAAATATCCTCACCCGGACGGTATTCCATCTCGTTCACCCTTGCTCAGAACTTCTTGGTTTTCTTCCAGGGAAGATGGGTCCTCATGTTCTGCTTCGTGACAGCTATAGATGGATGCAGCCTGCCTTAGTTAACATCTTCCCCGCCCTGAAGGACGGGGATTTCCGTTCCCATTCAGGCTGCTGACGCAGCGGGTTCGGAAGTTCGCGGGTCATCGGGGCAGCCAACGCTCCCCCTCGCACGCGCATCAACGCCGTGTTCCGACGCAAGCAAGATCGCTCTCGCAAGAATGTTCTTCGCAGCATTCACATCGGCATGTGCCGCGTGACCGCAGGTGGTGCATCTGAAGCGCGCTTGGCTCTCGCGGCTCTGGTGATCGACAGCGCCACATTGGGCGCATGTCTGAGATGTATAGCGGGGATCGACGAAGACGATCTCGCCTCCCCGCTCCTCGAGCTTGTAGGCCAACTGGCGCGCGATCTCGTGCCATCCGACGTTCAGAATGGACCGGTTCAGCCCGGCCTTCGCCCGGACGCCGGTGCCTGGCGCCTCGACCGTCCCCTTCGCCGAGCGTGTCATGTTCCGCGTCTTGAGGGCCTCCATCGCCACCATCGGATACCGCCGGGCGATATCAGTTGTGGTCTCGTGCTGCCAATGCCTCCGGATGCGTCCCCCGCGCGCCTTCAGTCGCGCCGCCCGGCGCAACGCCCTGCGGTGACGGTTGGACCCCCGGGTCTTGCGCGACGCCGCACGCTGGGCGCGACGGTGTCGCCGGTCGATCGCATCGAGAGAGGCCGGTAAGTGATAGGTGACTTCGTTCGACAGCACGAGCGCGGTGGCAACCCCGAGATCGATGCCAATCGGCTCCGCGTCGTCCGGGGCTCCGGGCGTGTGCCGCACCACCTTGCAGGCGATCGAGATCATCCAGCCGTCGCCTTCACGGGCGACCGTGACATTGCGGATTGTGCCCTCGAGCGGGCGGCTGTCGCGAAAGCGCACCCAGCCGATCTTGGGTAGTCGGATCTCGCTCCAGCGACGATTGAGCCGGCGTATCGCTACCTCGCGGCCCATCACGCGGAACGCATCGCCACGGTCTTTTCGGCGGAACCGCGGAAAGCTGGCGCGACCCGAAAAAAAGTTCAAGAAGGCGCGATCAAGATCCATCAGCGTTTGGGTCTGCGCGGTCTGACTGACCGCGGCGATCCAGTCGAACTCGGCACGCAGGCCTTTCAGCTCCCGGATTTGGTCATGGCAGCTGATCCTGTGGGCTCGTCCGAAAACCCGGCGCTGCTCCAGCGCCAAATTCCACACCAGACGGCAAACGCCGCAGAACGAGGCCATAGCCTCCGCCTGCGCCGCCGTCGGCTCCAGTCGATACCGATATCCGCGGATCATCTCCATATCCCGGATATTGGCCAGAAAACCCGCACCAGAAATGAAAGGCGGTCGTTTCCTCCCCTCCCTGAAGGAAGGGGTTTCCACGACCGAAGTTTGGATGATGAGCCGACACGATTACTTCCAGGAGCTTGCCGAGGGGCTATACGACGCCCTCGAGGCTGCTGATGAGCGCGAACCAGATCTCATCGATGCAGACCTCTTCCTCGACAAGGTTGCTCCCGAGCGCATTGCGGGGATCGGAATCGTGAGCTTGGCTCATTGCAGGCTCTTCGAGCTCCGCGCCATTTGGAACCATCGGCGCCGTCGTCCACCGCGACAACGGCCTGCCACCGATCGCGCGCGAGCATTCCTCGCTGATCTCGACAAGGAAGTGCTCATGCGAAGCGAGGGCCACGAGGACGCCGTCGATATTTTCATGGCTTTCGAGATGCCAGACGATTTTCACGAGGCCGTTCCGCGGGCGATCGAGATTTGCCAAGACGTTTTCTTGCGTCGACACTTCGAAGACCAGGCCGCTCTGCTGATCGAACTCTCTCTCGAGGGTGGTCAAGATCGCAGTCTCACACGCGCCGCCGGTGCGGCCACGCGCTTCTTCGAGAGCAAGCCCGCATCCGCGCATGCGGCGATGGAGCGATTTCGCCTCATCGATCGTGCGATCGAGATGGCACATGACTGGCTCTGCACTGAATGATCAAGCCGCAGTCCTCGGTGCGACAGGAAAGACAGACAGAAGGAAGGGGTCTTGGATCACTCCCACCGAACGATCCTCATTACCTGCTTTTCGTCTTTCTCGATATCAGCCAAGATCGCAGGCATCGGTTTTACCCATACCAACCTCGGTCTCCGAGGGTTTTACGAGGACACTTCATGGCGCATATCGCTTCAACGGATAAACTCCCCACTGATGCCGAGCAGTTTTACTTCCAGTCCGGCGGCTACGTTCTTCTGCGCATTGTGCGCGACGGCGACAAATTTTCCGTCCTGACGGCAACCGCCTCGGAAGATCACCCCTACCGTCCGGCCCAACCCCGGAAGCCGACGAGGTCGATCTTCACCAATCCGGATGGCACGCCCTTCAAGCCGAAGCAGGACCGCGAGCCGCCCGCAGTCCATCCCAAGGCCTACCCTGACAGGGAGCGCCTCATCGCGGCCGCAGAGAAGTGCTTGCACCTTGGGAAGGCCGAACCCCGTGAAGATCAATGGGCGCGCCCTTATCTCGCCTACCATGGTATCAGCAGTGCCGCGTCCATTCGTTCTGCCGGCAATCGCCTGGCCGAAGAACTTGGCTTCGAGATCGATCCCCGCCCCTGGGCCGCGGAAGAGATGCAGTCGATCTATGAGGAGCTCGCCATCGACGACTCTGGCGATGATGTCTACCTGGGAGATGGCATGTCGATTTCGTCGAGCGGCAAACTGGTCTGACACCCACAGGGGCGTCACTCAAGGGGTGGCGCTCCCCTCTGGTCGCATTATTCCCCCACGCCGCATGGCGAATGGACCCACTTACCAGGGATGCCCCATTCGCTCACCCGCTTCCTTCTTGGCGTTCGCGCCATTGCCGCCCTGCCCTCATGGCGCGCCCAGCAATCGCTGATCATTCTCTCTGAGGCCGTGATCGCGTTTCTCGCTCTCTTCCTGCTCGAGAGCGGGGTTTCGGAGATGCGCACGCTGGGCCTGCTTGCAGCCATCTATCTCGCAACCGGCCTTGCCATCCGCCTGCACCGGCTTCACCTCGGCAAGCACCCTCGCATCGTGCCCGTGGCGCTGATGGTCCTTGCCACCGCAGGATCAATCGCCACCCTGGCCTCTCCCACGCCCGAAAGCCTCGTCCTTGCAGCCTTCGGCATTCTGACGCTGAAGGACCTCGCCACCACCAGCGCCATCGGCGATATCCACCGGGCCGCCGACCGGATCGGCTCCGCACCTTCCCAGCTGGTCTCTACCGGAATGCTGATCGGGGCCATCCTCGTGATGGCCGCGCTCTGGGGATCGGGACAGATCCTGACGACTTCACCGAACACATGGGCGGCACTCGTCGCGCTCTTCTGCGCCGGGTTCCTCGTGATGCTCCTGCGTGGTGGCGTGAAAATCAGCGGCTCCCGCGCCGGCCGCGAGGTCCCGCAGCTGGCACGGCTCTACTGCTACCTGTCGATGACCTACAACGCCACGAGCTTCGTCGGAAAGAGGTTCGTTCTGCCGCTGGCCATCGCCCAGATGGCGCGGGGCCTGGGGCTCGGTGCTGACGCCTACACGAGCCTTGGAGTGGTTCTGAGCCTCCTCGTCCTGCTCGGGCTTGCAACACGAGGGCTTTCGGGCACCATGGGCGATCCGCGCGTCATGATGTTCGGCGGCTTCTTCACAGGCCTGTCTCTTTGGCTTGTCCTTGGGCTATTGCTCGGCGGACAGTCTGTCGGATGGATGCAGGCTTGCTTCTCCATGATCTGCCTTCTCGTCATCGAAATCAGCAACAAGGTCTGGACGCTCGGGTTCGTCGAATGCCTGCGCTGCACCGCAAGGCAGGAAGGCGGAAAAGATGCCGCCGATGTAGAGATTGCCTGTTTCGGCTTCTTCATGGAGGTCAAAGGCTATGGTGCAGGCCTCGGATTTCTCGTCGCTATGGCAGCCCTCACCTTGGAATTCTCCGCCCTTGGGCCGGCGGCCTGCCTTGGCCTACTCCTCGGCGCCGGGATATGGATGCAGACACAGCCACGGATGCCGGCCGTCGACACCCCCGACCCGACCCGGACCTGAGACTACTCCTGCTTGTCTCTCATGGAGAGCCATGGAAGACCGGCACCTGACTGCTCGACAAGACGGTTCTGCTCTGCGAGCGCTTCGGCATTCTCTTCCCGCCATGCCTGCGCCCGTGCATCCCGCGCATCGGGATGCATATCATCACCGCAAGCTGTGATATCCCCACCCTTCGGGATGATCCCGTGCCGGTAGGGCTCGATCACAAGACCGCATGAAGCCTGACGCGCCGCATAACCACCAAAATCCTCCGATATGGTGGTGATGACCAGATCCCCGCCCGCGCCGCGGTCCAGGGCGACATCGAAGCGTGTGGACAAGCGCCCGAGGTAAGAAAGAAACTCCTCCACGCGACTGGTTGCGAGGGGCGTCCTCGCAAGCGCATCGGATTTGCGTCGCAGCATCTCACCCGTCTGCGCGCGACCAACATCGCTCGACACGAAAGGCCCCTCCTTGCGGCGGGTAAGAACTTCGGCCAGGCCATCATCCGCTTTCGTTGCCTCACGCTTGTTCAGCGCCAAGCGCAGCCGCGAGACCTCGTCTTCCAGTTCCTCGCGGGTCATGTCCTTGGGCAGTTTCATCGTCGGTCTCCTTCGCGGCCCCGGGCGGCCTTTCACAGGATATAGCGATGCAACGCTCATGTCTCCCAATCTCGAACAGCGTTGCCCTGCTCGGCTGCGCCAAAGGCGCGTTGCCAAGCGATTATCGCGGTGCCGCTGCCTGTCTGTCTTTCTGCGGACCGAACCTCTTCCCTATGTGGGACAGACAAACGCCCGCAAGATTTCAGAAAGACACGCATGAAAAAGCTCGCCATTTTCCTCCTTGGAACGACACTCGGGGGCGTCGGCGCCACCGGCGCCATCTACTACACCTTCCCCTTCCTGGTGCCGATCACGATCGAGGCCGCTCAGCATACCCTGATGCCGGGGCAATATGACGAATATGGCGATCCCTATGGTGATCAGATGCCGCCCCTTCCGCATCATTTCGCCGATCCCGACATCGATGAACCCGCAGCCTATGCGCCCACTCCAGCACCGCGTCAGACTTCCAGGCCGGCGCCGGCGCGCGCCGCCAGGCCTGAATCCACCTCGCGCGACATCGAGACCGATCCCAGTCGCTACGCGGCAGTTCCCCTGCCCGCGGCGACGTCCGGCAGCTGCGATCTCCCAACGCCCAGCGAAAATGCCCGTATGCTCGCCGTCGGCACCTATCAGGGGCATGCGGTAAATACGGACGTAACTTTCCCGACCGCAGCCAACGGATCGGCAACTTGGGATATCAATACCCGCATCACCGACGGGGACGAACCCCTCTGGCTGGTCATGTCCGCCTTCGAGCCTGCGATCTGGTCCTTCAAAGGTGATGTCGACCGGGTCGAGCATGTCGTCCTCGTGGCCGGCGTCAGCGGCGTGGGAGCATCGGGTCTGCCCGAAGACCGCGTGAGCATCCTGCCGCGCGATTGCTTCGAAGGAAATCGTGGCCCGGTCTATTTCACCGACATCTCGAAATCCTGGAACGTGCTGGGCGTCGTCGAAGAGCTTGCCGGGCGCACGACGGACGAGATCTTCGCACAATACAATATCGACGCCATCACCCTGCCCGAAGGTCAGATGAAGGAGCAACGGCCGCGCTACGGCGAAGGACCCGCGATCAATCACATCAACCCAGAGACGCTGGTGGTGAGCGAAGAGGTCACGCGCCCCACCGTGCTGCCGGGTGAAGCCGGATTGCAGCAGTTGATCGACCAGGGTGTGATCAAGCAGGATCGAAACAGCCACCAGCGCTATGAGATCGTCAAGCCGATCGACGCCCTGCCCCGCGGGCTGTGCGGAACCTTCGTGGTCGGAAAAGACATGACGCCCCCGAAATCCTCCGGCTTCGTCTGCCTGACCGACTGGCGCGGCAAACCCATTGGTGAGAGCATCACCTGCCACTAAGCCGCTCTATCCTGCGATGACGAAAGAGCCGCACCTTCTTGGTCGCGGCTCTTTCAAATTTTGCCTGCCGTCAGCGCATCCACTTGTCCCAGCCCTGCTGGTAGTAGCGCGCCAGCGGCAGGGTCTGGAGCTTGTTGGCCTCCGCCGGCACACGCTTCGTAAGGGGGCCAAAGATCTGCGCCCGCTCCCACTCTCCCGCGTCGAGAAAGGTCAGGCCCTCCGGGAAGGCCAGCTCGTCGCGCTTTGCCGCACCTGCGCGCATGTAGTGGAAGCCCCATTCCCCGAAGGAAGGCACGTTGACATGCGCACTGAGAAGGTCAACCGGACGGCCCAAATCCTCCTGCGGCGCAAATGCCGCCTCCAGAGCGCCTGCTACCGACCAATAGGCCTCACGGGCAAAGAGCGGCGAGCCCGACTGAACCACCGCCACCCCATTGGCTGACAGGCGATTGCGCAACAGGCTGTAGAACTCGGCGCTGTAGAGACGCGCGAGGCTCAGGTTTTTCGGATCGGGCAGGTCGAGGATGGCCACATCGTAGGCATCATCTTCCGACTCCGCGAGATACCGCCAAGCATCCACGCTCATGATCTTGACCCGCGGGTCGTGAAAGGCACCATCATTCAATGCCGCGAGCTCGGGCATGTCAGAGAAGATCTCCGGCAGACGCTTGTCGATATCGATCAGGAACACCTCCTCGACATCATCCCAGCGCAGCACCTCGCGAATAGCCATGCCATCACCGCCGCCCAGGATCGCAACACGCGCCCGGCGCGGTGCCATCGCCATCGTCGGATGCACGAGGGTCTCGTGGTAGATCGCCTCATCCCGGCTATCGAACTGGATCGAGCGATCGAGGAAAAGTCGCGTGCGCCCCTTGCCACTTGTAATGACAATTTCCTGATAAGGGGTGGCCTCGCGGTAGATAATCGGGTCCTGAAACATGTTGCGATCGGCCTGCGCCACCATGTTGGGTCCAGCCAATACCGTGGCGCAGAGGCCAAGGCATCCTACCAAAACGAGCCTTTGCGCCTTTCGCATCCGTGGTCCTTGCAGGCGGGTGCGAAAGACCCAGAGCGACAGGGCGGCCACGATGAAGTTGAGGCCGCCGAAGACGAGGCCGGCATTGACCAGACCAAGGTAAGGCACCAGCAGGATCGGAAAAGCGATCGAGGCCGCGAGCGCCCCAAGGTAATCTGCGGACAGAACATTCTCGAGGGCGAACTTGCCCGCCTTGAGATCGCTCAAAACCCGGGTCAGGAGCGGGATTTCCATCCCTGAGAGAACGCCCACGAGCACCAGGCCGATATAGATCGGCGAGGCCGGTGAATGCCCATAGCCAAAGGCTGTGAAGGCCAGGGGCGCGATGGCGGCACCTACGGCCGCGAGCGATGCCTGCGCGCCAATGAAGCCAATCAGCGGGTCTTCGACGAACCGCGATACCCAGGCGCCAAGCCCCATTGAGGCAAGGAAGACGCCGATCACCAGGCTGAACTGAAGAACGCTATCGCCCAGCAGATAGCTCGAGGCCGTGGCGGCGACGAGCTCGTAAATCAGGCCTGAGACCGCGACCAAGAAGGTCGCAATCAGGCACCAAGCGGCAATCGGGTCGATACGCTTTTCAGCGGGGCGGGGCTGTTCCAAGGCGGGCTCCATGGTCTGGTCGCCCAAGAGATCGGATCAATCCCGGAGCCACCAAAACCCGCCCTGCTCTTCTCAGGACAGGATTACGGCCGCGATCACGATCGCCATCGAGATGAAAATCCCGGCCACCAGCACGGCGAGGGCGATGTTCTGATCTTCCTCGATCTCCTTGGTCGTGCAGAACGGCGTGGCTTTGTCGATCAACTTCCAGATCAACCCCATCAGACCGGCCGCGAGAAAGGTGTAGAAAATCATCGAGATGATCTCGGAGATCACGATGTCGGAAAAAAGAGCTTCGAGCATGGTTTCAGGTCTCGCTTTCTTGGGTCATTTCCGGAACCAGCTCCCGGAAGATTTGGAGCTTGAGCCCGTCCTGAGGCTTCGGCTGGAACGGGAACTACCACCGCCGTCCTCGCATACATATCTGGGCTCGTCATGAGCGACGAAGACGCCAGCCTTCATCTCCCCTTCTTCGAGATAGCACTCTTCTTTCTGTGCCGTTCCCAAAAGGAGGGCCGCCGTAAATCCAACCGAAACGACGATGAAAATCACGTGTGCAAGGGGAGTATTCATGTATGGCCCAGCTTCGGTTCATCTGGTGGCAGGGTGGCGATAGGACGGAAATAAGACCGAGTAACGGACAGTAAAAACGCCCGGCCCTGCCGTCGTTTTTCCCGAGCAAAGGAGCAACAGAGCGGTTCTCGACCGCATACGCGGTGCCTTTTTCTGCGAAGGCACCGCGGCTGCGATCTCAGCCAACCTTCCCGATGACAGGATGCGGGACCGAGCGGCCTTCAGGACAGCGGAAGCTCACGCTTCACGACCCTCAGCCGCAAAGGAGCTCGCCTTGCTACCTCAATCCACCGCTAACCTCTCGTTTACCGGCGAAGCCGCCGGCGCACACCTCTTCGGCGGCAACGTGCTTGCCCCGCGTGGAGACATGACCGGCCCCGGCTCCTATGCCGAGGCCGTGCAAGACCTCAACGTAACCGGTCTGCGCTATCCGGGAGGATCTCTGACCGAGACCCTCTTCGACATCTCGAACCCCGACGCCTCGACGGCGACCCATGCCGATACCGGAGAGGTCACCGAGTTCATCCCGATCTCGGGGTTCATGTCCTACGCCGAAGAGAACGGCCAGGCCGTCACTATCGTTATCCCGACGCGTTTCGAGCTCAGCGACGAGGTTGACGAACAGGGCAACCGCATGCCCGAGATCGACGAGGAAGCGCTGCGCGATTTCATCCACGAAGTTGCCTCGGGAACCTATGGCGATGCGGAGATCCGTGGTTTCGAGATCGGTAACGAATACTGGGGCTCAGGCCAGATGAACGCCGTTGAATACGGCCGCCTGGCGGCTGAAATGGCCACGATCATCGACGATGAGCTGCGCCTGGTCTCCGAGATCCATGAGATCGACACCAGCGAGATGAGTGTGCTGGCCCAGATGGGGCATAACTACAATCACTCCTGCCTTTCCGAAGAATACGAGGATTGCTCGCCCGAAGAAGTTCTTGCGGATCTGGCGGAGCGCTATCCGGAAATGGAGATCTCTGACGATCTCACCTACGGCAGTGGCAACATCAACTGGACTGCGGTCAACAACGAGTTGATCCGGATGAGCTTCGACACCGAGCAGGAGATCGAATCCCTCGATGGCGTCATCGCCCATGTCTATACCCGGGGCACGGATTTCAGTCGCTACAACGATCTCGACATGATCGACAGGATCTGGTTGTCGGAAGAGGAGTTCGAAGAGCTCGAAATCCATGTCACCGAGTGGAACCTCAAATCCGGCACCGACCTGGATCGCCACGAGGATTACGGCCTCTTCCAGGCGCATGACATGCTCAATACGGTCGAGGAATTCATGGCGGCCGGCGTGGATCAGGCCCATGTCTGGCCTCTCATCCAGAACACTTCAAACCCGCTCTGCACCGGTTTTGAGTATTCTGAATCCTCTGCGCCGGGTAAGATGTTCTCGATGATGTCCGAGAACCTTCCGGGCAAAACGATGCTCGATTTCACGCCGGGCGGCGATCGCCAGACCGAAATCCGCGGTGAAACCCTCGACCTGCACGCCTTCGCCTCGCCCGACGAGATGGTTCTCTACCTTGCCTCCACCTCGGACCAGTCCGAAGTGACCGATGTCGACCTTTCAGGTCTTGTCGCAGGGTTCTCCGAGATGGAAATCAGCGTCCTGGGTGTCTGCGAAGGCGAGCAATCCGGCAGCAGCTACGCCGACTCGCATATCAACGAGTGCAACGCGGAGGACATCTTCCGCGATGGCACCCTCGAGGTCGACTTGGCGCCTGGCGAGATCATGCAGGTCGTCATTCGCGATCTGGTTCCGACCGAGAGCTTTGGCGAGGTGCTTGCAACACTCATGCCGGTCGATGATGTCCTTCCCGAAGGGATCGGCGAAACGGAGCTGCCGATGGATGAAGATATCCTGTCGCCGTCTGAAAGCAGCGATGACAGTATCCTCGGCATTCCGACAGTGCCCGTCGTGGAAGAGGAAGAGGAGTTCCAGCCCGACGAGCCCGATGAGGACTCCGGTGGCGACGAGTGGGGCGGAATTGCATTCGCCCTTGCCCTTTTGCCCCTTCTGGCGCTTTTCGGCATGTCCTGATCGCCACCTCGCCCTCGCTTCCGGCGCGCCATATGACGCCGGAAGCGAGGTCTCGCAGCCGGATACCCTCTCAAGGACAAGGAAGTATTGCATGGCCTTCGACCGCGTTTCCCTCACCGGCCTCGATCGTTTCATCGATGGGGTGACCCAAGAAGAGCTGGCCATGCTCCTCAATGCAGAGACCGACCCGGCCCTGGCGATACCAACCTTTTCCGGGGCGGGCGATCCTGTCCCTGATCTGGCCGTGCCGAGCCGGGAGGAGATCGAAGAGGCGCTCGTAACACACGTTCGTGGTGGCCCTGCTCCGCGTGACCTCATTGCAGGTCTCTTCGCGCCCTTCGTCGATCCGCGGTTCATCGATCTCGATCCTGGCAAGGGTCAAAAGCGCCCGTCCTACGCGCTTGCCATTTCGACCTACGACTTCTCGATGCGACGCGCTCCAACCGCAGAGATCGCCGCCGATCTGCACGGCATCGCCACATCTTTGGCCCGGCACGCCGTCGGCGACCGCGCGCCCAAGGAGGCCTTTGATCTGGTGCTCACCGCACGCGGTCCGGATTATCACAGCACGGCAATCTCCATTAAGGCAGTCTCCATTGCCGCGGCCCGCAGCGCCTTCCTGGCAGCTTTCGGCACCCAGCCTCTGAGCGTTTCCGTCCCCCTCCCAATCGGGGCCGATGAGCTCATTCCGCATATCTGCGCTGCGCGCCAGATCCTCGCCGAAGGCGCCGCAGGCGCGCCGCGCATGCGCGAAAAGGCCGTGGCGCTCATTGCCGCTGCCGAGGATATCCGCACCGTCGCTACCACCATCCTGCGCCGGCATCCGGACATCTCAAGCTTCGAACACCTCTCCTTCGAGATCGCGCTGACGGAAGGCTTCGAAGTCGTAGGCAAGGATGAACGCAGCGAGCGCGACAGCTCTCACGGAGAAATGCAGTTCCTGGCTCGCCATCGCGATCTGCTGGAAGTGCTCAAGAAAACTGCCCAAAGACACAAGGTTCTGCCGAGCCTCCCCGATAGCTTTACGCTCCAGCTGCATGGCACCTCCACCTACCTCGATGCGCGTTTCGTCGATACCTCGTTGCCCCAGTATGACCCGAACCGCACGATATCGTCACTCGACTATGACGATGTCGGAGGCCTTGCCGAGCGCCTCGAAAACCTCGGCCTTGGCGGTGCGACTCGTCGCGCCCAGTGGCGACTTTCCCTGACCGGCGGCCGCTTCCGCAGTTCGCGCGACTGGCGCCTCAATGGCGAAACACTCGCCAAGGCTTTCGCGAAGGCAGCCGGAGAGGACTCGGTCAGCGCCTCCATGAAGCTCATGGATCTCGCAATCGATCTCTTCGGAGATGAAGACGGCGAACCACCGCGCGTTCTTCTGCACCGCGTTCTCTGAGCACTCGCGCAACAAATCCCAAATATGAAAAGGCCGGCAGAGATGCCGGCCTTTTTGCGTCACATCGGCATGCCACCGTAATCGGGGCTTGTCGGATCAGGTGATCCGGGATCTGGATCGTTCGGGCCTTCAAAGTCAGGGAACCCGGGATCGGGAAAATCCGGACCGGGATCAGGCTGTGGGTTGTCATCGATCTCAGGTTCAGGCCCTGGCCCTTCAGGCTGCGGGTCGGGTGTGTCAGGCCCAGGCTGCGGCGACGGATCAACCGGCGTCCGCCCGCGATCATTGTCATCGCGCTCGCCCCTCTCGCGCTCCCGCTGCTCCCGACGCTCGCGCACTTTTTCCCAATCCGTGCAGCGGCGCTCGAAGCTCTGAACGACGCTTTGCTTTACCGACGCCCAGAAGGAAGTCGATTCCTCTTGCGGAATTTCGACGCGCATACGGCTTGCGTCCGGCGTATTCATCCCATTGCGTTCACGGTATTCGGCGTAAGACGTCCGCGCCTCAGCCTTGCTGATCTGACCATTCGCATCGAGATCCATCGCCATGAAGGCATCGCCCGGCGTGCGGAAGCTGGCGCTGAACTCAGCCGGGTCGATGTTGCAGTTGCGATTGGTGTCGATCTTGTGGAAGGGGATTTCCTGCGGCGGCGCCTGTTCGAGCCCTCCTGCCACAGCTTGCGAGGACGCCACCGCCAGGATGCAGGTCAGCGTCAAATTCTTGAATCTCTTCAATGGACTATCCACTTATGTTCTCGTTGGGGCCCGATGCCCGCCGGGACATAGGGATGGCAAAACCGAGGCGGCAAAGCCCTATTCCGTCGGCTAAAAGACCCACAGGAAACAATCGTGGGGAATTCCGGCCATTTTCCACTGATCTTCCCATCGCAAAAAATCTTGCCTCTCCGCATTGATCAGCGACCGGTTCGACCATCTCGCATTACGTGATGATCCTTCTTGCTCTACAATCCGGGATTGACGCAGGCCTGTCAGTGGTCGAGCAATGGGTAAAGATGTTGCAAGGAAGGCCGCCTGCGCTTTGTCGAAGGCAATTCCGGCCAATCTTTCTCAAAAGGGTTATTGGAGCGGATCGATGGAAGACCAGCGTAATTACGATGAAGCCGATTTCGAAACCGGTGCGGTCGGCGCACCCGATGAGCCGAAAGACTTCCAGGATATCGTCGCCACGCGGGTCGAGCATCTGCGCAACCGTCTCCTCGACAGCTCGCGCCGCAATCCCCTGATCCAGGTTCCCTTCCGCGCCAACTCATCCAGTCTCATTCGCTTCGTTGATGAGTTGCCCGACGATCTTGCCGCCAAGCTCGCCGGCCAGAATGCGATGCGGCTGGTCTCCCTGCCGCCAATCGACGAACCCCTGCCCGACGAGCAGACCGATGAATTCCTGACCGCGCTTGAAATCGCCCGCACCTCCGACGAAGCGCATCTCGAAGCCTCCGGCAAACTCGATCCCGCAGATCCCGAATACGCACAGAAAGAAATGGATCTCGAGCGCGCCCTCAAGGATCGCGTGCGTGCCGATCTGGGCCTCCCCGAAAGACAGACAAGCGAGAACCCCTCGCTTGCCGCTCATGCCAAGATGCATGAGATCTCTCCCGACTACATCCTGCCGCGGCCCGAAGATCGGCACGAGGATGGTCGGCACGATGACTTCGATATTCAGACCCTCCTGCTGCCCGATCGTCTGGCACGCGTCGGTCGCTCTCTCCATGAGAAGGGGCATGCCTTCGAGCGCGAAACCGGCGTCAATGTGCTGCATGCCGCCTTCGGTATTCTGGAATGGAACGAGCCAGGCTCCTCGCGTGCGCCGGCACGCTCGCCACTCCTGCTTCTCGAAGTGCGCATGGAGCGCAAGAAGGCGCCCGCAGGCATCGAGTTTCACATCTGCGGCGAGGGCGATGTCGCTCTCAACACCACACTCGCCCAGACCCTCGTGGCTCAATTCGGGCTGGAGCTTCCCTCTTACGAGGGTGAGCCCATCGAGGAATATCTCGAAGCTGTCGCCGAGCTTGCCCCTCCCGGCTGGCACTGGAACCTGCGCCGCGAAGCGCTGCTTGGCGTCTTCCCGTCCTCGCGCATCGCCATGTATCGCGACCTCGACCCCGAGACACGCCCCGTGGCCGACCATCCCGTCATCGGCTCCTTGCTGGCCAGCGCCGGAGGCGAGGGCACAAGCTATGCCGGGGAATACGACACCGACGCACCCGAGATCGAGGCCCGCGTTCCGCGCCTCATCATGGATGCGGACTCCTCGCAGTTCTCCTCTCTCGTCGATGTCTCCAAGGGCGAGAACGTTGCAATCGAGGGCCCTCCGGGCTCTGGCAAGAGCCAGACGATCGTGAACCTCATCGCCTCCGCCATGGCTGATGGCAAAAAGGTCCTGTTCGTGGCCGAGAAGCTGACCGCGCTCGATGTGGTGCGCAACCGCCTCGAGGCTGCTGGCCTCGGTGAGTTCGTCCTGCCCCTCCAGGCCGGTCGCGGTTCACGTGACGCTGTCTTCCAGAGCCTCGAGGACCGCATTGCCATGGAGCCGCCCTGCGGCACGATCGGCGACACGCACCGCGCACGCCATGCAACGCTGAAAGAGCGGCGTAGCGCCATGCAGGCCTATCTCGACATGCTGGGCGCCAAACTCGGCACCACAGGGTTGTCCGTCCACGAGGCGTTGGGTCAGGCGATTGCCACGGCTGACGATCTTGCAGGCCTGCCGCGTGATATCCGCCGCCTGCGCCTGCCGCATCATCAAGGGCGCGCAGGGCTGCGAGGATGGCATTGGCATCGGCCTCGATCGGATCGCCCGGCAGGAAGCAGGCGATCTCCCCCTCGGCCGCGCTTTCGCGGAAGCTTTCAATGGCGCGCAGGAGGGTTGTGAACTCGGTGGCGATGTCTTCGGCTTCGTCGACGCGCAGCGGTGCCTTGCCGGCATCGGCCCAGAGCCGAGCGATTTCGTCTACGGCATTGAGGCGATCGACGACCATCTGCACATCGTCGCGAAGGGCCTCCTGGCTCTCTGGATCGATGTGCTCGGCATGCGGCAGGCGCAGGCGGCGGATATCACGCGGCAGGCCTGCAAGATCGTCAGCCGTGGCAA
>Ga0066842_10000110_pt1 | contig 21761 bp, 17 predicted proteins | sample ETNtaG_19_FD_67289 | JGI IMG/M metagenome (GOLD analysis project Ga0066842, IMG submission 67289) | Marine microbial and viral communities from oxygen minimum zone, Eastern Pacific Ocean - ETNP201302PF86A | ecosystem: Environmental > Aquatic > Marine > Oceanic | place: Pacific Ocean: Eastern...
AACCTGTTGCGGCGTGACCGCCGCGTATCGGTATCCGGCTGGCTGATGAGCGCTGACCCGGACTTCCCCCAGGGCGGCAATGTGAGCCTCGACAAGCTGCCGGCCAGCGCCCGGGAGGTGTTCGAATACGATGTAGCCATCCTCCTCGACCCCGCACCTGCAGAGTTCCCGGCCGAGCTGCCGGGACTCCTTCGGCGCTTTGTCTCGGAGCAGAACGGAGGGCTGGTCTTTGTCGCCGGCGAAAAATATTCCCCGGCCTTCTTCGCCTCCAACGCCCTGAAACCAGTCCACGAGATGCTCCCGGTACTGGCCGAGCTCTCCGCCGGCGGAGAGCTCCCCGGCACCACCACCTTCTCCCTGAAGGAGTGGCCCCTGCAGCCCACACGGGCGGCAGCGACACACGACTCCACCAGGCTATCCTCAGATCCGCTGCGAAACAGGGATCGCTGGGAAGAGCTTCCCGGGATCTACTGGTCCCTGCGGGTCCGCAAGGCGAAGCCCGGCGCGACAGTCCTCTTTACACACTCCGACCCATCCCGGGCGCTCTCAGGAAAAGCCCAGCCGCTCATGGCCTGGCAGTACTTCGCCGGGGGACGCACCATCTTCCTCGGCAGCGATGAGACCTGGCGCTGGAGAGCTACCACCGAGGAAATCTACGACCAGTTCTGGCTTCAGACCATCCGGCACCTTACAGAGGCAAGGCTCTCTGGAGGCCGGCGCAGCGTGCTCCAATCCGACCGCCAGGCCTACGGCTTTGGCGACATCGTCCGGCTCTCCGCGCTGCTGCAGGACGAAAATTTCAAGCCGCTCGAGGACGACACCCAGGCTGTCATCATCGAGGGACCCGATGGAGACACGGCTGAGGTTCAGCTGGAGAAAGACACCGCGGCGCCTGGCTGGTACCGGGGCATCTACATTCCGCGCATCCTGGGCTCCTACAAGCTGCGCCTGGCCAATGGAACAACAACAAGCCTGCGAGTCGAGCCCCCGGAGCTGGAATACCGGGAACCGCAGCTGGATGAACAGAGCCTCAAGGAGCTGGCGACACAGACAGGAGGCTCCTACAGCCAGCTCTGGAACTCGGGAGGAATTCCCGAAAAAATAGACCAGCGGCCTGAGATCATCGTCACAAAAGACGAGCCCCTTACGCTCTGGGACAATTGGCTGAGCCTCTACCTTCTTGCCGGACTGCTTACTATAGAGTGGGTCCTGAGAAAGCTGGTCCAGCTGCTGTGATACGAACGAACCTGAAAGAATAGACATTGACCCCTACAGAGCAGAAAAAAAAAGCGCGTGGAGCGGGCGGCCGAATTGACGGCAAGCTCCAGGCCCTGCGAACGACACTGCGGTCCTCTATCTGGACAAGAGGGCTAGCCCTTCTTGTCGTAACGATAGCTGTCCTGGCCTGCCTGTCATTCGGAATCGACAGAGCCTTCAGGCTCTCGCTGACCGGACGATCTGTCGCCCTGGGTCTCTACCTCGGCGTCCTCGCCTGGGCCGGTTGGAAAGTTCTCATCAGGCCGGCCCTCGTAGTCCTGAGCGATTCTGTCCTGGCCGACATCCTGGAGACCCGCTTTCCTGAGCTGCGCGACAGCCTCCGCAGCGCGGTCAGCTTTCTTGCCGAACCTCGCGCTGCGAACAAGGGAAAAGAGCTCACGGCGCTGCTCAAGCGGGAGGTGACAAAAGAGGCCGCGAAGAAGATCGAGAAGCTCGAGCTCTCCGAGGTGATCGACAGCAAGCGAGTCTCAGAGGCTGGTGTCCTCGCTCTCTGCGCCGCCTGTCTTCTCGGTCTCGTAGTTCACTATGCCGGCGATTCCTTCGATATCTGGATGCGGCGCCAACTGCTGCTCGCTGAAGCGGACTACGAATACGAGGCGGAGCTCCGGCTCCTCGGCCTGGAAAACGGCGAATACACGGTCCCGCGCGGAGACACCCTCCGGATTGCGGCAGAAACCTCCCCTGGAAAGAAGACCCCGCTCCTGGTCTCTATCCGCTTCGATTACCGATCGGGAGAAAGTCGGCAATACATGGAACGCAGCGGCGGAAAGGATGGCCCGGGACGATTTGAATACGAACACCCCTCAGTTACCGAAGATTTCTTCTTCCAGCTCAAAGAGGAGGGCCGCGGCTTTTTCAGCAACTACCACTCCCCTCGCTACAAGGTGAGGGTGCTTGAGCGCCCTGAGGTTGAGCAGTTGGTCATCACGAACAAAGCTCCCCCCTATACGGGTCTCGGAACCGGGGAAACCAGGGGGGACATCGGCGAGCTGGCGGTGCCTGTCGGATCAGAGCTCAGTGTCAAGGGACTGAGCACCAAGCCCCTTGAGCGCGCGGTCCTGGTAACCGAGGGACAAGAATTCGTGCTCAAGCCCTCTCCCGACAAGCCCCGCGCCTTCATCGGGACCTGGACACCGAAGCTGGGTGGGACCTGCCTGATCCGGTTAGAGGACACAGAGGGCGTCCCCCCGGAGCGGCCCTTCCAATTCTCGGTCCACATGGTAGAAGACCGTCCGCCGGTCGTGCAGGCTTCGCCAACGGGAATCGGCCAGATGATCACTGCCCAGGCCCGCATCCCCCTCGTCCTCAAGGCCAGGGATGACTACGGAATCGATTCCATGCACCTGCGCTGGACCTTGCAGGATGCCGAGGGTTCCGAGAACGCGGCAGAGGAGCCTCTCGAGCTTCCTGGAGTCCCGACGAGAAAACCCCTTGCTGCCGAGACCGAGTGGAATATCGCCCGGCTCAAGATCGAGCCGGAAAAACGCCTGAATCTGCAGGTCGGAGCTGCGGATAATGACGCGATCTCAGGCAGCAAGAGGGGCTACTCCGGCATCATGAGCTTCCTGGTGGTTACACCGGAAAAGCTTGGAGAGGAGTTCCTCAGGCGAGAGCTCGAGCAGCGCCGAATCCTGGAGCGCATGATAGCCCAGGAACGCATCATCCGCGACCAGGCCTATTCCATGGTCGATGACACCTGGAGCAAACCCGGCGAGATCAGTCGGGAAGACCTGAGAAAAATGCAGGAAATGTCACGATCTGAACGTCAACATGCGCGGCAGCTTGAATCCATCGCCTCGGCTATCGAGCACATCCTGCTGGAGATGGAAAACAACAAGATCGGTGAGGCTGATGATCTCAGGCGTCTTGCGAAGCTCATCATCGAGCCGCTTCGCAACCTCGCAGGCGTCGCCCTGCCGCAGATCATAGAGAAACTCGGCTCCATCAGGGAATTGCCGGACGAACGCAGCCGCATTGCTTCGGGTCTCGAACTTGGCCGCTCCATCGACGCGAAGATCCAGGAGATGGAAACGATTCTTGTTCAGATGCAGCGCCTCGAAGGATTTACTGAGATAGTGAAGCACCTTCGGGCTATCATCAGGACACAGACGGAGTCGGCCAGCGCGACCCGGGATGCCTACAGGAGCCTGATCGACGACATATTTGAGGATGACCTCTTCGAAGAGGACAAAGGCGAAGAAAACAAATGAAACCCCGGAGTTCAAGCCGCAAACAGGATGCCCGCTCATCAGTCCATCCTCCCGCCCTGCTGCTCATCGTTGCAGCGGTCCTCCTGCCGGCAATCGCCGGCTACTCGCTGGCCCAGGAGGGCTCCGGGAAGACGGCGGATAACCCTGACAGGAAAGCCGGGGAGGCCCGGGTGCGGGAGCTTGGCAAGCTGAAGCAGGCCGAAGCCTTGCGGAATCTCCAGCGCCTCGAGGCGATCATGCAGAAGCTGACCGCCCGCCCCGACGACAGGGATCCGGCCAATAGCGTCAGGCTCAGAGAGGCCTTTTCCCTCTCCAGGGAAATCCAGATCCGCGAGACCATGCAGCAGATCCTGGCCTTCATCGAGGCCGGCAAGCTCGATCGCGCGGTCCAGCTGCAGAAAAAAGTCGAATCAGACCTGCAGACGGTCCTCGATCTACTGCTTGAAAAGGAGCTCGACCCGCGAAAACTCCTCAAGGAGATTCGCCGGGTGCGAAAAATACTCGAGGAACTCGACCAGGTGATCGAAGAGGAAACCAGCGAAAAGATCGATTCGGAAGAGGCCGAGCAGGCAGGGGCGGATGCCGCCGCGCTGAAGAAGACCCTGGCCCGGCTCGAAGAGCTGGTGCGAAAAGAAAAAGGGATCGAGCTGGATTCCTCCGCGGCCGCGGACCAGGAGGCGCGCAAGAGCCTGGGCGACCGACAGACAGGCATCAGGAAACAAACAGGAGAACTGCTCAAGGAAGATCTCGAGAGAGCCCGCAAGGAACTCGAGAGAGCTCTCGAAGACGATCATGATGATCATGACCATCCACCGGGCGAACCGCATGAAGATGAAGAAAAGCATGAGAGACAGCCTGCCGAGGCCGGCAAGATCCTCGACCAGGACAAGATGAAGCAGGCCATCGAGGCCATGAAGAGCGCTGAGGCCGCGCTGGCGGGCGAGGGACAGGACGGCAAGGCCCAGGCCTCCGCCAAGGCCGCGGAGGCTCGTAAGGCGCTTGAGGAGGCGGTCGGGTCTTCCCGCCAGGAGCTCGAGGAAAGCAGGAATAACCGCGACTTCCCCGCGCTGAAAAAAGAACAGGATGGAACGAAGCAGAAGACCCAGGATCTGCTGGAAAAACTTTCCAAGCGGGTACCCGGAGTTTTCTCGCCCGAGGGAGGAATCCCGGGGAAAGGAGATGTCGCCAAGGCCTCTGAAAAGATGTCAAGCGCATCCGAGAGCCTCTCCGGGGCAAAGGCGGGCAAGGCCGCGGGCCAGCAGGAGGAGGCTGTCGAGGAGCTCGAGAAGGGACGTGAAAAGGTTGAGGATACCCTCGAGGCGCTCCAGGAAGCCTTCAGGAACCAGCTCATCGCCTACCTGAAGGAAAAATTCACCTACATGCTCGCCCAGCAGAAATCCGCCACCAGTTCCACCAGGTCACTCGACCTGAAGCTCCGCGCCCTGAACCTGGCCGCTGGAGGGGAACAGCCCGAAATCGATATCAAGGACCGCCAGTTGGCCAAGCGCCTCGCCGCCTCGGAGCTGAAGCTCTCAGCCGTCTGCGACGATGTCCTCGATGTTCTGAGCGAAGACGGAACCACCCTTGTCTTCCCGGAGATCGTGGTCGAGCTCAAGGCGGATCTCGAGCAGACCGGCGAGCTCCTCGACAATCTCCAGACGGGTGATTCAACCAGGATGATTCAGAAAGACATCGAGGACACAGTCAGCGAGATCCTCGCCGCACTCGAGGAAGCCGCGAAGAAACCGCCGCCGCCAAGCCCCAACAAGGGAAGAGAAAAGAAAAATCAAAACAGCTCCGCGCCCCTCCTGGCCAAGTCCGCCGAGCTGAAAATGGTTCGCGCTCTCCAGCTCAGGGTCAACAGGAGAACCAGCAGGTTTGACACCTCCCGGAAATCAGTTGATCTGTCGAGCGAGGCCCGGTCCCAGCTTCGGGAGATCGGCCGTAAGCAGAAGGACGTTGAGAAGCTTTTGCGCAAGATCGCCCGTTCGATCGGGCAATAGACCGCCTTGAGGCGTCCCTGGAGTTCTTCTCAGGCTTTTTCTTTGACCTTATGCTTCCCAGTACAACAATAGACCTGTTCAAATGTTTCACGGCCTTCACGGCTGGTTTTTTCCGGTGAAAACATGTCCCCTGAAAAACTGCTCCGTTTCATAGCCCTGGTGCTCGCGCTCCTGGTGTCAGTGCCTGGCAGCGCTCAGCATCCCAGCGACTTCACCAGCCGTGACAAAACGGAGATTTTTATCCAGCACCTGGTCAAGACCATGAAGCTTGATCCGACCAGGTATCGAGCCATGGTTCTTGAATACGAGATCGGATCGGCTCTGCGCGATTTCTCTCCAGAGCTTGCCGCTGATCTCGATAGCTCCGACTTTATCCAGAACAGCCTGCGCGAGCTCTATGCCGGCTACGACAAGGCCTGTAAGGCGTTTGAGGGCACGGCCGATAGCGAAGCCCTCGCTCTTTTAGAGAAAATCGACGACAAGGCGCTTGGTGATCGTCCGAACCCCTATCTCCGTGCCTACGCCCTGCTGCTTCAGGCCGAGATCGATTTCCGCGGCAAACGGTATGCAAAGGTCATCGAGAACTGCAATCTCCTCACACGCCAGGCCAGAACCCTGCTCCTGGCTGACTACCGGGTCTGTGAATTGATCGCTCTTTCCTTCAACGGACTCGGGGAATCACTCCTCGAGTTCTCCCAATACGCTCTGCTGCTGACTGATTATAAAAACCTTCCGGAGGCCATCAAGAAGCGGGCCGAGACGAGGCTGGGGCAATTGAAGGGCGACAACGGCAAGCCTCTGCAGACGGTGGCCGGCTGGATGAACCGGGTTGAGAAGCTCATCTCAAAGGAAGTTACCGGCGAAGCCCCCACCCAGAAACAGGAGCGCGGCATCGTCACCGCCCTCGACAAGCTCATCGAATTGCAGGAGGCTGTTGAACGACAGACCTGCCCCGATTGCGGCAAGGGCGGCTGAAGCGGCTGCGGCAACGGCCCCCCGGGAGGGAGCCAGGAAAGTGCCAACCCGGCAAAGATGTCCAAGCTTCCCGAGGGAGGTGAAGGCGTTGTCAACCTCCGCAACATCGCGAAGAAAAGCAAGGGCTCCATCTGGGGACTTCTCAAGGACAGGGATGCTTCCCGGGCCTTGAAGAGCTTTGGCGGCAAGCTCCCCCCCCGCTACGAAAAGCTTCTTAAAGAATATTACGAAGCCCTCTCAAAGGAACCCTGATTTGTCCTTCCAGGCTGCCGGGAGACGCGGATCGCCCGTAAACCTTACGCTCCTGGCGTTTGCGGCCCTTTATTCGTTAGCCTCCTCCCTGGAGGCGGAGAACCCGGCGGTGAAGTCTCGCCCCGCCGCCCTCGTCCAGGTAGCCTTTGCCGATGGAAGAAACATCGAGGGCGCCCTTGAGAACCTCTCCGAATCGGAACTCTCTCTTCACGGCAACCCTGACCCCATCCCGCTTTACGAGATTCACGAGATCCGCATCGGCTCCACCCCTGCCGGAAAAGAGCCGGACTTCTCTACCGGAGCTATTGTGGCATTCAGCAGCGGAGAGAAAATTCTCGCGAGGGTCACAGAGATCAGCAACGAAGCGGGAGGGCCTGTAGCCACCATCAGCCTGGGGGAAAAATTTCCCCCTGTAACAGGACGGCTCGCCTCCCTGTCAGGCTTCAGGCTCAGGGAAAAATACCCTGACGACCCGGTATTCGAAAAAACCCTCGAGGCTCCCCCGCCGCTGGAGGATGTTTTTATTCTCAGAAGAGCCGGGCTCCTCAGCGCGTCCGGGGTCTTTCGCGGACTCGACAAGGACTACCTCCAGGTTGAGATTGCCGACAAGAAGAGCCGGGTTCGACGCCAGTTGGTCCAGGGCGTCATCCTCGCCCCGATTGCGGCAAGCAGGAAAGAGGCAGATCCTCCGGCTCGCCTCGAGATTCCCGGCCTGGGCAGGCTGCCGGCCTACCTGCTGGGAATCGAGAGGACGAAAAAAGAGACCTTCCTTCTTTTCCGGTTGCCCCTCTCGCCGCCGCGGGAAGTGCAGAGAATTCCGCTCTCTTCCCTCACGAGAATTCTCCCTGCCAGCGACAAGATCGTCTTCCTCTCGAGCATCGAACCCGACAAGGTCAAGGAGACAGCCGTCCTGGGCAGGGGCTTCCCCTATCGCAAAGACCTCAGCGTAAGTGGAGCCCCCCTCCGCCTGAAGGGGCGAACCTACCGAAGGGGTCTCGGTGTGCATTCTCGTACTGTTCTTGAATACGCGCTCAATGGCGGCTACACGACCTTTGCCGCCATCATAGGATTAGATGATTCCTCCCGCGGAAAGGGTTCCGTCACATTTGTAGTGTCAGCCGATGGAAAAGAACTTCTGCGTGAAAACTTCGATTCCAGCAGGGCTCCCCTGCCGATATCATTCCCTGTCTCCGGGGCAAGGAAGCTGACCCTGCTGGTGGATTACGGATCCGACCAGCTCGATCTCGGAGATCACGCCGACTGGGTCAACGCAAGGCTGACAAAATGACAACCAGCAGTCATAATCTGAAATCATGAAAGCTACAATCTATACACTGTTGTTCCTGGCGGTCACCGTTTCAGCCCCGGCGCAGGATCCGGCGGACGCTGACAAGAAGGCGGCTCGCTCGATTCGTTGGAGAGAGAGCTATGCCAAGGCCCTGGAGGAGTCCAGAAGCACCACAAGACCCCTGCTCATAGATTTTGAGGCCGACTGGTGCGGATGGTGCAAGAAGCTTGACCGGGAGACCTTCGGCAACGGCCAGGTCATCCAGCTCGTAGAGAAGCTCTTTGTTCCCGTCCGGATCGACACAGACCACGAGCCTGAGCTCGCGGCAAAGTTCGCGGTCAAGGGCCTCCCGACGATCCTGCTCCTCAACCCGAATGAGAAGGAGCTTCAACGCCTGAGCGGATTCCGTCCCGCCGACAAGTTCCTGGGTGAATTGCGCCAGACCATCAAGACTGTGAGCTCCCTGGAGGAACTCGAGAAGGCCGTGAAAAAGAACCCGTCCGACCTTGGCGCGATCCGAGCCTGGGCAAGAGCCGTCTTTGCCTCCGGGAATGAGGCCCGGGCCGAGGCCATCCTTGCGGAGGCTCTTCAGAAGAACCCGGGCGACGCATCCATCCTCCTCGACATTGCCGACATCAAGAAAGCTGGCGGCGATCCGGCCGCCGCGCGCAAGCTCTATGACCAGGTCCTGGCCCTGGGAGCCGAAAAAGCCGGCGACAGCTTCCGCAAAGCCCACCTGCCCCTGGCTAAAATACTGCTGGGGAAAAAAGACTACCGGGGAGCCATCCAAACCCTGACAGCGTATACCGGACAGGAGAAAAAAGACCCCGGTATGGCCGAGGCCTTCTTCCTGAGGAGCTATGCCTATTCGGTACTCGACCGCGATGGCGAAGCGCTTGCCGATCTGCGCAAGGTTCTCGCCCTGGATCCCGATGGCGACTACGGCGCCCGGGCCGCTTATATCATCGATCTTGTTGACCAGAAAAAAGACTGACAAACGGACCTTCTCATGCTGATTCCACCCGAAAAAGATCCCTTCCCTACCGCTCGACACGATGCCGAGGCATCCAAATCCTCTCAGGACATTCCGCAGACACGGTCCCATGCCTACCGACTCTCCTTCCTGGATGAAGACTTCATGCTGCGTGAAGAGCTGCGGCCCGTCAGGCTACAGCTGGAATTGCTGAAACCAGAGCTCATCCAGCAGGAACAGAATATCCGCTCAACCGTGGTGATCTTCGGCAGCGCCAGGATTCCCGACCGGGAAACTGGAGATATGAAGGCCGCCGAAGCGGAGGCCGCCCTCGCGGAGAATCCGGAAGACGAGAAACTCCAGAAACAGGCGGAAATTGCCCGCAATATCGCAGCCAAGGCCGTTTACTACGAGCAGGCGCGAGAGCTTGCGCAGGTCGTATCGCAGCACAGCCAGGAAGACAGCCACCTGGACCTGGTTGTCATCACCGGAGGCGGCCCGGGCATCATGGAGGCCGGCAACCTGGGAGCGCACGACGTCTCAGCCAAGAGCATAGGACTCAATATCGTCCTGCCCCATGAACAGGCGCCTAATTCCTACATTTCCCCCGATCTCTGCTTCCAGTTCCACTATTTCGCCATCCGCAAGATGCACTTCCTGATGCGCGCGGTAGCCCTGGTCGCCTTTCCCGGCGGCTTTGGCACCATGGACGAACTCTTCGAAGCCCTGACCCTGGTGCAGACCGGAAAAATCCAACCCTTACCGATCATCCTCTTCGGCGAGAAATACTGGCGAAGCATCGTGAATTTCGAACAGCTGGTGGCCGAGGGAATGATCTCACCGGAAGATCTCGAGCTGTTCATATTTGTCGAGACCGTCGAGGAAGCATGGCAGAAAATCGCCGAGTCAGAGGATCTCTGATGACGGAGATCCGCTCCGTCCTCTTTGACTTTGATGGACTCCTGGCAAATACAGAGCCCCTCCACTTCGAAACCTTCCTCAAGGTACTGGCCGAGAACGATGTCCGCCTGCCGCCAGGAACCGAACAATCCGATTTTACAGGAATCCACGACAGGGCTTCCTTCAGGAAAGCCTTCCGCAAGATCGGACGCTCCATAGAACCTGGCATGGTCGAAGAGCTTGTCGACCGAAAATCGACGCTCTATCTCGAAGATGCGGGAAAGATCGAGCTCTTCGAAGGTGTGCGAGAGCTTCTTGATTCCATTCCAGCCGGCCTCCCCTATACGATCGCCAGCGGCGGAAGAAGAATGGACATACTCGCCGTGCTCCGGAGGCATGGACTGGATGAGAGATTCCCCGCCTTTGTCTGTGGCGATGACGTCGATAAGAGCAAACCGGATCCGGAGTGCTTCCTCAAGGGACTCGAGCTCCTGCGGGAAGACGGATCCGGCGGCCTGGATCCCGGGAGCTGCCTTACCTTCGAAGACAGCTTCCGCGGCATCGAAGCCGCCAAGAGCGCCGGCATGCAATGCGTTGCCGTGACCCACTCCTATGCCGCGGCCGAGCTCTCCAAGGCCGACAGGGTACTCGATTCTCTGCTCGAGTGGAGCTGGGACTGAAGCTTCCCTCTTGCCCCTTTCGCCTGAGAAGAATATGCTCCTCTTTAGCCGGGAAGAGCTCCTGGACTATCACCCTTCAAACCTGGAACCTGCCCCATGAAAACCTACTGCATCCTGGTCCTTGTCCTCGCGTCGGCTCTCGCCGGCTGCGCGCCGAGCTCCGCTCCCGCGCCGGCCCCGGATTCCGCAATCACTGAGATCGATGCGTTCATCGCCCAACAGAAGATCGACAAGACCCAGCCCGGGTGGAAGACAAGCCTGGCCCAGCCGCCCAAGGTCACTTTCGATCCGAAGCGTAAATACTACTGGATCCTCCAGACGGGAAAAGGGCGGCTGAAGGTCGAGTTGATGCCGGCAAATGCGCCGATGCACGTCTCCAGCACGATCTACCTCGCCACCCTCGGATTCTACGATGACCTGAAATTTCACCGGATCATACCGGGCTTCATGGCGCAGGGCGGCTGCCCGAACGGCACCGGGAAGGGAAATCCAGGCTATCAATACTCTGGAGAATTCATCGACAAATCGCTCAAACACTCCCTCCCAGGACTCCTGAGCATGGCAAACGCGGGCCCGGGAACCGATGGCAGCCAGTTCTTCCTCACCTTTGTCCCCACGCCCTGGCTCGACGACAAACACACCATCTTCGGGAAGCTGGTCGAAGGCTTCCAGGCCCTTACCTTCATCCAGAACGCGGGCTCAAAAGACGGAACGCCGACTGAAGAAATCCTGATCAACAAATCTTTCATCGAAACCAGATAGCAGAACCAGGAAAGCGCCATGAGCGAAGAAAACGAAACTCTCTCGAGCTGCCGCGAATTTATCGAGTCCAGCGGCATCGACACCTCCACCGACGGCTGGAAAACAAAGCTTCCGGCTCCGCCGCGGCTTCCCTTTGACGCGGACAAGAACTATTACTGGGAGGTCGAGACCAACAAGGGCTCCCTGAAGATCAAGCTCTGGCCTGACATCGCCCCGCAACACGTCTCCAGCACGATCTATCTCACCACCCTCGGCTTCTATGATGACCTGTCCTTCCATCGGGTCATCAAGGGCTTCATGGCCCAGGGCGGCTGCCCCGAGGGGCGCGGGACTGGAGGCCCCGGATTCCAATACGATGGAGAGCTCTCGCCCGAGGCGCGCCACGACAGGCCGGGACTGCTCAGCATGGCCAACGCCGGCCCGGGAACCGATGGCAGCCAGTTCTTCCTGACCTTTGTCGCCACTCCCTGGCTCGATGGAAACCACACCGTTTTCGGCGAAGTAGTCGAAGGTAAGGAGACTCTCACCGCGCTCGAAGTTGCCGGCAGCGACTCGGGAGATGTCAGCGAACCTCTCGGTATGACCACTTGCTCTATCTCAATTGAATGAGACCCCCTCCGGGCGAGGGAAACGAATCAGAGGAAGAAAAAATGACCACCGTTTCAGCAAACCCGACAACCCTGGACCTAACGGCCCGAAAGACCTCTGCCGAGGTCTACATGCCCTATATCGGCGGTGAGTGGATCGACGGCGATTGGCAACAGACCTACGACAATTGCGACCCGGCAAATCGCTCCGTTACCTGGGGGAAGATCCCGGAATGTTCTCCGCAGGATGTGGCCGAAGCGACAGCCCACGCCAACTCGGCCTTCAACACCTGGCGTTTTTCAACCGGCGACTTCCGTACAAAGGCCGCCTACCGCCTGACCGGGATGCTCAAGGAAAACGAAGATTTTTTTGTCGCTCTGATGACAAAAGAAATGGGCAAGAGCTTCTTCGACAGCAGGCTCGACTTTATCGAAGCTGTCGGAGTCTGTGAGGCTGTCGCCCCCCAGGGAACCAGCATCAAAGGCGTCACCTACCAGAAGCTCACGCCGGGCCTCAGCATGGAAAGCCGGCTGGCGCCCAGGGGTGTAGCCGCCATCATCACTCCATTCAACTTCCCGCTTGCGATCCCGCTGGCACAGGTCCTGTCAGCAATTATCTCAGGCTGTACGGTTGTGTGGAAACCTTCCCACCTGGTCCCGGAATGCTCCCAGGCTATCTGCGCGCTGATAGAATGCGCCCTGGCACAGGAAGCCGAGGAAACCGGGCTGGAGCTTCCTGCAGGCATCCTGAACCTGGTTCACGGGGATGCCCAGACAGGTGACGCGCTCATTCGAGAGTCGGCCGTACAGACCATCTCCTTCACCGGCTCGAAGACGGTTGGAGACCGGGTCGACTCTACCGCGTCCGGGTTAGGCAAGCGCGTGATGAAAGAGGTCGCCGGCATCAACTTCTTCTACGTACACGAAGACGCCGATATCGAACGCGCCGCGCGCAATTTCGTCTACGGAAAAACGATCACCTCGGGCCAGCGCTGCAGCTCTATCCAGGAAGCCCTGGTCGACAGCAAGGTGGCACCTGAGTTCACCGCCAGGGTTCTCGAGCTTGCTCCCGGAGTTGTTCATGGACCGGGAGGAAGCGAGGAGATCACGGCGGCCGACACCGATGCCGACAGTTGGAGCTGTCCTCCGCTGGTAAGCGAAGAGCAGCGGGACCGGCTTGCCGCGCTGGTGGAATCTTCCATCGAACATGGAGCCGAGCTTCTCTACCAGGCGCAGCTACCTGATGGACTCCCACAGAATGGGAATTATTTCCCGTTTACGTTGCTCACAGGAGTCGACGAAAACAACCCGCTCTACAGCCAGGAAGCCTTCGGTCCAGCCGGCGTCATCCGTGCTGTGGAGGACATGCGGGAAGCCATCGAGCTGATCAACAGCAGGATCGGAATCGTCGCCTGCATCGATTCACGGGACAAATCAGCAACCGAGAACTTTATCGAGCAGGTACTCCGAACGAGAATTGACGATGGCCGACACGGAACCGGCTGCTTCTTCGGCACCAAGTTCGGCGGCGACCGGGGGGCGGGAAGCGGCAATCCGGCCCTCGACGAAGACATGGTTAACGGCTATCTCATCTGGAAAACCATCTACCGCTCTTATGACGAGTTGCCTCCGGCCAATTAAGTTCGCGGATGGTCTCGCGAATCCAGCAGGCCGCTTGCGCCTGCTTCGCAGGTGCTGTATTTTCAAGCGCTTACGAAGTGTTTACCGCTGACCAGACAGGTCCCAGAAAATGCCCTTTGATCCAGATCTACTGAAAAAACGAGAAGAGCTCCTTGCGGAGGAGCTCGAGCTCTACCCCTATTCCTACGACCGAACCCACAGCCTCCTCGAAATCAGGGAGAACGAGGAGCAGCTGATGGACAAGGATGTCCGTGTGGCGGGAAGGCTCCTTGCCTACAGGGGCAAGGGAAAGATGATCTTCATCGACCTGGGCGATCTCGATGGCCGGATCCAGGTAATGCTCCGCAAAAACGAATTCGATGAAAAAACCTGGGCTCTCATCCGCCATGGCCTGGACCTCGGCGACTGGCTTGGAATCAACGGAACCGTCTTTGTGACCAGGATGGGAGAGCTCTCAATCCATGCGAGCAGCCTCGAGATGCTGGCCAAGACCGTGGTGCGGGTGCCGATCCCCAAGAGCAAAGATGACCAGGACTGGAACAAGCTGGCTGACCCGGAGACACTCTACCGCGAGCGCTACCTGCACTGGACCACCGATCCGTCTGCGCGCCAGAAGATGGTGCAGCGGGCGCAGATCATCAGCGCGATGCGGTCCTTTCTAGATGAGAGCGGTTTCCTCGAAGTCACCACGCCTACCATCGAGATGAACTACGGAGGAGCCGAGGCGCGCCCCTTCGAGACCGCGATCCACGCGCTCTCCGACCATCCGGCCTTTCTCAGGATCTCGCCCGAGCTGCCGCTCAAGAGGTTCATCGTTGGAGGCTTCCCGAAGGTCTACACCATCTGCCAGAATTTTCGCAACGAGGGTATCGACCGCAGCCACAACCCCGAGTTCACCATGCTCGAGTGGTACGAAGCCTTCACCGACTACAACTTTCAGATGGAACGGTTTGAGCAGCTGGTCTCGAGCGTCTGCGAGAAGGCCTGCGGCAGCATGCGGGTGGTCTATGGCGGCAAGGAGATCGATTTCACTCCTCCCTGGAAGCGAATCACCATCCTCGACAGTCTGAAAGAGGCGGGTATCGATGCCGCGGCGATGGATGAGGACGCCCTCCTTGCGGAATACAAGAATCGCGAGATCGAGCCGCCGCGGCCCTTCACCTGGGGGCACGCGGTCGCGGGGCTTTTCGAGGCTCTCATCGAACACACCATCGAACAGCCGACCTTCGTCTGTGACCACCCGGTAGCCATCTCCCCTCTCACCAAGAAGAAGCGGGGTGACGACCGCCTGGTCGAGCGGTTCGAACCCATCGTCATGGGCATGGAAATCGGCAATGCCTACTCCGAGTTGACCGACCCGGTTGAGCAGCAGGAACGCTTCATCTCCCAGAAATCGATGGGAGCGGACAAGGATGGCGTCGAGAACCATCCAATGGACACCGACTTCCTGAAGGCGATGGGCTGCGGCATGCCGCCAACCGGAGGGGTCGGGCTTGGCGTCGACCGGGTTGTCATGCTGCTGACCGATTCGCATTCGATCCGCGAGGTCATAGCCTTTCCGTTGATGCGAACGCGCGACGCGGAAAGCGCGGATGAGGAAGGTGAGCCGGGAGAGGATGCCGGCGAGCAGCCCTCCTGAGACATATCCATGCTCGCAGCGCACATCCAGTCCAGGGGCCGACTCGAGCTGGTCGAGTCGGCTGAACCATCGATCGAAAAAGACGGAGAGGTCATCTTCCAGCCCTCCACCGCCTGTCTTTGCGGTTCTGACCTGCCTTACTTTGACGCGGCCGAGAGCTACCCGCTGCCGGTGGGAATGTCACTCCATGAGATGGTCGGCTCGATCGTAGAGAGCTCGGTCGAGCGCTATTCTCCAGGCGATAAGGTGCTGGCTGTTCCGCTTAACCAGCAGGGTTTTTTCGAACGCTACGCCGTCGATGCCTGCAGGGTCATCCCAATGGCCGCCGGCCTGGCCGAAGACCTGGCGGTCCTTGCCCAGCCGCTGGGAACGGCAATCCACGCGCTGAAGAAGATCCCCCATCTCATCGACCTGGATGTGGCTATCGTTGGCCAGGGCCCCATGGGGCAGATTTTCGCCGCCTGCCTGAAGAATATGGGGGCCAGGGAGATCATCGCGATCGACCTGCTGGAATCGAGACTTGAAACCAGCCCTGAAAATGGAGCGACCAGGACCATCTGCTCGAGTCGCGAGGACCCGTTAGAGGCTGTCCTCGCGCTGACAGGAGGGCGGGGAGCCGATATGGTCATCGAATGCGTGGGACACAGCGACCAGGCCCTGGATCTCTGCGCGGAGCTCTGCCGACCGGATGGCCAGATCCTCTGTTTCGGCGTCCCCCCGGAGAGCATCGAGATCAAGCCGTGGAAGAAGCTCTTCTACAAGAACGTCAGGATCTATACCTCGGTGAATCCCGACTTTGAGCGTGACTTCCCCCTGGCTATGCGCTGGATCGCTGAGGGACGAATTGACCTCTCCGCCCTGCTCACTCATCACTACCCTCTCAGCGAGGCGCAGAAGGCCTTCGAGACCTTCCGCGACAGAACAGATGGAGCCCTGAAGGTCATTATCGAGTTCCCGGCCTGAGCCACGGCGGCACGGATGGAACGGCTCGCTCTCAGTCGTCCTTGCCAAGGAGGTGCTCAAAATTCTGCTTCTGCGTGGCATAGAGGTGAGCCGTTTCCGCGGAGATCTCAGAGGCTTTGTAACGCTCGAGGATGGCATCATCCATCTTCTTCATACCCCTCGCCCCGCCTGATTCGATCAGGGAAACGATCTTGGCGACGCTACCCTCGCGAATGATATTACCCAGGCCGAAGGAACCCATGAGGATCTCGTTGACCGGGACCCGGCTCTTGCCATCCTTGCCGGGCAGCAGGAGCTGGGCGCAAACACCCTTGAGCGTAACCGACAACATGGTGCGAACCTGGTTCTGCTGGTCCTCGGGAAATACGTCGATGATCCTGTCGACCGTTTTCGCCGCGCTGTTGGTATGCAATGTAGCAAAAACAAGAAAGCCCATCTCAGCGGCTGTGATGGCCAGCGCGATCGTCTCGGGGTCACGCAATTCGCCGACCAGGATAATGTCAGGGTCCTGCCGGGTTGCGGCCCTGAGCGCCTGCGAAAAGGAGGGCGCGTCAACACCGATCTCGCGCTGGGTAAAGAAGCTCTCCTTGTTCTTGTGTACGAACTCGATCGGCTCCTCGATCGTCACGATGTGCTTTTTCTGGTTGGTGTTAATGTAATCAAAGAGAGAAGCGAGAGTGGTTGATTTACCGCTGCCCGTCGGACCCGTCACCAGGATCAGGCCGCTGTTGAGCTCGGTATACTCCAATATCACATCGGGAACGCGAAGCTCATCGAGGGAGAGTATCTCCTGGGGTATATAGCGGAAAACGACTCCCGGACCGGTCCGGGTGAGGAAGGCACTGACTCGAAACCTCGCCAGGTCGACAATCTCATAGGCGAAATCGACATCATTTCTCTCGGAATAGATCTCCCGGCACCGATCAGTAAGGATCTCATCGATCAGCTCGCCCATCTCCTCTTTCTCGATCGGCTCCTTGCCGATGGCTCGAAGATCTCCATGAACCCGCACCTTGGCTGGAACCCCGGTATTGAGATGGAGGTCCGAACCTCCGAGGTCATGAAGCTTTTTGAGATATGCGTCTACTCGTACCATGGTGGGCTCTTATTTAAACCTGTCCTTGTTCTCAGCGAAGAACCATGCGGTCTCACGAGAGATAATCTTCTTCTTCAGCAAATCGAGAATCGAATCATCCATGGTACACATTCCCATTTTTGCTCCCGTCTGCAGAACCGATTGGAGTTGGAAGGTCTTCCGCTCACGGATCATATTGGCAACCGCGGGAGTGGCGAACATGATCTCGAGGACCGGTTCACGCCCCAGGCCATCCTCTCGCGGCAAGAGCTGCTGAGAGATCACTCCCCGAATGGACTCAGACACCATCGCGCGGATCTGCTCCTGCTCCTTGGGAGGGAAGACATCGATAATCCGGTCCACGCTCCTGGTGGCATTGGTCGTGTGCAGCGTCCCGAAGACAAGGTGGCCGGTCTCCGCGGCGGTGATCGCCATGGCGACGGTGTCCAGGTCACGCATCTCGCTGACGCAAATATAGTCGGGATCGGAACGCATAGCCGATTTCAGAGCGCTGGCATAGGACTCGGTGTGGACCTCGACATGCCGTTGGTTCACGTTGCAGTTCTTACTGGGAAGGATGTATTCGATCGGGTCCTCAACCGTGACGATATGGTCATTCTGCTCCTGGTTGACGATGTCGAGAAGCGCCGTCATCGTCGCAGTCTTTCCGGATCCGGCCGGACCGGTGATCAATACGATTCCCTGCCTGTACTTGGTGAACTTGGTGAGAATACCGGGCAAGTGAAGCTCTTCGAGAGTCGGCAGGCTGTCGGGGATAATCCTGAAAACCGCGTCCAGTCCCTTGCGCTGCTTCAGAACGTTAGCCCTGTAGCGGCCGTGATCCTTGACATAACAGAAATCCAGATCGTTGTTCGCCGCAAAGGTCTTCCGTTCGAAATCACTGAGGATCTCCTCGATACGCGGCTTTGTATCGTCAGCCGAAAGAGCCGGATGTTTGAGGTAGACAATCGAACCGTGAAGCCGCATGAATGGCGGTGAGTCCACCTGGTAATGGAAATCCGAAGCGCCGACCTTCCTAGCCTCGACAAGATAAGCATCGATGGGGCCGCCGGCCAGGTGGGAAAAATCCATCCGGCCAAGCTCCTCGACCGTAACTCCGGCGCCGCTGGCTGCTGGAACCTTTGCCGATGCCGCGGCAGGCTTGGACTTCCCCTTGGCCCCTGACTCATCGGCGGAAGCCGGCTCACTCTGTTCAGCCATCTCCTTTACGCGGGCGCTGATACGCTTGAACTCCCAGGGACCGATGAGCCCCTTATCAAGCAGCATCTTACCAAGCCCCTGGTCACCGGATTTATCCAGCGCAGCGAGACACTTGCGCACCTGCTTTTCATCAGCAAGCTTGTTCTTGACGGCTATTTTTCCAAATAGCAGATCTTCTTGGGCTGCCATAGATCAACCGAAACGGGGGGAATTGAACTATCGAGCGATCCTGCCGATGATCGGAAAAATCGAAAACGGCTCGGACGAGATAGTTTTAAAGGTCTTGATTCATTTCTTACGGGGCCAAAAAGACCCGGAAAAAACAATCATACGGTTCAGCCAACATTTGTAAACCCTGAAAGCATTTGTACTTGAAGGGCATTTCAGACCGATTCACCGCCATCGTTGACCATTTCGGCATCAGGCTCCGCCAGGAGTTCAGTGGTTGAGAGGCCTGGAAGACGATCGACAAAGACCATTCTGCCGCCATTGCTTTCGACACAATCTCTCCCGACGACAACATCTTCCTTATAATCGCCTCCCTTGACGAGTACATCGGGAAGCAACTCTTCGATCAGGCTCTGGGGCGTGTCCTCCTCGAAGAGAAGAACGTAATCCACCGCCTCGAGACCCGCCAGCATCTTGATCCTGTCGTTTTCTTCTATCCGAGGCCTCCCCTCCCCCTTCAGCCGCCTGATGGAAGAATCGCTGTTAACTGCAACAACCAGGATATCTCCCTCTCTGCGCGACTCGTTGAGAAGGTGGTGATGACCCGGATGGAGCAGATCGAAACAGCCGTTGGTCAGCACGACCGTTTTCCCTTTCTGTTTCTCCCCACTGAGGATTTTCGACAGATCTGTGAGATTCTTGATCTTTCCCGCCGCCGGATTTCCCTGGTTACGAATCTCGTCAAGGAGCTCTTCACGGCTGACCGCGACCACACCGAATTGCCGTACCACGAGACCTGCGGCAACATTGGCCAACTGCACGCCCGACTCTGCGGAATTCCCCGCCGCGGCTGAAATCCCGAGAACAGCCAGGACCATATCGCCGGCTCCGGTAACGTCCGCCACAACGCTCGCGCGAGTGGGGAAGTGACTCTGCCCCGCCTTTCCCTCATCGAGAAACATGCCATCACGGTCCATGGTCACAACGACGCTGCCCAGGTCAAGCTCTTCGAGAAGCTGTGCCGCGGCAGACTGGCAACCCTCAATTTCCTGGCAAGGGATATCGCTGGCCAGCTCCGCCTCGAAGCGGTTTGGGCAGATCAGGGAGGCGCCCCTGTAGGAAGAATAGTCGCTGACCCGGGCCGGATCGACGAGGACGGGAACAGCTCCGCCTCGTTCACGAATTCCTTCCATGAGCCGCTCGGTGAGCAGCCCCTTGCCGTAATCGCTGACCAGGATCGCATCCCAGGCTTCATCTCCGGAGAAAATCTTCTCGAGAAGTGCGTCGGTAAGCTCGGAACTAACCGGCGAGAGTTCTTCTTCATCCACCCGCAACATCTGCTGGACAGCCCGATGGGAGTGCTGAACATACCCCATATGCCGGGCCTTCAAGGTTGTCGGACGACCCGGGTCACGGATCACCCCGCTGATGTCGCAACCCCCGTCCTCCAGAACGGAAAGGACCCTGTCTCCCGCCCTGTCATTTCCTGTCACGGAAAAAACATGCGTATCAGCCTCCAGGCGAGCCAGGTTGACGGCGACACTGCCTGCGCCGCCGGGGCGAATCTCCCTGCGGCCTACCCGCAGAACAGGAATCGGCGCCTCGGGCGAGATGCGCTTCACATCACCCCAGACGTATTCATCCAGCATCAGATCGCCCACGAGCGCGATGCGCGGTCGACCGAGGTCTTTGACGATTCGCGACAATTGCGAGATCAACACGATTCAACTCCTTTCCTTAACCGCTGCAGTATAACCGCCACCGCGGCCATTTGGCACCGCGCAAACCCGGGGGAGGGATCAGCTCGTTCTCGGAGCCAGCTTATCGAGAAGCTCGACCAGGAATTCACCGCCGGAAGAGATGGACTGCCTGGTACCCAGATAAAACCACCGCAGCCCTCCCTCCCCATCGAGCCAGTCCTCCGGAATCTTTACCGCATCCTTCTGTGTCATCACGATGGTATCAACCCCGCGCTCCCTGGCCCAGGTACCGAGCCCCTCCACCGTTGCGGGATCAAAGGCGTGGTGATCTCTGAAGGCCTTGAAGCCGGCCAGCCTGATCCCCAACTCGCCCAGGGTCAGCTCGAACGAGTTGGGGTTTCCTATGCCGCAAAAGGCACAGACCTCTTTACCTTCGAGAAAGCCGGGCTCAAACGCCTCTCCGTAGAGCTCCTGCCAGACCCGGGGTCTGGATTCGAGAAGAAGAACCGGGATGTCCGGGAATCGCTCTTTTAGAAACGCGACAATGGCCTCACGGCGCTCCTCGCTGACAAGCTCGACCCTCGTGACTGCGATCAGGTCCGCCGCCTCGAGGGCTTCGATCGGCTCACGCAGGAGACCCAATGGAAGGACCCTTCCGTTATCAAACGGCCGGAGGGCATCGAGAAGGACCAGGTCAGCGTCTCTATGCAGGCGCAGGTGTTGAAATCCGTCATCCAGGACCAGGATATCCGCTCCGGCGGCGATCGCCTCGCGTCCGCAGGCCGCCCTGTCGCGCCCCTGGTAGTGAGGGACCGAGGGCAGGTTATCGGAGAGCAACCTGTACTCGTCATTACCTTCGTTGAAATCAATCTGGAGAAGATTCCCGTCTTCGATGCCCGGTGATGCCCCGTATCCTCTACTCAGGATCGCCGGGTTCCAGCCCCTGTCAATAAGCTCACGGACGACCATCTCCACGGTCGGAGTCTTGCCGGTTCCCCCGCAGGTAATATTGCCGACGCTGATGACCGGCGCATCCAGCCGGGCCGAGTTCTTCTTGGGCCAATGCCGCCGACGAAAGGTAAGGACAAGACGATAGAGTATCGAGAATGGCAGCAAGACTGGCAGCACCAGGAAGACCAGCACGCGGATTGTCGGCGATAATGTCGGCGGAACCAGCAAGCTGCCGGGGACCGGTCTGTTAGAAGTCCCTCCAGCCATGATCTCAGGTTGATTTCTCTTCTTTGTGGAGTTCGTTCAAAACCTCGAGAACCTGCTTCTCGCTCATATGTCCAAGCTCGCTGAGAATCTCCCCGAGGAAACGATAAGGCTCCTGGGCCGCCTCCAGGCGCGCCTGGATCGTCAGGGCCTCATAGAGATCGGCAACGCTCACATAGCCTCTCTCGAGCGCAACTTCTCCAAATAGCCTGGGCTGCTCACTCATGATAC
>Ga0066842_10000112_pt1 | contig 21694 bp, 14 predicted proteins | sample ETNtaG_19_FD_67289 | JGI IMG/M metagenome (GOLD analysis project Ga0066842, IMG submission 67289) | Marine microbial and viral communities from oxygen minimum zone, Eastern Pacific Ocean - ETNP201302PF86A | ecosystem: Environmental > Aquatic > Marine > Oceanic | place: Pacific Ocean: Eastern...
CGCCACTCGAGGACGGCGGAAATGTTGAAGCCCTCGGCGCGCATGGAAGCAAGATCGACACCGGAGGTGAGAGCGGCGAAGACGCTGCCGGGCTCGGCGCGCTGGGCATTGGCGGCGGCACGCTCGGCAACCGAGCTGATCGGCGTTACCCGAATGCAGCCCTTCTTGAATTGGATGTGCACGCGCGTGCAGCCCTTGGGGAAGGACGCATCGAGCAGCTTCTGGCTTGAGACTTCGATCTGGTGCTCGAGAGGGTTGTTGCGGCGCTGCTTATAGGTCCGCGCATAGACGCGCTTGACGCGTCCGACGAGGGTGAGATCATCTTGCACCCGCCGAATTTCGATGCCGCGGCCATTGCCGAGGCTTTCTTCGATCACGGCATCGCCCTTCTCGAAGCCAAAGAGCGCCAGAAGGTTGGAGCTGATGGTCAGGATGCGACGCTCGCCGTTGCGGCGAAAGCGCAGCTGCTTGGTGGCGATCTCGGGGATGTTCACGCGAACGAGGGTTTCTGCCTGGGCCATTCTTCACTCCTTACGGGCTGTCGCGAGGAGATCGGACCAACCTCGCATCGCAGGGAGGTTGGTGCGAGCACCGGCGGCCGGGAGTGCTCCAGTGCTTGCCTGCTTCCTGGCTGATCATGGCGACATGAAAGCGCCCCGACCTCGATGAGAGGTCGGGGCGGATCTTTCTTCCTTATGGCGAGCTGATGGCCTCAGCCCTTCCGCGACATCTCGTAGAGCCGGGGAAGAATGGCCTCTGAGGCCGGGCTCATCATCACCCCGATGCGGCTTGCTGCATCCTGGATGCTATCGAGAGACGCCCCGCGATACTCGAAGGGTGACTTGCCGAAGCGCTCATCCTTCTTGGCGAAGGTGGATGCGAGCGCGTCTTTCCAGCCAATGTCCGGATTGCCGCGCAGGTGATCCTCGTAGCACATCAACCGGGCTTCGACCTGCTCGAAAGACAGACAGGGGGTTGCCTGCCATTTCCTCGCGAGGTTCGACTGGAGGCCGAGGCGGCGCGCGAAGATACGCACGGGGCGTGGATCTGCCATGGTCCGCCGAAGAACTTTCTGCGGCTGAGCATAGACACGTTTCATCTGCTCAAGAAGCAGATCTTCCTCGCCGTGCATGGCTGCAAGTTCCAGCATGTCGATTTCGACATCGATCACCCAGGCCCGAGGCATGAGGTCATAGTCGACAGCCCAGGCAAACGCGAGCGAGCCCTTGAGCGTTTGAAGCTCCACGCGGTTCTTCGGTGCACGGTAGCTGGCGAAGACCTGGCGCAGCCAATCACGCATGACCTCGGGGTCTTCGTTATCAACAAGTCCCCGAACCAGATCGGCCGTTGAAGTATTCGCGACCGTGTCGGCAAGCGCTGCTTCATTGGCAGCATCGAAAAGGCCGCGCGGGCAGCGCCATGCGTCGATCGTCAGCTGCTCATCCTTCCAGCTGAGCGTGATGGTTTGCGAGGGCGCGCAGCGAGACAGAAACTGTGTCCGAGCGCTGTCGCATTGCACCAGGGTAAGCTCGCTGATCTCTTCGTTCTCAATCCAGCTGCGCGTAGAGCGTCGTTTAACTGCACCGGTCTGAATGTTCGAGATGATCCGTTCCTCCAACCAGGGTAGAGCAGTGCCATCGGGAAGCGCGGCATTGAGACCGTCGCAAACCACGAAGACATCGCCATTGGCACGCAGGCCACCCCAGAGCATGTCGGACTGGTTCTCGATAAGTGCTTTGACGGCAGCCTCATCCTTGAAGCGCTCAGCCAGCTTGAGAAGCACCTTTACCTGTGTTTCCTTCTCGGGCCATCCCCACTTGTTGGCGGCACGCCAGAGGGGCAACGCACGCTGCATCGCTGCTTCGTCGAAGTCGTGCCCGGCATCACGAAGACCATCGAGCAGGTCCCCGGCGATCTGAGCTTCCGCGCGCAGAATCTCGCGCGCCTTGGTGAGAAGATGCGCATACTGGAGGTATGAAACGCGCGCGGCGCGACTGTTGGCGTAGTAGTCGATGTCCTCGAGCGTAACCCTGTCGAGGCAAAGCAGACCTTCGGCTACCCAGGCGCTGAGAAGGGTGTCAGGACGCCCGTCGCGCGCCGGCAGGGGCCGCTTGACGACGACCTTGGCCTCGAACTGACGTTCCTTGACCCTGTAGCCGGAGCGCTTCGCAGGAGCGCGTGCCACGAGGTTCGCGCCATCGGCCTGAACGAAGGACAGGGAGATCGGTTCGGCAACATCCACTCCGAACTTCCACTGGCGACGGTAGTCGCTCTCGCTTGCGAGCGCCGGGGCATTGGTTCCGTCGATCGTCTTGTTCCAGTAGGCAAGGACGCGCGAGCCCGGACCCATCGCCGCGTTGGCAGCGTCGACATAGGCGCCTATCATTGGGCGGCCATCAGTGAGGACCTCTTCCTCATCATGAATGAACCGGAACCGCTCGGAGTGCGTGGTGAGGCTCAACCAGTTGGCGCCCTTCTGCATGAAGGGGCCGAAGGTGTGGGTGCGCTCATGAACGCCCCACATGAGGATGAGAAACCTCTTGTAGAAGAGAGCGCGCTTGTCATGCTCGGCGCGAGCGTCCGAGTATTCGACATTGTCCGGAAGGATCTCGGTAGACTCCCGGCCGAAATAGGAGCGCGTCTTGAAGAGCGCGTCGATCTCCGAGCGCGAAGGGAAGAAGCGCTCGGCGCCCGAGGTTGTCTCGTCCGCGGTGATCATGTTGAGCCGCTCTCCATCACGCACCAGGATATGCACGCGCATGTCGGCCTGGGCGACCTCGATCAGTCCGAAGAGCTCAACGATCGATAGACCGTCGGTGTTGAATTCCCGGTGATTGCGGCGCACACGCACGATGGCCGCACAGCGCGGGTAGGGCAGCATGCGCTCTACCAGGGAGAAATCCTTGGAGAAGAGATCGGTGAGGTTCTCGGGGTCCATATGGTCATCCGAGAAACCCTCAAGCAGGTCGTTGATGACGATTTCCTCATCCAGGAAGAGCATCCGCTGCATCAGCGTCAAAGGCTCATCAGCATCGGCACCCTTGCCGTCGAGCAAGGGGGTTACGCTCATGTCCTCTCCGAGGAAGAGACGCATCGTCTGAACGTTCTGCAAAAGACTCTCGGCGCGGCTCGTCTCCTCGGAGATCGATGCCAGCGTCGTGTTGACTTTCTCCATCTGATAGCCGGCCACGAGATCCATCTCACCCTTGAGTTCGTTGGTCTTTCCGGTGATCCAGTTCTTCTGCGCTTCGAAAGCCGCAATACGGTTCTCGATGGCACGCTGAGCTTCCACAACGTCCCGCGACGGCAGGAGAGCGGCAGGCACTTCCGTCCCGCCGGTGACAGCCGGCAGGCCAGCCTCGTCAGAGTTGGGCTCAGGAGCGTTTGCCGCGGCCTTCGCCGTTTCCTTCTCTTTCTGTCTTTCGAGCAGCAGTATGGGGTCTGGTGGGGTCTTCATCTCAACAGAGATTTCCTGCACGCGAGCCATCACGGCTGCGATTTCGATCTCGCGGAGATTTTCACCGTCAGGTTCTGGAGCGAAGTTTCGCAGAAAGTCCTCGAGCAACATCTTGAGACCGGTGGGGGCGTAACCTCTCCAGATCGGATGCGGATGCAACACAATGGTATGGATCTCGCCGTCAATGACGCGCACTTCCTGCACCATAAGGATCAATCCGTGATCCGGGGCGGGGCTTTCGCGCAGCGGGTGATCTTCAGATGCCAGGCGCCACCAGCTGCCGGGCTTGATTTTCTCTTCGACGCTCGGTGCGCCGTCATAGATGGTCTTTCTGGGGCTTGCAGGCAGCATGTCGCGTCTCCGGATATGGGCAGGAGGAAGATTGGCTTCCCTCATGAAAGGGGAAGCCAATCCTCTCCTGCCCGAACAAGACCCGGCCTTGTCGCCAAATTTTTCTTCGTGAATGTCGCGCGGAAATTTCCGTGCGCTTCAGGGTGAACCCATCGTTTCTGCATCAAACATTGGGGACGATGATGTCAGATAAGAAGAAGCTATTCGCTCATATCGCCGCGGCCATTGTGGCGGTCGCTCTTGCAGCACTGGGCACTTACTTGAAGCTCACAGAGGAGCAGCCCGAATGGCCCTATGCGGCAGTCGGACACTCTGAAGAGGTATCTCTTTCGCAGGCCGTTTCTCTGCTGGCTGAGCCCGGCGACGACCGCCGGGCGGCGGTGATCGGCGGGAAGGTTTACATCGAGCGGCTCAAGGGCGCGGGCGATGATGCGGAGGCGCTGGAGGAGGCGTTCGAAGCCAAGGCCGAACGTGAGGCAGAAGCCGAAAAAGAAGAAGGGGAGGCTCCGGCCCGGACCGAGCCGGAACTGGCTGTCGTCGTTGCCGAGATCTCCTCGGGAAACTCCGAGTTCGCGGAAAAGCAGGCCGAGGTTTCAAGCTTCGACATCCAGATCTACGAGGACAGCGGCGACGCGACCTGGTTCCTCGTTATGGATCTGGTCTTCCGGGTCATCTTTTTCGGCCTGATCGGCGTGTTTCTCTTCTCCATGCTGCGGGGCGGCCTTCCGGGATCGCAGGGTCATGAAATCGTCAAGGCTGACGACCTGAAAACCGGTCTCGACGATGTGGCCGGGATCGATGTGGCCCGCGCTGATGTCGAAGAGATCATCGCTTTCATGCGCGAGCCCGAGAAGGCGTCCGGCCTGGGCGGACGCATGCCGCGTGGCTTGCTCCTTGATGGCCCTCCGGGCACGGGCAAGACGCTGCTGGCGCGCGCCATGGCCAAGGAAGCAGGCGTGGCCTTCATGAAGGTCGACTCCACAACGATGACACAGATGTTCGTCGGCATGGGCGCAAAGCGCGTGCGCTCGGTCTTCCGCGAGGCGCGCAAGAATGCGCCCTGCATCATCTTCATGGACGAGTTCGATTCCGTCGGCCGTGCACGTGGCGGTGGCCGCGGAGATTCCGTAGACAGCGAGAAAGAGAACACGCTGAATACGCTCCTCACTGAACTCGATGGCTTCGAGTCCCGCGACGGCATCTTTCTCATTGCAGCTACGAACCGCGCCGAATTGCTCGATCCGGCATTGACCCGGCCGGGCCGTATTGACCGCCGTATCACGATGCGTCTGCCCGATATCGGTGGGCGTGAGGCGATCCTGAAGGTTCATTCGGCGAAGGTGCCGCTCGCGGACGAGATCGATCTCCGGGCGATTGCTGCCACGACCTATGGCTTCTCGGGCGCGGAGCTTGAGAACCTGGTCAATGAGGCTGCCTTGGCTGCCGGCCGCGCAGGGCGCGACAAGGTCACCGCGGAGGACTTCGCCTTCGGTCGTGACCGCTTGCTGCTGCCGCGCGGCTCGTCGGAGACACGTCTCGACGAGGATGAGCGCCGTCTGACCGCGGTGCACGAGGCGGGGCATGCGCTGATCGCCGCTCTGAATCCGGAGGCCGATCCGATCGAGAAGGTGACGATCGCCCCTCAGGGCCCGGCCGCGGGCTTCGTGATGCAGGCCCCGAACCGCGATCGCTCCTTCGAGACGCTTGCTCGCCTGAAGGCGCGCATCCAGGTCGCTGTGGCGGGGCGTGAGGCCGAGCGCCTGGTCTTCGGCGCCGAGCAGGTCACCACCGGTGCTGCATCGGATATCCAGCAGGCCACGCGCGTCGCGCGGGCGATGGTGACGACCTACGGCATGTCCGAGTTGGGCTTCGTCGAGATCAACCCCAATGACCCGGTGCTTTTCGACATGTCGAATTCACCCCTGCCGGTGATCAAGAAGATCATCGAAAACGGACAGGACACGGTGGTGAAGATGCTTTCTGATCATCGCGAAGTTCTGGATGAGCTCACCGAGCTCCTGCTTGAGCGTGAGACCATCCCCGGGCGTGAAGTCCACGAGATGGTCGCGCAGAGTGCGGGTCAGAGCCCGCAGCCGATTGTAGCGGCAACTGCTGCATAACACGCCGAGTATATGGCTTTTCGAGGGGCGCCGGTCAGTGGTTCTGACTGGCGCCCTTTTCGTTTTCAGGATCGGGGTGGGCGTTGCAGAACGGGCCGGGCGCACCTAATTCCCGCGCTCAGACCCGATGAAATGCAGGAGATTTTCGATGAATCAAGGCTTCAAACTTCCCGATGTGACATTCCGCACACGCGTGCGCGATGAGGCTGTGGAAGGCCCGAACCCGTTTCGCTGGGAGGATCGCGATACAGCGTCCTACTTCGCCGGCAGGCGTGTGGTTCTTTTTTCTTTGCCGGGAGCCTTCACCCCGACTTGCTCGACCTACCAGCTTCCTGGTTTCGAGAAGAATTTCGAAGCATTCAAGGAGCAGGGGATCGATGCGATCTACTGCATGTCAGTCAACGATGCCTTCGTGATGAACCAGTGGGCGCGGGCGCAGGGCCTCGAGAATGTCGAGGTGATCCCTGACGGATCTGGTGAGTTCACGCGCCGGGTTGGCATGCTGGTGCGCAAGGACAACCTTGGCTTCGGTCTTCGCTCCTGGCGCTATGCGGCAGTGATCGACGACGGGGTCGTCGAGGCATGGTTCGAGGAGCCGGGTCTTTGCGACAATCACCCCGAGGACCCCTATGGCGAGAGCTCCCCGGAGAACCTGTTGAGCTATTTGCGTTCTGCAACGCGAAGTGACGCCGCCTGAGGTTCCGCATTCAATGTAGTCGAGAAAGTCCCTGCCGATGACGAGCGGCGGGGCTTTCCTTGCTTCAAGAAAGCTTGCCGTGGCAGCCATTGATTGCTTCTGCCGCGGCTCTTTTGAACCGATTTCATGACGGAACTGATATCCAAAGAGGAATAAATTCCGCCATGAGAATAACGATGATCGGGGCCGGATATGTCGGTCTCGTCTCCGGCGTTTGCTTTGCTGAACTCGGACATGAGGTCGTCTGTGTCGATGTCGACGAAACCCGCCTGTCAAAGCTGAAAGCCGGAGTGTCCCCGATATTCGAGCCAGGGCTCGAGGAAATGATGGCACGGAACATTGCCGAAGATCGCTTGCGTTTCAGCGCGGACCTCGGCGCCGCGGTGAAGGGGGCCAGCGCGATCTTCATCGCGGTGGGCACCCCGGCTCGGCGAGGAGACGGACATGCGGACCTCACTTACGTCTATGCAGCGGCACAGGAAATTGCCCAGAAGGCAGATCCGAAGACGGTTGTCGTGACCAAATCGACGGTCCCGGTCGGAACCAATGCCGAAATTGGCCGCATTCTCAAGCGTGAACGTCCTGGCGCCGGTCTCATGGTTGCTTCGAACCCCGAGTTCTTGCGCGAGGGCTCGGCGATCGGCGACTTCATGAAACCGGACCGCGTCGTGGTGGGAACGGAGAGTGAGGCGGCGCGTGGAGTCATGACCTCTATCTACGCCGCCCTGAGCGATGCTGGTGCGCCGGTGATGTTCACAGGCATCGAAACGGCCGAGATGATCAAGTATGGAGCGAACGCGTTTCTTGCGACACGAATTACCTTCATCAATGAGATGGCCCGGCTCTGTGAGCGCGTGGGGGCTGATATTTCAGCGGTCGCGCAAGGCATGGGCCTCGATGATCGGATCGGCCCGCGATTTCTGAGAGCCGGCCCAGGCTATGGTGGCTCCTGCTTCCCGAAAGATACTAAGGCCCTGGCCCAGATCGGGCGAGAGAATGGACAACAGATGTCCATCGTCGAAGCAGTGATCGATGCCAATGAAGATATGAAGCTCGCGATGGTCGACAAGGTTCGGGACCTTTGCGACGGCGATCTGGAGGGCAAGCGGATTGCCGTTCTTGGCGTGACCTTCAAGGCCGGAACCGATGATATGCGCGATGCGCCTTCTCTGACAATTCTTCCTGCCCTTGATGCAATGGGTGCGGAAATCATTGCTTGCGACCCAAAAGGGGCTCAGGAGGGAGCCACGGCATTTCCTTTCGCAGATTGGGCAGAGACCGCCTACGCGGCCGCTCAGGACGCGGATGCGGTGGTCATATTGACCGAATGGCAGTGCTTCCGAGAGCTCGACCTGGCGCGCCTTGCGGCATCGATGAGGACGCCCCGCATGGCCGACTTACGGAACCTCTACTCCGGCATCGAGGCGCGCGCAGCCGGCTTCGAGGATTACGAGGGGGTGGGCCGCCGCTAAGCCTGGCCACCCACCGAAATTACAAAACGGGCGCCTGTTTCAGCAGGCGCCCGTTTTTGTATCTGGAAGATCTCAAGTCGATCGGGGCAAGGCGGGATAGTCCCGGCAACCGCAGCCTGTGGGCAGAACTCTCCCAGGTCAGCAGAGCCAGTGTGCAAGGTCGCGCCCGCTCAGCGCAGAAATCAGGCCGATGTCGTCGGAGAGTTGATCGCAGACCTTTCGCCTCAGATCCTCTGGCATCTCGCGGAGTGACTTTACGCGGGGTTGGAGCCCATTGATGGCGCGCTTGGAGCGCAGCCAGGAGGCTTTTCGGATCAATGCTTGCGTCGGAGCAGAATTCAGCAGCGTCTCCAGACGGGCGTGGAAGCCAGAACTGGGGATCGGAACCAATCGCTCTTCGAGCGGAAAATGCGTCCGGTCATCCTCCTCGATCTCCAGAAAGGCCTGCATGTCGGTCCAGACCGCTTGAGGAGCATGCAGGATGTCATCCAGGAACACGAGGTGAATTTGGTGGGGGTCGACGAAAGCCGTCAGCCGAACGAGATGAGAGCCCAGTGCGCAGGTGCCTGGGTAGTCGATAGGGCCATCCGGACATGTCGGGCAGCAATCAGGACAGTTGCGACGATCAGCCCCGGCCTGCCAGGCCTCGGAGAAATCGGATATAGGCTCCCGCGCGGAGGCAAGCGCATCACTGTGAAGGGCCCAGGCCATGTCGATGGGATTGCGCAGGCAAACGACAAAGCGTGCGTCGGGGGAGGATTCAACGAGTTCAAGAATTGCCCTCTCGGAAGAGAGTGACCATGGGGAAATCATTCCGACAATTTCAACGCCGCCATCAAAGGTGCTTTCGATGTCGTCTGTGCATTGACGGTCGCAAGGCTCGATGAGATGGACTGCTCTATGTGATTTCAGCCAGTTGGCGATTGTATTCGTGCCGCATTTTGGCGCGCCGATGATATGGAAATTCGGATTTGGCATCTGCTCATGTTTTTTGTTGGGCCGCTTAGGTCTTTCTGAAGATGGGTTCGGCAAGCCAGGTGAGGAAAGATTGATTGTGATTGGCATGATCAGTTGGCCGCGTTCAGAGCAGGAAGCGCGCTAAGAACGGCGTCAGACAAGCGATCCGCGCCGACGCTCGAGAGGTGGTCTTCGTCGATCGTTATGAGGCGCCCCTGCTTGTCGCTGATCGGGCAGCTGTCAGAGCTCGTCGGGCAGAAAATAAGCTCTGACTGGATGAGATCGACGCCGTGTTTTTCTGAAATCTCTTCGAGATAGCGACGCGAACTGGCGGCATAGGCCTCATAGGCACTTCGGGAGAGGCTGGGGAGGATCTTGTTGTCATGCCATGTCGCTCTGGCGACTGCTGAGGCCAGGTCCCAGTCAAAGGCTGGAGTGGGTGTGATCAAGACCACCTGCTTGCCGGCGGCTCGCAACTGCCTCACGATTTCATCAAGTCGCTGAACGGCAGAATGGGCAGGAACGGCACGTCCGTGGCGGTCGCGCAGGACACCGTATTGAGTTTTATCTGCTGCACCACTGGTGGCGCTGTCGAAGTATATGGGCCAGCGCGCTTGGATGATCACGTGATTGATTTGTGGATCGTTGCGGATCAGGTCGTAGCTCTGCTCAGCGTGTTCGAGGCAGTCCTTTCCGCGGATGTCGGCAAAAAGCCCTGGTAGGGGCGGGCAGCCGGAATAGCTCAGTTCAAGAAAGTCGACCCCTGCGCGAATGAGGCCACCTGCGAGGGCTGCTGCATGGCTATCACCCCAGAGCGCTGTTCTGACATCTTCAGAGCCCGCGTTGTGCCGGCAGGCTTCAGAAATCTCGATGATATTGCCTGGGTAGATTGAATGGCACGCGAAGAGTGTCGGATGACTTCGCTGGGTATCTTCAAGGACCGCAGTCGCCTGTGGCGACAATCGTCCGGGCGCACCGTAGCTGGCATCGATGAGAAACGCGGCTGTCGCCAAGAGAAATAGGCCAAGTGAAATCACTTTGAATGCTCGGGCGGAAGGCGGCCGCGCAAGGATCGGTCGTTCAAGGATGAGGTGGGTGAGGATGCCAAGAATGATAGATGAACAGATCAAAACGGCAGCCTCGACCATCGTGACGCTGCCCAGATTGTGGACAGACCAGAATACCAGTATCGGCCAATGCCAGAGGTAGATCGCATAGCTGGCTTGCCCCAGGAGAACTGCCGCACGGGGCACGGAACTGGCAGTGTGGGATGCGGCATGCACGACGATTGCCGCGGCCAGGGTGGGTGCCAATACCCAGGCCCCAAACCCACCTGCATGTTCGTAGAATGGCACGATCATCAACATGCCTACTGCGATAGCTGTCAGACCGACAGGCAGCCTCGCGGCCTGGGGCGCGAGGTGGATCACGAGTGCCCCGAGGGAGAATTCCCATAGCCTGTAGGCTGGGTTGTAGAATACATCCGTCTCAGCGTCGGCCATAAGGACGGCGAGGAATGATGTCACAGCCAAGAGCACATAGATGGGCAGGGGGCGAGCTACCCTGACCAGGTATGGAAGGATGAATGCTGCAAGCAGATAGACCTGCATCTCGACGCCGAGTGACCATAGGTGCGCCAGAGACGCCTCCTCGATCTTCGGTCCGAAGTAATCGCCGCCGGCGGGGAAGAGGTTGGTTGCGAAACCAAGGCCGAGAAGTGATTCCCGGGCAAGGGCGATATACTCACCAGGCAGAAGAATCCACCAGCCCGCTGCGAGTGTAGAAACCAGGACCAGCAGGAGCGCCGGCGATAGGCGGAGAAACCTTCGAGCCAGGTAGCCTCGAACCGAGAACCCGTGTCCATCCTGAATCGCGCGCGCGATGAAATAACCGCTGAGCACGAAAAAAATGTCGACGCCGAGATATCCTCCTGGAAAAATCGCGGGAAAGAAATGATATCCGAGAACCAGGGCGACGGCGAAGGCGCGTAGCGCATCAATAGTATGATTTCGTTGCAACCTCACCTCCCATATTCATAGAGGAGGTGGGATTGCTCGTCAGTCTACAGAAGCAGACATCCGCGCTCAGATCAGACACAGCCCGGAAGTCGCTTCAACGACCACAAGACGCCGTTGTGCTTTTCCGTCGCAAGGGTCTCCCCGGGAATTTCTCGGCCGTCGAGATGGGGGAGGAGCGTGTAGCAAAGCTGATGAGCACGCGCGATGTCCATGATGTCCTCCGCTGTTCGGCCAGCAAAAAGCCTTTTGCGCTCGTTCTTGCTCATGAATGGGGTCAGTTCTGCCCCGAGAAGTTCTTGGGCTCGTTCCGCCCACTCCCAAACGCCATGGTTGCTGTAAGGAACGTTCTTGTGAGCAAAGAACACAGAGCGCTCGGAGAGCATCGGAAACATGGTCGGAATGGCCTCCCATGTGGGTGATGTGAGCACCACAGCATCGATTGGAATTTCCGAGCGCGCGATCTGGGCAATCTCGACACCAGCGAGGTGCCTGGTGATGTCGAAGGACCAGCGGCGTGCCAGACGCTGCTCTACCGCACCCTGCGGGATATCGGGCATGATCATGCGTGCACCCCGATCATAGACCTGAGGCATGAAGAGAAGTGCCCAGAGCAGAAGTGCGGGCGCCGTCAATGCAAGCGTCGGAACAAATCCTATACCGCGTGTAAAGATCCTTGTGCTTGCCCAGCAGGCAGCTGAAAGCAAGCCGCTGAGGACAATGGCGCGAGAGATAATTTCCGGCTCCAGCGGGAAGACCAGCAATGATGCAAGCACCACAGCCGAGATGAGGAAGATACTCGAAGGGCCCGGACGCGCATTGCGATCACCGCGCGCGGCGATCATGGCCGTGACAAATGCGATTATGGGCCAGCCAGCGAGAGGAATGGTGATGGCAAGCAAAGCCAGAAGGGACCATCGCCGCGCACCAATGAGGATAAGGAAAATGGAGATATGTGCGGCCATCTGTCCGAAAGGCATAATGCGCTGGAACTGAAGTTTTCCGACGATCTCGAGCGGGATCATCTCAACGAATATCCAGTTGGTGACGACGCCGAGGGCTGAGATCGATAGCATCCCGCCGAGTAACGCTGTGCCGCTCCAGCTCAGCAACTCGGAGCGTCGTGCGGCCCAAAGTGCAACACCCCCTGCGGCCCATAGGAAAGCATCGGCCACCCACTCAGATAGCGGAGCTGTGGATGGAACCCAGTGGTGAGGCACCCGATACAGGCCGAAGACCTCGAGGAAGTTGAAGTCATCTGGCGTCGGACGCGCAGTTGCGGCCATTGGCAGGTAGATCGAGGCGAGGGCAAACCCCCAAACTCCCAGGGCCGCAACGCATTGCGCGAACTGCTTCGACCGCAAGGTGTGCAACAAAAGGCCGGGCAAAAGGACGGCTCCCAAGAGCAGCCCGACAAGGAACTGGAGGGCGGCGGCGACACCAAGAAGCGCGAAAGCAAGTAGCCACCGGCCTCGAACCGCAAGGGGCAAAGACCAGGCAGCAAATCCCATGGCGAAGACGCTGGGAACGGGCCAGGCTGTCGCGAAAGGAGACGCCCAGCTGTGCATTGGGGTGAAAGTTGCGACGACCAGCAACACCCAGAGCCCGTGGGTGCGCGATGTATCGGCGAGATCTGCCTTTTCGAGAACTGCTCGAGACAACCGCAGAAGGGCAAGACCGATGCTGGTCATCGCGGTGAAGTGCAAAAGTAGAAAGCTGGCTGGCATATTCAGCGGCGTATGCGCCACCAGTGCTGCAATGATCTGCTGATAAACCCATCGAGGACCGGGCTCGAGAAAGCTCTGAACGGATAGGTCATTGGCAAAGAGGCCAGGGTTGAGAATTGCCATTATGGGGGGCAGTTCCTGACCATGATTAGCTGACGGGAAGAGGTATCCGCGGACAAGCAGCAGAGCGACAGCCGCAGCAAGGCTGATGCAGATGTCTGAAGCAAGATTGCTTGACTGACGCAGCTTGGGCGTGTTCCTGGCGATATTTGTCATTTTGGAGTTTCCACGTTTGTGCTGCTGACCCTGAGGAGATTGCCTTCAACGTCGTAGACCAGGAAATTTTCAAGGCGGGGAAGGTCTCGATGCGGAAAACTCACCTCGAGATAGATGATCGCGCAAGCATTTCGCTTCGTTGCGTTGTCGCGCAGAGTCCGCAACTTCACCCGCTCGTAGATGTCTCGACCGAGAAGGTGATTGAGGTATCCTCGGGTCGCCTTCTCATGGCCGTAGATTGCACAGTTCGAAACCGGGTCCTGATGGATGGATGAAAGGATAATCCTGTTCTGCGTCTGAACAGCTTCCCAATCGGAATGCGGTGCAGTGCGAAGCTCATAAAAGAGAAGTCCAGACATGGCGATCATCGCAGCACAAGCGCCGGCGGTTGATAGCGCCCGCGCATTGCTCTGCATGGCAATCCAGGCGGCAATCAGCATGAACAAAGGCAAGGAGAACTTCAGGCGATCGAAGGAATATGACAAGGCATGATCCATCAGCACGAGGTTCTCGATCATCGCGAAGCTTGCCGCCAGGATAGTGAGCGAGACCGGCGGCAAGAGCGCACGGAGCCGCCTGATGCGCAGATATGCAAAAGCCGCCAGAGGGATGAGCAATCCGAATGATGTCAGATAGGCCGTCGGCAATGCCATCAGGGAACCGAGGGGATCGGACAGGCCAGATCGCCGCTCGGCGCGCGACAGGGCAGTGTCGAGCATGGGCTCAAAGCCAATCGCCACAGCGTAGTGGATCACCGTGCCGATGAGAGCGGCAAACACTGCACCAGCAATGAAAGCAGCCAGGCGAAGGTGTTGCTTCCGCTGCCTTGACCCACTTGAGAGGGATTGAAACAGCAAGATCAGGATCAGGCCCGCGCTGAAGACATATCCTGTCCATTCCAGCAAGGAAATTGCCGCGCAGAGCGCTGAGCATGCGATAGCCTGCAAGGTGTTCGATCCATAAGCCTGGTGCCTCAGAAACAGCAGGCACGACAAAGCAAGAAATGCCTGGCTGATCGACTGTGCCCAGTAAATGGCCCCGTGAGCCAGGAGAGCCTCGCTGGTCCATAGATAGGATGCGGCAAGAAAGGCAGGCGCAAGCACCGACAAGGCAACGGGCAGATCTCTACGACCTGCGGAGTGACGGATTGTCTCGCGCAAGAGGAGGGCCATGATGCAAGCTGTTACAAGCCCGGCAACAGCGTTGAAGATTACCAGATGTTGGGCGGTAGGTGGCAGACCGAGGGCCGCAAGCACTCCCAACGGTGCGATGAAGCCCGCCGGAGGAAATGATGTATAGATCAGGCCACCATTTTCGGTCGGCTGTGTCGCACCCCAGGTCAAGGCGTCCCCGGCGACCGGATCAAGCACCACCGAGGGGAGGAGAGAATGCGAGGCCATCGGCGCCTCCGAAACGACTTTCATCGTCCACGCCGCATGGTAGGTCGCCTCAAGAGAGGGTGCACCGCTGCGCAGGGACAACTCGTCCATGCGCAGGAAGATGCTCCCAAACCATGCGCAAAGAAGAATAGCGGTCGCGGTGAAGACTGCATACGCTGCGCGACTCCGGTTGACGTCCGGCATCTGTTCGACCCTCAGGGGTTGTAGCGACCCACGGCCGCAGAAATCGTTTGGGCCAGAAGTTTTACCTTTCCGGAGAAACCGGAGATCTTGGTCGGCACCGGCTCATCCCTGGGGTAGCTCCGCCGCACGCCGGTCTCGCAAACTGCAAAGCCGAGTTGGCCTGCGCGCACTGTCAGGTAGAACAGAAGCTCGTAGTTCATGAAGATGTCGCGAAACGGCGCCACCCGCTCGTCGAGGAGGAGGCGGCGTGAATATCCGCGAAAGCCGTTTGTCGTGTCTGTCATTCGGCATCCCGACGCCAGGCTCAGCATCGGTGCGTGGATCATCCGGTTTCCGAACGAGCGAGAAAGGGGCGTGTTCTCCGCCTTGCCGCCGACCTGATAGCGAGATCCCTGGACATAATCCTTGCCCTCTTCGAGAAGCTGGACAAAGCGGGAGACGGCTTCGACGCCATCCTTGCCGTTTCCATCGATCGTGACGACGCCATCATAACCCTGCTGAAGGACCCAGGAATAGGCCATCCTGAGTTGGGCGCTCAATCGCCCATCTCCAGTTTTTGTAAGCAGTGCCCGCACGCCCATCGCGGACAGGAATTTCTCGTCAAGCGAGCCGTCCGTTGAGCCGCCGTCGGCGATCACAACATCGACAGGAAGGTCGGCTTCCTTGATTCTTTCGAGTTGCGCACGAATCCGGCCGCCTTCGTTTATGACAGGGATGACCAGGGCAAATTGCCGTGACTTTCCCGAGAACTCGCGGGTTTCGTAGGAGGGAATTTCCCAGCTTTCGGAAAGTGGGATTGTGGGGTTTTGATCGGTCATAAGCGGGCCTTGAAGATGCTCCTGCTCAGCAGGAAGTTGATGACAAAGGAAGCGACCGTCGCCAAAGGGAGGATCGCGACTTCGAGAGAGCTGCCGACGAGGAGCAGGCTCAGGATATGGATCGAGATCAGCCGGATGAGAAATACGATGCCGGTGGCCAGGCTATAGCGCAGCCCGCTGTCGAGTAGGCGTGACCGACGATGATTGGCGCCGAAGGTCCAGGACGCATGCAGGGAGAAATTGAACAACGCCCCGGCAAGAAAGCCAGCGGCACCCGCAAGGAGAAGCGACACTGCCAATATCTGGTGAAGCGCATAGGCGATGCCCAGATCAACCAAAACACCGAGGAGGGCAACCAGGAGAAACCGAAAGCCATCTCGACCAACGCCAGAGGGTTCGACGCTCCTCATGCGCCACTACCAGAGGGGGGTGGAAGCAGAAGGGCATCGGTGGCCCTACGAAGTTCCGGCTCCTCGGAGCGAACAAGTTCGAACAGGTCATAGATATTGTCGATCTTGCCTCCAAGTATCGACGTGATCCGGCTTTTCACTGGTCGGCGCTGGTAGAGAATGGGGCGACCGTCGTCCCCCTCACTTCGGACAAGAACCGTCTTTACTTCGAACAGCGACTCTTTCCATTTTGCATCGGCAATGCAGGGCAGGAAGCGCCTGGCATCGTTGATCATGTATCGCGCCCGCGGCGATGGGCTGCCTCTGGCGAGAGCGCCATAGGGGTCTGTTTTTTCCTTGGGATCAATCCAGCTCTTGTGCGGGGTGTAGCGAACATGGGTCAGGGAGTGATAAGGTGTTGACGGGTAGGGCATGGCCGAAAAAAACTGCCCGTCCATAACAGTCACCCCGGTCATGGATAGTTCTTGCGGGGGCGTGATGAGGGCAACCTCGGTGAGTTCATGCTTGAGTGCAGCCCTGGGTAATCCCGCCATGTCGAGGATTTTGTTGGTTTGGGCGTAAGTGATGTTGAAAACCCGTTTGGCAACGATTTCTGTGCCATCCGAAAGTCCTACGACAACACCGTCATCAGCCTCTTGAAGGCGAACCACTGCTGTTGAGGTCCGCAGGTCGATATCGGTGCTATCGAGTCGACCCGTGAGTGTCCGGCGCAGGGCGCTGTAATCGAAAGCGCATTCGTCGCAGGCGAAAACGCCTTCGATCCGCGTATCGTCGAACAGAGCGCTCTGACTGGCCGTGGCCTTTTCGATTGGAGCCCCCATGTCCTCGAACATGCGCAAAAAACGCCGTGCCGACACTTTGGATTGCGATCTCGCAATCGCGTAGAGCATCTGGAATTCGTCGTGAACCGCCTCAGGGAAATCTCTCTTGAAGCGCTTGTGCAGCGCCATGGACTTCACAGCCGTCAATGCACTACGCGGATAGTGAAAGCCGGTATGGACCCGCGCCTGGTTTACGCGCGATGCGCGCCCAAGGATCACATCTCCAGCCTCTACCAAGCAGATTTTTGGGGCTACGGTTCGAAGGAAAAGCGCGAGGGCACATCCGTAGAAGCCGCCTCCGATCACGAGGCAATCGACTGTCTTTGTCATGCTGATACCTTGCCTGATACGGGGGACTCGACGCGGGCATCGGTTTCGACCTCGACGTTGAGATCATTGGCAACCTTGGCGAACAGATCGATCCTGTTGCGCTCACTGGTGATGTCGTCGATCGGGTCTGGCGTCAGGAGTTCGAGTATCTTCTGCAAACCGCACCCGAGCCCGAGTGCGAGCGCCCCCAGAAATCCGGTGACCATGCTCAGAATGATGGAGGTCGAGAACCAGCCGCTCTGGACCTCTTCGAGAATGGCAAGGCTCGCGATTGCGTAGGCGGCGTAACTGGCGGCTCCGAGCATGGCAAGCATGCCTCCGAGAGATAGCATCGTCAGAACGCGAGGCGCGGAATTTGTCATCAGACGTTGCAGAACATCAAAGCGCCGACCGGCGTCAACGAGGCGGCGTCGAGGCATCGCGCCATTGACGACATCTTGACGGAGAAGTGTGATGCCCGAGTCGGCAGGCGGGAAACGAAGGGCAAGCTGGCGATCGGTGCGTTGCAGGATACGATTTAGACAGGTTCGTGAGAACGCCATGGTGCTCATGTATCGCATCGAGACCGAGAGCCCGGCACCGCGCCCAAGGATCGTGAGTGCGGTATCGCTGAATTGCGCGCCGCCGCGGCAACAGATGACCACGGCATTTTCTGCATGGGACTTTTCGATGACGGCCACCGCATCGATCGCGCCCAGCTCGGCCAGATCGCATAGAAGAATGCCGTCTCCAATCGCCTCGGAAGCAGCCACCAACCGGCGACGGTAATGCCCGGCATCTTGATGAACGCGCACGATCCGCGTGTTCGGGACCCGCTCGAGCAAACTGTCTTCTTCGGCTTCCGAGCATCCTTGCGAAACCGCTACGATCTCCCAATAGGAAAATCTGGCCGAGAGCTTCTCCGCAAGTTCACCTGTCAGGCCAATCTGCTCTGCGTCTCGTGGCATGTCCGGAAGGCATACGGACACAAGGATATCTTCACGCAGCTGGATCATTCTGAGATCCTCGTGGCAGCTGCGGCCAACCGCTGGACGCAGGTTGCAACATCACCCAGACCGCCCGTCGGACGCTTCATCTCGATAGAGATCCAGGAGGCGTATCCCGATGCTTTGAGTGATCCAAGCAGTGGATCTGCGATCTCGTCCGAGGAAGGAGATAGTGCCAGATGAGGCGCGCTGACGTGGACGTGGTTTACCAATGGCGCATGAAGTATGAGCTGAGTGGGATATTCCTCACCTTCCTGGTTGAGTTGTGTGGCGCCGAAATCGAAGGTCGCGCGCACCGCCGGGTGATCGAGTAGCGTCAGTAGGGAAGTCACTTCATCGAAGGTATTGAGGAAGTTTGTGCCGTAGGCCTCCGGGTTGGCTTCAAGGCCGATGCATGTGCCCTCGGCGGCCGCCAGATCCCCGAGACGTTGAAGGCATTCAATGGCGAGATCGCGGGCTTTCGAAGCAGGCATCCCGTCGGGAATGACGCGCTGCTTGGGGCATCCGAGAACCAGATTGCCTACGCCCATTCGACCGGCAAGGTGTATGGCGCGGCTGATGCCGCGCTCGAAGGTTCTCCGCTCGTGATCATCTCCGAACAACGCCGCACCGCTGACCCCGAACAGGAGAGATTGCATCGAAATACAAGTGAGGCCGTGGCCAGACAGCTCGGTCATCTGGCCTTTCAGTTCACCACTGGAGGGGGCGAAGGGATCGTCGGAGCCTGCGAATAGCAAGCCGGGAGCAATCTCGAGACCGGTGAACCCTTGCTCAGAAAGGATACGGTAAGCATGGACCGCTTCCTGCGGTGTCCAGGCGATATTCGATACTGCAAGCTTCATGCCGAACCTCCCGAACGCAGGAAGTTCATCACGAGGGATAGTGTATCCGTCGATGACCTGATGTATTTACCCGGCCCCGACCAGAGATCTGCGTGCTTCGTGCGCATGTCCTCGTGATGAATCCGTGCTACGCTCGGATTTTCCGAAGCTCCCAACTCAGAAAGGATGCGTCCGGCGCGCAGAGGTTCCGGCGCAAGATGGATCGCGTTGAGGCCTGCCTCCACGGCGATTTCGAGATCACGCGCCAGGCTGTCGATCGGGTAGAACTGGAAGGTGCTGTCGGTGTTGGTAAAACTGACGGCGGAGAGGGAAGGCGGAATGCTTCGCTCGATCGCGCTGCGGTCATCGCGTGCATTGAATGCAGCGCGATCAAGAACGAACATCTTCAACGCTGGTTCAAAACCATAATAGCTCGCGAGGACCGCGCAGTGTTTGCCACTCTCGCGCAGGAGGGCGATACGATCCTCAGTCAGCATCGAAGGTGCAGGGTTGAGGATGTCGAACAGGAAATTCTTCTTGAGCCCAGCGCCGAAAAGGGCTGGTAGGCGCACGATCAGTGTATCGTCGAACCGGTCTTGGCAGAATTCCTCAAGGCGACGGCGGTTGACGCCGTATGGGGTCTCGCACTGCCAATTCGTGGCTGATTCATCGTGCTTTCCGGAAAACGAAGACAGCACTGCAATGGTGGAAATGAGCACCATTTTTCGACATCTCACCCGAGAAAGGTGATCGCAGATAGCTGTAATCCGTTCAGCGTCCCGCTCAGGGAACCTGTTGGCCTCGAACATCGACCCTGGGGCTGCCGCGCAGACGATTGTATTGAAATTGGCGCCCTCCAACTCATGGATGTTGGAACTGTTGTAGTGCAAGTCGAAGGGGCGATGCCGCAGCAAGGCGCTTCCCACGAAACCTGTATGCCCGATCAATGCGTCCATTTTTGCTCTCCTCGTGACGTTCACGCAGGAGGTTGGTTCTTTGGTGTTTTTCCGGCAGTGTTCCGCAGAAAAACCTTGTTCGAGTTCACTGTCGTCCAGTGGATCAAGCCCCTCTCATCGAGAGGCTTGATCGCCATTGTGAACCTGCTTCGCTCTTACAGCATTGATCACTCGCGCAGCGATAGGCGCGGCGCCGTAGGCATTGAGGTGGTCGTCGTCGTAGTAGAGCGGCAGCCCGTCTTTTTCCGCAATGCAGGTGGCGGAACGATCGTCGCAGAAAAGATCGCGCACTTTGATTCTTGTGATGTCAGGGTGCTGTTCGAGGCGGGAGAAATCGTGATGAATTTCCTCATGACGATCATCGAACTCGGGCGTCGTCATGCTGAGAGGAACGCGGCCTGGGCCGTCGAACCACTCTTTTCGCGCCGCCGTCTCGGGAACGGACCAGGGGAATTCCGGAACAGGGTCCACGATCACGACGTTCTTGCCGGCATCGGCCACAGCAGTGATGATATCGATAAGCTCCTGACGCACTGCTCCATCGACAGGCTTTTCGCCCGCGAGATCAATGAAGGTGCTTCCCGAAGTGGACCAGCGCCCGGCGAAGATGACATCCGTGATGGAGGTGTCATTCAAGATCATCTCGTAGATCTTCTTTTCGGTATCCGCGCAGCCGTTCTTCCACTTTGGATTCTTGTGTTTGATGGCGATCTTGCACCCGCTGACTGCTGCCTGGGTGAAGGCAAAATTCGGATCGTTTCGAAGAAGGCCGGCAGCCAGGGAGAGCCCATGGCTATCTCCCCAGAGAATGACGGAAGGATTCTCATTCGCGTGGCGACAGAGATCACCCTCGGAGAAAGTCTTCGCGTCATCGACATTGCACGCCCTGGCAGTGCCTGTCTCCTTGGTTTCGAAGGACGCAATTCGAACGGCGGTAGCCGGCAGCCGATCGGGAAGACCATTGGTGTCGAGAATCTTGAATGCTACAGCACCAAGGACGACCACCGACAGCACAAACGCGATGTAGGTTCTCCCATTCGAGAGACGCAAATGGCGGGTTGGTTTTTCGACGAGGGCCCAGCTGGCATAACCTGCCACGAGGGATGCGGTGACAAGGCCAGCTGCGGCAAGGATCGATGCGTCGCCAAAAATCGTCTTGTAGAATGCAATGATCGGCTGATGCCAAAGGTAGGCGCTGTAGCTGATGAGGCCGACAAAGACGAAGGGGCGCAACGACAGAATGCGCGAAACGATAGTCCCACCTTGTCCGGTCGCGATCAAGCCCAGCGTTGCGATAACCGGCACCAGAGTCGCGTAGCCCGGATGAGCCACCGTCTTGTCGAAGGCCGCAAAGCAGACGGCAAGAGAGATTGCACAGGCCATCGCCACAGCGTTCCTCGCGCGGCGATCAAGTCGGTCTACGCTTGTTGTCCATGGCGCAAGCGCCAGAAGTGCTCCAGCCAGAAGCTCCCACGCTCGGGTCCAAAGCGCGAAGTATGCGAAGTTGGAATTCGTCCCGGTTGCGCGAACAGCCTCAAAGAAACTTGCAGCTGCGATGGCCGCGAGGAGTGCAATGAGAAACGCCTGCGATCGGCGATAAAAAAGAACCAGCAGTGCAGGGAACACAAGATAATACTGCTCCTCGACGGCGAGAGACCAGGTGTGGATCGCCGGTTCGAGCGCGGCATCAGGGGCAAAGTAGCCCGAGGTCATAGCAAAGTAGTAGTTCGATAGCGAAGTGACCGCCGCGATGATGGATAGTCCGGTTCGCTCGAGCTCTGCGGGAAGCATGAGGAACATTCCGGCAAGCATCGTGGCGAGCATCGCTACGAAGAACGCGGGAATAAGGCGGCGGATACGACGGGCGTAGAAGGTGCCGGCAGAGAAGCTTCCTGCC
>Ga0066842_10000115_pt1 | contig 21440 bp, 22 predicted proteins | sample ETNtaG_19_FD_67289 | JGI IMG/M metagenome (GOLD analysis project Ga0066842, IMG submission 67289) | Marine microbial and viral communities from oxygen minimum zone, Eastern Pacific Ocean - ETNP201302PF86A | ecosystem: Environmental > Aquatic > Marine > Oceanic | place: Pacific Ocean: Eastern...
ATCTACAAGAGCGGCGGCGGAGATCTTGGCCGGGTGATGAACCAGCTGCCGGCGGGCGACTATTACATGCAGGTTTTGAGCGATGGAACGGGCGGCTACACCCTGACATCGACGCCGCTCGATCATGATGTGCCAAACGAGTTTGCAAGCGCCGATGCGCACGACTTCGGGACATCGGAGGTGAGCGATCTCATCACCGGAGACGCGGGCGATATGTGGCGCTTTACCGTGCCGACCACGCAGGACGTTCAGCTTATTCTTTCCCCTCAAGACCAAGGCGATGGCACCTTGACGGCGCATCGCTACCTCAAGCTCTATGATGCCAACAAGAGCCAGCTCTTCAACATCTACAAGAGCGGCGGCGGAGATCTTGGCCGGGTGATGAACCAGCTGCCGGCGGGCGACTATTACATGCAGGTGCAGAGCGGAGGAACCGGTGGCTATAGCATCGCCACCGTCCCGCTGAGCTATGATGCGCCGAATGACATCGAGAATGCGGCGGCTCATAGCTTCGGCGGATCAACCAGCAGCGACCTCATCACGGGTGATGAAGGGGACATGTGGCGGTTCGAACTTGCATCGACTCAAGATGTCCATCTCACGCTCGAGCCAGAGGATCAGGGAAAAGGAGCCCTTACCTCTTTCCGCTACTTCTATCTTTACGATGCTGGTGGGAGCCAGCTGTTCCGGATCTATACGAGCAGCAGCGGCAGCCTGTCGCGCACGATGGAGCAACTGGCGGCCGGGACTTACTACATGCGCGTCTCGAGCGGCGGAACGGGAGGCTACCGCCTGTCCACGGCGCCGCTCTAAGGTATCCCGAGTAAAGAAAAGAAGCCGCCCTGAAGAATTTCAGGACGGCTTCTTCAATTGACGAAAGCTTTTTTGAGAGCGGCGCCTCATTTTCTACGGGTTATTCTCAGACCCAGGCAAAGCCTCGATCCATCTCGAGATCATGCCTCGAGCCTCAGGGCTCGACAGAATATCGTTATGACCCACGCCCGAAAGGGTTGAGAATCTCTCGAGCCGCTCGACCTGGTTCAGCTTGTGCGCAAGAACTTTGCCTTGCTCCACGGGGATGAGGGTGTCTGCTTCACCATGAAGGATGGTTACGAGCCCCGCAGGCTTCTGCGCATAGGTGGAACTGTCCCATCCGTCGATCCAGGGCAGATGACAGGCTGGCAAATAGCTCTTCTGGGTCAAGACCTCGCAGAGACGATGGTATGGTGCGAGCAGCAAGACGGCGCCTGTGTCGTGATTGCTTGCGACTTGAAGCGCAAGCCCGGTTCCGAGTGAATAACCTACTGCGTTCACCCGGCCGGGATCACGGCCGAGAGCCGCGGGAATTGCCTCATAGGCAGCGGCGGCATCTTCTCGAAAGAGGGCCTCTCGCTTTACGCCTCCCTTTCCTTCCGCGCCACGATAGGGCGCTGCGACAACAGTCGCCCCGGCGTGTATGAGAGGCGCGTAGAGAGAGCTGAAATGGGACCGCGACCCGACATTCCCGACAAAGACCATGACGGTGGGTGAGCCCGGTCCTGCGTCATGAATTCCCAGCTCAAGCTGGGTGCTGTCGGCGCCATTGAAAGCTATCATTTCAAAGCGAGGGTCGTTCCATTCACTTTGCGTGAACTGGTAGACCATTTCATGTGCAAAGAGGTTCAGAAGAACGGCGTAGGCGATTATTGGGGATGTGACGAAGAAAGCTGAGGTCAGTTTCGACCGCCGCTTTGCCGGGCGTTTGGTCGCTTCGGGAAGATTACGTGTCCAGTAGCTCATCGAAGATATCGCCCTTCAGGGGTGGAGATTATCTCATGGCTACACAAGATGCCGCACCCCGATCTCAAGGGAAGGTAGTCGGACCACATTCTCCCCCAAAGGCAATTACCGTTCTTAGAGCTCTAACTCGAGGGCGATATGGAATTCACCAATCCCTGCCCTGGCGATCTGAGAGATGTAGTGCAGCGCATTCGCACGCTGAACCTCCGGAAGATCCAAGACCGCGGCCCCACCCATGAAAGCAGCGGCCATGGCCTCGAGGGTGCGCGGCGGAAACAGCATGGGATTTGCAGTAAGGAGGATCAAATGTTCATCCGCTCCGGATCGAGGAAAATCATCGCTGCCGTGATGAGCGCGGGCGGAGATGATGCGGCCAGATGCTTGCTCCACAAGTATGGAGATGCAGCCAAGGGAGAGCCCCTCGGAAAGCTGGCAGACTTCGGGCGAAGTGAGTGCTCCAGTTTCTCCCATGATGACCTGACCGGTCCAGGAGAGGCTGGTGTAGAGGGTGAATCCATTGACGGTCTGACGTGGGGTGATGCCGGCGGCATCGGGATTGAACTGCATACTGGTTCCTCTCTCACTGAAGGGCGGCCCTGCCGCGAGGTGTCGTGGACATTGCCTCGCGACAGGGCCGGCTCGACTGGTTGGTCGGGGTGCCTGCAACTGCACGGCGTGCAAGCACTCGCTGATTGCGCGTCAGTTTGCCAGAATGACGATCCCGGAAACAGCCGGAACGGCTGCGGCGGCAACGGCAAGGAGCGCGCGCTTCATCACGCCGCTGTTCAGCGCGTCGGTGTCAAGATTGCGCGCTTGCAACTGACGACGGAACCAGTTGCAGCTCTGGAAATTCACCACGCTGCCCAGGATGGAGCCAAGCAGGATCAGTTGAGCGCCGGCAAAGTAATCGGCGTTCATCTTGAGGCCAGATCCGGTCATTACGAGCAAGGCGGCGAGCAGGGCGTAGATAGCGCCAGCGCCTGCAAAGGCCGCGCTGACAATCGCCGTGGGTTTCATGTCCTCTTGCTTGGTGCGAAGCCCGTCGCGAAGAATGCGGATCGCGCCGATCCCACCGAGGACGACGGCCATTGCGCCGATGGCATAGAAGAAGTTGGCAGCATCGGCCTGGCTCATGCCGAAGGTCTGCGGCGTCGCCTGGCTGCGCGCCGGCGCGACGATCGCGATAAGGGCGCCCAGGAAGGTCAGCACAACGACGGCAGTCCCGGATGACATGTAGACGAAGAAGGCGGCAATTGTGCTCTTGAGGCGCTCGCTATCGACCGCCCCTGGACCCCATGGGGCCTTGAGCATGCGGGAGACGCTGAGGTTTGCGACGAGAAGGGCGGCCATGATTAGGCCGAGTCCAAGGAAGCCTTCTGTGGTGAGGGTGCTGGTCATAAAATTTGTCCGGCTATGTCTGAAAATCGTGTTGGTGTTGCTTCGCTTTTGCCGTAATCGGCCAAGATTGTCTCTCCGCGCACAGACGGAGATCCCACAGCATGCACTACACCCCTCGGTTCGTCATCGACGCCCTCTTGTCGTCGATCGCCAACTTGCCTCCCCGGAAGATCGCCGAGGCCGAAGTCGCATTGGCGACGGCACGAAGGCGCGCGGAAGCGGTGGTGGAGATCGACGCAGCCGCGGCGGAGCGCGCCTGCCCGCGCTGCGCCAGCTCCGAACGGTCATCGTGGGGGACGACACGCACCGGGGCGCGCCGCTGGCGCTGCCGGACTTGCCAGAAGACCTGGAGCGGGCGAACGGGCTCGCCCGTGGCGCACATTCACCGGCCTGGCCTGTTCATCGAACTGATGAGAAATATGCTCGACCCGAACGAGACGCCGCTCTCGTGCCGCAAGATGGCGCACCGCCTCGGACTGTCCAAGGACACGGTGTGGCGCTGGCGGATGGTCATCCTTGAACATCTGGCTTCTGTGCCACCGGAGGTGATGACGGGGATCGTGGAGACAGATGAGACATACCAGAGGGAGAGCCGGAAGGGGTCGCGGGAATGGGTCCGAAAGGCGGCAAACCCAAACGACCCCAGCATCCCGACACCACCTCGCCGACGCTGGAAAGATTATGGCCGCAAGGGGCCACCGCAGGCGATCGTCCGGCAATGGCTCCGTCCGATTCTGGGAGTTGTCGATCGGACTGGCGCGGCGAGCTTCCAGCTCATCGCAGACACGAAGCAGCCGACAATCGACGCGGCTCTCGCGCCCCAAGTGGCAGGCGATGCGATGATGCTTTTTGATGGGGCTCCGCAGTATGAGGCGATCGCCCGAGCCCGCGGCCTCTCATACAAGGTTCTTATCGCCGGCAGGCGCAGCAGAACCACGCCGAAGGCGTTTCATCTGAACTCAGTAAATGGACTGCATGCTGAGTGGAAGAGCGACTTCCGCACACCATTCCGAGGTCCGGCGACGAAGTATCTCGCGGGCTATGCCCGATGGATGGTGGCGCGCCGCAAAGGCGATGCCGTAGAAGCATTCAGGGCGATACTGGCCTGAGTTGATCCACCGCCAACACGATTTTCAGACATAGCCATTTGTCCCATTTTAGTGATGCTTATTGCCGGATCACGATCTGTGATCGGCTTGATAGGGACGTTGGTCCACCTGAGGCACTTCGGAATTTCTTTTGCCGCTTGCGGATGGAAAAATTGGACATCAAGGCGCACGATTTGGCCTTGGGGGCAGCATCTAATTGGCAACCCACTCAAAATCACCAGCAGGATCAAGGAGCCGGACTCGATGTCTATTCGTTTTGCGTTCAGCAATCACATCCTGTCGGCGACGAGTTCCTGTGTGGTGTGGTTTCGCAGCCTGGCATCTGGTGGAACCAGGGGCCTCCAGCCTACCCGGACTGCGGGCGTCGACATGCCCAGCGCATGTCGGGGGATCGATGAAGACTGCGAGGAAGTGCTTCTCCTCGTCAGGGCCTACATCGCCTTGGTGGACAGAGAAAGCATGAGGCGGTTTGCCTGCCAGCGAGATCGTTTCGCCTACGAGGCAGCGATTGTCCTGCATCATGCCGAGCGTCGATTTTCTTCACAGGATGCCCATGCGGTTCTTGCGGCTTATGCCGAGCGGACACACGGCGCCCGGCGGGGGAAGTCTCTCCTGCGATCTTTCGCGAAGGAGCCGAGGGATGGCGTCCAGCGCCAGGCCCTGGAGGACCTGGCGCGTTTCGTGGTTCGGCGGCACCGCGCGCGGCGCCGCGCTGCATGAGTGGAAATTACCGCAGCAGAATGGAGAAATCCATTTGCCCCACTGCCTGGGCGGCGCGCAGATTGACGATGTAGTTCTTGTCATCGATGCGAGACAGGGGAACCGGCGGATCAGTGATGTCGCCAGGGATGATGGTGCCCGGCGCGACACCCGGGCCGCCGACATAGGTCGAGACGCCCACCTCGTCGCCTTCTTCGATGCGCAAGACCCATGCAGGACCCTTTGAGAGGGCCTTTATGAGTGGCGACAGGAGCATATCGCTCGGGAAACCTGCGTCATAGGCGTAGGCAGATCCCTCCTGCGAAAGCTCCGGCTCTCCGACGCCGTCGTGGCCGAGATCGTCCATGAAACCAGAGATCGCCGTGCGCGCCTCCTCTACGAGGGACTGGGGCCAGTCGCCCTTGAGATCGATGTAGACGGACCGAGTGTCGAATTCGGGCATGGATGCACTTTCTCTTGTTGGGTTGTCCAGTTTCGGCGCGCGCCGGGTTGGTCACGCTTCCGATGGGAGAAGTGTGACCAACCCGAGACGCGGAAAAATTCGTCGGCCATGGAATTTTGATCTGAGGCCTTCGGGGCCGATCTTTAAGGGGCCAAGAATTCCAGAAGAGACAACACTACCATGAAAAAGCTGAGATCACGAGGCGCTGCCCTGACCGACTACGGTCTGCTTGCAGGCCTTATTGCAGCGGGGGCGATCGTCACCGTTGCTACGACAGGGGATGAGGTTGCCCGTGCCTACTGCAAGGCCAGCAATGGCATGCTCCAGATCACCGGGGGAGAGCTTCAGGCTTTCTGCATCGAGGACCCGAATGATCGGGTAAAACTCGCCGAAGATGAGCGCTTTGTCGACACGCCGGTGGCGATGCAGGCGGATTTTACCGATATGCTCTTCGCGAACCTGGAGACAGGCGATCGTCTGATCATGAGCCCGGTGAAGGATGCGCCGGCTGGTGGCTTCCAGCTGAACACCGAACTCACCTCGCGTGATCCACATGAGCCCGATCGGCAGATCTCTTCCTGCTACAGCCTGGGTGGCGGCGTTGATCCAATTTGCGGCACCGCGGGCACCACCTCGACCATTACGGTTCCCGCGCAGGCTGAAGCTTTCGGTTATTCGGTCAGTTTGAGTGAAGACACCGAGATGCCGTGGCAGAACGATGTCGCGATCTCCATTCCGGCGCCGGAAGGTGCGGACCCGAAAGTCTGGAATGTCGAAGTCGCTCGGGAAGAGGCTGAGCCGATCCTCGACAACTTTGCCGTGGCCTTTGGTCCCCACATTTTCCAGCAGTCCGATTCTGGCTGGACCTATGGTGCCTTCGCACCGATCGAGGGCAAGTTCAATCGTCCCCTCACGGTTACGATGCAAAGTCTGACGGACACCAACCGCAATCGAAAGGCCTGCTACCTGCCCCAGGAGGGTGCCGACCCTATCTGCACGATCGCATATTCCAAGAGCAGCGTGATCTCCCTCGATGTGGCACCGGGTGCCTATGCTTTGGGATATCAAATTGAACTGCCGACCCCGCGGCTGGGACCGGATTGGGAGGTCACCGAAAAGTTCAGGGTCTCGCAGGATGGCCAGGATCTTCACATCGAAGATGTGGTGATGACGCGCCCCAACGAGGCATATCAGACCGGCAACATTTCGGCAGCATTCACCACCCCTTACAGTTTCGCGCAGACCGATACAGGCTGGACCGAGGGCGAGTTCATCACGCTCGAGGGTGAGCGCAATGTGGAGCTCACATATTCGATCTTCGAAGAGTCCCGCTACCCGTATCAGCGCAAGGCCTGCTACAAGACCGTGGCCGGCGGTGAGCCAACATGCAGCAATCCTGAAGTGGGAAGCAGTGATGTCTATGAGTTCAAGGTCCCGACCGAGGCTGTCGAAGTGGGCTACATGGTCCAACTTCCTGCCGAGGGTGTAGGCCCGGCGACGACGGGAACAGACCTGGTCAGACTAAGCCATGGCAGCACCTACTTGGTCGACACGAATGTGACCTGGGAGCGTCCGAACGAGCCCTATCAGACAGGCAGCATTTCGGCGGCATTCACCACCCCTTACAGCTTCGCACAGACTGATACTGGCTGGACCGAGGGTGAGTTCATCACGCTCGAGGGCGAGCGCAATGTAAAGCTTCTGTATTCGATCCTTGACGATTCTCGCTACCCGTATCAACGCCAGGCCTGCTACAAGACCGTGGCTGGCGGTGAACCGACCTGTAGCACCCCCCAAGTGGGGAGCAAGGATGTCTACCAGTTCGAGATTCCGACCGAAGCTGTCGAAGTAGGCTACATGGTCCAGCTTCCGGCCGAGGGCGTTGGTCCGGCAACGACCGGAACAGATCGGGTCTGGCTGAGCCATGGAGGCACCTACCTGATCGACATGAATGTGACCTGGGAGCGCCCCAACGAGCCCTATGCGACGGGTAGCGTTCCCGCAACATTCACTACGCCCTACAGCTTTGCCCAGACCGATGCCGGCTGGACCGAGGGTGAGTTCATCGCGCTTGAGGGTGAGCGCAACGTGGATCTTGAGTATTCGATCTACGATGTGTCCGATTACGGATACCATCGCAAGGCTTGCTACAAGACTGTGGCAGGTGGTGAACCGAGCTGTAGCGCTTCCAAGTTGGGCAGGGATGCTATTTATTACTTCAAGATCCCACCCGCGGCGGTCGAGGTTGGCTACATGGTCCAGCTCCCGAACGAGGGCGTTGGTCCGGCGACAACTGGAACAGACCGCCACTATCTCCGGCATGGGTCCACCACCCTGTTCGATATGCAGGTCAAGTGGGAGCGGCCGAACGAGCCCTATGCTACGGGTTCTGTGCCGCAGGCCTATTCGACACCGCAGGTCTTTGCCCAGACAGACACGAGCTGGACCGAAGGTGAGTTCGTTGCCCTCGATGGTCCGCGCAACGTGACCCTCGACTATTACATCTACGATATCTCCGATTATCCCTATAGCCGGAAGGCCTGCTATAAGACCGAGGTGGGCGGCGTGCCCCAGTGTGGCACAGCGGCTACGGGGAGAAATTGGGCAACCCATCAGATCCCGCCTTCGGCCGTCGAAGTTGGCTACATGGTAGCCCTGCCGGGAGAGGGCGTTGGTCCGGCAACCACAGGGACGGATCGCCATTATCTGCGGCACCTCTCGACAACCCTCTTCGACATGTATGTCACCTGGGAGCGACCGAATGCTGACTATGAGCGCGGCGCCTTGGCAAAGCCGCTCGAAGATCACAGCTTCGCCTCGGGTGACAGCGTCTGGACAGAGGGTGAGTTCGTCGCCCTGGACGGCCCGCGGAACGTCAATCTGGACTACTACATCTACGATGTTTCGGATTATCCCTATGCACGGAAAGCCTGCTACAAGACAGAAGTCGGTGGCGCGCCTGATTGCGGCAGTTCAGCAACTGGAACCAAGTGGGCTTCCCATGTGATTCCGCCTTCAGCCGTCGAAGTGGGCTACATGGTCTACCTGCCCGGCGCGGGCGCGGAGATTGTAGGCACGGACACACATCACATTCGGCACGGCGGCACGGATTTGTTCCGAGGTAATGTGACCTGGACGCGACCGGCGCAGCCGTAAGTGCATCCAGTATGAACTCTAACGGGGCGCCTCAGGGCGCCCCGTTTTCGTTGGGATATCCTCCGGCAGGGCTCATCGCCTCGCCGGGCTTAAAGCAATGAGCGAAGAACAGGGCGCCTGAGGGTGCCCTGTTTGCTTTCAGCCGACGCGAAGGCCTGTCAGGCCCTATTTTCCGCTCGGAAGAGAAAGGCGGGAAGATGACCTACGATTACGATGACGACGATGATATCCTTGATGATATCGACGATGACATTCTTGACGATATCAGCGATGCCCCTTCGGACGAGGCCGCCAACACAGCGCGACCGAGGCGACCATATCAGCCACCGGTGGTGTCGGAAGACACCCCGGACAAGTTGGCCCAACGGATGCTGAACGCTGGACGCAGCCCGCTGATCGAAGGGACCAAGGACCATGAGCCTGAGTTGATCCAGGCAGCTCACGCCGCGGGCGAGAGATACCCGGAGCAGGCGGATGTGGTCATGCTGGTAGCGCAAGGCATTCGCATCGATGATCTCGATGCCTGGCATCACCAGTCTGCCAATGGGATCTCGGCGACGCTGGATGCAGCACGAGACGCAGGTGCAGATCTCAACAAGGAGGTCGAAGGTCGGCCGGCTGCGCATCGATTGGCCGAATATTACGGAGAGCGGATCGTCGGAAATTTCTATGACACCCGATACGAGGCCATGGTCGGACTGACCGATCAGGGCCAAGCGGAGCGGCTCGCGGTCTTTGTTGAAAAGGGCGTGGATTTTTCGGTGAAAGATGCCGATGGACGCAGCCCATTCAATGTCGTCAACGAGATTGCCAAGCGTGAAGCCACTGCACGTGGCGCAGAGGAAGGGCCCGTCCTCGATCATGTGCGCCGCGAGATGGCACCGGTTCGTCAGGTAGCCCGCGGCCAGAGCGTGGCAACGCGCGCAGCCCAGCGTGTCGCGGAGAGGGTGTCGAGCGCATCGGCTGAGAACCGCAGGCCCGCTCGCAGCGGCCCTTCACTTGACGACTGACCCCTGAAGCAAAACGCCCGACCATCTGGCCGGGCGTTTCTTCTTCAGGCTTCAGTGTTGTAGCGCTGATCGATGCCGAGGCGCTGCTTGAAGCGCTCGGTGGTTTCCTCGTCGACCAGGATGAGTGCGTGTTCGGTGTAGAGGTGCTCGAGCGGGTCATGCGGCTCGGTCTCGACACCCTCTTCCTCGGCCGCGATGATTTCTTCTTCGAGTTCATCGAGAAGATCGCATGCTTCTTCCCAGACCTCTTCAGCCTCTTCGGCAAGATCGGACAGGAGCGTGAGCGTGTCGGCGTCGAAGGAGAGGTATTTCATCCCGTCGGCGTCGATCTTGATCGCGCCCTCTGCGTCGAAATCGACACGCACGACATCAAGCTCGATATCGCCGACATAGGCATAGACCTCCGGATAGCCGTCCTCGCCCTTCTCTACGATGAGGACATTGCCGCGGACACCGCCGGTCTGGACCGCGATCGCGATGTCCTGACCGGAGATCTCTTCCTGGAGATCGTCTTCATCGATGTCATCGATCTCGACAAGCGGGGCCACTTTGGCGACGTCGAGTGCGTGCCCGACGAAGAACTGGGAAAAGCCAGTGCAGAGAATGATCTCACGCGCGGTGATATGGCCCGCATGCGCGCCATGCAGCAGTTCCTCGTGCGGGACGATGGCGGTAAAGGGGGCGACAGGCACTTCGCTCATGATGTCGATCCATACCGGGTGAGGCGGGACGGCGGAGCTGGGCAGCTTTTGCAGGGCAGCCTGCGATACCGCGGCGGCATCCTCGTCGCGTGGTGCGAAGAGCGTCGCAGTGACCCGCATTTCATGTTCGGCGCCGTCGGCATCCGACCAAACCTTGATGACGGTGAAATGGAACCCTTCGCCGAGTGCGGAGCCGCGAATGATAAAGCCCGGCATGTTCGGGACGTTGGCAGTGCCGGTCTCGCGCAGTGAGGCGAGGGCATCGGCCATCCAGTCGCGCATCTCGTTCTGCGGGGGCAGATAGATTCCCAGGTCGGGGGTTTCGTCGATCTTGTAGGAGGGGATCTGGTAGGCGGCGGTCATCGGTTATTCCTTCCGTGCTGTTCGGGGAGGAAAGGGGTTCGTCCGGCCTCGTTCGGAAGGATAAAATATCGCCATATTTCAGACGCTTGCGATTTTCCCGATTGGCGCCCCGCAAAACTTCCGGGTTTTCACATCCAACGCAGAAGAAGTTCGGTCGCGGGTTTTGCCTCGAAGCCAGCTTCGGTTCGCTTGCGCCGACCGGCAGTGTAGGTGATCGGAAAACGGTGGAGCACCGCGTCGGGCGCATGGGTCTCGAAGAAGCCATCGCCGGCATCACGGTTGCAAAGCCAGACCGTGGAACCTGTCTCTTTGGCTTGCTCACGACACCAGTCAATCAGTCGGATTTGTGCCGCGTCATCGAAGGCGGTGCCATAGCTGGTGAAGCTGTCACGGTAGGGAGGATCGCAGAAGACGAAAGACGGGCGCTGGACCCGGATCTCATTGTAGCTCCCGCAGCGGATATCGGTGCGCGCGAGGCGACGCGACCAGGTTCGCACAACCTCGGGGTCGAACACGGCCGTCTTCTGATTGGCCAGACCCACAGGCGTGCCGAAGCGCCCCTTGGATGCCTTGCAGGTCTGCCAGATGCCGTTGAAGCCTGTCCGCATGAGGAAGTAGAGCAGGGTGGTCGCCTCGGGCCCCTCCGGGGTGCCCCAATAGGCCTCCCGGAGGCGGTAGTATTCCGCCTTTCGCGCAGGGGTGTCGAGCGCCATCCAGCGGGCCTCGAGCTCCGTCATTCTTTCGACGAGGAATTCCGGATCGACCTGCACCAGCCGGTAGAGTCCGATCAGCTCGGCATTGAGATCCGAAAGGACTGCATCCGGGCTACCTTCACTGCCCAAATGCTGGAACATGGCGGCGCCGCCGGCAAAAGGCTCGACGTAGGGGAGCGCGCGTATCTCTTCTGTGAGGAGGGGTTCGTAATGCGGGATCATCCGCGCCTTGCCGCCAGCCCACATGAATAGCCGGTCACCAGATTTTCTGCCCATTCGTCGAAGCTCTTTTCCGCATTGCGGACGAGCCCCGTGCCCGTCCCGGAAAGGAGTTCGGACCGGTCAGGAGTGAGCGGAAATTTCCGAGCTTCGGTTGGTCAAAGATAATTCAGGCTTGGTTGGATGAAGTCGGAAAGACAGACAAACAGGCAGGTGACGACACGAAAAAGCCCAGGCTGGCCAGCGCGGAGGGCGCAGGTAGCCTGGGCTTTGATGGTGATGGATCAGGCTGCGGCGGCAAGCCCGCAGGGGGTGATACCAGTTACCTCGGTCAGGGGCTTTCGGCTCATGCTGAGTGTGTGACCGATGCGTTGCTCTGTCTCCACATAGCGACGATAGAGCTCGGGGTTGGCCTTGGCAGAGATACGCAGGTCAGAGGCGCTGGCGAGGATGCAAAAGCAGCAGCTGAGGCGCGTCATTCCCAGCGCATAAGCGGGGTGGGGTTCCTGTTTCGCAGAGCGGATGGTCTCGAAGACCTCCTCTGTCGAGAGATGATGGATGGGAAGCCAGTCCCACCAGTCCCGTCCTGCCTTGCTGTTGCGGGCGGAGAAGGTCAGGGCCTTCTTCTTGGCCCGTGCGGGGCTCTCGGCGGCGCGCATCCCCATGCAGTTGACCAGCTTTCCGCCGAAGCGCGGGTTTTCCTTGAGATAGCGACGCAGCTCTCGTTCGATGGGGCCACGCTTGAGGTCCGAGGTGCATTGGCGCTGTGCGGCCGAGGGAAACATCTGCCGGCGTTCGACCATGTCGAAGAACCCTGTCTTGGGTTTGGCGATGAGCAGCGGCAGGCCGGCGGAGTTGGCCTCGATGTGATCGAGGTTACCTTCCCATTCGACTTCACCGAGATCGGCATGGATGACGACCATCTGATCGTCAGGGATGCCAGCTTCGCGCAGGGCGATCAGCATGGCCTGACTGTCCTTGCCCGCAGAGTGATTGACCGCGAACAGGGCGCCGGCGTCGCGCATTTCCTGGATTTGATCGGGAATCGGAATTGGCATGGTGGGCCTCCTCGTGTTTTTCAGGGGTGGGCGCGGTCGGAGCCGGGCTTCGTTCAAGAAAGACGAAGCCCTGCGAGATCCGCCTCCATGTCAGCCTCTGTCTCGATCCGCAGAATGCGTGGACACTCTTGGGTAAGCGCACGCCTGATATCGGGCCTGGCTGCCAGGGACGCGCTAATGAGGAGCTGTAGCTTCAGGTAGGCCCATCCCGGCCCGGGGGCCCGAACGATATGCCCTTGGATCTGATAGAAAGGCCATGCGTCCTTACTGAGCGGAGGGGAGATGGTTGCGAGGTTTGCCAGGTAAGCAGCAGCACGTGCCGCATGGCCGGAAGACACGCCGGGCTGGGCGGTGAGGGATATCCCCTCGACGGAGAGGGTAATCTCATCTCGCTCATCGCGAGGCCAGTGTAGATCCATCTCTGTTTGAAGTGCATCATGCGCGAGCAGAGGTATCTCGCGCAGTGTATCTGCAAGGCCAGCCATGGCGGTGGTCGTGGCATGTGCCAGCGCCGCGATCTCCATCGCCTCGTGGTGAGAGGTCGGTGAGGGTGCGCCGGTCCTGAGCAGCAGGTGTGCGGGCTGTGGGACGATCCCGCAAGTGGCATCGCGCCCGGAGCCGCGGAAGACATCAATGAGTTCTGGCGTGTGCGGCGCGTGCCGCAGCTGAAGACGTCGGCTCTCCTGATTGAAGGGCGGACGCTTGGGCTGAACCCGATTAGCGTAGACCCGCATGGCATCAGCGACAGACAGGATCGAGGCTTCGATCCTGGAGGCGAGCTCCGCTGACGCCTGGTTGCTGCTTGCCTGACTGTCTTTCATGGCCAGGAGTTGGGTTCGATGCAGGCCGGGTAGGAGCGCGATCTTACGGGGTGATCTCGCCTCTAAGAACGGCGTCCAATCGAAACAGGGCAGCGATGGTATGTGCGTCGTTGATCTTGCCCGTCAGGGCCTGGTGCCTGACCTCGTCAAAGGGAAGGATGCGGTATCCGCAGACTTCTGCCATGTCCGGCGAAATCTCTCCGAAAGGTGTTGGAAGGAGAGCAGCACAAAGGCGGTTTTCGTAGGCGAGGATACCATCGTCGGGGTGCAGAATTCCGAGGTCGACGATGCGGGCAGCGCTGAGATCGACCCCGGCTTCTTCCTGCGCCTCCCGAAGCCCGGTTGCGAGGGAGCTTTCATCGGCCGGATCGGCGCTGCCGCGCGGTATTTCGAGAACGGTTTGATCGACGGGGTGGCGATAGATTTCGACGAGGAGCACGCGACGAAGACTGTCGAGGATGAGGGTTGCGCCTCCATGCCTGCCCGAATGGGAGGCCAGCGCATACCAGGTGTCTTTTTCGTAGATGGTGATCCACGGGGTTTTGAAGGCAACCTCGTGGGTGGAAAAATCGTGTGGCAAATGTCCGCTCCTGAACGCTTTTGTTCGAGCGGAGGTAAGGGCAAGCTCGGGCTCGCCCCAAACAGGAGGTGGCTCCTAAAAATCTTCGCTTTCTTCCTCGAAGAGCGCCGTGCCAGACAGGCTGTAGCTGCCGGGCCAGCGGGCGCGCAGGAGAGATTGTCCTACGGAGTTCACGCAGCCGGAACTCCCGTCGTAGGTCGCCCAAGCGCCGGAGAGAATGGCGTCGCGCGAGCGCAGGATCGGGGCGAGGAACTGAGCTGCCTGTTGCTGGTCGGAATGCACCAGGTCGATCGCGACACCCGGCGAAGCGTAGCCTTGCCATCCGTTGAATGGTCGCTCTCCAGCGTCGCAGCCCCACATGCGAATGGCGAACTCGCCCTTGGCTTCTGTGGCCTCGAAGGCAGTCCGTAACCGGTCGTCGTAGGGCGCGGTCTTGTCTGATAGAAAACCATCGATGACAATCAGAGGGCCGTCATGGTGCTCGAGCTCGCGAATGGCTTCATCGAGGGCAGGGCCGCCGCCATGCGCGGCGAGCGATCCGGGGTGAACAAGAATATATGCAGGACGTGGCAAGGCAATCTCCCTTTTCCTTGAGAGGGATATTGGCTTGGTGCGGCCCCGGCGAAGCCCGCGGGTCACGGCATCAGGGAGTTGGAATGATGTCGAGTTGCTGCGCTGGCATAGCGACGACATCGCCGCAGTCGGTGCAGATCGCAACAAGCGCGTCATGCGCCGTGCCGCTGCCATCGTCGAGCGGCACATCCCGCCGCTCGAATACTGTTTCCTGCACGCCGTTGCAGTTCTCGCAGATGGCGCGAGAATGATCTCCTGGCTGGAAGCGGCTGGTCTCAGGCATGGCATGATCCTTTGGGTGGGTGTGAGGATAAGGTATTCCGGAATTATCCCCCTGACACATCATCCACTATATCTTGTGCGCTTCGTTTTCGCCCAGAATGGCCAATATCCAGTCCATGAAGCGCTGTGATCACCTACCGCTCTGCGAGGCCAACCCGGGCAAGATCCGGGCGCTTCGCGAGGTGCTGCGCGCCTTTCGCACCGCAGCGCCGAACGTCGCAGCCGACCAATGGCAGCGCTTCTTTGAGACGGGACGCTTCAACAAGATGGTCTCTGCCAGGGAAGAGGCGCGCTCCGCGCGCCTGTCCCGGGCAAAGGCGATCATCGGATCGCAGCGCATGCAGATGCTGCGCTACCAAGTAGTGGGTCAGCTCGAGAGCTTCATTGAGAACCGGGCGAACGACTTCCGGGATGCGGTGCTGCATTCGTCGATCGATGAAGCGACGCGTCATCAACTCCTGACCATCAACACGCTGCACGCCTGGTTCCGCCGGGAGCCGCTGGTCATGAAGAAGACCGGCGAGGAAATCACTGATGATGTTCGTCGCCTCGCTCAATCGATCATGCGCGCTGTGCTTTGCCGCCACCGGCGGCCGCGGTTTCACCGCATGAACCCCTGGATCGATCAGAGGCAGGTAAAGATCGGCCCAGCCGAAACTGCGGCGCACGCTGCCATCTGGGTCGGCATTCGTGGCATGCGGCACGAGATCGGGAAGAACGGCAAGCCGAAGCGAACACAGGCCACCATCCAGGTGCCCCTCAAAAGCTACGCTTGGTTCGAGAACCGCGGCGGCGAAATTGCCAAGACCATCCAGGTGATCGAGCGTGGCGCTGACCGCGGCCGGCCAGGAGAGATCGTCATCGGTGTGGTCTCTGATATGGAGAAGCCGTTTGGCGATAGCCAGACGGCCTATCACCCCCTCCGGGAAGAGCTCTCACTCGACTTCGGCCTCTCGGCCATGTTCGCCACACCCGATGGTGATCTTCTGGGGCGCAGCTGGTTCGATCAGTTGAAGAAGCACGACAACCGGATTGCCGGCCTCGCACGGCGCCTGCAAAAGCAAGGCATCCGTCCGAACCAATCCGCCCGCTACCGGGCCCGGGTCGCTGCGCTCCGCGGCTTCATCAAGACCGAAGTGGGCCGCGTGCTGAACCGCCTGATCCAGATGAAGCGCCCGGCGCATGTTGTGATCGAGAAGCTGGACTTCACCGCGCCGGGGCTTTCCAGGCGGCTCAACCGCATCCTGGCGCGGTCGGGCCGCAAGGTGATCCGGGAGAAGCTCAAAGATCTACAAGATCGCTTCGGGATCACCTTCGCGGAGGTGAATCCGGCTTACTCCTCGCAGACCTGCTCTGGCTGCGGCTTTGTCGCCAAGGCCAATCGCAAAAGCCAATCGAAATTCTCGTGCCGCGCCTGCGGCCATGAGATCAATGCCGACGTAAATGCGGCACGCAATCTCGAGAGCGGACGTTCCGCTTTCGATCGGAGCGCGTTCCTCACGAAGGCAGAAAGTCTCCGTTTGACGGTGAAGCGTCATTTGGAGCGCCTTACGACCGGGGATCGGGTGATCTCCGCCAAGGTGCTGGAAAGTCCGTATTACCGGACCACTGCGGCAGCCTTGGATGTCCCACTGACACAGAAACTCAGACCACAAAATGTAGTGGCTGATGTGTCAGCGGGATAATCACCAGGTATTCCCCGAGACGACCGGACCGAAGCCTTCGAGCGGGAGAGGTCCCCGTCGAACCTATATTCTGACTGAACTCGGATGTAGGAGACCCAGATGACCCTCAAAGCCGGCGCGATGCGCCTTTCCATAGCCGCGACCGTTGCCATGCTGATTGCCTCGCCGGCCGCAGCACTGAGCTGCATGGCGCCGTCGTTCGATCGCAGCTTCGACCGGGCCCGGGATGCCCAAGAGACCTACGGCATCTTGGTAGGATCGATCGACGTGAACGAAGCGAAGGTGAAGCAGGCGTCAAAAGATGGCACGACCCCCTATTCGGTCGTGGGGGTATTCACGGGGGCTGTGGTTGATGGGGAGGGGCTCTCGGAGACCTTCGAGCGCGACATCGCCGTCGAGGTGAAGTGCTATGGCCCCTGGTGCGGCAACGCCCAGGACATCGAGGATGTGATCTTCTTCGCCGAGGTCGGACCCGAGGGTGGCCTTACGGCCGAAGACAATCCTTGCGGGGGAACGTTCTTTGACGCCGACAAGGAAAGCATCAACCTGGCGATGGAGCGACTGCGTGGGCTGAAATAGGCTCCCCGACAGTTCCGGCTGGAGCGGATACTCCCTGATAGCGCGTCTTGAGAGGATTTGGTGCCTATGTTCTCAGAAAAGAGTATCGGAGAAAATATGCAGACCAACAAGTTCACCAGGTCGATACTTGCGGCGTGCACGGTAGGATTAGCGGCCTCACCGGCGGCTGCCCTGACCTGTGCGCCATCAAACCTCGAGCGCAGCTTTGACTGGGCGAGCGAGGCCCCGGAAACCTATGGGATCTTCATCGGCGATATCGACATCGATGAGATTGCGGCTGAGAACATGGTCAAGGACGATGTCTATGGCTACGAGATGATGGCTGAATTCACCGGCAAGATGATCCTGCCCTCGGGCCTGTCGGAAGATCTGCAAAAACCGATATTGATGCAATAGATCTGCTACACTTGGGAGTGCGGTGATCTCTCCGATGTCGAGAACACGATTCTTTTCATCCAAATCGCTGATGACGGGGGTTTGAGTTAACAATCACAACCCTGCGGCGGGCATTCCTTCAACGGCTCTGAAGAAAACATCGATTATCTTGTGAGGCGCTTTAACGGGTTGCAGTGATCCGAGCTTGATCGACATGAGAAAGCGGGCGCTGCAAACAGCGCCCGTTCGTTTTTTTTGATCAGGCCGCCACTGCGGTTTCTTCTTCGACGAGATGCGGGCAGTTCGCCTCGACCAGGGCCTTGGCCATCGGCGGGCAGACGGAGTTACCGCACATGCGGGTTTGCTCGGTCTTGGTGAAGACCCGACCATCGGCCCCGCGGTCGATGATGTAATGCCCCGGGAAACCCTGGGCGCGATACATCTCTTCGACCGTCAGCATCCGCATGCCGATGTCGACAACAGCGTAGGTCTGGCCATCGATATCAACCGTGACCGGCTCCTCGAGACCCTCGGCTTCCTGACCGCCATATTTGCGCAGGAATGTTCCCACGACGGCGCTGTGGGTGCCGCCGGCGCAGATCGTCGGATGCGGCGCGCGAATATCCGCATCGCGGCGCGCGACGCCGTGCAGGCTCAGAAGCGAGGCGCTGACGAGACCTTGCTGGCTGCCGCGGGTGGTCAGTGTCGACAAGGGTGCCTTGGCAGACCGGCCAGCGTTGTTCTTCATCCCGGGGCCCGAGTTGTGTTGGGCGAGGAAGGCCGAGACAACACCATGCTTGGAGCCGCCAGCGACCATCGTGCCGAGCGGACGCTTGGGATCGAGGGCGCGGGGTGCCTGGCCTTCGCGCTCGCCATAGCCGGTCTGGACGAGCCCGCCCAGCGCGGCGCCACGGGCCGTGGGAACCAGGAAGGGGTCCTCGGCCTCCAGCACGTAGCGGTTCACGCCGCGGGCAATCCGGCGCAGCGTCGGATCGGCAAGCGGCCGGCGCACGCGCAGGCCCATCTGTTCGGCGACCTCCTGCTTGGTGGCGAAGATCGACGGGCAGGGGCGCGTCCAGTCGATGATGTCGGCCGCGGCCACATAGGGCTTGAGCTGACCGGCGATCACGCGGGGATCATCGGCCGGCGCATGCGTCGGCTCCGGCCAGACGATCGGCTGACCATCGCAACGCGCGACGATGAAGAGGCGCTTGCGGATGGTGGGCGCGCCGTAATCACATCCACGCAGCTCGCGGGTCTCAAGTTTGTAGCCGAGACGCTCAAGTTCGCGGGTCCACTTCTGGAAGGTTTGGCCCTTGCGCGCCTTACAGGGTCGCTGATCGGGGCCGAGGGGACCCCAGTCGCGGAATTCCTCGACATTCTCGAGCATGATCACCTCGGGGCGCACACGCTTCGCCCAGAGGACGACGACCCAGGCAAGGTCGCGCACACCCTTGGAAACAGGCTTGCCGCCCTTGGCCTTCGAATGGTGACGACAGTCGGGACTGAACCAGGCCAGACCCACGCGGCGGTTGCCGACGACATCGCTGGGATCGACATGCCAGATGTTGCAGTTGAAGTGCTGCGAGTCGGGATGGTTCGCCTCATGCATCGAGATCGCCGCGGCGTCGTGATTGATCGCGACATCGGGCGAACGACCCAGCGCCATTTCAATGCCCGTGGAGGCACCGCCACCGCCAGCAAAGCTGTCGATGATCATCGGGCGCTCCTGCACCCGGGTCGCTTTGGGAAAATCGAAGGGAAGCATGCTGGTCATTGATCAAATCCGCGCTTGTTATTGCTGTTGTTGGGCTGGACCTCCCGGAGGATCGGTTTGCCGCCCGTCATATGACGCGGGCGGCAAAGCGCTCCCCGGAAACAGCCTTCGGAAATTTCGCGCTGGCCAATATTGTGAGGGACCGAAATACTCATCCGCTGATGTCCTGGAGTTTCTATGAGCCAACCCACCAAGTTTGCCCCGCCTACCGATGAAGTCCTGATCCTTGTGCCGTCCGAGGCAGCCCTGGTTCAGGATCTCGGTCCATTTCGGACAGGGCGGCAGATGGAGACCGATCTATTGCGCGGATCTGCGCTCGCCTGCGCCTCCGAGGACGGACGCCCGGTCATCGGAGAAGACGGCCGTGTGCAGTTTGCCTTCGAGGGCAATGCTGGGAATGCAGTGAACCTGCGCCGGTATCACGAACGCTGTCAGACGGCGGTTGGCCGTCTGGCCAGTCGCGCGCCGAGCATTGCCTATGGCTCGGCCGAACCTGCGGAACTCACACCAGTGGCGCGCTTCGATCCAGTGCGGTTTGTCTTCCTCGAAGTTCTTGACGCCGAGACGCTGGAGGAGTGGAGCGAGGAGAAAGTCCCGAGCTTCCTGCCGCCAGCCGATATGGCCACGCCGACCTCTGATCCGAAGGTCGTGGGCCCTCTGTGCGAGCTACCAATGCGGTCGCTTGCCCAAGGTAAGCAGGGGATCTTCGCCTGGGTCTTGATGGATGGCACCGTGCTCACGAAAGACGGGGCCGGGAAAGGCCCGCTGACGGCCTGGCGGCGCGGTAACCCAGGCCTCGGTGCGCTCCTCGAAAAAGCCGGGGTCGAACCTTCGAAGCGTATCCTCTACGCAGGCTGATCCGAGGCTTTTTCCCTCCGTTACTGCTGGCGCCTATCTTCGCGGAGAGAAATTTTTCCGCGAAGGAACGGATGTGAAAGTGATGAAGATGCGAGAGCGCACACATGGCGCGGCGCTCGTGGAATACGGATTACTGGTGGGTTTGATTGCGGTGGTTGCAATCGGCTCGGTGAGCCAGCTCGGCTTGAAGGTCGAGGAAACCTTCGGACAGACGGCACATGCCCTCTCCGGCGCAGTTTCACCATCAGAAGGTGCCGGACAGGAAGCTGAGAGAGAAACGGGCAGCGGCACTACACCGGTGCCCGAACCCGATCCTTGGGATGGCGTGTCAAACTGGGAGATCGTTGCCGGCACCACAACTTACAGCGGTGCCACCATCCTTGGCTATTCGCCGAGCGGCTTGTTCACGATGGGCAGTCTCACAGAAGCTTCGGGGACACCGCCGATCCTGTCTTTCTATACTTCGAGCTATGACTACACCTATATGATCCTCCAAGGGCACGTCCTGGACCAGATCAATACGGGAATGTCAGTGCGCTGCGATGATGGAACTGAGCTGCCGCTCTCTTCCGCGACCCAGATCAGGGAGTATACCGGCCCGGATCGGACGATGGTCCAGTGGCGTCCGGTGCTGATCAACTTCACTGACGGTCAAAGCTACCAGTGCGGACTGGTTGATCCGAACGCCTGACCTCAGGGTAGCGTGCCTGGGCGTTATGATACGGCCCTCCGGCTCAGACCGGAGGGCCGTATCGCATTCAGGCTGCTACTTTCGCTTCAGCGTCGAGCTGACGGGTCAGCGCGGGGTAGTCGATCTTGCCGGAAGCCAGGAGCGGGATCTTGTCCATCACCAGCACTTCGGACGGCACGATGATCTCGGCGACGCCCTGCGCCTTGGCGACCTGTGAGAGCGCCTTGCGGTCGGCGTCCTTCTGGGTCGTTACCAGCAAGACCTTCTCGCCCTTGCGCGCATCGGGCATGGAGATTGCGGCGACATGCGCCTCGGGCCAGGCCGTGGCGGCGAGCACCTCGGCTGCCGCCAGGGAGACCATCTCACCGCCCACCTTGGCGAAGCGCTTGGCACGACCGACAATGCGGATGAAGCCTTCGGCATCGATATCCACGATGTCGCCGGTGTCATACCAGCCGTCCTCGGGGGCATGGATCTGATCCGGATCGCCATGGAGCAGGTAGCCTGCCATGACATTTGGTCCCCGCACCCAGAGGCGCTTGCCATCAATG
>Ga0066842_10000119_pt1 | contig 21113 bp, 20 predicted proteins | sample ETNtaG_19_FD_67289 | JGI IMG/M metagenome (GOLD analysis project Ga0066842, IMG submission 67289) | Marine microbial and viral communities from oxygen minimum zone, Eastern Pacific Ocean - ETNP201302PF86A | ecosystem: Environmental > Aquatic > Marine > Oceanic | place: Pacific Ocean: Eastern...
AAGGATGGGACGGTCACCCTGCAATCGAAGGAGATCTCCCGGCCGAACGGGATCGCCTTTTCACCGGACCATAAGACACTCTACGTGGCCAACAGCGATGGCCGTGATCCCGTCTGGAGGGCCTTTCCGGTGAAAGAAGATGGGAGCCTGGGTTCGCCCCGGGCCTTTTTCGACTCTTCGAAGCAGGAGAACATCTCCCGCGGTGGAGGAGACGGGCTGAAGGTCGATGCGAAGGGCAATGTCTTCGCGACGGGTCCCGGCGGCGTGCTGGTGATCTCGCCGGAGGGAAAGCTGCTGGGCCGTATCGCCACTGGTGAGAGGATTGCCAACGTGGGCTGGGGCAACGACGGCAGCGTTCTCTACCTGACCTCGGACATGTACCTGTGCAGGATCAAGACGCTGACCCGGGGCGCCGGTTTCAAATGATCCCGGCTCTTCGGCGCGCTGAGGCGGTCAGCTGAAGTCGGTGAGGCTCTCGACCGCGGCGGAATCAAGCCCCGCGATCAGCTCGCGGACGAGCCGGCCGGTGTTGAGGTAGTCCTGCCAGCTGATAAGGCTTACGTGGCTGTGGATGTACCTTGCAGGGACTCCGATCACGACCGTGGGTACGCCGGCGCGGTGCAGGTGAATGCTCTTCGCATCGGTTCCGCCGCTTCGCCGCACCGCGAGCTGGATCTCGATGCCCGCCTTCTCAGCGGTCACGGCGACGAGCTCGGCAAGTCTCCTGTTGGAGATCGCCGTGGGGTCGTAGAAACGGATCTGCGGTCCCTTGCCGAGGATGGCCTGGGGTTCGTTGAAGCCTGGGATGTCATCCGCCGGGGTGCCCTCGAGGACGATTCCCACATCGGGGGCGGCCTTTTCGCAGGCGGTCACGGCCCCGCGGCAGCCGATCTCTTCCTGGGCGGCGCCGACGCCGATGATCGTATTGGGATGGTCTCGCGAAGAGAATTCCAGCAGGGCCTCGATCATGAGCCCGATCCCGACCCTGTTGTCGAAGGCTTTCGAGCTGAGGATGTCGGGATCCTTCAGCTCGGTAAACTCGGCGTGGGGGACGATGGTGTCGCCGATCCGGACACCCATCCCGGAGACTTCCTCTTCGCTGGCGGCGCCGATGTCGATGTACATATCCTCGAGCCCGAGGAGCTGCTCGCGTTTCTTTCCGCTGAGAAAGTGCGGCGGGGTCGAGCCGATGACTCCCGGCACCTTGCCGCCGCCGGTGACGATGTCGACTCTCTGGCTCAGGAGAACATGGGCCCACCAGCCTCCTAGCGGAACGAAGTTGATCCTTCCTTCCTTCGTGATGCTCTGCACCATGAAGCCGACCTCATCCATGTGCCCGTCGATCATCACCCTGGGGGAGTCCGCCTCTCCGGATTTTTCGCAGAGGATGCTGCCAAGGCTGTCGTAGGAGAGCTCACCGATTCCCCCGAGGTTTTCGCGAACCAGGGCGCGCACCTCATCTTCAGCGCCGGGCGCGCCGGCGGCGAGGGTGAGAGAGCGCAGGAGGTCTTTCATGTCCTGCTCAGAGCGACTCATGTTTTTATTCCCCTGCTGCTTTCAATTAGAGCTGTACTCATCCGGGCTGGAGGGCGGTCCGCCCGATGCCGGTCAGGCGATTGTATTCAGGCGTTCGGTGATGCCGTGTGGTCCCGACACCTGTCCCATGGCTACATCCACAACAAGGCGTTCACCAAAGACACTTTGCCCGGCCTGGCAATACTGGTCAAGGTAGTGATCGAGAACCCTGCCGAGCAGCCGCTCGGAAGGTTTCAAGGAATCCGTCGAGGGATTTTCGATGTGATAGGTCGTGATCTCTCTTCTGACCCGGTCTTCAATCGAGGCGCCGCGCAGGTCGGCCCAGGCGTGAATCGCTTTGCGTACCGCGACATTGTGCCCGGTCTGAACAATCTCAGCCGACAAGACGGAGTCCTGGATCTTTCGGAGTGTCAGCTCCAGAAAGACGATGTTTTCATCCTGTATAGAGACCACCAATTAACCTCGAAACGAGTTCAGATCGAGGGCCAAGCATGTCCAATCGGGTGGTTAAAATCAAAGGAAATTGGCGGGAGGGGTTGGCCCTGTAGCGGGCGATCCGGCGTTTCCGGCGGCGGAAAATCAGGCGGGTTTCTCGGTGTGTTTTTCCGGGTTTTTTCCGTAAGTCTCGCTGGCAGAAGGGAAATCGCCTTCTCGAACGTCCTGGCAATAGCTCTCGATCGCCCTGATGGCCAGGGAGCGAAGCTCGGCATATTGGCGGACAAATTTTGGTTTTTGTCCCGCGCTGAGGCCCAATAAATCGGAAAAAACGAGGATCTGGCCATCGCATCCCGCCCCGGCTCCAATGCCGATCGTCGGTATTTCAAGGGCGCCGGTGATCTGCGCGGCCAGCGGAGCGGGGATGCCCTCGAGCACCAGGCAGAAGGCGCCCGCGGCCTCCAGAGCGAGAGCATCATCGAGCAGGCGCAGGGCATCTTCCCGTATTTTCCCCTGTACCTTGTAGCCGCCCATGGCGTGGACCGACTGCGGGGTGAGCCCGATGTGTCCCATGACCGGGATCCCGTTGCCGGAGAGCTCGGACACCAGCCGGCTTCGGGAGGCTCCGCCTTCGACCTTGACGGCCTCTGCCCCGGCTTTGAGAAACTCGATGGCGTTGGCGAGGGAGTCTTCGATGCATACCTGGTAGCTGCCAAAGGGCATGTCGGCGACCAGCATGGCCCGGCTGGCGCCGCGCTTGACGGCCCTGACGGCTGACAGCATCTCCTCCATCGACACCGGCAGCGTGGTTTCGTAGCCCAGGGATGTATTCGCGAGGCTGTCTCCGATGAGGATCAGGTCAACTCCCGCCTCATCGAGAATCGAGGCTCCCAGGCAATCGAATGCGGTCAGGGCGGTGATTTTTTCGCCGGTCAGCTTGCGGGTCTTCAGTCCCGTCGAGGTGACCTTGTCTCCCGCGGGGCGGGGGTTGCCGGGTTCGGGCAGGCGGCTCATGCGGTTGCCTCCTGTCGAAACCGGTTCTTTTCATCGACCATGATGAGCGTGGGTTCATGGCCGCAGAGCTCGCTCTCATCATATTCGGCGTAGCTGGCGAGGATGACCAGGTCGTCTGCGCGGCAGAGGTGCGCCGCCGCTCCATTGATACAGATGGTTCCTGAGCCCGCGGGGCCCGGGATCGCATAGGTCGACAGCCGCGAGCCATTGGTGAGGTTGTAGATGTGGACCTCCTCGTGCTCGAGGATGTCGGCGGCATCCAGCAGATCGGCGTCTACCGTTACGCTACCGGTATAGTCCAGGTCGGCTCCGGTTACCCGGGCGCGGTGGATCTTTGATTTGAGGAGCCTGCGGTTCAAGGTTTTCTGTCGCTGCGAGTGGTTCTGTCACGGAGAAGAAACGGGCAGAAGAAGAAAATAAGGAAGAAACGAATATAAATCTAATAAATAAATGTTATGCTTATCCATAGTCTTAAACTATGGCAGCTGATGGAGGGTTCAAATGGATCTGAACCGCCTTCGGGGCTTCTACACGGTTGTACAGCAGGGCGGTTTCACAGCCGCGGCGCGCCGTTTACGCCTCTCTCAACCCAGCATAAGCCTCCAGGTGAAGAACCTGGAGCAGGAGATGGGGCTGCAATTGCTCGAGCGCCATCCGCGCGGCGTCACGCCCACCAGGGAGGGGCAGGTGCTCTATGAGATGGCTGAAAAGCTGTTTACGACCGAGGAGGAGATCGACGCGGTCTTCAGTGGTCATGCGCAGTATGAAGGCACGAGCCTGACGATTTCGACCAACCAGTCCGTGGCGACCCACATGCTTCCGCCCCTGCTTGGGAGATACAGGAACCTTTTCCCCAAGGTAGAGATCAGCATTCACAATATGCGTACCGCGGAGATTATCGAGTCGGTCGGCAAGGCGCGGACCGATGTTGGTATCATCCTGATCGATCCTCTGCGCGATGACCTCGAAGCTCGGCCGGTGGCGCCTTGTGAGATGATTCTGATCACGCCGGTCAACCATCCGCTGAGCCATCGCCGCAAGATCGCGCTCAGTGACATAACCGAATACCCGTTTCTGTCCTATACCCAGGACACCGACACCCGTCGACTCATCGATCGACCCTTCGAGCATCAAAAGCTGAAGATTTCCGCCGTTATGGAGCTGGGTTCAACTGACCTGATCATCAACTATGTCAGTCTCGGCTACGGCATCTCCATCATTCATAATCTCAACATCGATGCGGTGCGCCAGGATCTGCACATCAGGAGCCTCAAGGCCTACTATCCGCGCCAGTACATCTACCTGGTTACCAGGCGGGGAGAAGAGCTCACCCCTGCGGTCAAGGGGTTTTCCGATCTGTTTTGAAAGCGGCGCGCCGCCTCCAGCCCTCAGCTATTGATTGTCAGGCTCTGCTGGGAGAGAATGGCCGCAGCAACGATACCTGGAGGATAAGCGTTAGGTGATGACTACGATCTGCAGGGAACAGAAACTCTTCGGGCTGGAGGAGGCGAGAAGCACTCTCCCCCTGGTCTCCAGGATTGTCAGGGACATCGTCGAGAAGACGGAGAGAATGAAGGAGGCCTATCTCGAGATTCGCCAGGAGGCCGAGGATGAGGCCGCCATCGAACGTCTCGAGGAGCTCCAGGACCGCCTCCATGATCTTGCGGATGAGCGGGCCGGGTTTGTCGAGGAGCTCTCGAGCCTGGGCGTGGAGCTCAAGGATCCCAACATCGGGCTGGTTGATTTTCCGGCACGTCTTGAAGACCGGGTCGTCTACCTCTGCTGGAAGCTGGGCGAAGAGACCATTGATCACTGGCACGAGCTGACATCGGGTTTCAGCGGACGTGAGCCGGTTGAGGGCAGCTTTGAGGCGGCTCCGGCCGTCAACTCGAGCGAGGCTTGAGTCTCGGTCAGTCCTTCGCGCGGCCGATGAATTTTCCGTTCACCGTGTCGACTCGAACATTCTCCCCGCTGGATATATGTTCGGGGACCTGGATCACCAGGCCGGTCTCGAGGGTGGCATTTTTCTGTCTTGCGGTCGCGGAGTTCCCTTTCACCGCGGGATCGCATTCGGTGATGACAATATCCACCGTCAGGGGCAGCTCGATCCCGATCACCTCGTCTTCCAGGACGAGGGAGCGAATGCCCTCGAGGTTGTCGGTCAGGTAGCCGGCCTCTTGACTGTAACCATCGATCGGCAGAGCAAACTGATCATAGCTGTCCATGTCCATGAAGTGCAGGTCTCTGGTGTCCCGGTAGAGGAACTGTACATATCGTTTCTCGAAGTCCGGCTCGCTTGCCGTATCTCCGCTGCGGAAGGGTTTGTCGACCTTCTGCTTGGTTCGAAGGTTCCTTGCGCGAACCTTCCAGATGGTGTTTCCGCCGCGCGATGACGGGGTTTGCATTACGATCTTTTCGATCAGGCAGGGCTGACCATCGATCTCGATGATCTGGCCTCTCTTGAACTCTCCGGGATTCAGCATGTCACTCCAGGTCTCTCTGAACGTTATGGACGCTCCACATTCAGTACCAAATGATACGACAGATTACGCCTGTTGAAGAGCGCTTCTTTACCAACCGGGCGGATGGCGGATCAGTCCGCCATCTTGACCGAGGCTCCGCGGCTGCGGGGGCGGGTAATCACGACCTCTTCCCGGTCCAGCCTGAATCGTTTCCGGAGCTCTTCCGCGGCCGTTTCAGCTTCCTGCCGGCCGGGCAGGAGAGCGTAGAGGGTGGGTCCCCAGGAGCTCTGGCCGACGCCCTCGACACCCGCCTCAAGCAGGTATTCCGCCGCCTGGGACGCCAGGGCGGTAGAGAAGGCTCCGCCCTGGGCCTCCTGGAAGGGTTGGCCGGCGATGAGCCCGAATTCATGGAGAGCCCGGGAGAAAACAGGCCAGTCCCCTTTCCGGCCAGCCGGCACCAGTGCCTCTTCCAGCAGGGCTTCGAGCTGGGCCACGGTCCGCTCGGCGACAGGCTCGAGCTTTGTAAAGCATTCGGCTTCCTGTCGGCCGCTCAGGCCCCGGTGCCCGGGGGCTATCACGAGGACGAAATGCCAGGCCTCGGGCAGCTCGATCCGATGGCGCAGGGGAGAGAGCCCCGCCTCCTCGAGCTTTCCGTCATCAACGAGGAACCCGCCATTTTCGAAGCCGTGTACGCCGATGGAGGAGCGCCGCCCGCGGCCGGTTCGTCCGGCGATGGTCTCGAGGTCTCCTTCAAGACCGAGCAGGCTCGAGCAGGCGCTCGAGACGGCCATTCCAAGCTGTGTTCCTGTCCCGAGTCCGAGATGGTCCGCGGGGCAGGCGGCGAGCTCGATGTCGAAGTGAGCCCGGCAGCCGGTCGCCTCTCGGTACCGGTGGATGAACTCCCCGAGGCGCTTCTCCATTCCCTGCGTTGCGGTGACCCGGTCGGCTTCCTCGGCGAGCCGGGCGGTCATGCGGATACCGGGAGCATCGACCATCACGCCGGCGCCGGCGTAGAGCCTGCCGCTGGCGCCCACCGGGTCGATGAGTCCGAAGTGAAGCCGGCTTCCAGTCTCGATGGTTACGCTGCGGCCTGACGAGCTCACCGGGCCTCGTCCTCGCCGGCTTGCCGCTCACCAGCCTTCTCTACATAGCCTCGCAAAAGTGAGAAGGCTCGCTGTTCCGGTTCGGCGCCTGTTTTATCGACGAGGACCTGGAGGTCATCCAGTTGCCGCAGGATGTCTCCTGGCGGCAGGAAGGCGGTGCGGCTGGCGAGAATCGCTGCCTCGAGCACCGCGTTGCGCGCCCGGTTGAACCCCAGCAGGTCGCGAAGCTTCTCGCTGTGGACGACCCGGCACTGGATACGGGTTCGCTCTTCACGGTCGTCCAGCTCCTCGACGCGGAATTCATAGAAGCGGCAGGCGCCCTCGATATAGCGCCCCTGGATCTCCCTCGTCGCGTTGAGGGGCGTCTCGACCTGGCCAATGGTCGCCCTGGCGATCAGCTCCACATCATCGGTGATATGGAAGACGCCCTCTCCATGGCGCTTGAGGTTGCGGTAGGTCCTGGAGGAGGTGTAGGGCTTCAGCAGGAGGGTGTCCATCCGCTCGGTGACCAGTGGTCCCATCGGCGAGATGTTGACGTCTTCTTTCAGGCCCTCTTCATGGCGCGGCCCCAGGGTGGTGACGACGCCCTCGATAATGAGTTCTTCGCCGCCGGTCATGCGGTCTCCCGGGCGGGCCGGAGCGCGTCGATGCCGGCAAGGCGCAGGAAACCCTCCAGGAGAGGATGCCCGTGCTCTGTGAGGACGCTCTCCGGATGAAACTGGATTCCACAGACCTTGTTCACCTTGTGTCGCAGCGCCATGACGAGACCATCGTCGGTACGGGCGGAGACCTCGAGCTCGGCTGGAAGACCCTCTTCGCAGACGGCGAGCGAATGGTAGCGTCCAGCGGAGAACCGGTTCGGGATGCCGTCAAACAGACCCTCTCCATCGTGGAGGATCTCAGAGCTCTTGCCATGGCAGGGATCCACTCTCTCGATGCGCGCTCCATAGGCCGCTCCGATCGCCTGGTGGCCCAGGCAGACCCCGAGAAGGGGGAGCTCTCCACCAAGCTCTCTGACAGCCTCGATACAGATTCCCGCGTTCTCGGGGGCGCGGGGCCCGGGCGAGAGTATCAGCGCGGCGGGAGCCTTCTCGCGGATGCCTTCTATGGAGATGGCATCGTTGCGAACGACCTCGCATTCCTGTCCAAGCTCCTCGAAGTAGCGGGCGAGGTTATAGACAAAGCTGTCAAAATTGTCGATGAGTAGAATCATTCCGGCCGCCGGCTTGAATTGAGTTGCAGGGGAAAGCCGAGAATAGACTATCGCCCCGGTGAAGACAAGCGGCGCGCAACCCCGTCTCAGGGTCTGCGTTCAGGCCGCCGGTCGTCATCGCGGCGTTCGGGCCCATCATCGGGCCGCCCCCGACGGGGGAAGGGGAAGGCCGGACGCCCCTTTCCGGGTTCCCTGCGTTCATCGGAGGATTCGCCTCGCCCGGGGCCGCTGGCGAGAAACCCGGCGACAGCCTTCTTGTCGGCAAGCTGTCGGTTGATGAATCTCGCCCGACGGGTTGCGAAACCAGCGACTCCGCTGCCCCCGGTATCGAACGACCTGTCAAATTCAGAGAGGGGGTGCTCGGGTTCCGGTTCCGCCCGAACCGCGGAGGCGATCCGCCTGTTGGCCGCCTGGATTTTTGCGACGGTGTTCTTCTCCGAGAAGGGGCCCTTCATCAGCGACCTTACGTTCTCGATGTAGAGAGCCCGCCAGGCTTTTTTCCCCAGGGCCCGGTCGATGAGAGCCTTGTTGCGAATGAAGGGCCTGAAGATATCAAGCCCCTCCATCTGGGTCTGCGACCGGCCGTAGGTGAACTTGCCGAAGGCCTCGTTCATGTCCCAGGGGATGAAGGTGAATCGGTTCTTCTCGAAGGCGTAGATGTAGCCGTTGTGGCCCATGCCGGTGTAGCTGTCGAGGTTGGCGAGGATGTGGTTGGCCGCCAGCCAGCGCAGGAAGCCCTCCATGTCGAGGTGCTTTTGAAGATCGCTGTCATTGCCGCGCCTCACCGCATCGAGCAGGTAGGAGAGCGCCGGGCCGCGGGCGCTGCCCTCCTTGTTGATGAAGCCTTCGTAGGGCTCACGTTGGCCGCCGCGCCTTCGCTGGCGGCTCTCTCCGAACGGATCGCCCATGCCCTCGATCTTGAAGAGGTCGCCGTCGTTGTCAGGATAATGAGCGCCGAGGAATTTCTTGTCGACCTGTTCGACCAGTGAGTAGACGCCGAGGTTGAAGTCGTCGTGGATGCCGGGCACCCTCAGCGTGAGCGTCACGTGGGTCGCCCGCGGAGCCTTGATGCCAGCCTCGGCGAAGAGCTCGTAGCTGACCACCTCGCGTACACGCGAGGGATCCTTGAAGGGGTGGTGGAGGTTGAGGGTCGACTGGCCGTGGAGCTTCTTCGTGCCGCCGAAGTAGCCCAGGTTGACCTTGAAGGACTTGTGAGGGCCTCGCCCGCCGAAGGTCGAGTTGCCCTTGTAGCGCACCCCTGCGCCCTCGATGCGCTTGCCGTTGTAGACCACGGAGACCTGGGTGAAGATGAAGGGGTTGCGCTGCAGCCGCTCCCAGTTTTCTTTCGTTACCGCGAGCGTGATGGAGGCTGGCTTCCCCGCGGCGAAGAGATTGACGTCTTCGGTCTTCTTTTTCGTCGTCTTCTGGGCGAAGACCGGCGCCGCTGTCAGCAGGCCGGAGACAAGTAGAAGCGCTGAGATGACGCTGGTGTTCATGTGGGAGTTCTCCTGGACAGGTTGTACGACCCCGGCTGTCGGCTGCTATGGCCTCGAGAGCCCGGCGGACTATTGTAAGCTCCGTGGCCTGGAGGAGGGCTCAATTCTTCGCGGGGAAGAATTTTTCGACAAGCTCATCGCTTGGAGGGGGCGTCAGCAGCGTGACGATGACCATCACCGCTGTCGTGATGGTGACGATGAAGGCGACCGGCATCATTCCCAGGATCAGGAACTCGCCCTCGTGCACCGACAGGCTGAGGAGATAACCCGTGGTCTCGAGAACCGCGAGGGTCAGAACCCCGGCTATGGCGCCCTGCTTGTTGCTGCGCTTCCAGTAGAGCGCGGCGAAGAGAATGGGAAAGAGTCCGGCGAAGCCGGTGAAGCACCAGACCCCGAGATCGAAGACTGATTGCGTATTGCTCAGGCCGATCAGGTAGCAGACGAGCACGATCGCTACGACGAAGCCTCTTCCGAGGAGGATCTTCTTTTCGTCGCTGATCTCTCCCTTGCCGAAATGGTGAGAGACGATGTCATTGGTGAAGAGGCTGCTGAGACAGAGGAATTGCGAGTCCATGCTCGACATGATCGCGGCCAGCACTCCCGCTCCGATGAGCCCGGCGAGCACCTCGCCGGAGTAGCGCGCGACCATCATTCCGAGCACCGCGTTCGGATTGGTTCCGTCCGGCAGGATGCCGAAGGCCCACATGCCCAGCAGCACACAGGGTACCCAGGTGATGAGGATGCAGATCGGGTGTGCGACGACGGTGAGCTTGAAGTTGCTCGCCTTTTTGGCCGTGAGCCAGTGCTGGAAGAGGTGGGGGAACATCCCCACCGACAGCGGGATGAAACAATAGGTAAGGAATTGCCATTTTCCGATCAGCCCCTCCCGGGCCATGACGGAGTTTTTCCCTTCGTTGGCCAGCAGTTTTTTAGATGCCGCCACCGGTCCGCCGAGCTCGTCCGTGATGACGTAGAAGGCGATCAACCCCATGACCATAAAGACCAGGGTCTGCATGGTGTTGGCCCAGGCGGTCGCCCGCATGCCTCCGAAGAAGACGTAGAAGAGCACCACCAGGCAGACGATCGCCATGCCGGCGGGCTTGGGGACCGCCCCGCGGGGCGCCTTGTTCATCAGGCCGCCAACGGCCTTCTTCCACTCGGGCGCCTTGCTGAGCTTCATGAAGAGGCCCTTGCGCTTGGGATGGAGCGATCCGCTGACGGACAGCTCACCGTTTTTGATGCTGACCCTGTCCTTCCAGTCCTCGGGAATCTTGAGATCGGCGGGTGCCGCCGCCAGGGGTACGGTGGTCACGACCGCGCTCTCACTGAAGGTTTCCGGAGTGACGCCTTCGATGAAGCGCCCGGCTCCAATGACACCGATCAACAGGTAGAGAATGACGAAAGAGACCACCAGCGGGAAGAGCAGCAGCACCAGCGCATCAGACTGGTAGCGGTCGCGGAAGTAGCTCAGCTGGGTGACATAGCCGTGTTTCTTTCCCAGCGCCCAGACCTTGGCGCCGATGAGAAAGAAGATCGCCGCGTGGATGATGCCCGACCACGAGGCCATGAGCCCATAGACCCCGATTCCGAACGCAAAGGTCTTGCCGGTCGAGCCAATGAGGGCGAAGGCGGTCATCGTCGTGCCGAAGACCGACATCAACAGCATGAAGGGGCCGATGCCGCGGCTGGCGAGGAAGAAGTCGCCCGAGTTTTTCTTCAGCAGCCGTCCGGCGAAGACCCCCAGGAAGAGCAGCAGGGCGAGATAGCACAGGATGATCGTGAAGGACATCAGGTGGCCTCCTCTTTCTCTGTTTCCGCTCCGGCCTCTTCTTCCTCTTCGTTGTCCAGGTGATCAGGCCAGCAGAACATGACCGCTACCAGGCCGACGAGACCGGCCGCCAGGGAGATCCCGGCGTGCCAGGCCAGGCCGATCGGCATGAAGCCGAAGACCAGGGGTTCCTTCGCCTCCCACCACCACCAGTCCTGGTGAAGGATGGCGAGGAGAAGGATCAGGCAAATGACCAGGATGCGCACGGTTGTCTCTCTCGAATCGGTTGCCGCTGATGAGTTGAACGAACTTTGAGTGATCATGCGAGAGTAGCCCCTGACTGTCAAGCCGCGACAGGCCCGGACGGTCGGGGTGAATCACCCGCGAGGTCATGTTAAGATACGCCGTGACCCATGGGTTTCTCTTTGAGAGGTAGATGTGAGTGAGCTGATTCGGCTGGAAAAATTGAAGCGCCTGTATGGCACCCACCTGGCCTTCGAGGCTGACGAGGTGGTTCTGCAGCCCGGGGTTGTCGGCCTGCTGGGGCCTAATGGCGCCGGCAAATCTACCCTGCTCAACATGCTGATGGGCTTGTTGGCTCCGTCAGCGGGGAGAGCCTGGATGCTGGGCTTTGACGCCGCCCGGGAGTCCCGCAAGGTGAGGTCGCGGGTGGGGTATATGCCGGAGAACGACAGCTTCGTCGCCGGGCTCTCGGTTCTGCAGTTCGTTTCGCTCGCCGGCGAGCTGTGCGGCCAGAAAGCTGTCGATGCGCGCCGCCGCGCCCACGAGGTGCTCTCGCTGCTGGGGCTGGAGGAGGCGCGCTACCGCCTGATCGAGGAGCAGCCGACCGGTATCCGTCAGCGCGCCAAGCTCGCCCAGGCGCTCATCAATGATCCCGACCTGGTCATCCTCGATGAGCCGACCAACGGGCTCGATCCGGCCGGTCGTTCGGCCATGCTCGAGCTCATCTCTCGGCTCCACCGGGAGCAGGGGAAATCGATCCTGCTCTCGAGTCACCTCCTCGGCGATGTCGAGCGGGTCTGCGATTCGGTCGTCATCCTCGACCGGGGGCGCGTCCTGGCCCATGGCGAGGTTTCGGAACTCACATCCTCCCGGGTCAACAGCTACCGGATCCAGGTGACCGGGTCGGTCGAGACCTGCGAAGCGGTGCTCACCGACCGCGGGGTCGAGCTGGAGGCACTCCCGGCGAGGCCGGGCGCGCCGCCCCGGGATTTCATCGCCACCCTTCCCGGGGAGGCCGACACGAGATTGCTCTTCGAGGCCTTTGCAGCGGCCGGTGAGGCCGAACCTGCCTGCCTGCTTTCAGGGCTTCAGCCTCACGAAGAGAACCTGGAAACGATCTTTGAGCGTGTTGTTGCCAGCGCTTCGCCGCCACCGCCTCCGGGGGAGAACCATGGCTGAGGAACCAATGGAAATCGACGAGGTCGATCTGCTTCCGCCCAAGATGGGAGCTACCGTCGTTGACCGGTGGTCGATCAGCTCGGCGCCCGAGGAGTCGCGTTCTCCCGCGCTCTCCTGGTGGCCGGTCGCCCGTGTCGGCCTGGGGCTCGTTACCAAGCGCAGGATCTTCAAGGTCTTTGTGGGCCTGGGGCTTATCAACTTCCTGTTTTTCAGCGCCATGATCTATTTTCTTGCCGGGCTCGCTGCCCAGCTGAAGGGCCAGCGTTTCGGGGAGGGACCGCTCGCATTTGCCAGGAACTTTATCTTTACCGGCACAGGTGAATCCTTCAGAGACTTTATCACGAGCCAGAATACCGTTGTCATGCTGCTGTTGGCCATTAGCGGGGCGGTGCTGGTTGGAAACGATTTCCGCTTCAGGTCGCTCACCTTCTACTTTTCCAAGCCGCTCGAGCGCTGGCAATACTTCCTTGGCAAGCTGGTGGCGACGTCCTTGCTGGTGAGCCTGCTGACCCTGCTTCCCTGCCTGGCGCTCTTTATCGAGTATGGCCTCTTTGGAGACACCTTTGATTACTTCATCGAGTCGCGGCGCATTCTCTTCGGGATTTTGGCCTACGGCCTCCTTGTGAGCGTCGGCATGTCGACCCTGCTCCTGGGCGTGGCGGCCCTGCTGCAGAGGACGATTTCGATTGTCATGGTCTGGGGGTTGATCTTCATCTTCCTTCCGATCGTTACCGAGGTCATTCACGAGAACGCGGGGGGCTCCGATTACTGGAAGCTGTTCGATTTCTGGTACCTCCTGCAATGGTGCTCGAACGCGTTTTTCGGAATCGAGTCGAGCCTGTTCAGCACGGCGCCCTGGCTGCCTGTCGTCGCCCTGGCCGCCTGGCTTGGCGCGGCGCTCTGGGCCTTCTGGCACAAGACCCGCGCGGTGGAGGTGGTTTCATGAACCCGGTCTCGATTCGTGAGCTCGCCAAGTGGTACGGTGAGATCGCCGGTCTCAACAAGGTCAGTCTCGAACTGCGGCCGGGGATCACCGGACTGGTAGGCCCCAACGGCGCCGGGAAATCGACGCTGATGAAGATTCTCACCGGCCAACTCAAACCGTCCTACGGCGAGGCGCTCATCTTCGGTGAGGATGTCTGGAAGAGGCCTTCAGCTCGCCGCCGCCTCGGCTACTCGCCCGAGGGGGACTCTTTTTACGAAGACATGAGTGTCCTTGGGTTTGTTCGCGCGATGGGCCGTCTCTGCGGCCTCGGGGCCTGCGCCGACGCCTTCGCGCGCGAAGCTCTCGAGAAGACCGGCGCGCTCGAGTTCGCCGGCAAGCGTCTGAAGGCCTGCTCCAAGGGAATGCGCCAGCGCGCCAAGCTCGCCCAGGCCCTTGTTCACAAGCCCGACATCCTGGTGCTCGATGAGCCGTTGAACGGAATTGACGCCAGGGGACGACGTGAGATGCTGCGGCTCTTTGATGGCCTTGCCGCCGAGGGAGTCACGATCCTTGTCTCGAGTCATATCCTCGAGGAGATCGAAGCGGTTACCGACCAGATCCTCTTTCTCGCCCAGGGCAATGTGATCGCCTCGGGTCCGCTGGCCGAGGTCCGAGGTCTTCTCAAGGACCATCCACTCAAGCTGCTCATCACGGCCACCGACCCAAGGAAGCTCGGTGCGCGGTTGCTCGAGTCCGGCCTCGTTACAGGCATTGTTTTCAAGGTCCGGGGGGGGCTCGACGAAGAGGACCTGGTGCTCAGCGTTCCCCAGGTCGAGAGTTTCTACCGCGCGCTTCCAGGGCTGGTCTCAGAGCTTGGCATCGGCATCGAGCGGTTGGTTCCTCTCGATGCTTCGGTAGAGGCTGTCTTCGGCTACCTGGTTGGAGAAGAGATGGGAGGCGGCGCGTGAATTCCTGGCTCTACCTCGTCTTTTTCAGTCTTCGCCGACAGCTCCGCCCCCGCCGTCTCGTCGTCGCCCTCATCCTGTTTCTTGTGCTGGCCGTGCTGGTGGGTACGACGGGACTGATCGACCCCTGGAAGATCAAGAGCTTCGGGCGCTGGATCATCGAGCTGCCCTTCTGCCGGTTCTTCCTGCCGATCATTACCCTGACCCTGGGGACGGCCGTTATCGGGGACGATCGTGAGGACAAAACCCTGGTCTATCTCTCGACCCGTCCGATCTCGCGCTGGAGTCTCTACCTGGCCAAGCTGCTTGGGGCTCTTCCGCTGGCTCTTGGTATCTCCCTCGGCGCGGTCTTCGGGCTCTGCGCTGTCGCATCGGCCTGCGGCGGCCTGCCGCTGCCGCTGTTGGAGGTCGCCTGGATGTTCCTGCCGACGATCGCCCTGGGTACTTTCGCCTACCTGGCCTTCTTCGGCTGGCTGGGCGCCGTCTTTCGCAACGCGACGCTGATCGGGGTAGCCCATGTGTTCCTGGTGGAGTTTTTTATGGGCCAGGTGCCGGGCGTGCTCAAGCGGATCTCCATCAGCTTCTATGTCCGCTGCATGCTCTACGATGCTGGCTCCGGACATGGTATCAAGCCGAGAAACACGCCGATCTTTCAGCCGGTGGAGGGAGATGATGCGGCCGTTTCGCTCCTGGCGGCTACCGCTGTCTTCCTGGCTCTGGGAATGTACTGGTTCTCCAGGCGAGAGTACCGTGATCTGACCTGAGGGGAGCCTCGAGGCTAGTCCCCGAAGGACTCACAGCCCAGCTCGTCGCTGTCGAGGTCCGGTAGCGCCTCGTAGAGCGGCGGCGGCGGCGCCTCGCCCTGTCTGAAGACGAAGTTCAGCAACCCGACGCCGTCTTCCAGGTCGATGCGGCCGCTGTCGTCGACATCGGCGGCCTCGAGGCAGGGCAGCTCAGCGCCCGTAAAGGCGTGCAGCAGGATCTTGACCGCGTCGGTGACGTTCCAGCTCTGGTTGTTGTCGACATCTCCTCGGATGAAGGTCTCGCCGGGCGCGGAGAATTCGAGCTCGGCGGAGAGAGACATGTCGCTGGAGCCGAGGGTGTTGTTGTGGACCTCGATTGCCAGCACGTTGAGACCGTTGCGGAGGCTGTCACGGAAATCGGTGAGATCGATGACCTCATCGAAGACGCCCTCGCCGCCGGTGATTTCGTGGGTGGCGGTCGCCAGCTCGTCAAAGGCCGGCGGAACTCCGTCGAGATTGGCTCGGGCGACCTCGGTGCCGTTGAGATAGGCGACGAAGCCATCGTCATAGCGGATCCTGAACCGCAGGAAGCTCATGTTCTCGCCTCCGCCGCTGAGCAGCCATTCGCGGCGGGCGTAGACCGCCGGGGTCTGGTCCTGGACACCGGCGACGATGGTCGCATCGTCATCGTCTCCGTAGCCGATTCCGGTCGGTCCTCTCTCCCAGCCGTTTTCCTGCGGCCTGAACTCAGGCAGGTTCCAGCTCTCCGGCATCGCCTCGTTGGCGATGATGTAGTCCCAGATGTCGCCTTCTTCGATGACCGTGAAGATGCTGGCAGGGTCGGGGGCGTAGGTATAGGCGGCCTCCAGGAGGCCGCTCCCGGCCGGGGTTTCCACCAGGATGTCGACCACCTGGAAATCTTCCGCTGCGGGAACCTCGGCGGTGATCTCCCAATTGCTGAGGACGCTGACCGTGGGCGAGGGCGTCGCCAGGAAAGGAGCCAGCCGGTCCACGAAGCTGATGGTCACCTCTCCCTCGAGCGGAAAGCCGGCGCCGAAGATCCTGACCATCTCACCTCCGGCGAGCGGCCCTGATGCGGGCTGGATCCCGGTGACCATGAAGATTGGGAAATCGTCGATGGTGATCCAGTCGGGATCATCCGCGTCCGCGCCGGGCCCGGCGCCGAAGATGAGATCGGCTCCGAGGTCGCCGGAATCGCTCGCGCGGTCTCCAACGCCTTCATTCAGCTCCCAGCTCGCTCCAATGTAGGGGTCTTCGGACGGGGGCATGAAGAGCTCTTGTTGAATCTCCTCCTCGAACCGCTCGAAGCCCCAGACGGCGGCGGAGTGGATGGTGCCGATGAGATCTCCGGAAAAGAAGCCTCCGTCTTGTTCAAAACGGGAGCCCAGGCGAATCCGGTCGCAGTCGCTGAGATTGGTAGAGAAGTTGTCGGCGGCTATCTGCCGGCCATCGAGGTAGACCGCCCGGCCTCGCTCGGAGAAGGTGCAGCAGATGTTGTGCCACTCTCCCTCGGGCAGGTCGGTCGTGGCGGTAAGATCGTTGAAGTCTCCATCTGCTGCGGTCCGCGCGCGGATATTGCCGGGTCTCACCTCGAGGATGAAGGCGTCGGAGCCGTCCGCGGCCTCGATGGAGGCAAGGGGGCTGTAGATGAAATTGGCGAACTGGCCTTGCCCCGCTCCACGCCGGAACCAGGCCTGCAGGGTTCCTTCTCCGAGTATGCCGCTGAAGCCCTCCGCGGTCGCGTAGGGGCCGCCGGTGAAATCGAGACCTCCTGTGCCCCCATCCGGGTTGGCGTAGATGTAGCCGGCCGGGATGACGGTCGTGGCGTTTACCGTATCGATGATGATATCCACGGCTCCGGGGACTTTCGCCGCGGGCACCTCGGCCTCGATGTACTCGTCTTCGACGGTAACGGAGGGCGACTCCAGGTTGCCGAAGATGACATCCGGATTGAGCCCCGGGAAAATTCCAAGCGCGTGGATTCTCACCGTGTTTCCGCCCTCCAGCGGGCCGAAGGCCGGGTCTACAGAGGTCACGAGCAGCTGCGAGCCGACCAGCTCGGCGGAGAACGACAGGTCGCTGGAGCCGAGGGTTATATTGTGAACCTCGACGGCAAGCACGTGTCGGCCGGTATCAAGCTCCGTCTGCTCGAGCAGGAACTCTTCATCAAAGCCGTCCGTGCTGGTGATCTCATGTTCAACAGAGGCTCCCTGGTCAAAGAGCGGCGGGGATCCGTCGATGCCCCGGCGAGCGACCTCTTCACCATCGATGTAGGCCACGAAGGAATCATCGTAGCGCACTCGGAGCTGCAGCCAGGCCTCGGCAAGCTCAGCGGGGACATCGAATTCGATGCGCATGTAGACGGCGATGTAGTTGTCGGCCATGTCATCGAGAACGGTGGCATCATCTTCATCTCCGTAGCCGATGCCGCCCGGGCCGCTCTCCCAGCCGGCCTCCTCCGCGTTGAATTCAAGGTCGACCCAGGTTTCGGGCGGCGCGGAGACCGCCCTGAAGAAGCGCCAGGTGTCTCCTTCCTGGACCAGGGGACTCTGCGCGTTGAGGCTGGAGTTCGGGACAAGCAACAACATGCAGACTGGAATGCAATAGAAGACGAGCTTTGTGATGGACATGGAATACTCCGTGACCCTCGGGGAGGGTTGAGCTGATCGATTGGAATTCAAGATTCGTCCCCTCCCCGCCCTGATAAGATTAGATTCGACCCTCGGCGGCGAGGCACGAAGCCTATTGTACGGATGACAATTCCTGACAATCCAGCAGTGCCTGCGAATTTTCCCGAGCTAAAGGCGGGAGGGGCGAGGGGAGTGTCCGCTACTTCGTGCAGTGGTAGACGAAGGCGGGCGGCATGTTGCGCCAGACCGTTTTTGATTCTCTTACCTCCGAGAAGTTCTCATCCAGCAGGGCGCGGAAGCGCCGGGCGGCCGGCAGGCGTACGGCATGGAGGTAGGTGAAGGTGGCGAATTTCCCGCCGGGGGGGAGGGCCTCGGTTACCGATGTCATGATTCGTTTCTGCAGGTCCGTATCGAAGGCCGCCCAGGGCAGGCCTGAGATGATGGTGTCCGCCTCCGTCCTGTCGAGCTTCGCGAGATTCTCGACGATGTTCTCGGCCGAGTCGTTCACGATGCAGAGGCCCGGAAACTTTTCGCTCACCAGCGCCGCGAATTTTTCCCGCAGCTCGATTCCCAGGTAGACGGTTTCGGAGCCGATGCGTTCGGAGATGGCCCGGGTGAAGACTCCCGTCCCCGGGCCCAGCTCAACGACGGTCTTCGCTGCGTCAATACCGGAGTCGTCGACCATCCTGGCCGCGAGCCTGCGGGAGCTGGGGAGGACAGCTCCCGTTGCAAACGGGTAGCGGATGAAGTTGTAGAGAAACAGGAAGGATTCTTTCATCTGCGGGGCATGCTTTCAGGCGGCGTCTTGCGGGAGGTTTCAGAGCGGAGTATAGCCAATCCGTCCCGAGGGGGGAAGGAAGGTGTCAGTCTCCGCAGGACTGGTAGTCGCAGTCCGAGAGGAGGTCGGCGGTCGGATCGACTCCGCAGTCGTCCCTGCCGGGAGCCGGCGGGGGAGGGCCGCCGAGGAAGAGGAACTGGAGCAGCTGGATCGCGTCGGTGATATTGTTTCGTCCGTTGTCATCGGCGTCCGCCGCATCGGTGCAGCTCGGCGTGGCGCTGCCGAGGAAGAGCCAGTTGAGGACGGTGATGGCGTCGGTGATGTTGAGCCGTCCGCTGTCGTCGACATCGCCGCGCCGGAAGCCGCCGGTTACGGCGGCGGCCGTGACGATGACCTCCACCTCCTCAACCGAGATGTTGTCCTGGAAGCCGCCGTCGTCAACCTCGATCTCGAAGAGATAGGCTCCAGCGGTATCAAAGACGACTTGCGTGACAGCCTCCCGTGGATTCCTGATGACCGCGTCGACGGGGCCGCCAAGCTGCCGCCAGAGGAAGGAGATCTCCTGTTCGCAGCCTTCCCCGCCGCCATCGGAATCGCGTGCGTCCAGGGTTACGCTGGCTGAGCCGCCGGCGAGCTGGACGTCTGGCGGCGCCGGCGAGGTTCTCAGTCCGATCAGCGGCGGAGCGTTGAAGTCCAGCTCGGTTGAGACGACCACCGTGATGGTGGCCTCCGATGAGCTGTCGGCGTCGTGTCCATCATCGACGGTGAGGCCGATTTCGTAGACCCCGGCCTCGGTGAAGATCACATGGGTGTCCATGAAATCGTGGGTGTTCGCGGGTATTTCCGCGCCTTCCTCGGGACCCTCCAGGATGGACCATCTATAGGTCAGGCCCTGGTGGCCTCCATCTCCGTCATCGGAGTTCCTGCCTCGCAGAAGAACATAGGCCCGGCCGCAGAAGGTGTCGAGGTTGACGGGATCCTCCAGCATCAGGAAGATTCCCGCGTCGATCGCGGTGATGACTGCCGTGGGCGGGTTGTTGTCATTCGCCGAAGCCTTTATCTCGATATCTTCCTCGATCATCTTGCAATGGGTGAAATCGTCGACCCCTTCGCAGAGGTCCTCGGCATCGAGGGGAAGGATCTCGTCGACCGTGTCTTCGAGGAAGCTGCGGATCGTGCTCAGCACCTGGACGTTTCCATCATCGGGGACCGTGTAGATGCCGCTCTCGCGGGAGAAAAACTCGAGCACGAACGGTACCGTGAAGGTCGGCATGGCCGCCTCGGTGGGCAGCAGCGCGGGAACCGTGGCGCCCGCGAAGTTTTCCGTAGCATAGCGGTAGTCGATCACCGCTCCGCCGCCGGCGGTGCTTGTGAGCCGCCCGGTGAGCAGGTGCCCATCGGAATGCTCCCGGTCGGTCGGGTTGTAGCCGATCGCCTCCTCGACCGCGGGGGTGACCGAGGTGATGGAGACGTGGAAATCGGCGGTATTGTCGCGCGCGGAGACCACTCGAACTTCAAACTGGACACCGAAGAAGTCTCCTCCGACAAAGGGGAAGCCGAGGGGAATCAGCTCCATCGCCTCGCCGGTACCTATCAGCTGACCGGGGGAAAGATTGGAGAGGTCGAGGGAGCCGCCCTCGATCTCGATACGGGCATTGCCGATCCCGGGCTGTCCGCTCAGCCATTGGATGGCTTGCCTGAAGCCGCTGGTCTCACCTCGCACGGGGTGGGTCAGGGCCGAGTCTACGCAATTGCACCAGTCGAGGTTCTCCTCGTTGAAGCAGACATCCGGGGTCATGAAGATGTTGGTGTTCCCATCGTTCAGCTCGATACAGTCGAAATGCTGAGCGTCCACGGGCAGGCCGCAGAGCGACAGGACACAAAGAACCAGGGAGGAAAGTCGATGGAGCCGCTGTCCGGGCATTACGCGGGGTGAGGCGGGATGTTTCATGATCAGTCTCGAATAAGTCGACAGCACGAACCGGACCGGGGCTCCTGATGCTGCCGGTTTGTTCGCAGGCGGTATTTCCATTCTTCCCAACCTCCTCATTTTCCGGCCTGAAAATCGAAAAACAAAGCTGAAAACTTTTTTATAGTCGCCAGCGGTGGAACGAATTGCGGTCTGATTCACCCTGAGGGCGCCAAGGGGACTATTCCGGGTATTTGCATAGCGTGGTTTGGAGGTAGGGTTACTTTGCGTCATAATGGCGTTAAGCCCGTTTCGGGTAATGAAACAGCTCCTTTTCTGGTGATAACCGAAAGACATGGCCGGTAGAAGACGCATCAGATCGAATCGCCGCGGCCGAGCCTACGGCAGGCCGGGCAGGTCATCCGGAGACAAGACCCTTGTCCTGTGCCTGGTTGGGGCCGTGGTTTTCGTTGTCGGTCTCGTTATCTTCGTCGTGGTCGGCACCAACAGCCCCGCCCCCCGTCAGCAAGAGCGGCTTGCCGGCGCAGGGCGAACAAAAAGCCCTGTTTTTCGCCGACTCGATCCTCCCGAAGAAGAGCCTGGTTCAGCTCCCGCGCCCCGTGTTCGCGAGGCTCCCGAGCCGGAGGAAGAGCCTGCGCCGCCCGCTGAACCCGAACCGGCCGAGGAGGAAAG
>Ga0066842_10000127_pt1 | contig 20465 bp, 12 predicted proteins | sample ETNtaG_19_FD_67289 | JGI IMG/M metagenome (GOLD analysis project Ga0066842, IMG submission 67289) | Marine microbial and viral communities from oxygen minimum zone, Eastern Pacific Ocean - ETNP201302PF86A | ecosystem: Environmental > Aquatic > Marine > Oceanic | place: Pacific Ocean: Eastern...
CCGGGAGCGTAGCTGTCGAGCAGGCGAATGCAGGTACGAGCGAAGTCATCCCGCAGCTCATCCCAATTACCCTCGGCCAGCTCGTAGGGGGCGTATTGAACAAACATGCTCATCACGTGGTGGCCTTCGGGAGCGAGAGATGGATCGAGAACCGAGGGAATCGTGCATTCCAGGATGGGCTCCGTAGAGGGCCGGCCTGAGCGAGCCTCGTTATAGGCCCGCTCGATATAACCAAGACTCGGCGAGATGTGGATGGTCCCCCGGTGCTGCGGGCCGGGCTCCCGCCCGGGGCAGGCCGTGAAATCGGGCAGCTCGCTCAACGCGAGATTGAGCTTGAAGGTGGCGCTCGAAAAATCCAGCGCCTCGATCGAACGACGGAAGGACTCCTCGAGCAGATCGGGAGGCAGCAGGTCGAGAAAGGTGATCTTCGGCCCGGCATTCGAGAAAACAAGGTCCGCGTGGAGCTCCTCCCCCGAGGCCAGCCTGACCCCGCGGGAGCCGCCATCCTCGACCAGGATCGACTCGACCCCACAGCCGGTACGAATCTCAACACCAAGATCACGAGCGGCCGCGGCGATCGCCTCGCTGAGCGCGCCCATTCCCCCCCGAACATAACCCCAGACCCCTCGGGCGCCATCGGTCTCTCCCATGACATGATGGAAGAGTACGTAGGCCGTTCCCGGCGTCCTGGGGCTTGCCATCGCGCCGATGACCGCATCGGTCGCGAGCGTTACCTTGAGCTCCTCGCTCTCGAACCACTCATCCAGCAGGCGGGAGGCGCTGCCGGCGAGCATCCCGAGAAAGGGATAGAGCTCCTTGCCGAGCCGGCGGGCTCCAAGTCCAAGCCTGAAGAGGCTGAGCAGATCACCCGGCCTGCGCGAGAGGGGGTCCGGCGGCGCTCGGTCGAGCGTGGGCTCGAGCACCTCGACCATGCGCCCGAGCATGGCCTCATAGCGCTCATAGGCCTCCGCGTCACGCTCGCTGAATTTCGAGATTTCCCGGCGGTTGAGCTCGGCATCCGGACCGAGAAAGAGGTGCTCCCCACCAGGAAAGGGAGTGAAGGAGGAAGGCTCCCGGGGCAGCATCTCGAAGCCGTAGTCCTTGAGCTTCAGCTCCCTGATGATCTCCGGGCGAAAGAGCGAGTTCACATAGGCCAGGCGGGAAAACCTGTAGCCGGGGATAACCTCCTCTGTGATGGCGCAGCCGCCCACCAGCTCCCTGCGCTCGAGGACCAGCACCTTGCGGCCGGCCCGGGCAAGATAGCAGGCGGCGACCAGGCCGTTGTGCCCGGCTCCTATGATGACCGCATCGTATTTTTCCACTTTTCCCCTGCTCAGGCTCCACCGGCGAAGGCCATATCGTAGCCGCAGACCATGAGCGCCACATCGACTAAAGCGTGGCTCAGCCAGGCGCCGTAGAGTGAGCCGGTACGCTCATAAAGCACTGACCAGATCACCCCCCCGAAGGAGACACAGAGTGACAGCGGAATGGCCAGGGTCCAGAAATAGTCGTCGGGAAGGAAGGCGTCGATGACGATCACGTGGTGGGCCATGAACCCCAGGCTCGAGACCGGGTTGGCCCAGGCCCTGCCGATGTAACGCCGAGCCCGGCCATAGACAAACCACCGCCAGTAGTATTCCTCGAGAAAGGAATGAACCACCGAATAGAACACCGCGATCAGGATGAAGCCTCCAAGGCTGTCGGCTCCGAGACCGGTGAGCTTTTCTCCAAGCGCTTCAGGGGCGTCTCTGAACGCGGGATGATGCTTCAGGTATCCGTAATAGAGGCCCAGGCAGGAAGCGGAAATCGCCAGGCCGAGGAGTCCCGCGAAAAGCAGCCCGTCCCTCGATGCGCCGCGGACCCTGATGGGCTGGCGGAGAATCAGCCAGACCCAGGCGAGCGGCAGGCCAAACTGCACAAGCTTGCTCAGCCCGCCGAGGGGCAGCATCCACGACTCCCCGCTGAACCGAACGAAATAGACCCAGGCGGCCAGGGTGGGGAAAACCATCGCGAAAACCAGGACCGCCTTTTCGGAGCCGCCGCCGAGACTACGGGCTTCTCCGCTGTCGGTTTCAACTTCTCCGAGACCGGGCATCAGCCCTCCTCCCTGGCGAAACCCGCGCGAAACTCTTCAAGTGACAGCAGCTCACCGGGGCCTTCGTCGGGACTGATAAACCACTCCATCGTGCTCGCCCCCCCTCCCGCGAGAATGGGCTCCCATTCCGGCGGAGTCGCCATCCATTCACCTCCGGGACCCAGCATGTGGCCGCGGTCAGAGGAAAAGGTTGCCAGGTATTCCTCCGCGTCGACAACGCGGAATACAGGATCAAAAAAATCCGGCAGATCGTCGGAGTCGCGAAAGGTGCTCGCCAGGTAGACCCGCAGGGGAGCCGGGAGCCCGAGGCGCGTATCAAGGTCCCAGGCCATCCACTCCCCCTGCAGAGCGACGACGAAGGCGTGGTAGTCCCAGCAGACCGGTTCATCTTCATCCCCGGCAAGCTGCTGGTCCCAGAGCCGACAGACTCCTCCGTGACTGAGCACAAAGACCACCTTGACCTCGACGCCCTCGAAGACCGGTTCCTGGCAGAGATGCCAGGCGTTCTCTTCACAGTAGCTGGTCGCGTATTTATAGCCTGTTTTTTGAGGATCCATCTTCGTCAGGACTCCCCTTTCACAGCATCATAGGCCTGCACCAGGTCACGCGCGCCCGCCTCAACCAGCTCCCACGAACCATCATCGTTCGTGGAGGAATTGAACAGCGCGCCCCCCACCCCGAAGGCGGAGGCGCCGGCTGCGTGAAAATCTCCCAGGGTGGACGCGTCTACCCCCCCTGTCGGCATGAGCCGGACCTGGGGCAGGGGTCCCCTGATATCCTTCAGGTAGCCCGGGCCAAACTGGTTGGCGGGAAACACCTTGACCATATCAGCGCCCTGGCTCCAGGCCGTGTGGATCTCAGTCGGAGTGAGCGCCCCTGCCATCACCGGAACGCCTCGCTGACGACAGGCCGAGATCACCTCGCTCGAAACAACCGGCGTAACGATAAACGCCGCGCCTGCGCCAAGAGCGAGCTCGAGATCGTCAAGGGTACAGACCGTGCCGGCGCCGACCTGGACCTCGTCTCCACCAACCTCGATGGCGGCGGAGATGGCCTCACCGGCCGCCGGTGAATTCATCGTCACCTCAACGCATCGCAGGCCGCCCCTCGCCGCCGCCTCGACCAGGCTTCGGACCACCGGCACCTCGAAACCCCGAAGGATCCCGACGATGGGGAGCTTCTCGAATTGTTGCCAGCTGAAATCCCTGCCCACGCCATCAACTCCCGATATCGATAATGATTTTCCCGGTCTGCTTCCCGTCCTCGAGGTACCGGTGAGCCTCGGCCAGCTCAGCCAGGGGGAAAACCCTGTCGATCACCGGCTTCAGCCTGCCCTCACCCATCAGGGCCAGAACCTGCTCCAGCTCATCCCTGCGGCCCATCGTTGACCCGAGGATAGACTGGCCCATGAAGTATACACTGGAAAGGTTCACCGTCACCTCGGCTCCCCCCGTCGTACCGCAAAAAACCAGCCTCCCGCCCTTGGCCAGGCTCGCAAGATCACACTCCCAATTGGGCTCCCCGACATGATCAAAGACGACATCGGCGCCGCGTCCGGAGGTAAACTCCATCACCCGAGCGGGCACATCATCCTCCCGGTAGTTCACGGCCTCCCGCGCTCCGCAGCGCAGGGCGTGCTCGAGCTTCTCCTCCGTGCTCGATGTCGCCAGCACCTGGGCTCCAAGATGGCTGGCGATCTGGATCGCCGCGGTGGAGACTCCGCTGCCGGCCGCCTGGATGAGAACCCTCTCACCTGCGCGCACTTCGGCGCGAGCCACCAGCATATGCCAGGCGGTGATATAATTGATCGAGACAGCGGCGGCCTCGTGCATCGAGAGCGTCTTCGGCTTGGCGAAACAATTCGCCGCCGGCACAGCGATCTTCTCGGCCATCCCGCCATCGCGCGCGGCGCCGTAGATGCGAAAATCGGGACAGAGCTGGTCATCTCCGCGGGAGAGAGCACCCTCATCGCCATGCCCTTCGCAGGGATAGATGATGACCTCGTCGCCCGGCTCGAGACCGCTGTCGGACGGAGCCTCCAGCACCACCCCCGCGGGATCGCTGCCTGGAATGATCGGCAGGGGGAAGTTACGCTTACCGCCAAGGCGAACCCAGATATCAAGATGATTCAGGCCGCAGGCTGAGACCTCTACAAGAGCATCGCCGGGACCCGGCTCGGGATCCGGCCTCTCACAGACTTTCAGGACCTCCGGTCCCCCATGTTCCTCGAAAAAAGCTGCTCTCAACTTCGACTGCCTTCCCTGTAGTAATCCCAGTTTCTTTATCTTACGCAATCCGGAGCGATGGTTCAGCACATTAGACTGCAGCAGTCTATCCTCTGGACCTCGCAGGGGCGATCAATACAATACACCGCCCTATGCTTAAACCACTTTCGAGGACATTGTCTTGAAACCTACCTCCCTGCTGGGACTTTCACTGGAGTTGATCGGTGAGGTCGCCGAGCCCGGACCCTATCCGGCCGATGCGCGTGTCGGCCGGTTTTTCAGAAGCAGACGCTTCCTCGGAAGCCGCGACCGGCGCTTCATCTCCGAGGCTGTCTATGGCTGGTTGCGGTTCCATGACCGCTCGAGGCCCCGCTGGCTCTCCTGGCTCAAACTGCGGAACCTCGATGACCTGGATGACAGCTCGGACCAGGGACGCTTCCTGCTTGATATCCTGGCGATGGCGCAGGACGGCGTCTTCCCCTGGGAATTCACCCCGACCTGCGAGGCCGTCCTGGAATGGGGAGACCTGGATGGCCACAGCCTCGATGACCAGGTCAGGCAGGCCGCCTCCGATTCATTCCTCGACAAGGACTGCTGGCCAACCGACCCTGAAGAGCGCTTCGCGGCTGAATGCAGCATGCCTCTCTGGCTCGGAAAGCTGATCGGCGAGCAATATGGAAGAGAGCGCGGCCTCGAGCTCGCGCGTGAACTCTGCTCGCCGGCCAGCGTCGACCTGCGCGTTAACTCCAGGCGCGCCTCCAGGAAAAAGGTGATGCGCAGCCTCCAACGGGAAACCGAGGCCGAGGTTGAGCTCTCGAGCTTCAGCTCCACCGGCCTCCGCCTCGATCGCCGGATCAACCTGACCGCGACCACCGCCAGCCGGAAGAGCTGGATAGAGATCCAGGATGAAGGCAGCCAGGCTGCCGTCTATTCAACCGACGCCGCCCCCGGGATGACGGTCATCGATGCCTGCGCGGGAAGCGGCGGCAAGACCCTCGCCCTCGCCGACATCATCTTCCGGGAAGAAGAGGGGGCCGAGGTTCCCGCCCACCTTCAGAGCCGGCTGGTGGCCTGCGAGGTACATCACAAAAAACTCCAGGAGCTGCGCAGGCGAACGAAGGATGCCAGCCTCGGAGGGCAGGTCGAATACGCCCTGATTGGCGAGCACGGCGACCTGAGCAATACGCTGCCGCGGGCGCACCTGGTGCTGGTGGACTCGCCCTGCACCGGGCTGGGCACGCTCCGCCGCAACCCGGAAGCGAAAAACCGCTACGGAGAGAAAGATGTCAGGCGATTCCAGTCGCTGCAGCTCGAGATCCTGGAGCGCTTCGCCTCGCTGGTGAGACCCCGCGGGCGGCTTATCTACGTCACCTGCTCCTTTCTCGAGGCGGAATGTGACGAGGTCGTCCGGCTCTTCGAAGAACGCCACCCGGAATTTGTTCCCTCTCCATCTTTCTGGGCCAGCAAGAGACTCCCCGCGGCCTGCCTTGATGGGCATAAGATCAGGCTCGGGCCCTCCATCTCCGGAACCGATGCTTTCTTCATAGCATCCTGGAAACTCGAGAAGCAGGCGGCGGAGGACTGAAGGAGCGAAGCGGGAAATGCTGGGAGCCCAGGCGCCCTCGTGGCTGTACAATACCTGCCGTGCCGGAGCCCAAGACCAACCCATCAACGCCTCTGCCAGTGGAGGCACTCAAGCTGCTCAGGGGGTTTGGCAGGCGTCAGCGCCTGCTGGCAACCGCCAGGGGAGCGGCGGCGTGGACCAGCTCCGTAATTCTTTTCGTATTGCCCGCGCTGGCGCTCGACAGGTTCCTGCTGCTGGAGACACCGGCACGGCTCACCATCTCCTGGGTCGTCCTGGCCGCGGCCGGCGCGGCCCTTGCTCTCTTCGTACTCCGGCCCCTGCTTCGCCCGGGATCCCTGCTGAGATACGCTCGCGAAATAGAGAGAAGAGATCCCTGCCTCGAGGGCGCCCTGCTGAGCCTGGTCGAGTTTTCCCGGCCCGGACCGGAGCTCGAGAACCGCTGCTCTCGTGAGCTGCTTGAATCCCTGGCCGCCGGCACGGCCCGACGGTGCCCGCAGCTAAAGATAGACGAACTCCTGCCTGCAAGGACCACATCCAGGGCTCTCCTTCTCGCCGGCCTCTCCTGCATCCTGCCGCTTGCCGCCACGCTCCTGGACCCGGAGGGAATGCTCCAGCTGGGAAGGCGTCTTGTCAATCCCTCTGCCGAGCTGCCAAGACCGACCAGTGTCTTCCTGCTGGTTGAGGTCGACCGGACCGTGGTCGGCCGCGGCAAGGAGGTATCCATCAAGGTCTCCGTAGACCGCGGAAAACCCGGCGAGCTGGTCCTCCTCAGCCGTGAGTCCCGCGCCCCCGGCGACGACCGCTGGAAATCAACCCATCTCCTCTCCACCCCCGGAAGCGAACCCGGAACGATCCTTCATAAGGTCAGGGCCCTCTCCAGCTTTGATCTTCGCGTGCGCGGCGGAGACTATCTCAGCCCGGTGAAACATGTAGAGGTGAGAGAGCCGCCCGCGCCGCGCAACTTCACCATCACCTATCACTACCCGGAATACACGGCCCGCAGAAAACGAACCGTCGAGAAAAACAGCGGCAACATCTCCGCCCTCAAGGGCAGCCGGGCGGAAATCCTGCTGGAGGCGGACAGGGAGCTGGCCAGGGCGACCATCCTCCTTGGAACGCAGAAGCTCGAAGGAAGAATCGATGGAGTACGGGCATCCTTCGGAGAAATCGCAGTCAACGAGGATGCCGAGTACCGCCTCGAACTGGAGACACCGGACGGAATCACCTCGACGGAAAAGACCGCCTATTCAATCCGAACCCTGGCAGATACCCCCCCGCGCATCGCCATACTCGCCCCCCGCCACGCCGAACTCGAGGTTGAAAGCAGCGGCTCTCTAAAGCTCAGGTACAGGGCGGAAGATGACAATGGAATCAACTCGATCGAGCTCCTCCTGCGAACCGGACTGGAGATCAGGGTGCTGCCGGTCTTCAGGGAAATCAACGCCGCGAAACGCCCCGAGCTTCGTGACGCGGTCTACGCCTTCAGCATCGGGGCGACCGGGGCTCGCCCGCCAGAGACCCTCGGCCTCAGGCTCAGGGTTCGGGATGGCCTTGGACGCGAGGGACATTCCGGAGAGTTGAAGCTCAAGGTTACCTGGCCGGGAAACTCACCCGAAGGATCCGGCTGGCTGGCCGCGCTGCGAAACCTGCGGGCAGGCGTCGCGGAGCTCAACGCTCTCTGGAGACAGGCTGAGAATGCCGGCGCGGGCGACCGCGCCGCCGAGAATGTGATCACCATTCGCTCTTTCAGCTCAGAGCTCTCCTCCATGTGTATGGAGACGGCGGGAAAACCTCCGCTGCCCGGAGCCAACCGCCTGGCCCTGGAATCAGCGGCCTTCAGGCTTCTCAGCCTGGCCGAGGTCGAAGCTGGAGTCCTGTGGAATGCCGCCGCCGGCATCGTGCCAGGGCTGGCAGCCGGCACGCCGAACGCGATGGCGGCATGGAAAAGCGGAGAGAGCAAGCTGGCCGCGATCACCGAGCTGCTCGGATCCATCGTGATCTGTGAGGAGCTCGAGGAAGCGTACGAAAGCCTCCAGCTCGCCGCCCACGATTGCGCTCTGCTCCTGGCTGAACTCCTGAACACCGGGGACGGGAAGCTCCCCCCCAGGAGCGCGCAAAGACTGGCGCAGACCATCGAAGCTGTCCTGAGCTGCTCAGCTGGCATCGAGCGCCTGCGGAGAGACCTGCCCCCTTCGCGCTCAAAACTTATCGCCAGGCTGGAGGGCTCGGTAAGAGCCATGACCTCCTCCTTGACGGCTGAGCTCGAGCTGGCCCGCGCAGCCGCCGAGGAGACGCTGGCTGGTGAATTCGAGCCCCCCCTGAGACGTGCAGCCGAGGCCTTCTCGCGCAGGATTGACTCCCTCGAAGAGCTCCTCCTTGCCGCCCGCCTCGAAAACCGCGAATCGCTCCGATGGCAGGTGCCCGAAAGCGAGATCGCCCGGCTGGTGGAGGCGGTGAAAGATGCCTGGCTCGAGAATTCCACCCGGCGGGAGCTGCTCTCGGCCGCCCGGGCGGTTTTTTCGAGGATAGCCTGGAGAAATAAAAGCGGCCGCGATTTCGATTACCCCGACTTTGAATCCGTCTCGCTGCTGGGCGCCATGGCCGAGCTTCTTGAGAGAATTCTTGAAAACGATCCCGCCTCGATGAACGAAGCGGATCCCGCGGAGGCGGCGGCCCGCAAGGCCCGGGAGAGAAAAGACGACGAGGTGCTCGTGGAAGGCCTTGCCAGGGCCGCGCGAGAACTCGAGCCCACCCTCTGGCTCGGACGTTCGCTGCAGCTGCTGCAATGGGTCTCCGCCGGCGAGGAATCGGTTGCCCTGCGCCTGAAGGAGCTCCAGGAACTGCAGGCGGTTGGGCGCAGTCTCGCGCGCAGATCCCAGGCGGATCTCGTCGAGGCCCTGGATGCCGTCCTGTTGCGCTTGCGCTCGTCTTCCGGGCCGGCGAAAAAAGTCGACGCTGATAAACTCTACCCGGCTGTCGACAAGACCTCGCAGGGGCGCGAGGCCGCGGCAAGAGCCCTCGCCTTGCTGCGCGTCGAGCCCGTAGATCTTCCGGCCGCCGCCAGCGAGGTCCGGAGCTGCGCCTCGCTGCTTGAAGAGGCGACCGGAATCCTCGAGAAGCTCCGACAGGAATCCCTGGCCGACATAGCCGACACCTCCCTGTGGCTGAGAAGTAACCGGGGCAGCCTCAGCGAGAGGCTTGTCCGCCTGGCGGAAAGGCTGGACAGCCATGGCCGGATATTGAAAGAGTCCTCGACCGGAAGCGTCATCGCCTCGGAAAAAGGCGGCGAGCTGATCGTTGAGGCGCTGGTCTCCTGGAGCGAGGAGGTCCGGCAGGCGAAGAGGCTCGCCCGGGAGCTTCGCCAGGATGCCGACCAGGGCGCCGACACGGGAGCCGACCCCGGCAAGGTGGGCAACCTTGAACGCGCCTCGACGGCTCTCCTGGAGATCGTCTCCGGGCCGCTGTCCCGCGCCGGCACCAGCCTGCGCCGAGCCATCTCTACAGACAGGGACGACCGGGAGCTGCTGCTTTCGGCCGCCGCGGCTGACGTATTCAAGGCGGCCGCGGAGACCCGGAAGCTGGCCGAGGCCCTGGAGATCCTGGACTCGACGGAGCTGGAAGAGTTGAGCGGTGAAGACATCGAGACGCTTGTCAGCGAGGCGGGCGAGCTGGCCGAAACGGGCTCCGTAGACCTCGAGCTGATCGCGATGCGCGCGAGGCTGCTGCTTGAAGCCGCCCTGAAGGGCTCTCGCGAGCTCAGCCGCCGGCTCGGCAAGCTCAGGTCGCGAGCCGACATCCTCGCCCATCTCGAAGCCGCCGCCGCGAGCTTTTCCGCGGTCCTCGAACGCGTCCTGGCGAAAGATCCCGCAGGCGCCCTGGCCCGCCTGGAAGAAGGCCTGGAGCGCATGGAGCAGGCGATCGCCCTGGCCAGGAGCGCCCGGGGAGAGGCCAGTAAAAAACTCGAGCGGCCCCCGGCCGCGGCCGGGGCGGAAACGACGGCGGCGGAACGTACTGAGCTGAGCAGGGAACTCGAATCGGCGCGCCGTGAACTGGAGAAGCTGCTGGAGCTGGAGCGGCTCAGAAAGGAGGCCTCAGGACTTCTCGAGAAGCTGCTGGAAGAGAAAGAAAACACCCCGGAGCAGCTTGCCGAGGCCGAGGCCGCCCAGGAAGAGCTGGCCAGCGCGATGGAGGACCGGATTCCGGCCGCGAATATGCTCATCGAGCTCATCTCCAGGATAGCCGCTCTCCAGAAACTTGGCCGTGGTACAGCTGAAGACGCGCGCTACCTGGAGGAGGAGGCGAGGCTCGCGCTTGCGGCCGGCGCAAACCCGCCGGCGCTCGAAAAGCTCATCGAAAAAGAACAGGAGATCGAGCAGGATCTTGATGAGCTGGTGGAGGGCTTCTCGAGAGCGGGCTTCAAGCTCTCGATGCTCCTGCCGGCCATCTTCAAGGCCTACCGAAAGGCCGCCGGCGCAACCGGACCGCTGAAGGCGAGCATCAGAAAGTCGGGACAGGAGCTCAGCAGCGGCGAGACAAAGGCCGCGGTCGAATCGCTGGAAGAGACCAACCTCCAGCTTGGAGTTTTTCTCACAGACCTCGACCGGGTGCGCTCGCGCGCCATCGAGACCCTTGCTGAGGCCGAAGCCGGCGAAAAATCAGCCTTTTCCTCGCTCCAATCGGCGCTCAAAAATGCCCGGCAGGCCGCGCGGCTCATGTCCGGCGGCAAGATCGACGATGCCCGGAAAAAAAACGCCGCGGCAAAATCCCAGCTCCTGCTTGCCGGCAGGGCCATTCGCCGACAGCTCGAGAATGTCGTCCTGCCCGCCGGCGAGGAGGGCGCCCTGGTCTCGAGATTGCTCGAGGCGGAGGCCGCCCGCCTCGGACTCGTATGGCAAACCGGCACCCGGGGTGAAGAATTCGAGGCCAGCAGTGAAGATTCGGCCCGCGGCCTGGAAGACATGGCCTTCCCGGCGGCCTATCGCGACCTGGTGCGCATCTACCTGCGGGCGATCAGGAAATGAAGCTGCGGGAACAAGTGAAAAAAATGGATTGAAGGCGCCATAGGGCGGTTGTCTCGCTTAGAATCCCATTATGAGTGCCACCGTCCGAAAAGGGCCCTGGATCGCCGCGACGGCAGTCCTGCTCGTCGTGCTCGCGAATTCTCTCTCGCCCCAGGAAAAACCCGCGCAGCCGGAGAAGAAGGCCGCGGATAATCCGCGAGTTGAACGGCAAAAGATACGCGTACCGAAATTTCGCGAGATCTACGCCGAAACCCCCGTGACCCGGGCTGTCGACCGGGGTCTTCAGTTCCTGGCCTCCAAGCAGCTGGAAGATGGCGGCTGGACCTCCCCAGGCTACGGCAGGAACACCGGAATCGTGAGCCTTGCGACCCTGGCCTTCCTCTCGAGGGGACACGAGCCCGGCCGCGGCCCCTACGGCAGCCGCGTCGAGCAGGGGGTCGCCTGGGTGACCTCCAACCAGAAGAGCGGACTGATCATTCGAGACACTTCCCACGGAGAGCTCTACAGCCACGGCATCTCTTCCCTCATGCTGGGCGAGGTCATTGGCATGGTCGACTCGAAGCGTAAGGGGCTGGAGCTGGTTCACCGGGTCCATCGAACCGCCATCAACCTGATCCTGAGGGCCCAGAATGTACCAAAAGATCGATGGAACATCGGCGGGTGGCGCTACACGCCCTCATCCGAGGTCTCCGACATCTCCGTCAGCGGCTGGCAGCTGCTCGCCCTGCGCGCGGCAAAAGACACCGGGCTGCCTGTCCCGGACAAGAACATCCGCCAGGCGGTTCACTTCATCAAGCGCTGCGCCCACCCCAGCGGCGGCTTCTCCTACCAGCCGGGAGGAGACCCCAACACAGGAAGAACGGGAACCGGCATCCTGTCCCTCGAGATCTGCGGAGAACACGGCTCGCCCGAGGCGCGGCGCGGCGGCGACTGGCTGCTCAAGCACCCCCTGAAATGGAAGGGACCGTTTTTTTATTACGGAGCCTATTACGCCGCGCAGGGCATGTACCAGCTCGGCGGCAACTACTGGAAACAATGGCAGCCTGTGAGTGAGAAGCTGCTGCTGGAAAAACAGAACAAAGACGGCAGCTGGCCGCCGCCTCCGGGAGCTACCCACGAGGAACAGGCCGGGGCCATCTACACGACCGCGATGGCGATCCTCTCCCTGGGCGTCGAGTTCCGCTACCTGCCGATCTACCAGCGCTGAACCTTCCATGGTCAATGACCAAATCGCCTCCCTCGGGGGAAGACAGGGCCGAAGGAAAGTGTACAATGGATGGTTCGCGGTCGATTCAATACGACGAATTAGAGGTGCGGTTCATGTGGCCCTATCGTCCCGGAAAACTAACCGAGCTGCTCGGCAGAGATGAGCTCTCAGCTCTTCTTGCCAGGGGAATGACGGAGCTGCTCGGCTCCAATCTCCTGCTGGCCGAAGCGGACGGCGAGGAGACTGAGGTTCTCTGCGCAATCGATGAGCCCACGGCAAGCCCGTTCTGCTCGCTCCTGCGTCACGGGGAAGAAAACGGCGAGGCCGCCTTCGCCGGAGCCGATGCCGCCTGCAGAAGCTGCGAGAAGCGCTTCGCCGCGCGCGCGTTCCGAGAGTTGGAAAAAGAAGCCGATGCAGAGCCGGAAACCGGCCCGGAAAGCCACTTCCGCGCGCGGTGCCATATGGGCCTGCAGGATCTCGCGGCGCCGATCATCGTAGAGAACAGGGTTCTCGCGGTCCTCATCGCCGGAAGAAGACTCGCTGCGAAAGATAACCGGTCGCGAATCCAGAAGCGTGTCGGCAAGCTGGGCAAGCTCACCCAGGCGGAAAAGCGCAGCATGGAGGAGGCCGGCAACGAAGCGGTGGCCCCCATCATTCCCGCGAGTGAAGAATCCAGGGCGCGGCTGAACGACGAGATCAGCAGGATCCCGCTGCTGGGCAGCGACCTCGAGGAGGAGCTCACCCGGGCCGCGGCGACGCTCTCGAAGATGGCGCGGGAGCGGGTGCTAGCCGCGCGCCAGGCATGGGAGCTCGGCGTACTGGATTCCCTCGTCCCGGAAAACACAGCCATTCCCTTCAGGCGGGGTCCCATCCTCAACTGGCTGGACTCCGCCACCGCCCGGATCCGCCGGACCCTCGGCATCGAGTTCCTCACCGTCTTCGGCAGGCTGCCGGAATCGATCGGAAAAACCGGAACCTCTCTCCAGCTCCTGAGCCAGGACGGGCTCCCGCAGGAAGGCGAAGAGGAGGTCAGTCTCCGCTCGGAGAATGCGGTCATGCGGCTCGAACTGGAACAGCTCGCCGCCGGCGTGGACGGCTCGGTGGAGGACTCCAGCCAGGGTCTCGAGGCTCCATCCTCGCTCATCGGCGCCCTCCAGGCCACCCCCTCCAGCCCGGACGGCTGGAAAGATCTGCTCACCAAGAGCTGCTTCATCGCCTCTCCAGCGACCGGCAAAGGCCTCGAGCTGGTCTTCGCCTTCGGCCCCCCAGGGGCGGATGGAAAATTCACGCCGGCAGAGGAAGATTGCGGCCTGCTGCTGAAGGCCGCGCGCTCACTCTGCGACCGCTACCTCCTGGCCTCGCTCGAATCAAAACGCCGGGAGCTCTCACGTTACGAAGAAAAGATGAAGAAGGTAAAACCCAGCGGCCCCCTGCGGCTGCAGCGCTTTGACGTCCGCAAGCTGCTCGACACCTGCCTGGAGCCCATGCGGGAGCTCGGCAGCGGCCGCGACATCTCCTTCGGCACCGATGGCCTGCCCGAGCGCCTGATGATGGAAGCCGACCGCGGCAAGCTCAAAGATGTATTTGACTGTATCCTTTCTCGAACCCTGGACATGGCCAGGCCGAATCCTGAGAACGACAGCCCCTCCATTGTCGTTTCCATTCGACGGGATAAGAAAATTCGCGGGAGGCTGATCTTCAGCTTCGATGTCATCGGCCGTTTCCTCAACGGCCGCGACCGGCGGGAGCTCTTTATCCCGCCCGCGGCGAAAGAAGCCGAAGAAAACAAGAATGGAAAGAAATCTTCCGGACCCATCAGCTTCAAAGACGCGCAGCAGAACATCTCCTGGCATAAGGGCCGGCTCAAGGTTGAGAGCGAACGGCTCGGGGATGGTATCGGCAGTAAAGGCGACCGAGACAGGGGCAAGGGAAAGAGCTGGCCCGGAAGAACGGTCTTCGCGATCGAGATTCCCGCAAGACCTCCCCGGTTCAAGCCCGGACGAAAAACGGGAAAAGGCGCTGACAAGAGGGCCGCGAAGAAACCGGGGCCGCCCCCCTCGGGCGCAAACAGTTAACAGAGCTTCCCTTAGGACGTTTCCCACAATCCTGGGGCTCTCTTTCCCGCGTACGGTTCAACCTTCTGTACAGCATGCGTCCACTAGTGCTTGAGGAAGAGGCCTCTCCTGCTGTAGTCTGGGAGCGAAGCGTCAGGCGCGCTGGTGGAGAGAAAAGATCTTGAAGAGAACAAGCAGACCGACGGCCCGTCACAGCCGGAGAAGCAGGAGATGAGTCCAGCTCACCAGGTGGAGACCCTCGAGTTCAGCCTCACTGCTGCCGACAACAGAGTGTTCTGTCTCGAACTGCACGAGGGACGGTCCGTTCTTGCCGGCCGAGATCTCGGGGCCGAGGTCGTGATTCCAGACGGAAGAGTCTCACGGCATCATGCGAGCCTTTCGCTCGAAGACTCCGGCCTCTGGATCGAAGACCTCCACAGCCAGAACGGAACCCTGGTCAACAACGAAAAGGTCCAGAGAGCGCGGCTCGAAGACGGAGACGCGATCAGCCTCGGAGGCTATCAGATGAGAATGACAGTCACGAGCCTGGAAAAGAGCTCGCCCGGGGAGCTCGCCCGCCGCGACGCCGCCGCGCGGGAGGTGGTCTCCGCGGATTGCGCCGATCTTGATGGCGGCACCGCCGGTGAGACCAACCTTGAGCTGTACCTGGGCAGACTGGCCGACCGCCTGGAGGCCGGCTTCCTCGCGGCCTTCCGGGTCGACCATGCCGCGATGACGGTCAAGCGCCTCGCCCAGCTGAACTTCGAGGCGCGCCAGTTCCATGGCGCGGGCGGAAAACCGGGAGAGCTCCCCAACGAATTCCTCGACTCTGTTATCGACACAGCGAACCCCGGCTGGCGCAAACGCCCGGCCCGGGCCGCCGACGAACATGCGAAGAACGGCGGCGCGTACGCGGCGGCGCCCGTCACTGTTTCCGGCGAGGTGATCGGGCTGATCTACATCGAGAAGCGCTCGAATTTTGAGGCGCTCGATATAGAGATCCTCTCCGGCTTCTGCGAACGCCTCGGAGGCTTCTTCAAGGAAGAGTCAGAGATCGCCATCGAGAAGAACAGCGCGTCTCCGGCAAAAGGTTTCTACAAGCGGGTATCCGGAAAAGATGCCGGCATCGGAAGCTCAGGAGGCATCCGCGCCAAAGGCGGCATAGCCGAGGTTACCGAGAATCTCGTAGACACTGTCGGCGATCAGGCGGACCTTTAGATCCCTCACCTGGTCGAGCACCGGCCCGAAGAAGACGTTGGCATCATCGGACTCTGAATAGACCGGCTGGCCCTCGCCATCAAAATCGACCGGGTAGCGCAACTTCTCGTCGTGATTCGACAGGATCTTCGCCGATCGCTCCAGCAGCTGTGGGCCGATGTGCTGGGGAATGTAGCTCCAGGCGTTCATGCCGACGACGCCGAGGTGCCCCAGCCGGCGCTGCTGCTCAACCTCGAGCGCCTTGATGGAGCTGAAGCCGTGTACGATCAGGCGAGGCCCGATACCGCGTTTGTCGATCTCTTCGAGTACCTGCCACTGGACCCCGACCTGCTGCGCGTTGATCGACTCGGTGCCGATGTTCGGAACCACCAGCTCGAAGCCGGTGCGCTCGAGGAATTGCTCAATCTGGTCCGGGTTGGTGCAGGCTGATTCATCGAGCCCGTCGCCGCCGGCGGCGACCTCCTCGAGGCAACCCTCGAGGACCTTCTTGCGTCCCTCGGCCTCGAGAAAAGCGCGGTAATCCGCCGAATTCCGGCAGTTGTCCTCAAACGGCGAGTGGGTGTCGTCGAACATGACGCTTGAGAAGAGATCGATAAATTCCGGCTGGCGCAGCAGCTCGTTCTCGGAAAGAACCCCCCCGGGAAGGGTGTGATGGCCGTGGTCGTAGTGATGGGTGATCGCCACCCGGCCGAAGTCCTCATCCCCCTCCTCGGTCAGGATGCTCATGAAGTTGACGGCGAGACGGGCGTTGCGGATACAGCGGCGGTGGTAGGCGGCCGGATCACCTCCATCGGCGGGCAGCTCGTGGCCGGCATCGAGATAGCGCGGCAGCTGCTGGAGGATGTAGTGGCCGACGGTTGAGAAGATGCCCATCGGCAGGCTCTCGATCGCGTGGTCTTCAGCGAACCGGGCGGCGCCGCGCACGATACCCTGGATCTGGTCCTGGTCGCTGTAGCCGATCCTCGCCATGACGATCTTCTTCTCGCCACAGCGCTCATACAGTTTCATCGTCGAATCGTAGTCGAGTACCAGGGGCATCTTTTCTCGGGCTCCTTGCTGAAAACCGGCTGTGAGCTCCAGCCTGAACGGCCGAAGCGTGACGGCGCATTATGAAATAAAAGAGGCCCGCCGCCAATGCCCTGCCCGGGGAATTCAACACGCAATCACGCAGGTGTCGATCACCGGCAAAGAAATCCCCATCGACAGCGAACGAATAGTTTCCTACGATAACGCCGAGATCGTATTTCACCACTCCAGCCAAGAAGAGAGAAAAACCATGTCTCCAAACCTATTCGGCCGACTCTGGGTGATGATGTTCATCCAGTATTTCTTCTGGGGCGTCTGGTACGTAAGCGCCGGCCCTTACCTCAGCGGCCTGGATGGATGGACGGGAATCCACATCGGAACGACCTACTCCATGGCGCCGCTGGCTGCCATGATCTCACCCTTTATCGTCGGCATGATCGCCGATCGTTTCTTTCCCACGCAGGTGGTTCTCGGGGTTCTCCATATTCTTGGTGGGGGGCTCCTGTGGGCGGCTGGGGCCAGCACTCTCGGGGAGAACCCGGACCCCTCGACCTTCAACGGCCTGCTGCTGGGCCATTTCCTCTGCTATATGCCGACCCTCGGGCTCTCAAACACCCTGTGCTTCCACAAGATGGACAATCCCGAGAAGCAGTTCCCCTGGATCCGGGTAGCGGGAACCATCGGCTGGATCGCTGGAGGCTTCCTGATCACGCTTGCGGCTCTCGATGCCACCGGTGTCATTCGGGAATCCGCGGTCTGGATGTTCAAGCTGGGCGCCATCTCGGGCGTCGTTCTCGGGCTCTATTGCTTCACTATGCCCAACACTCCCCCCGCATCCGCCGGTAAGGAGGTGACCGCCCGGGATGTGTTGTGCATCGACGCAATCCAATTGCTGGGAAATTCATCCTTCGCGATCTTCATGATCTGCTCGTTCATCATCTGCATACCGCTCTCCTTCTACTACGCCTTCGCCGCCGCGTGCCTCGCCGATGTGGGAGTCGAGGGGGTTACCCTGAAGATGACCTTTGGACAGGTATCCGAGATCTTCTTCATGGTTCTCATGCCGCTCTTCTTCGCTCGTCTCGGAGTCAAGAAGATGCTCCTGGTGGGCATGCTGGCCTGGGCGGCCCGCTACGCCCTGTTCGCCTTTGGCGCGGCTGATCCAGCCAGCCCGGTAACCTCGATGCTCCTGGCTGGAGTCATACTGCATGGCATCTGCTACGATTTCTTCTTCGTCACTGGCCAGATCTACGTCGACAAGGTCGCTCCCAAGGAGATTCGCGGATCCGCCCAGGGCTTCCTTGTCCTCGTGACCCTGGGAGCCGGAATGTTCATCGGCGCCCAGGTCGCAGGATGGATCAAGGCTGAGAACACCATCGAAGATGTCGCTGACTGGAAGACCATCTGGATGTGGCCGGCCGGCATGGCCGCTGTTGTCCTGGTGCTCTTCGGGCTCCTGTTCCGCGACCCTCCAGTCGAAGACGGCGCGGAAAGTACGGAAGACGCTCCGATAGAAAATGACCCTGGCGGTGGGGAACAAACCTCCACCGAAGAAGACGCTCCGGCGGCGACGGACACAGGGAAAGAAGAGGCCAACGACGACGAGGACGAGACTCCTCCTCCCATCATGCCCATCGCGGGGGAATGATCACTCCCCGTTGAAGGAAAGACGAGCCCGGCCCGGCTCTGGACGCCGTGCCGGGAACTGCTTCCTCAATTGCAGAGGTTATTACACCCCACCAGCACCTTGCACTCGGTCCCCTCGGCATGGGCCGCGCCGCCCTGGAAGAGATAGACCAGGACACCGACTCCATCGGAGAGATCGATGTTGTTATCCCCGTTGAAGTCATTGAGGGTGACCTCGCCCTCGCCCTCACAGGGTAGCTCGGCCGGCTGGCCGATAAAGAGGTGGCTCAGAAGGCAGACGCCATCGGAGAGGTCGAGGCTCCCGTCACTGTTACAGTCGCCGGGCACCTGGCTGCCACCGACGATATCGTAGTCGAAGCCCTCGGCGAGGGTGTCGCAGCCGAATTCATTGCAGACCTCAAGGGTCGCCCAGCCGCCGGTCCCGCAATCCGGAGCCGTGATCAGGAGGGTGCGCAGGGTCACGCCGCCGGGAAGAATGGAGAAGGTTGCATCGTTGCCGCAGACCTTCACCGTGACGGTGTCCGGGTTGCTCAGGTTGCGCGCATCGGCAAAAAAGACAGAGCCGGCGCGGCCCGCATTGGAAATAACGCTGGTGATGATCGGGGCGGTGTCGGCGACCGTGTACATGAAGCCCAGGGGGTCGCGGACGCAGCCGCGCACGGTACAGACCTCGACGAGAGCCGGTCCCTTGTCGGGGCAGCGGGGCGCCGTCACCCGCAGGGTCTGGCCATTGGCGAGCACCTCGTGCTCGGCATCATTACCGCAGACCTTCACGGTCAGCTCCGGCTGATCAAAGTTGCTGCCGATGATCGTGAAGACGGTACCCGAGCCACCGTTGTTCTCGAGGTAGGTGTCGAGACGCGGGGCCAGGTCGATGATGTTGATCGTACCATCGACGAGGGTGGGCGCCGGAGACACTGAGTTGCCGACTCCATCCGTCATTACGTTCAGCCGTCCGGGCGAGCTTCCATTGGCCAGGTCGAGCGTCGTGGTGCCGGGAGTGACGCTCACATCGACCACGAGCACCAGCACCTCGAGGTCCTCGGCGGACTCGAGCCTGGTGTTGATGCGCGCCTCGCTCAGGGCGAAGACCACTCCGTGGGAAAACTCCCCAGTATCGTTGTCAAGCACCCCGGCGCTGAACTCAGGCTCCAGCGGCGCGACAGCACTCCCCAGCCGTACGCTGGTGATGGTGATGTCGTTCGGGTCGAAGTTCAACGACACGGAGAATCCGTAGATGTCCTGGTCAAGGTCGGCCCGGATCGAGATCTCGGCTCCGGTGGTTCCCTGGGGAAGATTCCTTCCTGAAACCTCGAAGCGATTGGCCCCCATCAGGGTGGCCGCGCAAGCCAACACACTCAATATCACCGCAAACTGAAAGGAACGGATCTTACCCATGAGACACCTCTGTATAAATAATAGGATTCCTGGTTCGTTTACCCACTGGCCCTGAACCGTCGATCATAGCACTCTAATCCTGCTCACGCAAATTCTGCAGACGCGAACAGCCTGCTCCAGGCGTACATCTTAATTGCAGCTATTGGGGCACCCCGCGAAGATTCTGCAGTCGACACCCCCGGCATGGGCTGGCCCTCCCTGGAAGAGATAGACCAGCGCTCCCACACCATCGGAGAGATCGATACGCGCATCGCCATTGAAATCGTTCAGGCCGACCTCGCCGGCCCCATCGCAGGGCAGATCCGCCGGCTGACCAAGGAAGAGGTGGCTCAGGAGACAAACCCCATCAGAGAGATCGAGACCGCCATCGCCGTTACAGTCACCGGGCACCTGCCCCCCGCCGACAAGCTCGTATTCAAATCCCTGGGCAACCGTATCACAGCCGAAAGAATTACAGATCTCGAGCGAAGCGAAACCCGCCGAGGCGCAGACCGGCGCGAAGACCTGCAGGGTCTGGCCATCACCGAGCAGGCGGTTCTCCGCCTCGTTGCCGCAGAGCGTGACCCGTAGTCCCTCCTGGTCAAAATTAAACCCGACGACAAGGAAGGTGTCCCCGATACCGCCGATGTTACCCTGGATATGCTTGATGACCGGCAGCAGCCTCCGCAGGGACAAGGTTCCATCGGAAAGCTGCGGCCCCGGAGCCACCGAGTTGCCGCTGCCATCGGTCATAACGTTGCGGCGGCCCGGAAAACCGGCGGCATTGCCCAGGTCCAGAGAGGTGCTCCCGGGCTCCTCGGTGACGACATCGACGACCAACTGCAGGAGCTCGACGTCCTGCCCCTCGGCAATCCTGCGCTCGATAATCGTCTCGGAAAGGGACACGACAACCCCATGGACAAACTCCCCCCGGCCGTTATCGATCACCCCCTGGCTGAATTCAGGTTCGAGCCCGGCCACCTCGGCGCCAAGACGGACCTCAGAAATAC
>Ga0066842_10000129_pt1 | contig 20272 bp, 11 predicted proteins | sample ETNtaG_19_FD_67289 | JGI IMG/M metagenome (GOLD analysis project Ga0066842, IMG submission 67289) | Marine microbial and viral communities from oxygen minimum zone, Eastern Pacific Ocean - ETNP201302PF86A | ecosystem: Environmental > Aquatic > Marine > Oceanic | place: Pacific Ocean: Eastern...
ACCCAGGGCCTCTCCATCGATAGCTGAAACGTAGCCCGCGCGAGCCGCTCTCACCTCGCTGGCGGGCGCCAGCTCGAGCTCCGCGGAGAGATCACCCCCCTGGGCCCGAACCATCTCGTGGAATTTCTCGAGCGGCCGACCCGAAGCGAGCTCTTTCTCGAGCAGCGCCCGCGCCGCGACCGTGTCTTCCGCGCGCGCGGCGGAGGTCAACATGGTCGCGCCCAGTTCGTAGACCACCTCCAGGAGATCAGCCGGTCCCTCGCCGGCGAGCGCGGCGAGCGCCTCGCGCACCTCGTTGGCGTTCCCAACGGCGCGGCCAAGCGGCTGGTTCATATCGCTCACGAGGAAGCTGGTCTTGACACCCATGCTCGCCCCCACCGCGGCCATCGCCGCGCCGAGAGAGCGGGCGCTCTCGACATCCTTCATGAAGGCGCCGCTTCCCCACTTGATGTCGAGCGCCAGGGCATCGAGACCCTCCGCAAGCTTCTTGCTCATGATGCTGGCGGTGATCAGCGGCACCGAGGCAACCGTCGCGGTCACATCGCGAAGGGCGTAGAGCCGGGCGTCAGCTGGAGCGAAATCACCCCCCTGGGAGGCGATGACGCAGCCGACCTCTTCGGTGATCCGCCGGATCTCAGTCCCTCCGAGCTCCGCGCGATACCCCGGGATGGACTCGAGCTTGTCGATCGTGCCTCCCGTCGGGCCGAGGCCGCGGCCGGCTACCATCGGAACCTGCAGGCCGCAACAGGCCGCCAGCGGGGCCAGGACCAGTGAGACCTTGTCACCCTGTCCCCCGGTGGAATGCTTATCGACCCGCAACCCTTCAACCCCGGCCCAATCGAGGCTCTCACCAGACTCCATCAGGGTCTTTGTCAGGACGCTCGTTTCGGATTCATCCATTCCCTGGAAATAGATGGCCATGGCCAGCGCCGCCACCTGGTACTCCGGCACATCGCCCGAGACAAAGCCATCGATCACAGCGGAGATTTCGACAGAATCGAGCGCCTCTCCATCCCGCTTTTTCTGGATGATCCGGGTTATATCCATCGGAGTTCCTTGAAACCAACCGCCTTCACATCCAGAAGCTAACACAGGCGAAAATGATCTTTGCTGAAAAAGAACCCGTCTTTCGGTGAAATGAAATCCCTTGGAATAAGAGCGCGAGAGTCGAGAATGCAGGAACCATGATTTTCAGGAAAATCCACGATGGTGTTTCACGGCGAGCGCTTCCCCTCTGCCTCGCCCTGGTCCTGCTGGGAGGTCCGCTCGCGGCCAAACCCCCGAAGATCAACACCGTCCGGCCGCTGGCGGCGGTCCCCGGAAAAACCACCGAGCTCGTGATCACGGGGGAAGGCCTGGAGACGGCAACCGGTCTCTGGACCTCTTTCGGCTCGAAGAGCTCGATCATCGCTGGAGAAAAGCGCGATGGGAAAAGCCTGCGCATCAAACTCTCGATACCCGCGGAGACCCCGGTCGGGATCGGCGCGATCCGCCTCGCCGGACCCGGCGGTCTCTCGAACCTGGAGCTCTTCCTCATCGATGGCCTGGCCGTCCGAACTGTAAGCGAAGACAACACCTCGGCCGCCACAGCCATCTCGCTCGAGCCTCCCTGCGCTATTGATTCACAGGCAAAGGCGGAGCACCGCGACTTCTACAGCTTCAAGGCGCGCGCAGGACAGAGTCTCTCCTTCGAGGTCATGTCCCAGCGAATCGGCTCCGCCCTCGATCCCGTCCTGCGAATCCTGGATGCGGACGGCCGGGAGCTTGCCTTCAGTGATGACGCCGCGGGAGCTGACAGCCGGCTCGCCTGGAGAGCTGAAAAGGATGGTGAATACCTCATCGAGCTGCGGGACATCACCTACCGAGGAGGAGAGAGCTTCAGCTATCGTCTGCGCGTAGGCGACTTTCCCCTCGTCTCGGCCCCCTATCCCATGCGAGCCGAGCAGGCGAAGAAGACAAAGGTGACCATCGCCGGCGAGAGCTCAGCCGGGGTGGAGCCCCGCGAGGTCCAGCTGCCGGGGGGCTCGCACGGACGCGCCTTCTCCCTGGCGGCCCGCCGGCCCGGAGGCAGGAGCTCGAGCTTCGTAACCATCCTCTCCAGCGATCTTCCCGAGCTGCTCGAGAACGAGCCGAACAACCAGTCAGAATCCGCCGCCAGGGTCAGCCATCCCTGCGCCATCAACGGCCGCTTCAGCTCGAAGGGCGACCGGGATTATTACTCCATCACCGGGAAAAAGGGCGACCGAATTTTGATCCGTGGAGAGACTCGTCTCTCGGGCTCACCCACCGATCTCTACCTCCGTCTCGAGAAGCCTGGGGGCGGCAAGATCACCGATGCCGAGGACCAGTCCTATGACCCCGGCAAAGACAAGCAGAAGGGCAAGAACTACTACTTCGATGAGGGCTCGATTGACCACACCTTCACCGAAGATGGCGTTGTCATCCTCATGGTCGAAGATCTCACCGGGAGAGGCGGCCCCGAGCATGTCTACCGGATCGAAGTTCGGCCCTCCCGGGGGCGTTTCTCCCTGGAGCTCTCCGACACGCTCTACCACGCGCCGGCCGGCGGCGACTTCAAGGTAAAGGTCCATTGCCGGCGAAACGGTTATGACGGTCCGATCGAGCTCGAGGCGGCGGGGCTTCCTCCCGGGACAAAGGCCGCGAAGGCCCGCATCGACAAGGGCAAGACCTCGGCCGAGCTCAGCATCTCCCTTGGAAAAGACCTCCAGCCCGGCTTCATCGGAACCTTCCGGATCTTCACGACCATCCAGATCGGCGAAGGAGCCGAGCGGCTGGAGGCCGGCACCCGGGAGGCCCTCAGAAAGGACTTCCCGCGCCTCTTCCACCCTCCGCGAGTCCTCGATGGTCTCGCGGGCTTCGCGGTTACCGCCAGGAAGAAATAAGGCCTCCCCGCCTGTGGCCTACTTCACCGAGAAGCGGTGGACGGTCTCATGGGTATAGATCTTGCCCGGCTCCAGGAGAACCGGCGGAAACTTGGGCTGGTTGATCGAATCCGGGAAGTGCTGGGTCTCGAGACAGATCCCATGGTTCTTCTCGTATTTCTTGCCGCCCTTGCCGACGTTTGAGCCATCGAGATAGTTTCCGGTGTAGAGCTGGATTCCCGGCTCGGTGGTCAGGATCTCGAGCAGCCGGCCGGAGCCCGCGTCGTAGAGCGTCGCGGCCAGGGCCATCGAGCTGTCCTTGGAGTTGAGACAATAGTTGTGATCGTAGCCTCCGGGATTTCCATCTCCGGGGGGGAGCTTGCCGATCCGGGAGCCGATCTTCATCGCCTTGGTGAAATCCATGACCGTACCCTTTACCGCCTTGATCTCGCCGGTTGGTATCCCGCCCCCATCAATCGGGGTGTAATGCTCGGCGGCGATCATCAGCTCGTGATCAAGAATCGTTCCGCTGCCGGCCCCGGCCAGGTTGAAGTAGGAGTGATGGGTCAGGTTGACCGGGGTGGCCTTGTCGGTCTTGGCCCAGTAGCTGATGATCAGCTCATTGTTATCGGTGAGCTTGTAGATAACCCTGATATCAAGGTTGCCGGGGTAGCCCTCCTCCCCGTCGGGGCTATTGTAGGTGCAGAAGAGCATGGAAGCCCTGGCCCCCTGGATGGCCTTGATTTTCCAGTTTCGCTTGTCGAGTCCCTTGACGCCTCCGTGCAGGTGGTTGACGCCGTTGTTCTTCGCCAGGGTGTATTCCTTGTCTCCGATCTTGAACTTGCCGCCCGCGATCCTGTTCGCGACCCGGCCGGTGGTGGCGCCAAAGTAAGGATGGCCCGCCAGGTAGCCTTCGAGGGAATCGAAACCGAGCACCACGTCCTCGAGCTTCCCATCGCGGCCGGGAACATGCAGCTCCGTCAACAGCGCGCCGTAGGTCATGACCTTCGCCGTTACGCCGTTCTTGTTCACCATCGTGTAGAGCTCGACGGCGTCGCCTTCGGCGGTCTTGCCGAAAGGGGCCATGGTGACCTTGTTAGAGGTCGCTGTACAGGAAGCCAACAGGAGAACGCAGGGAATGAAGCCGAGAATCCGGAAGAGATGCATGGATACGCTCCTTGATGATGATTGAGGGTGAAACCGGACCTGCCAGTATACAAACTCCGGCTCAACCTGCCATACTATCTGTTCGCAGGGAAAGCCCCGTTTCGAGAATTGAAACCAAGCGTAAAGGACCAACAACATGCCCAGACTCGCCTCCTTGACCCTGGCGGCCTTACTCCTGGCCGCCCTGCCCGGCTTCAGACTCACCGCCCAGGAAACCCCGGAGTCCCTTCTTCTCAAGGCGACTGAGGCCAGGCGAGAGGCCCAGGATCTCGCCCTGCGCGCCGCGGCGGCCTTTGACCGAAGAGGAGGCGATCACTTTGTCGCCGGAAGAATCAAGGAGTCGGTGGCGGATTTCGATATGGCCGTCAAGCTCGACCCGAAGAGAGAGCCCTGGCACTGGCGCCGAGGCATCTCGTACTACTACGCCGGAGAGTTCGAGAAGGGGAAAAAGCAGTTCGAGGGCTACCAGACGGTAGACTCGAGCGATGTCGAGAACGCAACCTGGCGCTATCTCTGCATGGCCCGGCTCAGTGGAGTCGCTGAGGCGAGCAAGGCGATCCTGAAAATCGGTGACGACCGGCGAGTACCGATGCGCCAGATCTACGATCTCTATGCCGGCAAGCTGAAGCCTGAGGATGTCCTCAAGGCCGCCACGGCAGGCAAGCCCCCGCCTCCCGCGCTCAACATGAGACTCTTCTACGCCCATCTCTACCTGGGACTCTACTACGAAGCGGCCGGCAGGGAGAAACTGGCCCGCAAGCATCTCTACAAGGCCGCCGATGACCACAGGATCGGTCACTACATGTGGGATGTCGCGCATGTCCACGCGAACATTCTTCGGGCAAAAGAGAAAAAGAAATAACGCGCGTCCGATTGATTCTCCCGGATCGCTGCGGGCCGGTGTTTCGAAACTGCCAGACAGGATCTTTCGTCCTGCAGCGCCGGCCGAGAGCAGCTTCGCCCCCCGAACGCGGCCTGAATTATTGGAAGAGAGAGCCTGCTTCGTACTAACATGGAGACAGCCCGAAACCCGGCCCTGCGGCGGGGTTCAAGTCGGGAATCTTCAGCCAACATCTTTCTCCGAAGGAGCCTGGACCAGGCCATGAAACAAACTATCGCGGCATTCACGATACTCCTCTGCGGCCTGTTCGCCGGGTACGCAACAGCCCAGGAGCTCAAGCCGGACAAGCGCTTTACCCAGTGGGACAGCAACAAGGATGGCAAGCTCACCCGCGAGGAGCTTCCCGAGCGCAACCGGAAGAATTTCGGGCGGGTCGACACCGACAAGGACGGCTTCATCTCGCTGAAGGAGCATCTCACCTTCCTTGGCCGCCTGCCGCGAAACCGTAACCAGGCCCGCCAGCCGCGCGCCCTCCAGGGTGTCAGGATCGAAAAGAACATCGCCTACGCCGGCACCGACAATCCGCGCCAGACACTCGACCTCGCCCTGCCTGAGAAACGCGCCACCGACAAACCCCTGGCCGTCATCGCCTACATCCACGGCGGTGGGTGGCGGCAGGGCTCCAAGGAGGGCGGCCTCAACCGGCTGAACCTCTACCTGAAGACCGGCCGCTACGTCGGCGTCTCCATCGGCTACCGGCTCAGTGGTGAGGCGAAGTGGCCCCAGCAACTCTACGACTGCAAGGCGGCGATCCGCTGGCTCAAGGCCAATGCGAAGAAATACGGCTTCGACCCGAAACGCATCGCGGTCTACGGCACCTCGGCCGGAGGCCACCTCGTCGCCATGCTCGGAGTCACCGGCAACCGCAAAGATCTCGAAGGCGACCTCGGGCCCTACAAGGACTACTCGGGGAGCGTCGCGGCGGTCCTCGACTATTTCGGACCGACCCAATTCCTCCTGATGAACTCGAAACCAACCCGGATGGACCACGACGCAGCCGATTCTCCCGAGAGCCTGCTGATCGGCGGCCCGATCCAGGAAAACAAGGAGAAGACCCTGCACGCCGCGCCGATGAGCTACGTCAGCCCGAAGGCCTCCCCCTTCCTGATCGTCCACGGTACGAAGGATGTCCTCGTGCCGGTGCACCAGTCGGAGATCCTCGACAAGGCGCTCGACAAGAACAAGGTCGAGTCCATTTTCATTCGTGTCGAGGGCGGTGGGCACGGAGTGCGCGGAGCGCCGCTCGACCAGGCCGGACTCGCCTTCCTCGATAAGCACTTCTGGGGCAAGGAGAACCGGCTGGCCGACAAGACCGTCCAGGACAGTGATCTCAGGGCCAAGCGTGGGGAGAAGCAATCCAAATGAGCGAGGTAACCCTCTACCACAACCCACGCTGCTCAAAGAGCCGCCAGACCCTGGCGCTCCTGGAAGAGCGCGGCATCGAGCCGGAGATCATCGAGTACCTGAAGACCCCACCGGACGCGGCGACGATCACCGGGCTGCTCGGCAAGCTCGGCATTCCCGCCATCGAGCTGATCCGAAGAGGAGAGGCCCCCTTCGCGGAGCTGGGACTCGCCGGCAAGGAGACTGATGACGCCGCCCTCATCGAGGCCATGCTCTCGCACCCGGTCCTCATCCAGCGGCCCATTGTCGTCTCGGGCGAACAGGCCCGCATCGGCCGCCCGCCGGAAAACGTCCTCGAGATCCTCTGAGGAAACCCGTTTCTCCCTAGGAACCGATCCCCAGGGGCCATCCAGCCCCCCAGTAGATCAGCAGGAAGGCGGACCACAGCACCAGGAAGGCCAGGCTGTAGGGAAGCATCAGGGAAATCAGCGTTCCGATTCCCGTCTTCTTCACGTAACGCTGGGAGAAAGCCACCACCAGCGGAAAATACGGCATCAGTGGTGTGACGATGTTGGTGCTTGAGTCGCCGACGCGATAGGCCGCCTGGGTCAGCTCCGGAGAAATCCCCAGCTGCATGAGCATCGGAACGAAGATCGGTGCCAGGAGGGCCCACTTGGCCGACGCCGAGCCGACCACCAGGTTAACGAAGGCACAGAGCAGGATGATACCGACAATCGTGAACTGGGCGGGAAGCGCGAGCGACTTGAGAACACCCGCCCCCTTCACCGCGAGAAGGGCCCCCAGGTTTGAATGCTTGAAGGCGTAAATAAACAGCGAGGCGAAAAAGGCCATCACCAGGTAGTAACCCATGGTGCTCATCGTGCTGCTCATCCCCTTGATCACATCCCTGTGTGACTTGAACCTTCCAGAGATGTAGCCGTGCACGATACCGGGCACGATAAAGAGAAGAAAGATCAAGGGCACGATGACCTTCATCAGCGGGGCGGAAAAAGAGGTCAGCTCCCCGTCGCTCCGAAAAACCGAGTCCGCCGGCCAGCAGAGCCACGCCAGCAGAACCAGCCCGAGCGTAAGGGATACGAGTCCCCACTTCATGCCGGCTCTTTCGGCATCCGTGAGCTGCTCCATCTTCGGCATATCATCAGGGTCGCCATCCACCTCGACGGACTCGAGCCGGGGCTCGATCATCCTGTCGGTGATGTACCAGCCCACCAGGATAATCAGCACACTCGAAACGGCCGTAAACCAGAAATTGCAGAGCGGGTTGACCTCCCGGTTGGAATCGAGAATCTGCGCCGCCTCCTGGGTGAGTCCCTGCAGCAGGGGGTCGATCCCGGATGGAATGAAATTGGCGCTGAAGCCGCCCGAGACTCCTGCGAAGGCCGCGGCGATCCCGGCAAGCGGGTGGCGCCCGGCCGCGTAGAAGATCACTCCACCAAGCGGAATCACCAGGACATAGCCGGCATCAGCGGCGCTATGACTGAGGATGCCGACCAGGATCAACATCGGGGTGAGAAGCACCGCGGGTGTGACTCCCAGCAGCGCCTTGATCACCGCATCAATGAAGCCCGACTTCTCCGCCACCCCGACTCCGAGCAGGGCAACCAGCACCACCCCCAACGGATGGAACCCGGTGAAGGTTTTGACCATATCGACGAGAAACTGGACCAGCGCCGCTCCGGTGAGCTGGTTGGCGACCTGCTGCGTTTCAGACCCGCCCTTTTTCGGCAGCTCAAACTCATAGCCACCCAGGAGCCAGGAAACGACCCAGGTCAACAGCATGGCGAAGATAAAGAGAACCGCCGGGTCCGGCAGCTTGTTTCCAAGCTTCTCGATGGTACCCAGGATACCACCCGTTTTCGGGTTCTCGTTTGCCGCTTGAATCATGTTAGCCATCTCCGGCGGGTTGCTTGAGAAAAACCAGTCTAGGGAAACCTTCCCCCCCTGTCCAGACCTCAGCACTCCGGTTGGCGCAGGTAAACCGCTTTTCGATGGTTCACGGGACCCCGGCTACTTAGAATCTCTCCATGCAAAAGAACCGATCCATCCTGTTGTGGGCCATCCTGCCCGGTATCCTCCTGCTTTTCTGCGCCGGCCTTCAAGGCGCCGAGGAAAAAAAGGGGCCCCTGAACTTCCTGCTCATCACCGTCGATGACATGAACTGGGACTCGATCGGGGTAAACGGCTCCAAGGTCGCCGGGGTCTCACCGAACATCGACCGCCTCGCCTCCCAGGGCCTGCTCTTCAATCACGCCCACGTCACCATCGCCGTCTGCATGCCGACGCGCGCGGTCTGGATGACCGGACGCTATCCGCATCGAAGCGGGGCGCTCGGATTCCAGAAGATCAATCCGGGAGTGCCGACCCTGCTCGAGGCCCTGAAAAAAGCCGGCTACCATACGGGCATCCTGGCCAAGGTTCCGCACGTCGTTCCCAGCCGGGGGGAAAACTGGGATCTCGTCGTCCAGGCCCGCGAGCTCGGTGTTGGGCGGGACCCGGCTCTCTACGCCGAACATTCCGGAAAATTCTTCGGCGCGGCAAAGGCCGCCGGCAAGCCCTTCTTCCTGATGGCCAACTCCCAGGACCCGCATCGACCCTTCGCGAAAAGCCGGCAGGAGACCGCGCGGAAGAAGACCAACCCGAATAAGAAAAGGAAGGCGTCGAATTTTCCCGCGGTCAAGAACCCCTACAAGCCCGGGGACATCCCGGTGCCGGGCTTCCTGCCGCCGCTGGAGAAGATCAAGACCGAGCTGGCCCAGTACTACACCTCGGTGCGCCGGGCCGACCGCATCACGGGGGCTGTCCTCGAGGAGCTCGACAAGGCGAAGCTCGCCGACAACACCCTGGTCATGTTCCTCTCCGACCACGGTATGCCGCTGCCCTTCGCCAAGACCAACTGCTACTACCACTCGACACGCACACCCTGGATCGTCCGCCTGCCCGGGGTGACAAAGCCCGGCTCGGTTGATCGGAAAAACATGGTCAGCGGCATCGACCTCGCCCCCACTGTCCTCGACATCCTGGGCCTGAAGCCACTCGAGGGAATGGACGGACGCTCCTTCCGGCCGCTTCTGGGCGGCAAGGAACAGTCCGGCCGCGACCGGGTCTTCACCCACTTCCACCGCACCGCCGGCCGCAGAGACTACCCGATGCGTTCCCTCCTCACCCCCCGCTGGGGCTACATCTACAACGGCTGGGCCGATGGCAAGCTGGTGTTCAAGAACGAATCCCAGAACGGCCTGACCATGGCCGCCATGAAGGCCGCCGCCGCCGACAACAGCTCCATTGCCGAGCGCGTCAAGCTCTTCCTCTACCGGGTCCCCGAAGAGCTCTACGATTACGAGAAAGACCCCGATGCGCTCAACAACCTCATCGGCGATCCCGCCCACAAGGAGCGGGTCGCGGATTTCCGTCGGCAGCTGGCCGAGCACATGAAGGGCACCAGCGATCCGCAGCTGGCGCCCTTCAACAAGCTCATCGGCAATTAGCCGAGCCTATTTCTTCGCCTTCTTCAGCGTCGTCATATAGGCCACAACGTCGACGAGCTCCTGCGCGCTCATCTGCTTCTGCAGGTCGGCAGGCATCATCGACAGCTTGTCCTTCTTCAGCGCCAGGACCTTGGCCTTCGCGAACTTCTTGTTGAGCGCGTCGGCGCCCCTGATCACTACCTCCGCGGCCGTCTGGCTGATGAGGATCCCGCTGTGGGTTTCGCCGTTCTTCAAGACCACGACATAGGTCTCGTAGTTGTGGCTGATCGCAGCGCTCGGAAAGAGAATCGATTCGAGCAGAGCCTCGCGAGTCAGCTTGCCGCCGATCTCCGACATGTCCGGGCCGACCTCCTTGCCCACGCCATTGACCTTGTGACAATTGCCGCAGGTCCCGGTCTTGGCGAACACCGCGGCTCCGCGCGTCACATCTCCACGAGCTCCGAGGAGCTTGGCAATGGAGGGCAGCGCCCTGTTGCTCTTCGTCTTCGGAAGAGGAAAGAGCTTCGCGGCCGCGGCGCGCACATCCTTCGCGCGGGAGCGGTGCAGATCGAGCGCGGCCGAAGCGCGCAGGCCTGCCTCGAGCTCATCCTTCTGGGCCATCCGAATCAGCTCGCGGCCTCCGTTCTGGCTCCGGGCTAGGCCCTTGACCGCCTTTCGCCGCAGCTCAACGCTCCTGTCCTCATCCTTGACCACTGCGGCCAGGATACCCGCGGCGCGGTTTTCGCCCGAGTTGGAAAGCACCTCAACGATGCCTGCTGTCTTCTTCTCATCGCCTCCATCGAGCGCCTTGGTGATGAGCTCGGTCGCGTTCTTCCCCAGGAGAATACGAATCGCGTCGACTCCAGCCTGGCCGGACGGGTCGGCGATGGCCATCTCGAGCAGGTCAGGATACTTCGCGGTCAGATTGAAACGGTTGACGAGATCAGCAAACTGCGGAGTCCCCTTCGATCTATTGAGCAGGCCATCGAGGGCCTTGCTCCACTGCTCAACCTTCATCTTCTTGGGATCAAAACTTCCCAGCAGCTTGATGGCTTCCTGGGCGACCATGACCCTGGTGGGAGAAGCATTCTCGCCGGCGCCGAAGGCGAGAGCAATCAGCGCCCCGTCTTTCTCCGGGCCCGAGAGGAAATTAAAAGCGCGCAGGTACCGCGGGACCTCATCCTTGTCCAGCTTGCCGTCCAGGATCGAGGCCAGCTGGTCTGGAGTAGCCTTGGCACGGGAACGCCAGACCACATCGTTTCGAGCTGCGGCGGGAGAGGCCTTCCCGGCCTGGCCTGTCAGCCAGGCACCGAAATATTCATCCCAGCGGTTGGCGGCACTGATTCCCAGCGCCTCGAGATACCAGCGATCCTTGCCATCGTGAGCCGCGGCAAGCTTCGCCCACAAAGCCGGGGCCTTGTCCGACTTCTCACGACGCAGCGCCAGCGCGCATTCCCGGCGTACCGCGGCAGAAGAATCCGAAACCAGCTTTGTAAGCAGGGGAATGAGATCCTGCTTCAGCTGGCGGGCCAGCCGCACCGACACCACCCGGATATCTTCTTCCTTGTCGCCGGAGGCGAGCTCAACGTAATGAGCCCCCCGGCCATCGATCTTCCCGAGAAGCCAGAGCGCGCGGGCACGATGGCGAATATTCTGTGAACCGTAGAGTCCCAGCAGGGCCTTCTCCGCCTTGACGCCCATGTCATGAAGGGCTGTCCAGGCGAGGTAACGAACCGCGTAGTTGGGATTCTTGAGAGCCTCAACAGCTCCCTTGGCGGTCTTGAAGTCAAAGGTGGGCACCTTGTACTTGGTGTTAGGCGGCGCCACCCGGAAGATCCGGCCGCGGCCGAGATCGCGCATACCGTGTCCGCCGACACCGGGATCGTACCAGTCGGTAACAAAAATCGATCCATCCGGAGCTACGCTGACATCCGCGGGACGGAACCAGCGGTCGCGGCTCCCCTTGAGAATATCGACCGACTCGGCTGAATAGCCGGCGCCGGACTTCTTGGCCGGGTAAGCGCGACAGACATTCGGACCCGCGTCACAGTGAATCACCTGGTCCCAGAAGATCTTGGGCAGCAGGCGGCCCTCGTAGACGGTGATACCGGTGGGAGAACCCGCGCCGGTCTGCAGGAGATTCGGCACCACGCCGGGATCGTTCAGGTGCCAGTGGCGCCTGGGGATCTCCTTCTCGATCCCGACCCGGTTACTTCTCCACCCCGCCCCGGTCATCTCATCCCGGTAGCCGTAATTGCCGAACTCCATTACGTAGTTGATGCGAACTCCACGGTTGCCGTCATCATCATTGTCGGACTGCCAGACGGCGCCGAGAGAATCTACCGTCGCCTCGTAGTTGTTGCGGAAGTTATGTCCGAGAACCTCGAACTCGCTTCCATCGGCGTTACAGCGGAAGACCATGCCGCCAAAGTAGGGCTTGCCGTTGTCCCGGACCTCGTGGCCATCGATATCGGTGATGATGGTCCCCTTGGCATCGTGTACGTGTTTGCCGGTATTGCCGACGTTCCAGTAGAACTTTCCATCCGGCCCGAAAACGATCGAATGAGTTGAGTGGTCGTGCTGGGGCGCGCCTGTTTTTGAGAAGAGGAGCTCCTTGCGGTCCGCCTTGTCATCGCCATCGTCATCATGGAAGACGAATACGTTGGGAGCGCAGGAAACGATCACCTTATTGCCAAGCACCACGATCCCCATGGCCGAGTCGATATCACGGCCCTGGTAGAAGACCTTGGACTTGTCGCTGACACCATCACCGTCGGTGTCCTCGAGAATGACGATCCGGTCCCCCTCGGGACGACGGCCGTTGTTGCGCCGGTAGTTGACCACCTCGCAGATCCAGACGCGGCCTCGATGGTCAATATCGAGATTGGTCGGACTGACGATCATCGGCTCGGAGGCGAAGAGCGTCGCATCGAGGTCGGCATGCACATCGAGACCCGCGAGGGCATCGCCGGGTTCACGGCTGTCACCGCCGCCGCCACCGCCGCCGCCGCCGATCGAGGTCAGCACAGCCGAGCCGGGATTGCCGGTGTAGACCAGGAACTGGACAGAGCTGGCGTTGCCGCAGGCTCCCTGCTCGGTGCCTCCATTGTCGAGGCCGGCCAGGGCCTTGAAGCGTTCGTAGCCCGGGGGGATCTTGTAGGAGATGACCGAGCTGGCATGGGTGCCGAGACCGTATGGAATATCCTTATCACCGATCCGCAGCTCGTCTCCACCGCAATTCTTATTGATCCTTACGTTGTTGAAGCCTGAGGACGCCGAGGTCCACTTCAGCTCCGTGAGCTTCTTTTCTCCCTTGGGACCGACCAGGCGGGGCTCCCCCCAATCCGCCCAGTCACAGCTGTGGCCATTACCCCCATCGGAAGCTACGAGGTAAAGCTCTTTCGCGCCCCGGATATCGACATCGACCTTCACCGAGCAGCCTGGTGTCAACGCAGTCACCATCTTGCTCTTGAACACAGGCTTGACGCCCGGCTTCGGCGGGGTCAGCTTACCAGCCTTCCTGCTGACCTTCTTGCCCTTGATCGCAGCGACCAGGTCATCCTTGCTCGGGTTGGCGGAGGAGACCCCGCCGGAGGGGACATCGGCCTTGGCGACCCAGGCGATCGCGTTAAGAACCAGCTTACGGAAATTCTCATCGCCCCAGTTCCAGTGAACGTGACCGCCGGTGAAGCCGAAGCCGCGGCCGCCATCGGGGCGCTCACGCGCCCAGGCGACATGCTGCGAATCGCCCTTGGCCACAGAGGCTCGCACGGCGGGGTTGCCGCTGTGGGCGCCGTTGCGCCGGCGCATGGTACTCTCGGGCGCAACCGCGCTGAGGATGGGAGTCACCCCCTCCAGCTTGTCACGGAAACGCATGTGAAAATACCACTCGTCGTTGATCTTGAAGGGCTTCACTCCACGGGTGATGGGGTGCTCCGGAAGCTTCTTGAACTCGGCGATCCAATGCGGATTCACCGACCAGTGGGCCTCAAAATAGCCGCCGATCCAGTCGAGAAAATAATTCCCGGACTTGCCCTTGGGAACCTCCACGGCGTAGTGGATGCAGGCGAGCCCGACCCCCTTCTTCATGAGCTTGTCGAGCTCCGCGAGATGACGGTTGACCGGATGTCCTCCGCCGCCGTCCATGTAGAGCACGACCGCTGAGGCTCCATCGAAAATCGACGCATCCTTCGGCCAGCCTCCCGCGTGGACCTTCGTCTTGATCCCGGGCAGGCTCTTCTCGAGGGTGGCCGCGAGATAGCGGCAGCCGCCGCCATGCTCATGCGAACCGAAGCCATGGCTGTCCCGGCCGGCGACAAAGACCACGGTCTTGTCGGCCGCCGCAACAAAAGCGGGGGCGCCCAGGCTTGCAACAAAGACCAGGGTCAACGAGGCGAAAAGAGCCGTGCGAAGGTTAAGCATCACGATGTTCATCTCCAGGAAAACGCCGCGACCGCCTCAGCGGCCGGGGCCGTGGGAAAATTCGGAGCAAGATAAATCAGACACATTGGGAACACCCGTCCCTCGCAGGACGAATGAACGAGTATCTTAACCCAGACTGGGGAGCCCGGACAAACCCCAAGCGAACCATTCCGGGGCCGGTTGACCCATCCCCTTCCTCGGGGTAAAAAGAATCGGTTAACGGTCACCTCCGCGCGGACTACCACGGAGCCCACATGGAAATAAAACCTCTCGCCACAACAGCGCCGCCAGGCATCCTGCTTGGCCTGTGCCTCCAGCTTCTGCTCAGCCCCCTCGCCCACGGAGCTGATCTCCCGGCGTTCCCGGGAGCGGAGGGCTTTGGGGCCGGCTCAAAGGGAGGACGCGGCGGCAAGGTCTTTGTCGTCAGGACGCTGGAAGATTACAAGGGAGGCGACAAGAAGATCATCGCGGGGAGCCTGCGAGAGGCCTGCGAGGCCGAGGGGCCGAGGATTATCGTTTTCGATGTGGCCGGCACCATCGAGCTGGAGAGCGCCATCGTGCTCTCGAAGCCCTTTGTCACGATCGCAGGACAGACGGCGCCCGGGGGTGGGATCTGCCTCAAGAACTACGGGCTCAAGATCGTCACCCATGACGTCGTGGTCCGCTATCTCCGGGTCCGCCCCGGCGACACCATGAAACGCGAGCTGGATTCCATCTCAGTCTCCGCGGGAAGCCGCGACGTGATCATCGATCATTGCTCGGCAAGCTGGTCCATCGATGAGACCCTCTCGGTCTCCGGGGCCGGCATCTCGAACGTTACGGTCCAGTGGTGCATCATCAGCGAGAGCCTGAACGACAGCTTCCATAAAAAGGGCCCCCACGGCTACGGCTCTCTCGTCCGAACCAACGGCAACATCAGCTTCCACCACAACCTCTACGCCCACCATCGAAGCCGCTCTCCGCGGCCCGGCACCTATGGCGACGGGTCGATCCTCTTTGATTTCCGCAACAACGTGATCTACCAGGGCGGACGGGGCTACACCTCGGAGGATCCGGCCAGGGTGAATTACGTCGGAAACTACATCAAGGCGACGGACATCTTTTCAGCGACGAAGACAACCGAGATGCATGCCGCCGGCAACCTGGTGGAAGGTAAAAAAGGCGGAGAGGATGACCCCTGGAGCGCCGTCAAGGGCCTGGGAAAGAAAAACCGGCGGGAGATGCCCTTTCCAGTGGCTCCTGTCACGACAGATGATGCGCGGTCCGCCTACCGCCGGGTGCTCTACGAGGCCGGCGCCAGCAAACCGGTTCGCGATGTGGTGGACGCGAGAATCGTCGAGCAGGTTCGCTCCGGGAAGGGTGGGCTTATCGATTCGCAGAAGCAGGTCGGCGGGTGGCCGAAGCTCGAGCCCAGCTACCGGAACGAAGAAGAAGAGGAGCATCTCACCTGGCTGCGCAGGGATGCCGACCAGGATGGCATGCGCACCAACTGGGAAAGGGCCTACGGGCTCCTGCCCAGGGCCGACAGCGACGCGGCGGAAGACCCGGACGGAGATGGGTATACCAATATCGAGGAATGTCTCAACGGCACCCATCCCCGGTTAAAAGAAGGCGCCGTTCGGCGCAAACTCGAGCTCGAGGTCCGAGCGATCCCCGACGAGCTGCGCCGCAGACTGAGGCTCAAGCCCTTTTACAAAAAGGTCCTCCGCCTTGGCGCCTTTCCTGTCGTCTCCTCGGAAAAAGTCTCAGACTACGCGCTCCTGGAGGCCGGCTACCTGATCCACCAGATGCTCGAGGGCCGCGACGACATCCTGGATGCCATGGCCAGGAACAGGATCCGCTTTACCATCATGGCCTGCGATGAGTTCACCACGCAGGTGCCTGAACACAGCGACCTGGAGCCTCCCAAGTTCTGGGATAAGCGGGCCCGCGGGCTGGGCGCCACGCATGGAAGACCAGCTGTTAGCTGCGGCGAAGAGAACCTCCTGAGAATAACCGGCGACCCCTACAGGGCCGAGAACATCCTGATCCACGAATTCGCGCACGCCATGCACAATACCGGGCTGGACCTGGTCGACCCGTCATTCGATGGCAGGCTCAAGGCGGCCTACCAGGCGGCCATGAAAAAAGGGCTGTGGAAGACCAAGTACGCGGCCAACAACCACCATGAATACTGGGCCGAGGGCGTCCAGTCCTGGTTCAACACGAACCGCCCCCCGGACCACGACCACAATCATGTCGACACCCGCGAGGAGCTCCTCGAATACGATCCGGGGCTCTCCGCGCTGATCCGGGAGATCTTCGGCTATGGAAAATGGCGCTATTCGAATCCAGGCGGCCGGGATCAGCCCGGACACCTGGCCGGCTACAAGGTCGACCCGCAAAAACGCTTCGAATGGCCAGCGGCGCTGGTCGAGGGCTACAAGGAATACGAGAGGGAGCGGCGAGAGAAGAAAAAGAAGAAAGAAGCCGGGAAGAAAAAGGATGGGTAGCTGAGCGCCCGCCCGGGCTGCTATGATCCGCCGGGAAGGCCCGGCCGGGCCGGGCTGGATAAACGATCACCGAAAGGAATTGAGATGTCGCAGGACGAAATCGAAAACGAAGACACCGTAACCACACCCTCCGGTCTCCAATATACAGACCTCGCGGAAGGAGATGGAGAGGAGGCCCAGGCCGGCAACAACGTGAGCGTCCACTACACCGGGTGGCTGACCGATGGTACGAAATTCGACAGCTCCGTGGACAGGAACCAGCCCTTCCAATTCCCCCTGGGGGCCGGGCGAGTCATCGCCGGATGGGACGAAGGTGTCTGCGGCATGAAGGTCGGTGGAAAAAGAAAACTCACCATCCCATCAGACCTCGGCTATGGCCCCACCGGGGCGGGTGGAGTGATCCCGCCCAACGCGACCCTCGTCTTTGAAGTCGAACTATTGGAGATTAACTGAGATGTTCCCGCGAACGATCCGCCTGCTGTCCTGTCTCTGCATCCTCTCCTGCCTCACCGGCTGCCAGCTTACGACCACCGGTAAAAACGGCCACAACGGGAACTGGGCGCCGCTATTTGACGGAACCAGCCTGGGAGAATGGAAACAATCAGACTTCCTGAATCCCGGGGTAACCTACGCCCGTGACCGGACGCTGATCATCCCGGCCGGTGAGGTGCTCAGCGGGATCACCTGGGCTGGCAACTTCCCGAAGATGGGCTACGAGATCCGGCTGGAGGCCATGCGGGCCGGAGGCTCCGACTTCTTCTGCGGGCTCACCTTCCCGGTGAACGACAGCTTTGCCTCGCTGATCCTCGGAGGATGGGGCGGAACGGTTTGCGGCATCTCCTGCCTCGATGGAGAAGACGCCGCCAACAACGAAACCACGACCTCAACCAACTTCAAGAACGGAATCTGGTACTCAGTCAGGCTGCGGGTAACGAAGGACAAGCTCGAGGCGTGGCTTCAGAATGAGCAGATTGTCGATGCCGACACCAAGGACCGCGAGATCGGGGTACGGATAGAGGTCGAAGAATCGCGGCCGCTGGGCCTGGCCACCTTTCAGACCACCGCCGCTCTGCGCAACATCAGCTGGCGCAAGCTGGCCGAATAGGGCGGTCGCCGTACAGCGGGCTCTACTCGCAGGCGCGTGTCGCTTCGCAACCCAGCAATTCGCCAAGGGGGTCCTGGCCGCATTCCGGAAAAGGCGCGGGGAATCCGTCGGACCCCAGGAAGAGATAATTCAGGATCTGGATGGCATCCGTCAACCCGATGTCCCCGCTGCGATCGCTGTCCCCGGCCGCCTCACACCCCGGAGACGCCCCGCCGGCAAAGAGGTAGTTCAACACCAGCACGGCATCCGTAAGATTGATATCTCCGCTCGAATCGGGATCACCGCGAAGGAAGCCCTCCGCGCTCTCGTAGGTGAAGGTCACACTGTCGATTGATTCAGATCTGCCGGGCTGGGTATTCACCACCCGCACCTCGACCTGGCCCTGCCCGGCCGGGGTCGTCACCTCCAGCAGAACCGTGCTGTCCGCGTTCGGCCCGAAGCGCCTGACCTCGGGCGCCTGCTGGTCTCCAAAATAGACCTCGGCGCCTTCGAAGAAGAAGCCTCCGCTCAGGAAGACCGTCTCTCCTCCCGCGCCGGAGCCGACATTGGGCTGCACCCCGGTAACGACCGGAACCGGAAAAGAAACTGTAAGCAATCCGGCTATGTCTTCTGAGGTGAGCTCGGCTTCCGGATTGTAGGCGCGAACCGTCACCGGACCGACAAGGGACCCATCAAACGGCACCCTCACCTCCAGCCCGCCGAATGTTCCGCGAAAGCCTACTGTCTCTCCCTGGATGTCGTTGAAAAAAATCTGCGTATCCGCGGTCAGCCTCACCCCGCGAACCCGGACCACGACATCGCCGAAGTTGACGATCTCCGAGGGAGTCACGCTTCGGATGCTCGGCGTGAGATCGGCCGGCACGGTGAGACGGCCAGAGCTCAGCACGTCATTACGAAAAGGAGTATTCCGGTTGTTGAGAAAGGTCTGCATAGTGGAAACGTTGCTGTCCCAACGGTTGCGGCTCTGACCGACGAGCTCAAGCTCGTCATCGATGTCCGGAAGAATCTTGGCCCGCAGGCCGCTCAAAACGCCGCGGGTGATGCTCGAGCGAAGAGGCCCATCGAGAAAACGCTCGGTCTCGTTGCGGAAGAACCGCCGGTAGCGGAGATTGTCGACCAGGGCCTCGATAATGTCCGCCAGCCGCCCATTGCGCCCGAAGACAAACTCAAAGGTGTCGCTGGAATATCCGCCAGGGCTCAGGCTGATGCCAAATTCCGCGTCCCAGCAGAAAAACCTCCACTTTCCTCCCTCGATACGCGGACGCGCCGCGTACCAGTTGTTGTGGGGCCAGTCATGATTCTGCGCCCACATGTTTACGATCATGTAGGAGGTGTAGTTAGGAATATCGACAAACTCGCCGAACTCTTCATAGACCTCGTCGCGGGAGAAATCATTCTGGTTGATGAAATCCCTGATCCGGTTCCACTCCTGGCTGTCACCAACCAGGACATCATCGCCGGTCTTGATGACATCCCAGTCATCTCCCTCGTCAGGAAAATAGGACTTCATGAACTCCTCGTCCATGCGCTCGACAATGTTGTAGACGCCTCGGTACTGCATGTTGACGTAGAGATTGCACCAGGTTCCGTGCGAATGGGGCGCGCCCATCAACCCATGCAGATCGCGAATCAGCTGGTCTCGCAGCAGAGAGCCGTTTCCGTTGCGGCCGATCGAATCGTTGAAAGATGAACGCAGGACAAACTTGTCAAACTTCTCCAGGTCGGAGCCGGGCATGAAACCCGGGTAATGCATCTTCTTGTCACCGTAGACTCCGCGAAAGTAGGCCTTGTAGGCCTTCTTGGTGCTGAAACCGCCTCCGCGGCCGGCGCCGCCGTGGAGCCTGAGTCCGAAGCCCGTCGAAACCCGCAGTTCGCCATCCTCATCAAAGTACTCCCAATACCCCTCGCGCTCCGACCCCCGGCCGCGGGCGCCAGTTGAGTTGTGCACGGTGCTGTAATCATCTGCCGGCATGGAGATCGACAGCACAGGAAGATCGATGGTGCCGCCGTCAAAGGATCGCCCGGGAATGAAATAGCTCGCTGACTGGATCGCTGTGGCCCGCTCGCCGCCCTCGATGAAGCCGGCGATTCGAAACACCGTATTGCCGGTAACCCGCACCGGCGAGTTGTAGCGGGCGCTGTTGGTCGTCGGCTCGCTTCCATTCGTCGTATAGTGGATCTCAAGCAGCCCCTCCGGCTCAGCGCTCATCACGATCTGCTGGGTTCCCTGGTAGAACCCTGGGGGAGGAGCGAGCGCGACATTGGTCGAGATCGGCGACTCAAAAGCCCGGGTCTCATTCGCCGCCCCGGGTGTCGGAGTCAGGAGGTAATACCATTCGCCTGTCCCATTGGGATGGATACCGTAGGAGTGATCCTCGGTCTGTTCGGGATAGGCGATACCGGAAAGCAGCTCGCCGGCGGGGCTGCTGAAGAGAATGGCCTCCCCGCCCTCCCGCTCGATGCTGAAATTGGCG
>Ga0066842_10000137_pt1 | contig 19290 bp, 11 predicted proteins | sample ETNtaG_19_FD_67289 | JGI IMG/M metagenome (GOLD analysis project Ga0066842, IMG submission 67289) | Marine microbial and viral communities from oxygen minimum zone, Eastern Pacific Ocean - ETNP201302PF86A | ecosystem: Environmental > Aquatic > Marine > Oceanic | place: Pacific Ocean: Eastern...
GCGCGGATCCGGCAAGCCCCGCCACAACTCCAGGCGCTCCGACGACTCGAGATTCGAATCGCGCGGATCCGGCAAGCCCCGCCACAACTCCAGGCGCTCCGACGACTCGAGATTCGAATCACGCGACTCCGGCAAGCCCCGCCACAACTCCAGGCACTCCGACGACTCAGGAGCTCCAAGACGGAAGTCAGGAAAATCCCGAGCCCGAAACCGTAGAGAGAATGACCTGCCCTTTGAATTTAAATGGGCCGGAGATGCACCGGTTGCCCCGGGTGCCGCAAGGAGGCGTTCCGAAGAGGAGGACACGCGAGCGGGAACTCCAAAGCGAAAAGGCAAACGGCGCCGTCAACGCAATCGCCATCGGAACCAACAGAACAACGCGGACGCCTGAGCCAGCAGCCAGGGTCTTGGCGGGAAAAATGGGCTCCAGGCCATCCTGGACGCTGGAAAAACCAGTTCTGAGCCAGGGCGAAAGTCCCCCCTGATACAACATGGCCCGGCTTTCTAATTGAAAGCCGTCTCATCTTGGCCCAAGTTATAGGCTTGAGAGGGTGGTTTGTCTCCGAACAAACAGAGAGGACTGCGCTATGACTCGCCTGAATTTGTTTCTCCTCGTCTTGAGCCTTGCAGCAATCAACCGACAGGCCATCGCTGATGTCGGAGAGTTCCAGGACATAGCACAGGACCACCCGTTCCTGATCCACCAGTACACATTCGACGGCGCAGATCCTTTCGAGAAACGCCAGGACAACCGGGGGAAGCTCGATCTCATCGAGCAGGCGGCAGGCGCGGCGCTTGTGACCGATATCATCTACGGAGCTCCTGGTTTCGACGAATCTTCCGAAGCCGTGACAACTTATCGTCCGCTGGCCGGGGGCGTAGAATTCAGCGATGGAGCGAACTTTCGTATCCCGAGCATCACCCTGGGAGACGAATTCTCCTTCGAGGTGATCTTCCGCCCCAGCCAGGAAACGATCTCCGGCGGAACCTTCAACCTCGGCTACATCCTCGCCAACCGGATCGGTAACGACCGGGGGTATTTCCTCTTCCAGGGAAGTGCGGAGCAGGATGAGTTCGGAGTCTGGGGCGTGGACGGAAATGACCTAGCCAGCGTCATCGGTGCCTCCTTCAACGTGAGCAACGAAAACTCGCTCCTCGAGAATTTGACGGCCGGAGACTGGTACTACGCCGCGGGTAGCTACTACTGGGAAAACGGTGAAACGACGTTTTTCAACTGCGTTGCCAACTTGAGCGAGGGCGAAACAGACCTGTTCATCGCTGGCCCGATCACAGTACCTGGTTCCTACGGTCGTGAAATGGCGGGCTTGAGCATCGGAGGCCGCTTCGATGGACCTGGAGAAGGATTCCCGGGCGACATCGACGAGGTCAATCTCTACAACGGGTGGGTCGACGAAGATGAATTTGAGGAGCACCTGCTCGCCCTGCTTGACAAGGTAAACGCCGGGCCCCTCTTTCACCGGGGCGACCCCAACGACAGCGGCAGCCTCGACCTGTCGGATGGTCTATATATCTTCAACTATCTCTTCACCGGTGGAGCCCAGCCAAACTGTAACGAATCGGCTGACTCCAACGCGGATGGGGCCGTTGACCTTTCGGATGGGATCTACCTGCTGAGCTACCTCTTCCTGGGCGGGCCTGCCCCGGCGGCTCCCGGCCCCCCGGCGCAGGCCTGCGGACCGGTACCGGCCGACAGCATGCTGGGCTGCGAATCCTATTCGGGCTGCTGATCCCATCACACAACAAGCCTTCCGGTCTCTGAGGAATCTATCTCTCCCCCGGTTCAGTCCTTGAACAGGAGTGAGGAATAATCATAGGATTTTCGATATGCGATACTTACTCCTGCTCATTGCGGTGCTGACAAGTCAATCTGTCTTTGCCGAAGACAAGAAGGCTGTCCCTGGCAGTCCGACAAAGCTCTCCAATCCGAAAAAAGTACTGTTTGTGGGTAACAGCTTCACCTATTGGAACAAGGGCTTGTGGCATCACATGGAACAGCTGGTGCAATGCCGGACGGAAAAACAGGTTTTCAAGGCGGATCGCGTCGTACGTGGAGGCGCCTCCTTGAAGGTCATGTGGGAAAAGACCAGGGCCCGCGCGATGATCTCCGAAGGAGCCTACGACATTGTCGTTCTCCAGGAAGACATCCCGGAAACGAACATAGAGTCTTTCTATAAGTACGCGCGGAAATTTGATTCCTTGATTCGCCAATCCGGATCCCGGCCTGTTTTCTTCATGGCCTGGGCCTACAAGCGGCTTGGCTGGATCAGCATGAAGGAAATTGCCAGCGCCCATCGCACGATTGGCGCCCAGCTTGGCGCGCGCATAGCCCCTGTCGGCATCGCCTGGGCAAAAGCCATGAAGGAGCGTCCCGGGGTCAACATGTACGCCAGGGACAAAGAACATCCCAGCATCCAGGGGACCTACCTCGCGCTCTATGTGCTCTATTCGACAATCTTCCAGGAGAGCCCGCTCAAGCTTGAATATTTACCAAAGAAAAACGGAAATATGACCGCAGGGGAGGCGGACTGGTTGAGAAAAGTTGCCTGGGCGACTGTACAAGCTGAACAGAAGACGTTGCCAAAACCCGGCAAAACCAGGTGATCGTTACCGGCAGATTCTCTCGCCGCGCCCGGCCCCGCCAGCGGAATCCAAAAAATCCAACTGGATTGGCCTGGAAGTACCAACCGGTTAAGCCAATTCGACTATACTTTCCAAGAGAGAGTTTCTATCCATCTCAAGCAGAGTGATCTGAAGATCTTGAAAACCACGATCCCGACCTTCATCGCATTCGTTTTTTCCGCAGGCCTTGCGAGCTCCCTGATGGCGGAAGATACTACCGCGTCGCCCCTGGCAGCTTTCAAGATGTATTGCGTGAAGTGCCATGGCCAGGGCGACAAGGTAAAGGGCAAGGTCAACCTGCTCGAGTTGAAATCAGAAAAAGACCTCCTGGCTCGGCCGGAGCTGCTCAATACGCTCATCGAGGTACTAGGAAATCGCGAGATGCCGCCAAAGAAAAAACCGGCGCCCTCGGATGCCGCGCGCAAGCACCTGGTCGCACGACTCCAGGGAATGTTGCGACAGGCTCTGAAGAACCGGGCCTTCGCTCCCACGCAGATGCGGCGAATGAACCGCTTTCAGTACAACAATTCCGTGATCGATCTCCTCGAGCTGAACCGCCAGATCTTCCGGCTCAATGAACGACTGATGCGACGACGGGAGGATTACTTCAAACCCGAGACCAGGAAGATGCCCGCCCAGGTGCGTGTTTCCAGTCGACCGCTCAGCAAGGACATCGACAACCAGCGGCCCGAGGGGTTCAAGGGGGTCGCGTCGTTTCCCCAGGACAAGCGGGCGGAGCATGGTTTTGACAACCGCGCCGATCACCTGACGCTTTCCCCTTTGCTGATGGAGTCGTTTCTCAAGCTCAGCCAGACCATCGCCGAGAGCCCGGACCTGAACTCCAGGGAATGCCGCAGTTGGCCATGGCTGTTCGCGCCGCCTGGAAAAGAGGCCGAAGCGAAACCCGGCCCCGAGGTCGCCATAGAAAACGCGATTCGTTCCAGGCTCCACAAATTGCTTCGGCGGGCCTTTCGACGGGCGGTCGAACCCGCCACGGTGGAGCGCTTCGCGAAGTTCGTCGAGGCGCGGATTGCCGCCGGGGCCACGTTTGAGCAGGCGATGCGGACGGTGGTCGGAGCCATCCTCGGCATGCCCGAATTCCTCTATTTCTATGAGCTGCCCTCCAAGGAAGATCCAGGCAACAAGAGTGGTGAGCGGCAGCCTGTGAATGATTTCGAGCTCGCTTCGCGACTGGCGCTTTTCCTCTGGAGCAGCATTCCTGACGACACCCTGCTCGACCTTGCCGAGGCCGGCAAGCTGAGCGATCCGAATACACTCAGCGCCCAGGTTGACCGTATGTTGAATGATCGGAGGATGGGTCGGTTTTGCGATAACTTCCCCTCCCAGTGGTTACAGCTCGATCGCCTGATCACCTCGGTTCCGGATCATGAGAAGTTCCCCTACTTCTATCTTGTTGATGGTTATCGCACCAGCATGCACATGATAGCGGAACCGCTGCTGCTCTTTGAGACGATCTACATCGAGGACCGGTCCATCGTGGAGCTCCTGGATCCGCAGTTCACCTGGGAGAACAACATGCTGCGAGCCAACTACGCGGGCCACTCCAAGGCGGGCCACGATGTCGTGACGCAACTCTTCAAACGCATACCGCTGAAAGACCCGCGCCGAGGCGGTGTCATTACCTGCGCCGCGGTCATGACAATGACCGCCACCCCCACGCGCACTCAACCGATTACCCGGGGCGCCTGGGTCAACGCGGTGATCTTCAATGATCCGCCCGAGCCGCCTCCGGCCGATGTCCCCCCCCTGCCTGAAGCCAGCAAGGAAGAGCTCGACAAGCTCACCATCCGTGAGCGCCTGGCCGCTCACCGCGAGCGCGAGGACTGCGCCGGCTGCCACAACAAGATCGACCCCCTTGGCTTCGCCCTGGAGAACTACGGTCCGACGGGAGTCTGGCGTGACAAGTACGAAAACGGGCGAGACGTGGATGTCAGTGGGGTGCTGTTCAACCAGCACGAATTCAAGACACTGGTTGAGTTCAAGCAGCTGATTCTGAAAGAGAAGGGACGGTTCATTCGCGGGTTTATCTCTCACCTGCTGTCCTACGCGCTCGGCCGAGAGCTGGGCCCCGCAGATTCTCCCATCCTGAACAAGCTGGCTTCCGAAGCGATGGCCGGAAAGGACCAGCTGAGGGTCGTGCTCAAAAGTATCGCCATGAGCGAGCCATTTCTTCACAAGAACACGCTCGCAGAGGCTGTGCCTGAAAAGAAAGAGAGCACGAAACAATAAAGCCCCTGGGAAACCAAAGAAATTTACACCTCGGCAATTTACCGACCTCCGTTAAAATGAATCAACCAAGGACACCTTCAAGATGAGCCGCCAGAAAAAAACTCTCCGCTCCGTCTCTCGCCGAAGCTTCCTGGCGTGCGCCGGTGGCGCCACGCTGAGCCTGCCCTGGCTCGAGAGCTATGCCAGCGCCCTGGGCGAGGAGACAAAACCCCCGGCGAAGCGGCTGGCTTTTTTCTACCTGCCAAATGGAATCACTCGTCGCGGCTTCTTCCCCGGAGAAAGTGACCGGGCACTACCAAAGTTCGCGGGACAGAACAACGTGTGGCGTTTTGACGGCAAGACCGTCCCGCCCGGCAGCCATTCCCTGGTGCTCACTCCGACCCTGGCTCCGCTTCACAAGATGCGGCAGAAGGTCTCCCTGATCACCGGCATGGACCGCGTCTTCCAGCATGGCACCGACTCGCATGCCCAATGCGCCTCCTGCTTCCTCACCAGCGTAGCGCCCTACGAGGTCAAGAACTCTGCCTATCCGCTCGCCCGCACATTGGACCACGTCGCCGCCGACAGCATCGGCAAGTCGACTCCCTACTCGACCCTTGAATTGAGCTGCAACGACCACAAGAACAACATCGAGTCGATCTACTTCGACAATATGTCCTGGTACGGAACAGGTCATGTCGCTCCTTCCATGAGAAACCCGCGAAAGATCTATGACCGGCTGTTCGGCACGCAAACCAATGCACGCTCCCGCGACATCACCGACCTCGCGCTTGGAAGCGCCCGCCAGCTCCAGAAACGCCTGGGCACCGCTGACCGGAGGAAATTCGACGAGTACTTCGATGCTGTTCGAACGATCGAAACGCGAATGGATCGGATCGATCAGATGAAGTCCGAGCTCGCCGACAACAAGATCAAGCGTCCGGCCGAACATTTACCGCGCAATGAATACATCCACCTGATGGGCGACCTGATGGTGACCGCGTTGCAGAGTGGCCTGACCAACGTAGGTACCCTGATGGTGGGTCCCGAGCGTTGGACAACGGCCACGAACTGGGAGGGCATCCTGGACAAGCCGTACAGCCATCACGGCATGACCCATGCCATCCAGCATCACATGGAACATCTGCTCAAGCTGGACCGTTTCCACGTCTCGGCCTTCGCGCGGCTGCTTGAGCGCATGGACAGTATCGAGGAGGCCAACGGCACCACCCTGCTGGACAACACGATCTTCACTCTTGGCGCCGGCATGGGAGATGGAACCACCCACCAGTACAACGACCTGCCCCTCGTCGTCGCCGGCGGAGGGGGTGGAACCCTGAAACTCGGGCAGCACGTCCACTGTAAACGCGGTACTCCGTTAGCCAATCTCTGGCTTACCCAGCTCCAGGCCCTGGGCATCGAACGGAAAAAATACGCCGACAGCACGGCAACTGTGGCCGAAATACTGGCCTGAGAGGTTTTTCTCCACGCTCCACGAAGAACTTTGCTCCTTCGGACTTTGCCTGTCCTCAGAAGGTGGTGTTCAATATAAATGGATCGCGCGAAGGCACCGCACTGCCAGAGCGTAGGACACTTTGAGTCGCTACCCTGGAGACCCCATGAAAAAGGCTGTCCGGCTTCTTCTGCTCTTCTCCCTTCTCTGCCCCAGCCTCTCTGCCGCCGATAAGCCCAACATCGTCTACATCATGCTCGACGATGCCGGCTACGGCGATGTGAGCTGCTACGGGCAGAAGAATTTCAAAACCCCGAACGTGGATGCCCTGGCCGCCGGCGGGCTGAAATTCACTCAGCACTATTCAGGCAGCACGGTCTGCGCCCCGACACGATGCTGCCTCATGACTGGCCTGCATACCGGGCATGCGTTCGTTCGCGGTAACCGTGAGGTGAAACCTGTCGGCCAGGCACCGATCCCGGGCGATACCGTTACCGTCGCCAAGCTGCTGAAGAAAAACGGATACAGGACCGGTGCCTTCGGAAAGTGGGGACTGGGCAACCCAGGCTCCGAGGGCGATCCGGTCAACCAGGGTTTTGACGTATTCTACGGCTACAACTGCCAGCGAAACGCCCACACCTACTACCCCACCTGGCTCTACCACAACCTCGAAAAGATCAAGCTCGATGGAAAGACCTACGCCCACGACCTCATCATGGCGGAAGCCCTGAAGTTTATCCGGAAAAACAAGGACGGCCCGTTTTTCTGCTTCCTGCCCTGGACCATCCCACACGCCTCGATGCACGTGCCCGAAAAGTACACCGCGCCCTTCCGCAAGAAGTTCGCCAAATACGAAAACACCATCGGCCGTTATAAAGGGCCAAAGGTCAAAAACCCCGTGGCGGCCTTCGCCGGCATGATGGTCAAGATGGATGAAGGCGTTGGACAGGTAAGCGCGCTGCTGAAAGAGTTGGAAATCGAGAAGAACACCGTGGTCCTCTTCACCTCGGACAACGGCCCCCACCGCGAGGGTGGACACAAGCCCGATGTATTCGACTCGAATGGCCCCCTCAGCGGCTACAAGCGCAGCGTCACCGAAGGCGGCATTCGCGTTCCGCTGATCGCTTATTGGCCCGGCAGAATCAGGCCGGGTACGACCACCAATCACATCTCGGCTCATTGGGATTTCCTGCCGACGGCCTGCGCCCTCGCAGGCATTGAATCGCCGAAATCGATCGATGGCATCAGCTTCCTGCCAACGCTCCTGGGAAAAAATAAGGAGCAGGAACAACATGATTACCTCTATTGGGAATTCTACGAACAGGGAGGCAAGCGGGCCGCGCGCTTCGGGAAATGGAAGGCCATCCAGAGAAACCTCAAGAGGAACCTCAACAGCCCGATCCTGCTCTTCAACCTGGAGGCGGATATCGGCGAGAAAAAGAACCTCGCTGAAAAACAACCTGAATTGGTCAAAAGGGCGCGCAATATCTTCGCTGAGGCTCATACACCCTCGAAACGATGGGGAAACCTGGCCAAATCGAGTCCCAAAACAAAAAAAAGCGAATGACCGGCCTGAACCCGAACTATAATGGCTGCAGACCAAGTCACCCGAGGCGGAGGAGACACCGAATATGAGCAAAGCCATCAATCGACGCCACTTCCTGCGCGGCGCGGGTGTCGCGATCGCCCTGCCGATGCTCGAGGCGATGGGACCGTCACTCAAGGCGGCCGCGATCGACAGGAAACCCGTCAAGCGGGTGGTCTGCATCTCGAATAACTACGGCATCTACAAGAAGGCCTTCTTTCCGAAAGAGGCTGGCGCCAACTACGAGATGCCCGACACCCTCAAGCCGCTCGAAAAGCATCGCAAGGACTTCACGGTTTTCTCTCATCTCGACCATGGCATCCCTGGCGGCCATGCCTGCATACCGACCCTGCTCAACGGCGTGCGGCCGTACTTGGCGACAAACTTCCCGGAAGGAAATATCAGCCTGGACCAGAAGGCCGCCGAGCATGTCGGAGCCGCGACCCGCTACCCGTCGATGGTTCTCAAAGTCAACGAGTCAAACCTTGTCAGCTTTACCCGTACCGGCGTACAGGTACCGGCGGTCGACCTGCGACAAACCTACCGGGCCCTGTTTCTAGATGAGGGCCCACAGGCAAAGGCCCGGATGACCCAGACGCTGCAACGCCACACCAGCATTCTCGACGTGGTGCTCGGAGAAGCGAAATCACTGAACCGGCACCTCGGTCGCCAGGACCAGAGAAAATTCGGCGAGTACCTCGACTCAGTCCGATCCCTGGAGAAGAAAATCGTCCAGCAGCGCCCCTGGATCGATCGCCCGAAACCAAAAACTGAGATGCCTGAGCCCAAGCCAGGCCAGGGAACCGTAGCCGATCTCAAGGCCATGATCGAGCTGATCGCGCTGGCGATCCAGACCGACTCGACCCGGGCCATTACCCTGACCAGCGGATTCCGCAGCGGGGACCTGGGACTCAGCGGCGGCTACCACGGCTTCTCCCATCACGGCGAGCGCGAAAAAGAGGTCGCCGCCCTGAAGCTGATCGAGCGCAACCAGATCGCCCAGACCACCCACCTTGTCGAGCTGCTCAAAAACCAGGAAGATCCTATCAACGGCGGCACTCTCTTCGATCACACCATGATCCTCTTCGGTTGCGGCATGGCCACCGGCCAGCACTCGACCAGGGACCTCCCGCTCCTCCTTGCAGGTGGGGGTTTCAAGCATGGCGAACACAAGGTCTACTCGGATGAAAAAGGCAAGCGGACACCGGCAGCCAACCTGCTCTTGTCGATGCTGCAGAACTTTGGCCTCGAGATCGACCGCTTCGGCACCAGCACTGGCACCCTCACCGGACTCGAGACGAAGGCATGATTCCGATGCGTCGCATCGCTCTGTGGATCGTCGCCATCGTTTCGCTTTCGCTGACAACGGCAGAGGCCGACGATTCGCTGAAGGGACTGAAACCCTTCCTGCAGAAGCATTGTGTCTCCTGCCACGGACCTGAAAAACAGAAGAACGACCGGCGTTTCGACACCATCGGAACGGACCTGTCCGATCGAAAGATACTCGAGGCCTGGCAGGACATGCTGGACCAGGTCAACCTCGGGGAGATGCCGCCGAAAAAGAAGCCCCAGCCTCCCTCTGAAGAGCGAAAAAAATTCGTCGCTGAGTTAACCGGCAGCCTTGAGGCAGCCTACGCCAGGTTGCGGAGCACAGGTGCCCGGACGGTCATCCGCCGACTAAACCGTATCGAACTGCGAAATACCCTGCGCGACCTTCTCTACCTCGATGGCGCCGCGTTCAGGCCGGGCGCGGTGGCGAAACTTGTAGACAACAACGGCAACGGGCGGGTTGAACGCAAGGGCAACGATCCCGTACGGGCCTTCCCCGAAGACGAAAAGGAGCACGGCTTCGCCAACATCGGCAACCGCCTGGTCATGTCCGACTTTCTCCTGAAGCTGATGCTCGCTGCTGCCGAGGAAGTCCTGCCAATCGCTACGCACACCGAAAAAAGACCCGCGGTCGAGACACGCAAGTTCTCCGGACACCTGGTGAAGGGAAAACAGTATGGACAACAGACTCTTGAAACGGTTTCACGCGAGTTGAACCCGGATTTCGACATGATCTCCATGCGCTACCAACGCTTTGGCAGGCTCTCGCCCACCGAGCTCCGAGGCGGTGCCCGCACCTCGGCACGCTACCGCATCACGGTCGAGGCCTCGGGCCACAACCAGCGACACCCCTGGGGTGAGTTGATCAAGACCGACCAGGACCAGCCCTTCATGCTGAGTCTTAACATGGCCGACACGGCCAACGGCGGAATCTCCGGGCCCACCTCGACCAACCTGGCCCTGTGGTCACTGCCCGGAGATGGAAAAAAACGGACCTTCAGCTTCGAGACCTGGCTCGATGACACCTGGGCCCCCTGGCTCGGATGGGAAAACGGCTTCTACGACCGGGGGTTCCGGGCCGAGCGCCTGGTCGAAAAATACCTTCCCCAGTCCTACAAACCGCAGCCGGATCGCAAGAAGGTCGACAAGAAAGTTTTCGACGCCTGGCCCATCGAGATGGCGAAGGCCCTGCTCGAAGCTGGATACAAGGGTCCCCACATACGCATCTACAGCCTGACGGTGGAGCCGCTGATTGATGCCTGGCCACCAAAGAGCCACACAGCTCTCTACGGAACCGGGCCCGTGGAGGAGGCGGATGTTGAAAAGCTGCTGCTCAACTTCGCCCGGCGCGCCTTCAGGAAACCGATCAAGGTCGCCGAGATATCCCCCTACGCGGCGCTTGTCAGGAGCCTCATGGGTGAGGCGAAGAAATCCTCACCGGCAGCGATCAAGGAGTTGAGCTACAAGGCCTACAAGGGAAAGTGGAGCAAGCTACCCCAATTCTCCACGCTCGAGCCCTTCTCCGAGGGAATCCTGGCGGATGGACTGCTCGACATCCGGCCTGCAAAAATGAGAGAGCACTACGGCATGGTGTTCGAGGGAAGGTTAGAAACCCCGAAAGCCGGTAAATACAGGTTTGAGCTCGCCTCCGATGACGGAGCGCGACTGATCATTGATGGAAAGAGGGTGATAGAGCACGACGGGCTGCACGGCGCCTCAACGAAAAAAGGAGGCCTGCAACTCACCGCCGGCCCTCACACCCTGCGGGTGGAATATTTCGCCTACGGACAGCCCAATAGCTTGAGAGCGTCCTGGAGTGGACCGGGTTTCTCCGATGCTCCCCTCTCCATCCAGACCAGGGCGCCGAAACAACTGGCCGCGTCCAACACCCGGGCCGCCCGGATGTTCAGAGCCCTGCAGGCTGGCTACACCGCGATCCTCTGTTCGCCAAGGTTTCTCTACATCCAGGAGAAGGGTCCGAAGCTCGACGGCTACGAGCTAGCCTCCCGCCTCAGCTATTTCCTCTGGTCCTCGATGCCGGATGAGAAACTGCTGAAGCTGGCCGCCGAAGGCAGGCTGAACGATCCGGCTGTGAGACAACAGCAAGTGGAGCGCCTGCTGAAAGATCCCAGGGCTGAAGCCTTCACGCGCAACTTCACCGTGGCCTGGCTGCGCCTCGACAAGCTCGGCAAGATGCCCCCTGAAAAGAGCGGCCCCTTCCGCTTCTACCACGACCGCAAGATGGAACCGATGATGGTCTCCCAGACCACGGCCTATTTCGCTGACATGGTCAGGAGAAACGGAAAGATCAGGTCCTTGATCGATTCCGACTATACCTACATGAACGAGACCCTCGCCAATTGGATCTACCAGCGCAAAGACGTCCATGGAGAACGCTACCGCAAGGTCACCCTGGATGATCCCCGCCGCGGCGGAATCTTCACCCAGCCCAGCGTCATGACCGCCACCGCCAACGGGGTCGACACCTCACCGGTCGTGCGCGGGGTCTACGTCCTCGAAAACATCCTCGGCACTCCACCATCGCCTCCCCCGCCGGACGTCGAACCGCTGGCCCCCGATCTGCGTGGAGCAAAAACCATCCGCCAGCAGCTCGAGCTGCACCGTGAAACCGAAGCCTGCAGCAGCTGTCACAACAAGATCGATCCCATGGGATTCGCCATGGAAAACTTCGATCCGGTCGGCCGCTGGCGCGACATCTATCCCGCCAGGACCCATCAGCCAAGGATCAAGATCGACCCATCCAGCACCCTGGTTAGCGGGCAGAAGCTCGACGACATTGTCGCCTTCAAGAAGATGCTCCTCAGTCGCGAGCAGGACGTAACCCGCTGTCTTACCGAGAAGCTCCTGACCTACTCCAGCGGCCGCGTCCTCGAACCCGTCGACCGTGGAGAGGTCAACCGCATCGTGAAAGAGCTCAAGTCAAAGAACGGCGGCCTCCGCGACCTCATCAAGCTGGTCACCGAGAGCTCCATTTTTCTTTCGAAGTAGAAGCGCTCCGCCGGACCGGATATTTCAATCAGGCCAGGAAGCCCTTCAAGGGGCCGGTGCTGTCGCCGATCTTGTCGGCCTTGACACCCATGACCCGCGCCATGGACAGCCAGAGATTAGCGATCGGCGTACCCTTGGCATGCTGGTCATGGCGGTTGGTCTTCAGAAGACCGCCCCCGCTGCCTGCGATCAGGGTCGGCAGGTTGGTGCAGGTGTGAAGCATACCACTGGAGAGCCCGGAGCCGAGGGTGAACATCATGCTGTCGAGCAACGTACCCTCTCCCTCGCGAACGGCGTCCATCTTGGCGACAAGCCGCGCGTACTGCTCCATGTGGAAACGGTCCAGCTTTTCCAGGTCGCGCCGGACGTCCTGGTTTTTCTGGTTGTGCGTCCAGCCGTGATGACGAATGGGTTTGGTGAAGACATCCTCAAACAGCAGGGGCGAGTCCCAGCGCTCCGGCGACACCATCATGGTGGCCACACGCGTAAGATCGGTCCGCAGGGCGAGGATCATCAGGTCTCCCATCACCTGGATGTACTCGTCGCGGCGCATGGTGGTCCAGAGCTTGCCGGGCTCATCGAGGTCGAGGTCCCTGATGTCCACCTGGCGCTTCGTGATGCGTTCAATCTGCTGTTCCACGGTACGGACAGAATCCATGTATTCGGCAAGCTTGTGATGGTCCAGTCGACCGAGCTTTCCCTGGAGGTCCTTCGCATCGGCGAGTACCAGGTCGAGCACACTGGCGTTGGCCTTGTGCTCCTTAACCGCGAAGAGCCGGTTGAACACCAACCGCGGATCCTTGATGGAACGCGCCACGTGGCCGTGGCCGTACCAGGAGATATTGTCGAAGTACACCGACTCCCGGTTGTCGGTGAAACTGTTACAGGACAGCTCCAGGGAACGGAAGGCCGTGGATTCCCCCGCCACGTCAGCCATCAGCTGGTCGACAGTACGCTTGAGGGGATAGCCGGCCGGTGAGAGCTCATCCGGAGCGGCGCTGCTGAGCCAGCAGGTTCCTGCCTGGGCATGACCATCGGTCCCCGCCACCTTGATCCGGTCGAGGTTGGTAAAGAGCGAGATCTTCTGCCGAACCTTCGCGATCGGCTTCAGCGTCGGGCTCAGGGCGAAATTATTCCCCGTCTCCTTCGGATGCCAGGCCTGCTGCGCGACACCATTGGGAATATAGAAGAAGGCCGCGCGCCGGGGAGCCATGGGAGCCGCGCCACGCGCCTGCATACCATCGAGAAAGGGCAGGGCCATCGCCGCTCCGCAACCACGCAGAAAGGTACGCCTTGGAATTTGAGTCTGCTTCAGGATGTTCATTTACGTTCTTCCTGGCCTGTCTTGTGTCGAAAAGGCGCGCTCCTGGCGATCTCCACGACCACGGTCGAGAACCGTCCATGATCATTGAGTACCTGGGTCGAGATGCGATCGATCGCCGGCTTGTCGGTGACCTTCAACTCGCGTCCCAATGCATAGGATAGCATGTGCTCGCTGAACGCGCGCATGAACTTCTCCGGGCGCTCCAGCAGAGCGTCCTTGAATTCGATAATGTCCTTGAACTCCTTGTCTCCAAACAGTTTTCCGCTGGCATCAACCGGCAATCCGCCGCGGTATTTATCCCGCCAGCGGCCGATGGGGTCATAGCTCTCCAGGACAAATCCCAGGGGATCGATCTTGGCGTGGCAACTGGCGCAGCTCTCGTCGGTGGCGTGCTGCTTCAAGCGCTGGCGGATCGTCAGCCCCTTCGCCTCGATCTCCGCGTCGTCAGCCTCGATCTCGGGCACCGCATCCGGGGGAGGAGGAGGAGGATCATTGAAAATCACGGTGGCGACCCAGGCGCCACGCTTGATGGGACTGGTACGAAGCGGCGTCGCGGTCATGGTAAGAACCGCGGCGCTGGTAATCACCCCGCCTTCTCGCCGGCTCGCGAGCTTCCGCCTGTGGAAAGCCTGCGAGTTGGTGTTGAACCGGTTGCGGTTGCCCCTGTTACCGAAGGGTTTGTCAGGCCGGCTGTACCAGGCCTGCAATTCATTCGATCGATAGGAATAGTTGCTATCCACCAGCAGCATGATCGAGCGATCCTCTACCTGGATGCTCTCAAAGAGCAGCAGGGGCTCCACCATCGTCTGCAGCCCGAACTTCCACTGCTCGCAGCCGATGCGCGCGTAGTAGACCTGGAAGCGGTCAAAGTCCGGCACAGCGGTGATCAGTTGGTCAAGTCGCAGCCACTGGCGCGCGAAGTTTTCCGCCAGGGCGCGGCTGCGTGAATCATTCAACATACGCCTGACGTGCTTTTCGAGAACTTCCGACTTTTGCAACTCGCCCTTGCGAGCGGACTCCATCAGCGACTCGTCGGGAATGCTGCTCCAGATAAAGAGCGCCAGGCGCTGGGCTAGCTCGTAATCGCTCACGGGCGATTTCTCGCCCGCACCACGCTTGGCCTCCACGACATAGACAAACTTTGGCGAAGCGAGCACCGCCCCCACCACGTTCTTCATGGCCTGGGTAAAGGACCCGGTGCGTTTCTCCTCGGCCTGGTGGAAAGCGACGTAGCGATCCAGGGCAGCCTCTGCCACCGGCGACCGGAAGGCTCGATCGAGGAAGGGCCGGAGCCTCTTTTTCACGGATTCGCCGCCCTCCTTGAAGAGAGTGTTCCGCAGGCCGGTGTAGCCATCGAACTGGGGACTGTTCACAATGCTGCGGCCAAGCTTCAGGAGGCTCTCGAGCAGGATCGGGGGCAGGCTCAGCTGCTCTCCCTGGTTGTTGAACCCGTGTTCGGCCTGCAGGTCGATGGCGAAGGGATCAACTCCATCGAGAATCTGGCGTTCGACCTGGAACTTGCCCAGGGTACGGTTGCCGGCGTTCACACTGGAAGGCATACGACCGGAGGCCGGCTCGAAATACCGACTCGACCGAATCACCTTTTCAGGCAGCGGGTAGATATCGCCGCGCAGCTGAAGCAGGTCGCGCACCGCGTTGTTGTACTCGTAGCGGTTCATCCGCCGCATCACCACCGGCTCGAGGGTGGTGTTCTTCTGAACGTATTCCTCCACCACCCCATCGAAGAAGCGTCGGAGCTTCTCTCGCTCGGCCTTTGATGGCTGTTTTTCCTTTTCAGGCGGCATCTCTGCCTTCCCCAGAACCTTGGCGGCGTTACGGGAAAGCTCAATCTTCTCAAGAAAATGACCACGGGTAGAAAGCTTCACCAGGTTGACCTTGCCCTTTACAAGAAACGCCCCGTGGCAACCGAAACAGTATTCCTTCATCAGGGGAAGGGCTTCCTCGAGGCTGACATGGGCGAGCACCGGCTTCTCAACGGCGGGTTTTTCGGGTTCCGGTTCCAGGTCGGTCAATTTGAGATAATCGAGCCCCCAGAGATACCCCTTACCTCCGTATTTCGACGCCTTCGGATTTCCCCCGGTGAGCTTGATGGTCAGTCGCTGGATCCCTGCCCTCAGATCAAGCTCACCGACCTCCTGCAGACTGGCGAGCTCTACTCTGGGTGAGTACAGGTCGACCTGGGGAATGATCACCCTGCCGTTCAACCGCACCTCGAAGACTCCGTAATCAGGAGCCAGGGTCCACTGGATCGCCAGGGAGTACTTCCCCGCCTTAGCCACCTCGAACCCGACGGTATTAGCCTGTCCCACCACGCCGTCCCACAGCAGGTGGCTGTCGCCCCGCCAGCCCTGGCCAAAACCCCGCATGCCCTGCGGTCGAGCCTTGCCACCGAAGCGCAGGTGTGTCTCTCCCTCGTAGATTCCACCGGCAGCGAGCACCGGCTGCTTGCGGATGGAATGGTAGTCAAAACGCTCCGCCGCCCGAAGCGGCGCCAGGGCCAGGAGAAGGCCAAGCATGAAGAGCGCCTGTTGTTTCATTTCGCCCCCCCCGTGACCAGCAGGTTCTTCTCATCCATCAGGAAGATCAGCGCCACGACAGCGGACGCGGAGAGCCTCCCCGCCCCATCTGTGAAGTCGTAGGGATTGTTGTCACGGTTAGGCTGGTAGTAGAAGGTGCCATCGGGGCACTGGGCCAGGGTGAACCACCAGCGGTTGCTGTCCATCATCCTGCGGAAACTCGCCCGGTCTACATGGGCGCCAAGGGCGGTATAACCCATCCCCATCATCGGCGAGCCATGGGTGTCAGGCAGCGTCTCGGGATGGTCGCCGATCGCCCTGGCATGGGCGAGGGCGCTGGCCCTGTACTTCTTTTCCTTATAGGGGCTCAGGAAATTGGCGACGGCAGAGGCTCCGGTGCGGCCCATGTCCGCCCAGCGGTCGTGCCGACTTGGAGAGTCGGCGTACCAGAGGTAGCCGTTGCGCCCGGTTCCCCTGGCGAGAAATTCATAAGCGCTATCGTGGCGGGCACGGTCCACATCGACACCGCAGTGCTTGAGCACGGCGAAGGTCAGCGCGCCCTGGCCGGTGACCATGGCGATCGGACCGTAACCCTCGAATCCGGGATTGTGGCCCCAGCCGCCAAGAGCCTGCCCCTCTCGCCGGGGAAGCTTTCGTTTCTTAGCCGATTCCGTCACCTGCGACAGGTCGGTGTACTGAGAGGACAGGAGGAATTCATAGACCTCCTCGAGCTCTGGCAGGATCCACTTCTCCTTTGTACGGTGATAGTATTCTCCCATGACGATCCCGGCCGCCATGTAACGCCAGTTGATCAGGGACGAGCGGTCGCTGGCCCTGGTCTTACGGGCATGAAACTCGGCGTTCTTCTTCACCAGCGGCAGGTACTTGCTCTCTCCACTTGCAAGCAGTGCCAGCGCGGAGAAGGTGTTGATATGAGGCTGCCCCCAGGACCCATCGGGACGTTGCTCGCCGGCAATAAATTCGCAGAGCTGCTTTCGCAGCCGGCTCGACTTCGAACAATCAGCTGGGAACTTCTTGCCGTAGGTTCCGTTGGAGGTTCCAAGGTCGAGGGTTTCCTTCCTGGTCTTGCCCTCGCGAAGCACCGCCAGGCTCAGCCTGCCGCGCAGCTTGCGCCCCTGGCTCTCCTCGATGGCGATGCCGAGATCTCGCAGCGGCCCCTTGCCGCCAAAGACCTCGACGCTGTAGCCGTTGAGATGGGGTGTGGCGAACTTCCTGCCGTTGGCTCCGATGAGCAGGTCTCCCGGTCGGATCTTGCCATGGGCCGGGGTGTCTTTGAAGATGTACTTGACCAGCAGCTGCGTGGGCTCTTTCTCAACCAGGATCGCCCGCATGCCGGTGATACCGAGGTTGTAATACCAGCCGCCGGCTATGGCATCGGGCCCCCGCCTGGTCTTAACCGTCCAGGGGCGGCCATCCTTGTGGTAGTGAACCTGGCCGATGGCCGGCAATACAGCCCAGAGGCCGGCGAAAAAAACAAAGAGACTAAAAGACTTCGACATATTTGAGATGATCTCCCTGGTTAGTAACTCCACGGTCCGGACCATTGTAGATGCACCTCCCCACCCCCGCAAGCCGCACCACCGCCGGTGCCTGGATGTTGCCGCTTCACGGGGCAGGCTTAAACAACCCGCTATTGAAAGTCAGCGGGCAACGAATGGCTGCTACCGCGAAACGCGCCCGGTCATGGAGGTCCCAGTGATTATCATGTCGACAGGCATTATGACGTGAGCTCGCGAGGAAAAGTGTAGAATGGCCAAAGGAGACTCAATGATTTCCTCTACTGGCTACCGCTGAAAACTTCCCGAGAAACGATGGACCATGAAACGTATCCTGTTCGCAATCCTGCTGAGCGGCCTGGCGCCCCAATCGGCGTCAGCTCAACCAAACATTGTTTTAATCCTGGCTGATGATGTCGGCTGCGAACCGATCGGCGCCTACGGCGGGGAACGTTGGAAGACGCCGCATATCGACGCATTGGCTGGAAGCGGGATGCGGTTTGATTACTGCTTCAGCATGCCGGTGTGCCATCCCACGCGCCTCTGTTTGATGACCGGCAAGTATCCTTTTCGACTGAAATCGGGGTGGGGAACCTTTCCCAGGGCGGAGGAAAAACAATCGCTGGCGGCTGTCCTCAAGCGAGCGGGCTATCGCACAGCCATCGCCGGCAAATGGCAATTGTGCCTGATGAAGAAGGACACTGACCAGCCCGCGCGTATGGGCTTTGACGAATGGAGCGTATTCGGTTGGCACGAAGGCGCGCGCTATCATGAACCGATGATCTACCAGGACGGCCGCGTTCGCAGCGACACCACGGGGAAGTATGGACCGGAGCTGTACGTGGAATTTCTCGGCGATTTCATGGAACGAAGCAGCAAGGCGCAGAAACCCTTTTTCGCGTACTACTCGATGGCGCTGGCGCATGACGTCACCGATGACCTCCGTACCCAGGTACCGTATGTTCCGGGCAAGGATCGCTGGATGAATTACGGCGAAATGATCGAGAGCATGGACCTCATGGTCGGCAAACTCCTGGCCCGGCTTGACCAGCTCGGCCTGCGCGAAAACACCCTGGTTTTTTTTACGGGTGACAACGGCACCGCCAGGCGTTCCAAGCTGCGGCACATTTCCAAACGCAAATACGAACAGGAAAGCGTTTATTCCGTGCGCAAGAGCCAGCGCGTTCCTGGTGGAAAAGGTACGCTGCTGGATATCGGCACCAACGTACCGCTCATCGCCAGTTGGCCCGGAAAGATCAAGGCGGGCAGCCGAGTTGACGAGCTGGTGGATTTCAGCGACTGGATGCCCACCCTGGCGGAGCTCGCCGGCGGGAAGCTGGAGCGGGAAACCGACGGCATCAGCTTCAGCGGCACGCTGCTTCAAACCAGCCCTCGCCGTACGCGCTCCTACGCCTTCTCCGAAAGAAAAGGCGGCAAGGCCTGGCTGCGAACCAGGCGGCACAAGCTCTACAACGATGGCCGGTACTTTGACCTTCACGCCGATCCAATAGAGCAACGCCCGCTGAAAAACATCACCGGCCGCGCAGCTGAAGAACGCAAACACCTGGAAGCGGCATTCCTGAAACTCGATTATCCCGGGAAGAAGTGAACCCTCCACTACCAGCAGGTCGCTTCGGTCACTAGCGCTGGAGTATTGACCTCTCAGA
>Ga0066842_10000139_pt1 | contig 18954 bp, 15 predicted proteins | sample ETNtaG_19_FD_67289 | JGI IMG/M metagenome (GOLD analysis project Ga0066842, IMG submission 67289) | Marine microbial and viral communities from oxygen minimum zone, Eastern Pacific Ocean - ETNP201302PF86A | ecosystem: Environmental > Aquatic > Marine > Oceanic | place: Pacific Ocean: Eastern...
CCTCTTGATGCCCGGCAGGTCCCGGTGCTCTGGCATTAGATTATCTAAAGCACCCGTCCAATGGCAAGCCACTAGCGGAAAAAATGCTTTATCGCCACCTTAAAGGCCAGCTCCAGGGCCTTTGATTCAACCGGCGAACAACCCCATGTACCATTTCAGGGCGAAATCGACTGCATTCGGCCACAGGTAGACGAAAACACCGGCAACGATCAGGAAAGGACCAAAAGCGAGATGCCGGTTACCGTACAGAAGGCGCCTGGGAATACCGACCAGGGAACCCAGCATACAGGCGAGAAAGAACCCCGTAATGACGCCCCAGCAGCCGGAGAGGGCGCCCAGCAGGCCCATGAGCTTTACGTCGCCAAAGCCCATAGCCGGTTTCCTGAAAACAAGTGTACCGACAACCCCTACGATAAAGACCACTCCGCTGCCAACCAGCATTCCCAGCAGGGTGCTGGTGAGATTGTAGGCCGCCTTTGATTCCGCGAAACCCGGCAGGACACAGACGCCGGCGACCAGGGCGGCTGAAAGCCCGCACAACAGACCCGCCAGGCTGAGGCTGAAGAAACCATCGGATTCTTCGGGAAGACGCCAGCGGCGATAGCCGCGATAGACCCAGCAGCCGGCGGCGAAGAAAAAGAGACCGACCAGCGACAGAATGGCTACGACAGAAGCAGTAGAGGGCGTCCAGGTTGGCATCCACTTCGAGATCCCGGCAAGGAGTCTCTCAGAAAGTCCATCCCGGGGGGAAAATCTCAGATCCTGGAAGATCAGCATCGCCACAGGAATGAGATGCATACCGCCAATCGTGATCTCGTCAGGAAGAATGCGGAGCTCGGCATCGATAAAGGCGGCTACGAGTAAGGAGCAGAAGAGGGCCAGGAGGAAGATGCAACTCGTGAGTTCGCCGCCCAATTGCAGATGAAATTTCCAGGTAACCAGGGCGCAAAGCGCCCCTGTGAGAAGCTCTACCAGGGGATAGCGCATGGAGATGGACGATCTGCAGCTTCGGCAGCGGCCGCGCAGCAGAAGCCAGCTGAACACCGGAATGTTGTCCGCCCAGGAAATCTTCTCTTTGCAGGAGGGACAGAAAGACCTCCTGGGCTTGCCGATGCTGAGTCCATCACGCGGCAAGCGGTAGATGCAGACATTCAGGAAGCTACCCACGCAGAGGCCGAATGCCGAGGCCGCCGCGAGAACCAGGACGTCGTACATCTCTAGGTACATCTTATTTCAGCAACTCCGTTATCGCCTCGAGAACAGCTCCGCAGACCTGCGCTTCGTCAAAATCACCAGTATCGACAACACAGTCGGCCGCGGCCTCATAGAGAGGATAACGCTGTTCGAGAACCTCCTCCACCTCGGCAACGGCACTCTCCCCTGAGAGCGCCGGCCGAGTACGGGCGCTTGCAGGATCCCGCTCAATACGATCCTGCAGGACAGAGGCCGGGGCGCGAAGCCAGACAACATATCCGGTCGAGCTCATTCGCTCGACGTTCTCCCGGCTGAGAACAACCCCCCCGCCCGTGGCCACCACCAACCGTTCGCCCTTGAGGACACGAGCACCCACCGCGGCCAACGCCTCTGACTCAAGCCTCCGAAAGACAGGTTCCCCGGACTCAGCGAAGATCGACGCGATCGCGCGCCCTTCGGATTCTTCGACCAGGCGATCAGTGTCGACGAACAGGCGTGAAAGCTCCGAGGCGACCGCGCGGCCGGCGCTCGTCTTGCCGCTGGCCCGGTACCCGACCAGGTAAATCGCAGACTTGTCCTGTTCCTTCTTCACTCTTTAATCACCACCATCAAGAGGAAAGCCGGAGCCCGCTCTCAAAAGGCGGCTCCGGCCTCCGCTCAGCCCTCTCTCCAACCGCGAACGGACACGGAACCTCAGTCCTCGTCTCCGGTGGAGAGCGGCTCGCCGAGAGTTACCTTCACGTCTTTTTCTTCATCGCCCCTGCGAATCTTCAGGTTGATCGATTCTCCCGCATGGAGAGGGCCCAGCCCATCCTGGAGGTCCTTGAGGCTCGCCACTTCCTTATCTCCAAGCTTCAGGACCAGGTCACCGGCCTTGATACCGGCTTTTTCAGCCGCGGCGCCAGGGATCACCTTCGTGATAACCACCTGCCCCTCAGCCGTCTGGCGGGCGTGAATCCCGAGGGTTCCCTTCACCTCAGATTTCTTCTCAGGCTTCTCAGGAGGTTTCTCCTTGGGCTTCGGAGCGGCTGGCGCCGATTTCGGCTCCTCCACCTTCTGCCCGCGAGCTCCCAGCACCAGGTTGAGGGTAACATCCGCTCCATTTCTCCTGAGCAGGACCTTTGCCCCGGCGCCGGCCAGGGCGCCTCCAAGGGCGGCCCTGAGCTCCTCTATGGAGGTGGTGTTCTTGCCGTTCACCTGCTTGATGACATCCCCTACCTTGATCCCGTAGGTCGCGGCAGCTGAATCGGGCACCACGATCTCAACCTCAAGGCCCCCTTCTACCGGGCCAACACCGACACCGAGAAATCCGGCTGGCTCAGGCTTCTTCTCCGGAGGAGGATCTTTCTTTTTCTCCGGAGCGGGTTTCACCGGCTTGGCCTCAGCCTTCGTACTCTTGCTGCTGACCAGCTTCGCCCCGCCCTTGTCGGATGAGCCCACCACCACAACATCGATGGTCTCCTCTCCCCGCACCAGGCGCAACGCGACCTCCTGCCCGGACCTGATCTTCTTCAACAAAGCCTCGAGCCCATCGAGAGTCTTCACGGCCTTGCCGTTGACGCCCGTAATCCGATCCCCCTTCTGAACCCCAGCGGTCTTCCCGGTGAATCCATCCTCCACCTGGAAAGCGAAGAGGCCTTCGTCATCTTCCTCCACAGTTATGCCGAGCACGATATGGCCGGGTTCCTTTTCGGCGGAGTCCTTGCGGGAGCGCGCCGCGAAGAAAGCGTCACGGTCAACCAGCTTGACCTCGGCCTTCGCCTTCTTGCCGCCCCGCATGTAGTCAAGGGTAATCGTGGTTCCGGGAGCGTGCACAGTGACCGCGCCGCCAAGGCTCTCGGAGTTTACCTTCTTGCCGTTGACCGCGACGATCAGGTCATTTTCCTTCATTCCCGCGACGGCGGCAGGACTCCCCGGATGAACCGTCGTGACCATGGCCCCCGCCTCGTTATCGATATGACCCACCCCGAGAAACGCGTTGGTCGGTTTCGGCTCGGGCTTGGGTTTTGGCGGAGCAGGCGGCTTCGCGGCCGCGGCCAGCTCTTTCTTCAGCCTGCCAACCTCCTTCTCCAGGCCGGCAATTCGTTTGTCCTTTTCAGCGAGGCTCTTCTCCAGGGCGGCCGTCTTCTCATTCATCATCTTCGTGATGGATTCAACGAGCTCCTTGTGCTTCTGCTCGATAATCTTCACGATTTCCCTGGTGGCATCTTCCCCCAGGGCAGTTCCGGCCGCCGTAGGCGACTGCTGGAATCCATTGTTGTCAGCTAACGCGACGGGTGCTATCACCTGCGCGCAAATGAGCACGCAAATACAAGCCGGAAGAAGGTACTGGGTCCGGACTGAGGTCATCTCAAATTCTCCTGGGTAAAACGCGCGGCCAACACCATTGCTGCCGGGCTGAATCAACTTTTCCACGCGTCCAACGCAAATATTCTGAAAATCAACAGATACAGGCTCTGTGCAATGATGGCACAAAGCGACATTAACAATATCGGCACATGGGAGTGCCCCACTGAAGAAAACTTCTTCAGACCTACTGAGAATTTTATTCCCACCAACGACCCAATGAAAATCTAAAAACCAGCCCGTCAGGCGGGTATTCAGCTACAACCGGACACGTCCCCCGTAAGCGAGATCAACTCTCGGGGGTTATTGCGGTGAATCCTCGTAGGCGACAACCACAATGCCGTAGCGATCAGCGAGCTCAACCACCCTTTCCTGCTCCAGGATGAGAGTCCCCCCCGCCTTGACGGCCAGGACGGCTCCGCCAGCCTCCTTGAGATTCTCGATTGTATCCGGACCGATGGTTGGAACGTCAAATCTCATGTCATGGTCATCCTTGGGGAGCTTGACGACTGTAAAACCGCCTTTCCGACAGAGCTCTCCTGCCCTGAGAATATTTCGATCAGTGCCCTCGAGCCCCTCGACAGCGATCGTCGCCTTCTCCAGGACCGCCACGCTCTGCCCGACATCGAGATCCGCCATCCGCCGGGCAATGTCCCAGCCGAAACGAATGTCTTCGAGATGCCTGGCCTTCGGCTTAACGCGGCCGACCAGTCCTTCCTTGATGAGCAGCTCCGGACAATACCGGGTTGAATGCGCCACCTTGATACCCTCCCGCTCAAACTCTTCGGCAAAGCTGGTAAGAATCGTCTGGCTCTGGCGATCCCGTAAGCTGAAATACCAGATCCTCAGCATACGCCAGTCCGGCAGCAGGGAAAAGATCCGGGCTGGCGTAAAAAGCCGCTCCTTGCGAACCCAGCCGGCCCAGGAAACCTCGCTGATACCATGCCGCCTGAAATACCTGAGAACACGCCCCAGGCGACCGAGGCCAAACTCCTTGAAGACAGAGACCTCCGATGCCAACTCCCTGGAAACCTCGTGCTTGATACCGGCGCAGACAACCTCGATTCCGCTCTGCCGGGCCGCCCTCGCCACGGCGAAGGGAAAGCTCCCCCCACCGGCCAACAGGCCGATCCTTACAGGTAAGCCTTCTTGCGCCCCCTCTTTCGCCTCGATTGGCACTCTCTCATCACTCCTTCGGAAAACTACAGGGCTCTTCAAACTCCCCCAGAGGCAATAGACTATCAGCACAAACGCCTCATAGCCACCCCGGTCAAGTTCCAGAATTTCCGTGTGGGGGCTTGATGCCTGCCCCTCCTCATCTATAAACTCTTCCTTCCACGGTGGTTCGCTCCACTGGTGGAATCTTCAGTTCATTGAAATAAAGTGCCCAGGTGGCGGAATTGGCAGACGCGCTAGGTTGAGGGCCTAGTTTCCTTTACAGGAAGTGGAGGTTCGACCCCTCTCCTGGGCACCATTTAATTCAAAGAGGCCGTGCTTGAACCAGGCGCGGCCTCTTTTCTTCGAGACCGCCCCCTGGAAAACCACCGAGGTTGAGGCGCCAGGCTCAGAGCAGCTCCGGCGGAACCACGCCTCCCTGGAGCAGGAAGTTGGGACGCCCGGAGAAATCCTTCACCACCTCCTGGTGCGGATCGATACCGAGAGCGTGATAGACGATCGCGCAGAAGTCGGCCGGGGTAACCGGTCTCTCTGTGGGATGCTCCGCCTTGCCATTGGTCGCACCGATGACCTGCCCGTGACGATAGCCTCCGCCGGCGAGCAGGATACTCTGCGCCTGAGGCCAGTGATCTCGGCCGGCCTTGTCGTTGATCTTCGGAGTTCGGCCGAACTCACCGGCAGATATCACCAGGGTATCATCGAGAAGCCCTCGCTGTGAGAGATCCTCAATCAGCACCCCAAGAGCGCGATCATGCCGCGGCAATTTATTATCCAGGGCCTTCTTGATATTTCCATGGTCATCCCAATAGCCCGTATTCAGGGTGACAAAGCGAACACCCGCCTCAATGAGGCGGCGAGCCATCAGGGCCTGCTCTCCCCACCCCGGCCCGTAGCGCTCACGGGTCTGTTTGTCCTCGAGCGAAACATCGAAGGCCGCCCGAGCCTTGCCGGAGGTGACGATGTCGACTGCCTCCTGCAGCATGCTGTCCATGCCGTGAAAGGCGCCGGACTTGTCGATATCACTGCGCAGAGCATCCAGTCGCTTCATCAGGGATACGCGGGTCGAAATCTTTTCGGCGGTAAGTCCATTCACCAGCTTGAGACTCGAAGCTCTTGCCGTCGGAAGCATCCCCGCCTCATTGCCGTAGCTGTAGCTGCCTGTCCTGAAGGGATTGCAGGCGACCCCCAGGTACGAGGCGCCATGAAATCCGAAGCCGCCATCGTTCATGTTCACATAGGCTGGAACGCCCTTTTCATGAGAGCCTCGAAGATGCGCGCTGATCGCGCCCATCGAAGGATTCCTGGCCTTCCGATCGGACCCGGTCGCGCCAAGGTAGCCGGTAAGCAGCCAATGCGCCGCGGCCCAATGATCACCGTTGTTGTGGGTAAAGCTCCTGATCACCGAGGTCCGGTCCATGATCCTGGCATGAAAGGGCATCTTGTCGCAGATCCGAAGGCCTGGAAGGCTGGTCGGAATCGACCCGTAGGGACCTCGATATTCCCGCGGCGAATCGGGCTTCATATCGAAGGTGTCCAGCTGCGATGGTCCGCCGTGCTGCCATACGAGGATCACAGAACGCTTGCGTCCGCCCTCAGGCCTGACGCTTTCAGCCCTGAGGAGCCCCGGCAAGGAGAGACCAAAGGCACCCAGGGAGCCGGCGGCAATGAATTGACGCCTGCTGAATCCGTCGCAAAAACGCCGGGATGAACCAGAAACTGTAAGCATATTCAGCTTCTCCGGAAAAGCCGCTGAACTCCGAAAATCGGCTGGAGCGCAAAACAGCCCTCCGCAACCAACTGATGTCGATCTTATCAAAGCTATCGATTCAGTAAAAGATCGCTCTGTAAAACAGCGCAATGTCCATCCCGGCGATCAAGACAGGAAAAACACGCCCACAACCGAGGTTTCACGCGAAACCGAGCGAGGTTAAGATGACCCCCGGGAAAAAAATACTCATGAACCTTTCTACCCGACACGAACCCCTCAGCGGGCTCTTCAAATACCCGTCATCATCGCGCGAGTGGACGGACTATGCTCTCAGTTCGGAGCAGCTCCAGGACTTTGACGAAAATGGGTTTCTTCCAGGGATCCGGATTCTCGATCCGATCCAGCTCGAACAGCTCAAGACGGAACTCGACAAGGTTATAGACCCGGAGCATCCGGGTCATTCGCTGTTCTATGAGTTTCATCTCAACGAGGCCGAGAAGGAGAACAGGGTGCTCTTCCACGCGCTCGGAGCCTGGCAGCTCGAACCAGCGCTCCATGACCTGCCCTGGTCCCCGGCTCTACAAATGGCCGCCTACCAGCTGCTGGGCGGGGCCGTACGGCTCTTTCATGACCAGCTCTTTGTAAAGCCCCCCGAGCATGGAGGGATCGTCGCCTGGCACCAGGACTACTCCTACTGGACCTGGACAGAGCCGATGGCTCATCTGTCATGCTGGATCCCCCTGGATGATGCCTGTGTCGAGAACGGGTGCCTGCAATATATCCCCGGCAGCCATCGCTGGGGGCTCCTTCCCATAACTGGACTGACCGGAGACATGAACGCCGCCAGCGCGGCGCTCGACGACCGGCAGCAAAAGGAGCTGGATACTCCCTTCGCGGCGGAGGTGCCGGCCGGTGTCGGGGTATTCCATCACCCGCTCACCCTGCACGGCTCTACCGAGAACCTTTCATCGCGTCCACGCAGGGCGATCGTGATCAATCTTGTCCGCGATGGCGTAAGATCGAACGCCGACATTCTTGCGGACAAGGAGACTCACAACTTTCCAATCCTGCCCCAGGGGACTACCCTGTCTGGACAGTATTATCCTCTCCTCTTCCAGCCCGACAGCGAGCTTGGGGAGAGAAGGACCGAGATTCCACTGGCCGAGAACAACACGGCCCCCTTCGACTGACCAGGTATGATGAATAACCGAGCCGATACATTCCCCGAGCCATTGCACCGTCTAACCAGGACCATCCTGTTCCTGGTGATCGGGATCCTTTCCGCCTCGGCAGGGCAAGCCGCCGGAGCCGGAGACTGGCCGACCTGGCGCTATGATTCGAATAGGAGCGGAAGGTCGCCGGAGATGGCCCCTTCTAAACCCAGGCTCAGCTGGAAAAAGACCTGGCCCGCCCTGAAGCCGGCCTACAGGAGCAAGAGGCTTCAATTTGATGCGGGCTACGAACCGATCATCATGGGCGAACTGCTCTTCCTGGCCTCGTCCCTGAACGACAGCGTGACAGCCATCTCCCTGGATGATGGATCACAAGCCTGGCGCTTTTACGCAAACGGCCCCGTTCGATTCGCCCCTGTGGCGGTCGGAGGACGCGTCTATTTCGGTTCTGATGATGGTCACCTCTACTGCCTTAGCGCCTCCAGCGGAAAGCTGAATTGGAAATTCAGGGCCGCTCCCTCGCAGCGGCGTCTCCTGGGTAACGGCCGTCTCATCTCAGCATGGCCGATTCGGGGCGGCCCCGTACTCCAGGACGGAAAAATCTATTTCGCCGCCGGGGTCTGGTCCTTCGAAGGCGTCTTCGTCTACTGCCTCGATGCCGCCAGCGGCAAGCTCTCCTGGCTTAACGACCGCGGCGGATACATCTACGGCCCGCATCCCCACGGGGCGCGAGCCTTTGGCGGACTCTCGCCCCAGGGCTATCTCGTCATCAACGGCGACGAGCTCGTGGTCCCCTGCAGCGCGGCCTATCCGGCAAGATTCGACCTGGCAACCGGTAAGCTCAAGGACTTCTCCCTGCCGGGCTTCTCCCGGATACCCGGCGGCTGGTTCGCAATGGCTGACTCGAAAGAGGCGAAGGACAAGCGAAGAGGGAACATCGTCCTCGACAGCTCGGTCAATAAGGAAAAGCACGAAGACCGGGTAAAGACCGGCCCCGGGCCCGCCGGGACGTCCACCACGGTCGAGCTCGGCGGCAGGACTTTCTCTTACGGGGAGAAGCTGGAAGGCGTCGAGGGGACGATACACTCCATCGCCGCGGCCAATCAAAGGCTCATCGTCACCACGCGAGAGGGCCAAATCTACTGCTTCGCGCAAGAGGCTGCGGCTGCGACGAAGGAGGCGAAAGAAAGCACGCCTCCACCCGGACTCGCCCCGCAATGGGCCGCACGGGCGAAAGGCATTCTCGCCGCGACGGAACAGAAGGCGGGCTATTGCATCCTCTCAGGCGACGGCGCCGCGTCCTTAGGCGAAGCGATCGCCGCCGCCTCGGAGCTGCAGGTCGTCTCCTTTGTTTCACCCGGAGCCGGAGCTAACGAGGCCCGCTCCAGGCTCGGCAGGAAGGGCCTGTCCGGCGTCCAGGTGTCAATTATCGAAGACTCCCGGCCAATCGACACCCTCCCCCCCTACTTCGCAAGCCTGCTCATCCTCAGGGGCGCCGAGCTGCTGCGGGGCAGCAGCCCTGAAGAGCTCGCCGGCAAGGTCTACAAAACACTGCGCCCCTTTGGAGGAACGGCTGTTTTCGACCTGGCGGCCGCGGAAGCCGGAAAGCTCAAGACCGCCATCGGGAAGCTCGAGCTGCACGGCTCTCGTCTGCGCAGCGTTCGCCCGGGCCTTCTCCTGCTGACCCGGGATGGTCCCCTACCCGGCTCAACCGACTATTCCGGCGGCTGGTCAAGCCCCGACGAGCTGGTGAGGGCTCCCCTCGGAGTGCTCTGGTTCGATGACTCCCTGGGGCATTTCAAGCGCTCACCGCAGCCGGAGTTCCGCTCGGGAATCATGATTTCGAGGCCCAAGGACTGGCACTACCCTCGCTCGAAACAAGCGAAGAACAGGGACTATCCCCTTCTCAAGAGCGTCCTTTCGGACATCTACACGGGACGCATCCTGGCCCCGGACGAACAGGAGACTCTTCGAAACGAGCTGGCGAGGAACTCCGCAACGCAGCGCGAACCAACCCAGTACCGCCCACCGACGCAGAAGAACGCCTGGAAGCCCGAAAAGCCCAGGACGGGCAATCGAATCAGTCCGCTGACCGGCCTCACGAGTCCCCGCTCTTTCCCCAAGAGCTACGGATGCGATGGAGGCATCAACTATGGCCATATCTATTCGATGCGCTCAGGAACCGCCGCCTTCTACGACCTTCGCAGCGAGAGCGGAACCATCCACATCAGCGGACCCCGCTCGGGCTGCACCAACAGCGTCATCCCGGCAGGCGGGCTGCTCAACATCCCCTACTTCTACGAAGGCTGCACCTGCAGCTACCCGCTGCCTGTAGGCCTCGCCCTGGTCAACATGCCCCAGGAGCATGAGCAGTGGGCCTCCTGGGGGGCAAGCAAGCCCAGGGACATCATCCGGATCGGTATCAATCTCGGAGCGCCCGGCGACCGGGTAGACTCCAACGGAACCCTGTGGCTGGATGAGCCCAGCGTTGGCGGACCGTCTCCCGCGATCAGCGTCTCGATCACCCCGCCGGAGACGCGCTACCGGTACCGCCACTCTCTCTGGATCACCGGCGGGCAGGGCTGGCCGTGGGTCTGCGCCTCCGGCGCCAGCGACCTGTCGAACCTCACCCTGAAAGGACTGCGCAAAGGAAGGTTCACCCTCCGGCTCTATTTCGCCGAGCTTGAAGACAGGAAGTCCGGAGAACGGATCTTCGATGTATTCGCCGGCGATAAAAAACTGCTCGACTCCTTCGACATCGCCGCGCAGGCGGGCTCGCCGCTGCGGGGTGTCGTAAAAGAGTTCCCTGGAATCAACGTAGATGGCGCCCTCGACCTCCGGTTCGCAGCCAGGCGGGGCCGGACCCTGCTGTGTGGAATCGAACTGATCGCTGATCACCTCGATCCGGGGAAGATATTCAATCTCGAAAGAAAAAGGGCGGGCCATCAGCTGATTCGCTCCGGGAAACGCTGAAGAAGCTCCGCTACGCAACGCCCCCACCAGGAGACCTGTCACCCTTGCAACTGAAAGCAGCGGCCCTAACCACCCTGGCGGTTCTATCCTCCCTCCTGCCCTGCCGGTCCGGCGACTGCGCGGACTGGCCCAATTGGAGAGGCATCAACCAGGCTGGAGTCTGGCAGGATGTCCGCCTGCCGAAAAAGCTCGAACCCGGAAACGTTCAGAAGCGTTGGAGCGCAGCCATCGGCGGAGGCTATTGCGGGATCGCGGTCAAGGGCAGGAGAGTCCTGACCATGGACCGCCCCGCTGACAAGAAAAGCGAGCGGGTTGTCTGTCTCGATTCGGAATCCGGCAGGCTCCTCTGGCAATGGAAGTACAGCGCGGACTACGGCGACCTCAGCTACGACAACGGACCGCGCGCGACCCCGACCATAGCGGGAGACTCGGTCTATACGCTTGGCTCCACGGGGATCGTTCACTGCCTCTCTCTTGCCGAAGGAAAAAAGCTGTGGAGTGTCGACTGTGAGTCCAGCCTCAAGGCCAGGCGCCCGATCTGGGGACATGCGGCCCCGGTGCTGGTGAAGGGAGAGCTGGTCTTCCTCCACATTGGCGGACAGCCGAACGCCACCATCGTCGCGCTCGACAGAAAAAACGGGGAGGTGCGCTGGAAGGCTCTTTCAGACCGACCAGCCTATTCGCCTCCGCTCACCGTCTCCATGCACGGAAAATCCCACCTGCTCGCCTGGACGGCGGACCATCTCGCGGCCCTCGCCCCAGAATCTGGAAAGCTTCTCTACAAGGCGGCCTTCAAGACCAGCAACTACGACGTGGCGATCATCTCCCCCGTACCGATGGGGAACTCGGTATTCATCTCGGGCTATTGGGATGGTTCCGCCTTCTTCTCCATCGACAAGGAGCTGCGGCCGAAGAAGGTCTGGGCGACAAAAGCCTTGAACTGCCTGATGGCCACCCCCCTGCACCTCGACGACCACCTCTACGCTCTCGACAAGCGCGACGGCCTGCTCTGCGTATCGATCAAGGACGGCAGCGTGGTGTGGAAAGATGGACATCGAATGACCACCAAGGAGAGAAATCCGCACGCTTCCATGGTGTGGGGGGAGAAAAAGAGCGGACGAGCGGTCGTCCTGAACGCCCGCGGAGACCTGCTCCTTGCCCGCCTGAGTCCGAAGGGCTACAGCGAAGAAGGGAGGGTTCACCTGATCGATGGACGCTCGATCTGGAGCCACCCGGCCTTTTGCGGGCAGGACATCTTCGCCCGCAGCGACACCGAGATAATCTGCGTAAGAATCCTGGAAACCGCCGCGACGCCTAGCGGCGCCCGGCGCCCCTAGTCCTGGGCTCCCGAGTCACGGATAACGACGGCAGCCGTTTCCGGGTCGAGAGAGAGGCTGTACCTGCCTGCCAGCAGTCCCAGCAGATCTTCTCCCACCAGCTCGCGCCTCCAGCCTGACAGCACGCGGACATCCGAGGAGGCTCCTCCCCGACCGGCCGAGGCCGCCTTCACCAGGTCGTAGAGATCGCCTCGACTGGCGAGATAGGCCGGTGACATGGAGAGCTCCTTTGCCCTGGTTCTGAGGAAGGTGTCGAGCAGATCGAGAGCGAGAGCGAGCCCAGGATCCCTTCCCTCCCGCTTGATCGAGGATGGGCACTCATCCGCGGGAACATCGAGCCCCTGCCGGACCATCTCCAGGAGAGCCTCGCCGTTCCTGTCGACAAAGCGTCGATGCATCCCCCTGGACTCGCCAAGCCTCTTGATACTCGAGGGCTTCCGCCGGGAAATCTCGATGAGCTTATCATCGCTCACGATGCGTTTGCGGGGCTTGTTCTTCGCTCGCGCCTCCTCTTCACGCCAGGCGGCGAGAAACCGCAGGATCGCGAGCTCCCGGCGATCAAGCCGCGCCGCTCCCTTCACCCGCGGATAAATGGTCATCGGATCCCGGCGATAGAGATCACTGTCCTGGTAAAAAACCAGCTCCTCCTCAAGCCAGTCTGCGCGGCCAAGCTCGCCAAGCTTCTCCTTGAGGATATCCCGCAACCTTTCGAGATACAGCACATCGTTCAGGGCATAATCCAGCTGCCTGTCAGTCAGGGGACGCCGCTCCCAATGCGTCCGGGCCTCTCCCTTGGAGAGCCTGATTCCAAGCAGCTCGTCAACCAGCCGGGAGTAGCCGATGCTGTCTCCCAGGCCGAGAAGCGCTGCGGCGACCTGGGTATCAAAAATCCGCGAGGGGAGAGCCTCTGACTTGCAGAAGAAGATCTCCATGTCCTGCTGACCCGCGTGAACGATAACCTCAACCCCGGGATCACAGAGGAGCTCAAAGAGCGGCCCACAGTCAATGTCTTCCGCCAGCGGATCCACGGCGAAGGCCTCTCCCTCGATACCGATCTGGATGAGACAAAGCTCGGGCCAGTAGGTATTTTCTCTCAGGAACTCAGTATCAAATGCGAACGACCCACGCTCCCGGCAACGGTCCAGCAGGTCTTCGAATATTTTCTGATCCCGAATGAGCATAGCCTTGTCGGCTCCTGGCGTGTAAATAGAAGGCGGCTACGCTACCAGAAAGGCGCACAATGCTAAAGCGCAGATGGTAGAGAAAGGTAATCCGGCGGCGAAAGGGTCCGCCGAAAGCGAAGAGGAGCACCCCAACATCATGAAATTTGCCCTGACAAACGACGATGGAATCGACGCCCCCGGACTGGCGACGCTGGAATCTGTCTGCCGCCGCCTCGGCAGCGTCGTAACAGTGGCCCCAAGCGAGGTACAGTCCGGCAGCGGTCATCGAGTGACCATCGACAAGCCCCTGCGTTTTCACGAAAGAGGCGACGACCGCTACAGCGTAGATGGATTCCCTCCCGATTGCGCGCGCCTTGCCCTGGCCCACTTCGCCAACGATGCCGACTGGCTGATCTCGGGAATCAACCAGGGGGCCAACCTCGGTGTCGACACCTATATGTCAGGAACCGCGGCCGCCGCGCGCGAGGCCGTCATCCACGGACGGCCCGCAATGGCCATCTCCCAGTACATCGGAAAGGGCAAGGAGCTCGACTGGGAGCTCACCGCCAGGCGAGTCGGAATGGTAATTGAAACTCTTCTTTCAGAGCCGCCGCCTGCTGAGGCTTTCTGGAACATCAACATCCCGAATCCCGACAGCCAGGAGGTTGACCTCGAGCTGGTCTATTGCGAGCTCGACCCCTCTCCGCATGGAAATGAATACGAGCTCGCCGATGGCCGCTTCCTCTACCAGGACAGCTACCACGACAGGGCGCGAGTCTCCGGCAAAGACATCGACGTCTGCATGAGCGGAAAGATCTCGATTACCAGGCTTCCTGTCGCTCCCTGACCCCCCCGGGGAGACAGCGGGTCAGCCGGCCAGATCCGTCCAGGCCTGGAGGAGGGTGTCGAAGACTTCCTCCACCTGGCCTTCCTCGAGGCAGGAGAAGGCTACCCGGATGTCGGTAGAGCCGCTGGAGATCACTCCGATCCCGTACTTGTCGAGCAGGTGAACGCGAAGCTCTTCAGCATCGACTCCACCCTTGAGCTTGACACACATGAAATACCCTGAGTTGAAAGGATAAACATCCCATGCATCGGAGAATTTCCCGTTGTCGAGAACCTCCCGTGTACGATTCGCCCGGGCGCAGAGAATGTCACGCTTTTCCTTCCTCTGGGCCGCCGCCTCGGGATTCTTCAGCAGGCGGACCACCGCCGACTGCGTTGTATTGGGAGAGTTGCTGATCCCGCCACGGATGGAGCCCATCGTTTTCTTCTCGAGAGCCGTATGAACAGCATCGAGATCTCCGGAGCCTCCCGCCGCATAGCTCAGGCAGCCAACCCTGAAGCCCCAGGAGAAAAGCTCCTTGGTCGCCCCATCGAGCTTGATGGCCAGAACATTGGGATGGCAATTCGCCAGGTAGCCGAAGATCGACTCCTGCAGGCAGTTGTCCTCGAAAAAGAGCCCGAAATAGGCATCATCACAAACCACCACCTGGCGCAGGCCGGCCTCGGCCGCCGCGACAATTGCCTCGCGAATCTCGACAGCGGCCTCCGCGGTCGGGGTGTAACCGGTGGGGTTGTTCGGAAAATTCAGCACCACGACAGCCTTGGACGATTTCTCGCCGACCTCCAGGAGCTTCTGCCCGAGACCGCTGGAATTGAATCCTCCCTCACAGTAGAGCGGATAGGTCTCGATCTCGCATTGGTTGCGCACTCCGAAGGTCAGGTTGTAGTTGCCCCAGAAATGCTCCGGCAGGACAACCGGATCGCCCGGATTGATAAAGAGATCACCCACGAGACCCAGCCCGTGCGTCAGGGCGCTGGTGACGATCGGCATCCCGAGAGCCTTGTCCCGCATCGATGGATTCTCCTCAAGCTGCTTGGCGCGCCAAAGCTCACGAAGCTCAGGCCGGCCCGCGGTAGGCGCGTAGGGGTAGACCTCTCCCGGATCCATCGCGAAGAGCTCGTTGAGACTCGCAAGATGCATCGGAACCCCACCCTCGGTGGCAATCCCGATGGTGGCGTTGAACCGGTTGGCCTTCGCCTTGGCCTCCGCTCCCTGGCTGATAATCCCCTTGGGGAAATACAGCCTCTTCCCAAGATCTGACAACATATCGAGAACCGCGGGGGCCTCTGACTCAAGCACCGTGTTCAACTCAACAGCAAGCGGAAGGATACTCATCTGTGCGTTCACCTGTTTTTTATCGAAACTATTCTATGAATCACCCGGCCAGCCCGGACTCGGCGAAGCATTCTATAGAAAACCCCCTATTCGAACAACGCCGGCCCCTCAAAAAGGTCCGGGAATTGAACCGGGAGGATTCCGAGAAGCTTCTCAGGAGAGGCTCCGGAGCACCGAGATTCCGTGCTTGATGGCCTCTACACGCTCGTCCTGGTCGCCGACCTCACGCTCGACAACCAGCGGGCCGCAATAGCCGGCTCTCTCGAGCGCCGCTACGAACTCGGCCATCCCAACAGAACCATCACCCAGAGGAACCTCGGCCCCCCACTCTCCGCTCGCCTGGGGAGGATTCGCATCCTTGGCGTGTACATGGGCAATATCTGGACCGAGAATTTCGATCGCCTCAATCGGGTTCCCCATATCGTAGAGAATCATATTGGCTGGATCGAAGTTGACCCGCAGCGAGGACATCTTCAGCTCGTCGAGAGTTCGCCGGAGCAGGGAGGCCGTCTCCTGTCCCGTCTCCATGGTGAAGAGCACGTCCTTCTCCGCCGCGTATTGGGCAGCCTCGGAAATACAGTCGAGAAAGCTCGACCGTTCAGCCCCATCATCTTCCGGGATAAAGCCAGCGTGGCTGCAGAGGCACCTGAGTCCGAGCGCCGCGGTCTGGTCGACGGCCTGGCGGAAAATGTCCAGCCTCTCAGAGCGCGTCGCCGGATCGCCGAAGCCCCCGGTCTGCCTGATCGTCGCCGGCGAGGTATAGTCCTCACCGGGAAACCCGATCATCGTCCCGCTGAGCTCGAGGCCTGATTCCTTGAGCGCGGCCAGAAAGCCGTCTCCTTCGTCCCAGGATCCATGGGTCGGATCTCCGAGGCCGATCTGCACCACCTCGGCGCCTACCTCGGAACTCAGACGAACCAGGTCGGGAATATTGCTTACCTGCAGCGACCAGCTGCAGACGCCCAGGGAGGGCTGTGCCATGGTATTACCTCCAGGCGACCATCAGTCGCGCATGTCGTGACAGCTCTCACAGGAGTCCTCGACGGCCGACAGCATCTTCTTGGCTCCGGCGGCGTCCTTTTTCTTGATTGCCATGGCGACCTTCATCATGTCATCACGTATCGAGATGGAGATCTCCTTCCACTTTTTCATATTCGCCGCGCCCTCGACCTCTTCGCTGGTGTGAAACTGCAATACATTGCAGAACTCGGCTACATAGTGGGCCGCCTTCATGGCCTTGGAGTACTTCTTGATCTTGAGCTGGTCGGAGATCGCTTCAAAATTGTCATCAACCGAATCCATCAGGTCATCCATGGGTACAACGGGCTTGTAGCAGGGCGTCTCTCCATAGACTACCGGAAGATTGAGATCTCTGTGATTCCCCCCGGGCAAGCCGACCAGGGCCATGACAAGCGCTCCAAGAACAGCCAGGCTGCAAACAATAAAACGGTTTCGGTTCATCAACATCATCTAGATCTCCTTAAGCTGGTATCTTGGGGTTAGACAGTGCGCGGTTGCGTTCCTGGTACCTGAGTTACGAGTTGCCTTGCATTCTGCGTACTGATTGACTGGAACTGTCAGGGAGTCTATTTTCTCTCAACAAGTGATTTGGTCAAGATCGTACTGCAGATATTCACTCGAATAGATAATTTGAGCCTATGCTGAATGACAAAAAAAATCTCAAGGTCGCCCTGATCGGCGGCGGCATGTTTGGCGGAGACGTGGTTCTTCGATCCATCGAAGATTTCGAGCGCTGCGGGATTGCCCCCTATCTCGGCAGGATCGGACTGGATGAACGCGCCAGGGAGCTCGCCGAGGTCTCCCTGGAGCTTGTTGCCATCGGTACCCGGACAGCGCAAACCGCCGAGGCGCTCTGCGCCGCCTACTCTGAGAGAGTCCCGAAAGCCGCCCCGGTCCCCTTCCACGGAGAGACCCCCTGGGTGGACATCTTCGAAAAATACGAGGTCGACATCCTCTACGTCGCCACCCCCGACCACCTCCACTACGCCCCGACTCTTCACGCTCTCGAACGGGAAGCCCACGTGATGGTCGAGAAACCTCTGACCCTGCGGCTGGACCAGGCGGATGAGCTCATCGAGCTGGCGAAGAAAAAGAACCTGGTGGTGGGCGTCGACATGCACAAACGCTACGACCCGTGCCATCGTTTCATCTTTGAAGAGCTTGCGGAAAAAATCGGCCGGCCTCTCTATGCGCGGGCTGTCCTGGAGGAGCCGCTCGAGGTCGCCACCGAGATCTTCAAATGGGCGGCGGACTCCAACCCGTTCAGCTACGTGGGAATCCACTGGCTTGACCTCTTCACCCACTACCTCGGCTCAGAGCCGCTTTCGGTGCACGCCGTCGGGCAGAAGGCCTTGCTGGCCAATTGGGACTCCGAAGGCGGAGACCGCAAGATAGACACCTTCGACGCGATGCAGGTCTCGGTAGATTATCGTGATGGATTGCGGGTCTACTATGTCAACAACTGGATCAACCCGAAAGAGTTCGAGGGCGCCGTGAACCAGGAGCTGGAGCTTGCGGGGACACTCGGCAAGATCGAATTCGACCAACAGGACAGGGGGCTCCGCGCCACCCTCGCCGGGATCGGCAGCCGGACCTACAACCCTCACTTCACCGCAAACATCAAACGGCCGGGATCGGCCCACCCTGCTTATGATGGCTACGGAAAGGACTCCATCACGGCGATTACCCGGGCAGCCATCGAGGTAGAGATTGGACTCTCGACAGCCGCCGATCTCGAGGACGACTACCCTACCGCGGGCTCTTCACGCTCGAACATCATCGTCATCGAGGCCGCGGCCGATGTGGCCTCACGCAACCATCTGCACATTGAAAACGGACAGGGCAGTCCCGTCACCGCCAGGATCGGCGAGGCGGGCTACGAAATCAACGATCCCCTCTCCTGAGCAGGCGAGACCTCAGCGCTGGCGTTTCTTTCCGCCCCTCCGCAGTCGAGCGGTATTGGAGTCGATGAGGAAATTCAGCAGCAGGTTCTGGAGGCTGAATTCGTCCTCATCGGAGTGCTGCTTGCCGAAGTGGCTCAGGACCTGCACTACCACTCCCGGAGTACCCGGAGGAGCCTTTCGCTTACCCGAACCAATGGGCGCAGTCTTTCCGGTTCCCGGCCTGAAAGCGAGGGCCACGACGGAAACGGGCTTCTTCTTGTCATCGGGGCTTCGGGGTTTGACATCTGAGCTTCCCAGAAGAGCGATGACCCTGGCCCGGTTCTTGATCGTTAACTCGAAGCTTTCATCGTCAATCTGCCAATTGTGCCGGATCTTACGCAGCTCCGGAGCGATCTTATGATCCTCGCCGCGTTTTACCACGACAGTTCTACCGCGGCTCGATGGGTCTTCCTCTTCAACATCGTCATCCTCTGTATCGAGGTCATCCAGGCCAAAATCGAAGCTGTCATCTTCGTCCTCCTCGCGGGCCACGTAGATGCCCTCGAGATATGGATGGGTCGCCATGCCGCGAACAGGAGCTATGGTGACGTTGTGGTCGGGAAGCTTATAGCCCGCCTCCACAAACTTGGGAAAGGCCTTCTCAACAAACTCCTTGACGATCCAATCCTCACTGAAGAGGTAGCCGCCGGCGAGGACGAATTTCTTGAGTCTCTCGACGGATTCAGCCGTGAGAGCCGGATTGAAAATAGTGTGCTTGTCACAGCCTGTACAGCGATACA
>Ga0066842_10000144_pt1 | contig 18654 bp, 13 predicted proteins | sample ETNtaG_19_FD_67289 | JGI IMG/M metagenome (GOLD analysis project Ga0066842, IMG submission 67289) | Marine microbial and viral communities from oxygen minimum zone, Eastern Pacific Ocean - ETNP201302PF86A | ecosystem: Environmental > Aquatic > Marine > Oceanic | place: Pacific Ocean: Eastern...
GTAATATTTCATTCAAAAGAAGAGGGGAGATACGCCTGTCGGGACTTTCCCTCTTGCAATCCGGTGTCGCGGTGACAGAATGCGCGCCGGTCTTATCTGTCGATGATTTTTTTGGGTTCCATGCTCAATTTAAAAGCCCTGCGAGAGAATCCGGATCTGGTGAAAGCGGCTGGTCGCAAGAAGCACATTCCTTGCGAGGAGTCGGTCGATCGCATTCTCTCTCTGGATGACCAGAGGAAGAAGCTGGTCTTCGAGAGTGAAGAGCTTCGCGCAGACCAGAAAAAAGTCGGCAAGGAAATCGCCAATCTCGAGGGGGAAGAGAAGCAGGCGAGGATCGCTGAGATGGGGGAGATCGCTGAGCGGATCAAGGGTTATGAGAAGGAACTGGGGCCGATCGAGGATGAGCTCCACCAGCTCATGCTGCTTGTACCCAACATACCGGCGGAGGAGGTTCCTGATGGGGAGACAGATGAAGACAACGTCCTGGTTCGCGAATGGGGCGAGATCCCACAGTTTGATTTCCCGCTGAAGGATCACCTGGAGCTCGGCGAGGAGCTCGACCTGATCGACATGAAGGGAGCGGCTAAGCTGGCGGGCTCGCGCACCTATATGCTGAAGAACGAGGGCGCTCTGCTCGAGCTTGCCGTTCTTCAGTTCACCCTCAATCACCTTGTCGAAAAGGGTTTCTCTCCGATGCTGGTACCTACTCTCGTTCGCCGTGAACCGATGGTGGGCACGGCGTATTTTCCCGGCGGGGAGGAGCAGGCCTACGCCTGTGAGAAAGATGGGAAGTACCTGATCGGCACTTCGGAGGTTCCGGTGACGGCCTATCACAGCGGCGAGATTCTCGACGAAGCCGATCTGCCGCGACTCTACGCAGGCTATTCGACCTGCTATCGCAGGGAGGCCGGCGCCGCGGGAAGAGATACCAGGGGGCTTTACAGAATTCACCAGTTCAACAAGGTTGAGCAGGTGATCGTCTGCCGCAACGATGAGGAGGAGTCGCTGCGCATGCACGAATTTATCCTCAGCAACGCTGAGGAGGTAGTGCAGGCGCTTGAGCTTCCCTACAGGGTGGTGAACGTCTGCGGTGGAGATCTTGGCCTGCCCCAGGTGCAGAAGTTTGATATTGAGACCTGGATGCCTTCGCGGGAGGGCTACGGAGAGACCCACAGCGCCTCGCGCTTTCATGATTTCCAGTCCCGCCGTCTCGATCTGCGTTACCGCGATTCGGACGGCAAGGTACATTTCTGTCACACATTGAACAATACCGCCATCGCCAGCCCGCGGATCCTGATTTCGATCCTCGAACTGAACCAGGAGGCCGATGGCAGGATCAGGATTCCCGGCGTGCTTCAGTCCTACATGGGAGGCAAGGAGTACATCGGTCCGAAGTAAAGAGAAAGAGCTTGTTTGCCGCGGTCGGGCATGGGATTTTTCAAAATCCGTGGAAAAAATCAGATCACCCAACATAATGTGGTGGCGAGGAAAAGAGTTGGAGTAGTTCAGTGTCTCAAAAATGCGCCAGGCTGGCCCTAGAGGATGGAACCGTGCTGCGCGGGATCTCTGTTGGTGCGGATGGGGAGTCTATTGGAGAGGTTGTCTTCAATACGTCCCTGACCGGCTACCAGGAGGTTTTTACCGATGCCTCCTACAATGGGCAGATGGTGGTGATGACAAACCCGCTGATTGGCAACTACGGGGTTAATCCGGATGATGAGGAATCGCGTGCTCCCTCCCTCAGGGGGGTTATTGTTCGCGAGATGAGCCGTCAGCCTTCCAATTTCAGGAGCTGTGAGCCCCTTGACGATTACCTCGCCCGTCATGGCGTGGTCGGGATCTCCGGAATCGATACCCGGGCGGTAACAAAGCTGTTGAGGGTGGAGGGCTCGCTCAAGGGTCTTATCTCGACATCCGAGGATTCGGATGAAGCTCTCGTTGAGAAAGCGAAGAATTGGGAGGGACTCGGCGGCCAGGACATGGTCAAGGAGGTCAGCTGCGAGGAGCCGCAGCTTTGGGAGCAGGGCTTCAACTCGCCTTTCTCGGCTTGCTTCAAAGACAATCGTGCGACCGAGCGTCTAGGCGAAGGTCTCGAGATCGTGGCTTTCGACTACGGCGTGAAATACAACATCCTGAGAATCTTATACGAGATGGGCTTCAAGGTTCATCAGGTGCCGGCGGATACCACAGCGGAGCAGGTTCGTGAATTGAACCCCGATGGAGTCTTTCTCTCAAATGGACCCGGTGATCCGGAGGGGTTGCCCTATGCCATCGAGACGATCCGGACGCTCATCGGTGAATATCCGATTTTCGGTATCTGCCTTGGTCACCAGCTGACCGGGCTGGCCCTTGGAGGCCGGACGGAAAAGTTGAGGTTCGGCCATCACGGGGGCAACCATCCGGTACTCAATACACGGACCGGCAAGGTCGAGATCTCCGTGCAGAATCACTGCTACGCGGTGGTTCCGGATTCCTTTGAATCTGACCAGGTGGAGCCGTATTTCATCAATCTTAATGACCAGACCCTCGAGGGTCTTTATCACAGGGAGTTTCCCTTGTTCACGGTGCAGTTTCATCCGGAAGCGGCACCCGGTCCGAATGATTTCACGTTCCTTTTCGATGATTTTGCGCGGATGATCCGAAGCGCCAAGCCCCTGCCAGCGATACCCGAGATCTGGGAAAGTCCCGCTCGAGTCTGACGGTGGAACAGGGCGGCGATGAGGCCGGCAGAGAGAGTAGAGATGAGCAGTTTGAATCAAGGCCGGCCCGCCCGGCATAGCTGTGTGGTAGGACTTCAGTGGGGAGATGAAGGCAAGGGTAAGATCGTAGACGTTCTGACGGCTGATGCAGACGTCGTTGTTCGTTACCAGGGCGGAGCCAACGCGGGGCATACCGTGCAGGTAGAGGACCAGGAGTACATATTCCATCTGATCCCCTCCGGAATTCTCAAGAAGGATACGGCCTGCGTGATCGGCAATGGAGTTGTTATAGACCCCCGCGCCCTCATCGCTGAGCTCGACGGACTCCTGGAGATGGGTCTCGATCATGAAGAGAATATTCTCATCAGTGACCGCGCCCATGTCGTGCTGCCTTATCACAGCGCGCTGGATGAGGCGAAGGAGAGTGCCGGCGGAGATGGAAAGATCGGCACCACCCTGCGAGGCATCGGCCCCTGCTATACTGACAAGGCTTCGCGGGTCGGTATCCGGATGTCCGAATTCGTTGATCCGAACGGTCTCAGGGAACGGCTTGTTCATCTTGGCGAGTTGAAGAATCGTGAGCTTGAGAAACTCCACGGCCGCGACCCCATCGATCCCGATGTTGTTTTTGAAGAGTATTCCGCGTATGCCGAACGGCTGCGTTCCCGGGTCTGTGATGCGACAGCCTTTCTCCATGAACAGGATGCCCGGGGTGCCGGTATTCTCTTCGAGGGAGCCCAGGGCGCAATGCTCGATATCGATATGGGAACCTATCCCTACGTGACCTCATCCAATACCTCCTTCCTGGGGCTGGGGCCGGGGACCGGTTTCTCGGCTCGCAAGGTGGGAAAGGTTTTCGGTATAACCAAGGCCTATGCGACACGGGTTGGGGAGGGTCCATTTCCCAGTGAGATGCAGGAAGAGGCTGCTGCCAGCCTGCGCGAGGTAGGTGGGGAGTTCGGCGCTACGACCGGACGTCCAAGGCGCTGCGGCTGGCTTGATATCGTGGCCTTGCGACGCGCGATTCAATTTGGCGATGTCGATGCGATGGTCGTGACCAAGCTCGATGTTCTTGACCATCTCGAAGAGATCAAGGTGGCTGTCTCCTATAAGGTTGATGGGGCTGAGACGGACCAGTATCCGGCCTCCACGGAATGCGAGGTGATTCCCCAGTACAGATCCTTCCCCGGCTGGCTGGAGAGCACCACAGAGTGCAGAGCCTTCGAGGATCTCCCGGAGAAGGCCCGCGAATACCTGCGTTTTGTCGCTGATGCCGCGGGCTGTCCCATCGCGATTGTGTCGGTGGGCAAGGAACGCTCACAGATTGTTTCGCTTGATCCGTGGCTCGAACCGACTCCGGTGGAAGGAGACTGAGCGAGTGAAATTTTCTCCCGAACAGGTTCCAGAGCATATTGCCTTTATCATGGATGGTAACGGGCGCTGGGCCATGAATCGGGGGTTCCTGCGGCTGCGGGGCTATGAGGAAGGAGCGGTATCTCTACGCAGAATCACGACCCACTGTCGTGAACTGGGAGTGCGGGAGGCGACCTTCTTCGCCTTGTCTACGGAGAACTATCTGCGTCGCCCGCGTCGGGAGATCAGCTTCCTGATGAGGCTGCTGAAGACCTATCTCGTCAAGGAACGGGATATGCTGATGGACAACAACATCCGTCTTACCACCATCGGCGATATCAGCTCTTTTCCCGCAGATGTCCTGGAGACGCTTCATGAAACAGAGACCCTTACCTCCGAGAACGATGGGATGGTCATGCGGCTTGCTCTCAACTATGGTTCACGCCAGGAGATCATCAACGCGGTCCGGGCGCTCTGCGCGGAGGTCAGGGATGGAAAAATAGACCCGGACAGGGTCGAGGAGATCAGCGAAGACGTGTTTGCCGCCTACCTGGCTGACCCGCAGATGAAGGATCCCGACCTGGTGATTCGAACGGCTGGAGAATACAGGCTCTCGAATTTTCTTCTCTGGCAGTCCTCCTATAGCGAGCTCTGGATCACAGATGAACTATGGCCTGATTTTGACGTTGAGCATCTCGATGAGGCGCTGGTAGCCTATGTCAATCGGGACAGAAAATACGGCGCCGTGTTGGATCCGGCTTCTGGTGAAGCCTCGGGGTCCAATGGAATCTGAACGCTGGTTGTCGCATGCAGGAGGCGCGGAGCTTGAACCATCACATCGCCTTGACTCGCGAGGCGAATCTTAGGGGACTTGTCCCCGGGGAGAAACGGCTTGGGAGCTAAGCAGATCCGCTACCTGGTCGGGACAGTACTGGTGCTCCTGGTCGCTGGCGTACTGGCGCTTGACCATGTCTTCGACAGCAGAATTGCCGGCTCGGCGATCCTCGTGGGGATGGGGCTGGTGGGCTATCTCGAGTTCTCGAAGATGTCCTCTGGCCGCTACCTTCGTCTTTCCTCCCTCCCGGGTTTCCTCGCAACAGGCCTGTTTCTCGCCGCGGCCTGCTGGGATTGGAAAGCTCATGAAGAAGGCCGTCTTCTTCTCAGCAGCTTCGGGCTCTTCCCGGCTGAACACGAGACCCTGATTCTCGGGGTGTTTGGTCTGCTCTTCCTGTCTTTTGCGGCTGTTCTTTTTACAAAAGACTTCCTTGAGCGCGCAGGCGAGTTGGCCCAGGCCGTTCTGGGAGCCCTGCTTTTCGGTCTGCTTTTTTCTTTCGTGGCACGGATTTACTGCAGGGCCGACAGCGTAGTGACCGGGGCTATTTTTGTTTTTGGAATCAAGCTGACCGATATCGGAGGCTATGTTATTGGCTCGATACTGGGACGGACAAAGATCCTTAAGGTGAGCCCTGGGAAGAGCTTAGAGGGCTATGCGGCTGGTCTCATTTTGACGGCGGGTTGGTTTTCGGGAGCAGCCCATCTGGGGTATCTTGCCCCCGTGAAAATTGGATGGCCGGGGGGGATCGCCTTTGGGATAATTCTTGGTGTCAGCGCCGCTATAGGCGATCTGAGCGAATCGCTCATGAAACGACTTTACGGTGTCAAGGATTCCGGGTCTCTACTGCCGGAGTTCGGGGGGGTTCTGGACATGATCGACAGCTTTATTTTCAGTGGATTTGTGTTCTGGGTCCTTTCCTGCTACTGGTCTTGAAGATCATCACATGGAATTAGCTATCGAGTTGGCCTCACAGGAAGAGGCCCTGTTCATATTCGGCGCGGGTGATGCTCATTTGCGCCAGATTCGAGATGGTCTCGATATCCAGGTCGCGGCCCGCAATGGGGTCATTCGTATCGAGGGAGACGAGGGGCTGGTTCGTCGCGCGGAGCAACTCCTGAAAGACATGGCCGAGGTTTACAGGGCCGGGGATCCTCTGCCGGACCTCTACGTCGAGTCCCGGCTGGCCAGGATCAAGGCCGATGATGAGCGGGAAAAAGGAGGGGCTGAAGAGTCCGGTTCCCCGGACGCGAAGCAGAGGAAGCTGACGCCCCAGGAGCGCGCGACAGTGAGGAGCCTGGCACGTTCGAAAGGCCAGGAGGGGTACATCGAGGCGATCATCCGCAATGAGCTGATCTTTTGTATTGGTCCGGCGGGAACAGGAAAGACCTATCTCGCCGTGCGCCTGGCGGTTGACGGTCTGCGTTCGGGAGACTATCAGAAACTGATCCTCTGCCGGCCGGCGGTAGAGGCAGGTGAAAAGCTGGGCTTCCTTCCCGGTGATTTCCAGGCCAAGGTGAATCCTTACCTGCAGCCGCTCTACGATGCGCTCAATGACGTTCTCGGGATGGAGCAGGTGAAGCGCTATATCGAGCGGGAGATTATAGAGATCATTCCGCTGGCCTATATGCGCGGGCGCACCCTGAACAACGCCTTCATTATTCTTGATGAAGGACAGAACACCACAGCTTCCCAGATGAAGATGTTTCTGACTCGGCTTGGAATGGGCTCCAAGGTCGTGGCTAACGGAGACGTGACGCAATTCGATTTGCCCGAGGAGCAGCTCTCCGGCCTGGTGCATGCCGCTCCCCTTATGAAAGATATTCACGGGATCGCCTGGGTCGAGCTTGAGAAGATGGATATTGTGAGGCATCCGCTGGTCAAGAAGATCGTTGAGGCCTACGAGGCCGCTGAAAACAATTCCACTCCGAAGGGTCAGTAGGCTGGCTGCCGGCGGTGCCGAAGCGCCCCTTGCGGATCGCAGAAAACATGGCAAGAAAACGAAAGAGCAAGAGAATCGACGAATTCCTCCGGTCCCGCCAGCAGGGGCAGGAGGTTGTTCTGAGAGAGAGTACCCGCCAGGCGAACCTGTTGTTCAGGATCGTTGTGACCGTGTTACTGGTGGCATTGCTGCTGCTCTTGCTGAATATTGGCGAGAAGGACGAGTTTCAGCGCGAGCAGATAGGCGTGGCCGGGCTGCTCACCATGGTCACGGTCCTCGGGGTGCTGGTCATCAACCGCATCCAGCCCGCTCTTTTCCAGTCGACCGCGAAATTCAACCAGTTCGTTCTCCTGATTGTGCTGACCGTCAGCATGTCCTGGGGCATGTTCACTCTCAACTGGCCAGCCTATCTCCTGCCCCTGCCGGCCCTGGCGATGATTGCCGGGCTGGCCTACAGCAACATGGTGGCGATTCTTCTCTGTGGGGGTCTTGCCGCCTACCTCGCCCTCCTTGCTCCGGCTCCTTACGAGCCCCTCCAATTGGCTGTTACGTTGAGTCTCGGAGCTGTCGTATCAGTCCTCGGAGTCAGGAACATGCGCAAGCAGTCTCAGCCGGTTCTCATAGGAATCAGGGCGGGATTTGTTCAGGCGCTGACCGTCATCTGCTTCAAGGTGATGGGGGATTTTTCCGGCAGTGAAGATGTCGGTTTTCTGGCTTCCTTCCTGCAGGATCCCGGGTACGCGCTGATGGGAGGGCTCATTTCCGGCGGCATCGTTACCAGCCTGCTTCCCCAGATCGAGAAGATCTTCGATGTGCTTACCGAGCGCCGCCTGCTGGAGCTCGCCGATCCGAGCAACCAGCTGCTGCATATCCTGCGTACGCGCGCGCCGGGAACCTTTCAGCACACCCTCGGCGTGCAGCAGCTGGCGCGGGAGGCGACGGAGGCGATCGGTGGGAATGTCCTTCTCGCCAGCGTCGGAGCGTACTACCACGATATCGGCAAGATCTACAAGCCTGAGTATTTCGCCGAGAACATGGGCCAGGACAAGTCGATTCATGACCAGCTGCGTCCGTCGATGTCGAAGCTCATTATCATGTCGCATGTAAAGGAGGGGATTATTTTCGCTCGAGAGGAGAAGCTGCCGCAGCAGATCATCGATATGATTCCCATGCATCACGGAACGACGGTCGTCGAATTTTTTTACCACAAGGCCCGGTTGGAGGAGGGCGATGAGGAGGAGGGCTCAACCGAGGATACGGAATATCGTTATCCCGGCCCCAAGCCGACCTTCCCGGAGGCTGGGGTTCTGATGCTGGCGGACGCTGTCGAGGCCATCTCCAAGAGTGTCCAGGATCCTACTCCGGTAAAGTTCAGGGAGATAGCGCGGGAGATGATTCGCAAGCGGATCTTTGACGGCCAATTGGATGAGTGTCAACTCACCATGGCGGATCTCTACAAGATCGAGGAGAGCTTCGAGGCCACGCTGACCAACATCAATCACGGGCGGGTTGAATATCCTGACATCGGAACAGGGAAAGAGGATATCGACCCGGATCCTTCGACGGGTTCCGGCCCCGAACCGGAAGAGGAGCCGGACGCCTCGTGAGTTCAGCTGGGGTCAATTTTCTCGGCAAGCGCCCATTGAGGGCTGAACAGAAGGCTTCCTTGCGCCAGGCGCTTCTGCTCCTGCTGGCCGACCACGCCTGCTCGGCCAGCGTCAATGTCTGTTTCGTCGACGATGAAGAGATCAGGGCGCTGAACAGGGATTATCTCGGGCATGATTACGTCACCGATGTGGTTACCTTTCCCATGCGCTCAGAACGCGATGGAGTCGAGGGGGATCCTCTCGATGACGAGCTTCTCGGCGAGGTCGTGGTTTCGGTTGATACCGCCCGGCGTTATTCTGAGGAGAGGGGGACCGCTTTCCCCCGCGAGTTGTCTCTCTACGCCATTCACGGCACCCTGCACCTGTTGGGATATGACGATGCGGCGCCCGCCGATCGAAGAAAGATGAGACGTGCTGAGCACCGCTATCTGGCTGCCCTCGAGTCCTGAATCTCCAAGCATTGGAGATGGGCTGGAATGGCCTGTCTGCGTTGTTTTAGGGCTGGATGACACGATCGTTTCTCGGTAGAGTCATCCTTCTTCCCCCTCAGTCTACGGAGAAACAAATGGCTGCGAAATCGCCTGATAAGATTCGAAATATAGCTTTCGCAGGTCACAGCACTTGCGGCAAGACAACCCTTGTTGAGAGCCTTCTTTTTACCGGCGGCGGTATCGACAGGAAGGGGTCGGTGGACGATGGGACCAGCGTTTGCGACTACGATGATCAGGAGAAGGCGCGTAATCATTCTATAGACCTCGCCTGCGCCAGTGTCGATTCCCAGGACACGCTTCTGCAGTTTGTCGACACTCCGGGCTATCGTGATTTCATCGGACAGGTCTATTGTTCAGTCGCGGCGGCTGATCTCATGGTGATCGTGATTTGCGCCGATGAGGGGATCCGCCCCAATACCCGGAAGGTCTGGGAGATTGCCAAGGATGCGAACTTGCCATGTTTCGTGGTTATCAATCGCGTCGATCGCGAGCATAGCGATTTTAATGGAGTTCTCGAAAAGATTCAGGGTCAGCTCGATGCGAGCTGCCTTGCGATCACCTCGCCGAACGAATCCGGCGCCGGCTTCTCCTCCGTGGAAGACGCTCTCGGTAGCTCAGATAATCTCATGGAGTCCGTCATTGAGTCCAATGACGAGCTGATGGAGCGTTATCTCGAGGGAGAAGAAATCAGTCCAGAGGAAATCTCGAAGCAGTTTGTTGAGGCGGTAAGTTCGAGGAGCCTCTTTCCGGTCTTTGCCGCCAGCTCCCTGACGGATGTCGGTGTCAAGGAGCTCATTGATGGTTTCGTACGTTACGCCCCCTCCGCCGCCCATGACCTGGGGCGCGAACATGTAGATCTCGACTCGGGAGAGGATAGTCAGGCTGTCTCCATAGCGGCCGATGCGCCGTTCTCGGCCCGGGTTTTCAGGGTTGTGAGCGATCCGTTTGTCGGAAAGCTGACCTATCTTCGAATCTATTCAGGGTCGATCAGCCAGAATGGTTCTTTCCTGAATCCTCATACAGGGAAGCAGGAGAAGGTGGGGAAGCTCATTCGATTCCAGGGCAAGGAGCAGGAGGCAGTCGAACAATTCGGGGCTGGGGAGATTGGCGCCTTGATCAAGGTCGAGGGCCTGCACACCTTCGATTATCTCACCTCCGACTCGAAACGTTCGATGGCTGCGCCGAGTATTCCAAGTCCCATGTCCGGACTGGCGACCACTCCCAAGACCAAGGCGGACGAAAAGAAATTCGCCGAATCCTACGTGAAGCTGGTTGAGGAAGATGTTTGTCTCACATCTAAGAGGAATGACCGCACCGGAGAGCTGGTTATCTCCGGAGTCAGCGCTCTTCACCTGCAGATTCTCTGGGAGAGGCTCAAGGCGCGGTATGGAGTGGAGGTGGCCACCCGGCTGCCGGCGACTCCCTACCTGGAGACGGTCAGCGCCAAGGGCGACGCGCAGTACAGGCACAAGAAGCAGAGTGGTGGTTCGGGAGAATTCGCCGAGGTGTGGCTCAGGGTTGAGCCTACCGAGAGAGGCGCAGGGCTCGAGTTCGTCAACAGCATCTTCGGCGGCGCGATCAGCCAGAGCTACGTTCAGTCGGTTGAGAAGGGCATCACTGCGATGATGAAGGATGGAGTCCTCGCCGGTTGCGAATTCGTCGATATCAAGGTCGAGGTCTATGATGGTAAGGAGCATCCTGTTGATTCGAAGGATGTGGCCTTCCAGAAGGCCGGCCGGGAGGCGTTCAAGCTTGCGGTGAATTCAGCCAAGCCCGTTCTACTGGAGCCGATCGTTATTCTCGAGGTGACCTTCCCGAGTGAATATACCGGTGATATCCAGGGTGACATCACCCGACGGCGGGGCAGGGTGCAGGGCGTCGATTCGATCGGAGATTTCCAGACGATCAAGGCCCTGGTTCCCCTTGCCGAGCTCAGCGACTACGCCAGTAGTCTCGGGTCGGTTACAGGTGGACAGGGCTCCTATAACATTGAGGAAGGTCACTACGAGACGGCTCCTGCGCAGGTTCAGCAGAAGGTTATAGAGACCTACAACTCGAGCCGCAACCAGGAAGAATAAGGCGCCCTGGGTTGGAGCTTCTCCCGCCTGTAGACGCGGCTTTTCAGAAGATCTCTATTCGCCCCTCGATGACCCGGATCGGGAGTTCCTCTTCGAAGAAGTTGTTGATCTTCTGGAGCATCGAGTCGACGAACTGGTGTTCGTTCGCCACCGTGACGACAGCAAGCTCTCCGGCCTGCCAGAGGTCGTTGGAGCCAATCTCAGCCACGGCCACGTTGAACTGGTTGCTGAGGCGGTCCTTGATCGAGCGCATGACCTGGCGCTTCTGCTTGAGCGACTGGGCTTCGTCTATATGGAAATAGACCCGCAGCAGACCGATTTTAGTGCGGCTCTTCATCTTCTCTTCCCCCGGTCTTCGAGGCCAAAATCTTTGGCTTTCTTCTCTATAATTTCTGGGGGGATGTCCAATTCTCCGGCGGCCGCTTCAAGGCTCATTCCCGGGCGGGTAAGCAGGATGCCGAGATAGTCCTTCAGGGAGGTACGCAGCTTCATCGGGCTGATTCCCAGCAGTCGCGCAGCCGGCCGGATTTTCCACCTGCAGGAGCGAAGTCCCTCGGTGATAGCCCGGGCCTGAAATTCCGACTGCAGGCGATAGAAGGGGGTGTCGGAGCGGTTTCGCTTGCCGTTTTCCTTTACCTCGGGTTCTTTTTCGAGCAGGCTCTTGAAGCGCTCGCTGTGGATGTTGACGAGGTGGCCGGCTGGCATACCCAGGTCGCCGGGCGGCCTGTGGTAGAGCGACTCGGGGTTCTCTCCGCATTGGATGCGAAAGACCCGATCGAGCACCGGGAGGTCGATCAATTCTCCTTCCGCCAGGTCACGGGCCAGCTCAACGGTATTTCGAAGCTGCCTGATGTTGTTTTCGCTCCAATCGTGTTGGACGAGCATATCCATGGTTTCCGAGGTCACCTCTGTGGAGCTCTCACGCGGCTCGGCCTGGTCCATCAACCTCAGGAAGTGGGCCACCAGGAGCGGGATGTCTTCCCGTCTCTCCGCCAGCGCGGGGATGTGGACTGGGAATTTATTGATGCGGTAGTAGAGATCCTGGATGAAGTCTCCGGATTGGACGCGCTTGGCGAGATCTTCGTTGGTCGCGCAGATCACCCTCACATCCACCTTGCGCGATTTATTTTCTCCGACCCTGCGCAGCTCGCCTTCCTGCAGCACCCTGCGGAGCTTCTGCTGAAGGCTCCTGGAGGAGTCCTTGATCTCGTCAAGAAAGATGGTGCCTCCATCGGCTTCTTCAAAGGCGCCCATCTTTTCGTTGTTGGCGCCGGTGAAGGCTCCCTTGAGGTGACCGAAGAGCTCGCTCTCAAGGAGATGTTCAGATAGCCCAGAGCAGTCGACCACGATGAAGGGCGCCGCTTTGCGCGGCCCGTTGTGATGGATCGCGTTGGCTATCAGCTCCTTTCCCGAGCCTGACTCGCCGGTGATGAGCACGGTGCGGTCGACATCGGCAGCGATTCGGACGAGCTCGAAGACACCTGTGATGGCCTCGCTTCGCCCGATGATGTTGCCCATGTCGTAGCGTCCGATGGCTTCCTCTTTGAGCTTGCGGATTTCCCTGACATGTCCCTGGTGGGTGATGCCGAATTTAACGAAGGGGGTGATTGTCTGGGCGAACTCCTGCAGGAATTCGAGATCATCTGAGTTGAAGACATTTCCCGCGGATTCGCTCTCGACGTAAAAAACTCCGACCGGCTGATTCTCGGAGTGCATCGGCACGGCGACGAGTGAGAGCGTTTCGAGCTGCTTCAGGCTCTCTGCGTTCATGAAGCGCGGGTCGTCCTTGGCGTTTTCACAGAGTATGGCCTCGCCGCGCTCAAAGGTTTCCTGCACCACGGTATGGCTGAAGCTCAGGTCCGCATCCCGGGTCTTCCAGCCGGCCTTGATTTCGAGATTCTCGCCTTCGGGGTTCTTCACGATGATCAGCGCGCGCTCGATGATCTTCTCGCCATCGAGTTCAATTTCCTCCAGCGCAAGGCCGAGGATTTTTCTGAGGCTCTCCCCGATATCGTACTCCCAGTCAATTTTCTGGAGGAGGTAGAAGGCGTTCAGCGCCTTGTGGATACGAGAGAGGATCGCCTTGCGTCGATAGGCCGTTTTACTCATTGCAACCTCGCCTTGAATGTTTCCGTGAATCGTGAGCGCCTTGGGCCCAGCTGGCCGGCGCTGAGGATGGTCTCGGCGCGCCGCAGGAGCTCCAGGGCTTCTGTCTCTTCTCCGGTCAGCTGCCAGTAGAGGGAGAGCTCTCCAAGGGCTTCCGAGGTTTCCACCGGGCAGCCCATTTTTTCAAATTCTCTTATCGACCTCTCAAGATACTTCTCGGTCTTGTCTGCCCAGTCCGGGCCGAGGTCGCGGTAGGCGGCTCCGAGTTCGAGCGCCCTTCGCGCCGTTTCATAGGGACCGGCCTCATTGTCGTCGGGAGCGCGGCCGAGATCGATGACCTGCTCAAATTCACCCCGCTGGCGGCACAGCCGCATTCGCAGTCCCAGCAGCTCGGAGGCGCTTTCAGGCCCGGCGCCGTCCTGGACGACTCCCCGGGCCTCCTGGAGCGCGTCCTCCGCGGCCTCGAGCATTTCTTTTTTCAGAAAGACCTCGGCAAGGCCGGCCAGGGCATGGGCCTCAAGCCCCTGCTTTCGGTCCGCTGGCAATCTCCGCAGGCATTCCTGGAAGAGCTTCTCGGCTCTTTCGTATTCACAGACAGCCACCTCGACCCGGGCCTGGTTGAATAATATATTGCAGGCCAGGGGGGTACCGTCGTTTTCGTCATCCAGTTTTGAACAGCGTTCCAGCGCCTTCCGGGCCTCGCTGGGGCGTCCACGCAGCAGCAGCAACTCTCCGATGTTGCAGAGAGTTATGGCAATCCCCTTGGGGTCGCCAACCTCTTCAAAAATCCCGAGGGCGCTCTCGGTGGTTTCCAGGGCTGCCTGGAATTCTCCCCGCTGGGTCTGGATGCGGGCCAGGCTGTTGAGGCAGACGGCCAACCCCTGCCGGTCTCCTGTCAGTTTCCGGATCCGGGTGGATTCTTCCAGGTGTTCGAGGGCGGCCGACATCTCGCCGAGGGTACGGTAGGTATTGGCCAGGTTGCCCTGGATCCTGGCTATATCCAGAAGCTGTCCTGTCTTCCGGGCAAGCTCCAGGGCCTCTTTGAAGCGGGAGATGCTGCGTTCCGGATGGTTTTCGAGTCTCTCGATGAGGGCCAGCCCGAGGTGAAGTGGTACAAGGTCCCGCGGGGGCGCTCCTTCACCGTAGAGCTCGAGGCTTTTCCGGAAGTGTTTCCGCGCCTGTCCAAGATCCCGCTGATCAAAAAAGAGTCCGGCGAGGCCGTAGCAGGTCTTTGCCAGCGCGCGGCTGTCTTCCCCCGCGATGGCGAGGCAGCGGTCAAAATACTTCTTCGCCTCGTCCAGCTTTCCCTGGCGATGCAGTGTCCGGGCGATACCGTTCCAGAGCCCGGCCCTGTCGCTGTCCGGGAGGATAGCGGCGTTCCGTTCCGCCTCCAGGAGACAGTCGAGCGCGCTCTGCAGCTCCCCGCAGCTGAGGTGCAGGCTGCCGAGCTCACGGAGGATTTCCTGTCGGTCGTTTCCAGGGGAGAGCTCCAGCGCCTTTTCGTAGGCCTTGCGGCTCAGCTGGTTGGAATAATCTTTCGCTCCGCTGCGGGCGGCCTCGAGATAGTGGTTGAACGCATCCTCGCCAGCTCCCGCCAACTCGAAGTGTTTGGCGATTCTCATGCGGAGCCTGGTTCCCGGTGTTTCATTCAGCTCCAGCAGGAGCATCGCCAGTCGCTTGTGCAGTCGCTTCGTTTGTTTCGTTGGGATCGAATTGAACAGCTCATCGAGCTCCAGTCCCGGAGCGAGACGACAGCCCCCGGAGTCTTCGAGCAGCAGTCCCGAGGCGACCAGGCTGGCGGTCCCCTCCGGGATGGACATCGTTTCATCTTCGCCCTCGAGCAGGCAGGCCAGCAAGCCCTGGTCGAAGGTCTCGTTGATGATCCCGGCAGCTATGAGCACGCTTTGCTGGGCGGCGGTGAGGGAATCGAGCCGCAGGAGTATCTTCTCCCCGGGAGCCGCGCCCGCCGGTTTCCCGGTGTAATTCCAGTGTCCGGAGTCGCGTACCAGGGCGCCTTCAGCGACCAGCTGACCGAGCGCCTGGTGAAGAGCCAGTGGGTTGCCGCCTGAACGCGTCGCCAGCGTCTCCAGAAGCTCCGGGGCGGCGGGAAGCCTGGGGCTGAGAACGGCTTCCGCATATTCCCTGAGGGCATTGTCATCCAGGCCTCCCAGGCGCAGAGGCTGGGGATGCCCGCTGCCGTCAAGCCGCCTTCCGAGCCTCTCGACCAGGGATCCCGGCTGATGGTCCTCATCTCTGTAGCTCAGCACGAGGAGAACAGGCGAATCGCTGAGGGTCGCGGCCAGCCTGGTCAGCAGATCGATTTCCGTCTCGGTGGCGAACTGGATGTCTTCGAGGATCAGCAGCAGCGGCTGCTGCCTGGCCAGCGAGCGGAGAGCCTCGGCCGCCTCGGCTGTTACCTGGTCATTGGAGCTCTCCCGGGAGTCACTCTCTGTCGAAGCCCCGGAAGGGCGCTCTTCTCTTGTGTCGACAGAGAACCTTCTTCGGAACCCCGGGCTGTAGTCCGAGTCCCGGTTCCCAAGCAGGATCCGGCCCAGTCCTCCGCGGCCATTGCGCTCCTGCCTGAAGGAGGTCTCCAGGGTGTTTGCTCCGAAGTCAAATTCGGCCCGGGCTTTCAGGCCGCTCGAGTGAAGCAGCCAGGATTTTCCGCAGCCGCCTTCGCCGACAAGCCGCAGCGATTGAAGGGCTCCGTGTTTGCGGACCTCCTCCAGCTTTTGAAGGATCAGCCCGCGTTCACGTTCCCGTCCGATGAAGACAGGGCGCATGAGGCGAGGTGAATTCGAGGGTTTCTGCGCGGTCAGGGAGCCGGCATTTGCCAGCATCGCGGCAGCCTCCGCCGCCGTGGACGGGCGCTTGTGCTGGGCCTCTTCCATGAAGGAAAGAATGGTCCGGGCCAGCTTCGGGGCGCAGGCCTTGTTGAGCTTTTCGAGAGAGGGCGGCGGCGGCTTGCGGGTTAGTGCGGCGACGAGGGATTCGAACGGAGGCCGTCCGGCGATGATATGGTAAAGCAGCGCTCCTAAAGCGTAGAGGTCGGAGCGCTCCGTTGTCGCCGTTGAGGCCAGCTGCTCCGGCGCCATGTAGAGCGGGGTGCCGCCATCGTCAGCACCCTGGCGGCCAGATGATATTTTGCCCAGGGAATCCCGGGTCAGCCGGTTGCTGCTGCGGGCCAGTCCAAAGTCCAGCATCTTGATGGCCGGGCCCGCATCGGGGGGGGGTGAACCCCCGCTTTCTTCCATCGGCACGGAGGTGTCGGCCGGCTCCAGCACCATGATATTCGATGGTTTCAGATCTCCATGGATGATGCCGCGGTCATGTATGTACTCGAGTGCGAGGAGGACCTGGGTCGTGATGTGGAGCAGGTGGTCGATCTGCAGCTGGCCGGGTTTCGGCTGATCGAGAAACTCATCCAGCGGGCGTCCTCGCAGGCGCTCCATGACGAGAAAGAGCCGGTCGCCGAGCGCGCCGGCATCGAGCAGGCGAACGATGTTTTCGTGACGTAGTTCGCCCAGGGTACGAATCTCGCTCTCAAAAAGGCGTCGGTCAGCCAGGCTGTCTTCCCGCAGCAGCTTGATGGCGACCATTTCGTTTGTTTCAAGGTCGATAGCTTCCCAGACGGCACCCATGCCGCCCCGGCCAAGGGGCTCATTAAGCTGGTATCGCGGATGTTTGAAGTCGATTGCAGGCATTTAGGATCCTCGCGGGCATTCAGAGCCCAGATTCTATCTTAATCTTCCGTATAGAGCCCTGACGACAAAAATGGCTAAAATATAGCCTCTAAAGCGGCTATTATTTTTTCGGTTTAATCGAAGGGAGGCGCTGAAGCGCCTTTTCGAACAGCCTGGACGGGATTTCCAGGGAGTCGCGATGTTCACTAAATCTTTTTAATAGAGGACTTAAAGAAGCAGCCGGTATAATTTCTGACTGGTTTGAAATAACGCTATGCTTCCAGGTTGGGTAGGGGAAGCTTTGATGCGGTCCTGCTTGATATTATCGGTCCTTGAGCAGGATTCCCGGGTACTGAAGACAAGAACAACGAGGAGTCTATACATGTTTATTTTGAGTCGCAGAACGCTTGGTTTGTTGATCGCGTTGGCAGGGATTGTCTGCGTCAGCGGCTGTTCCACCGTTAATGAAATTTCCGGCAAGGTCGCTACGAACGTTCACAACAGGTTGCTTGATTTCACCGATCCTGTCAGTGTCGGCGTTGGCATGGGCATGGGAGCCAGTGTGCGGGCCACCAATTTCGTTCAGGGCGGGGCACTCTTTACCCTCGCGAAAAATTCTTTCAGGGGACGCCAGGTGCAGTCTCCCATCAATTTTTCTCCTGAGATCGGTCTCTCACCTGTTTTTCACCTGCGCAGCATCGATGCTCCTGAGACGGGTTTCGATGGGCGGGCCGTCGTCGCCGGTAAGACTCTCGTCGATGCGTCTGAAAAAACCTGGAGCGACTGGGCCGAGGGCGAGTCCTGGAGCTGGATTCCTGCGCGGTCGGATTACGCCGCTCACTATGATCGCCACCTCTACGATGTCGGGTTTTCGGTGTACGCCCTCGTGGGGCTTGACCTCGCCGTCAACCCGATCGAGACCCCTTACGAGCTGGCCGATTTTTTCCTCGGGCTGGTGAGCCTCGGCTTCATCGACCTGGCTGGTGACGATCACTCCTGGGAAGGGCCGAGGTTGCTCGATACCGTCGCCGGAAAGTAATCTTCCGGTTCACGGCGATTCCGGCTTCACTGGCTGCTGTTCCCGGGTGTTTCCGACCCCGGCCCAGTACGGTTCCGCCCACGTTGCAATGCTCTCGTCCCGGGCTGCTCGCTCAAAGTGCAGCCTGAGCTTTTTCTCGATGAGGTCGTTGTTGAGATAGGGCAGCCCCAGGCAACGCCACAGGCGCTGAGCCTCGCCCTCCAGCGGCTCACGGCAGCACAGGGAAAATTCGTCCGCCCTTCCGGCAAGCACATCATCGAGATCGTTGGCCCAGTAGGATTCAGCTGGCGTTCCCGAGCTCTCCGCCTCTTCGAGGGAGAGGTTGGCGAAGCTGAGCAGGTAATCGGTTTCTTCAAAATCTTCACTTGTTCCATAGCGCACCCGGATCCGGTATTCGCCGCCTGCGGCGGCCAGCAGGTGCTCCACCGGGGGAGTCCTGGAGCCGATCAGCCAGGGAAGAAAACGGTTCTGCAGGCAATCGCCGATCAGCTTTCGCTGGTCGCCCGTATCCCGCCGATCTTCAAGCAGCGGTCCCGTGGGGAAGTCTCTCGCGAGCTCGCTTTCCGGGTCAAAATGGCGCTCCTCTTCCTTGTCGAGAACGGTGACTCCCTCGGGGTCCGAGAGAGACCGCAGCTTTCCATCGCTGAGCTCGTGCAGCTGTCCCGGGATCAACTCCTCGATGGAGTGCACGCAGCCGAATTGCTCAGCTACCTCGCGCTCCATACGGACCCGGTCTTCCAGTCGTATCGGGAAGAGAATACGGTTGTAGTCGGGGTTCAGCGCCTGCGGGTAGCAGATCCCCTGCCCGGTGATGACCCTGACAA
>Ga0066842_10000146_pt1 | contig 18635 bp, 10 predicted proteins | sample ETNtaG_19_FD_67289 | JGI IMG/M metagenome (GOLD analysis project Ga0066842, IMG submission 67289) | Marine microbial and viral communities from oxygen minimum zone, Eastern Pacific Ocean - ETNP201302PF86A | ecosystem: Environmental > Aquatic > Marine > Oceanic | place: Pacific Ocean: Eastern...
ATCCAGGCCATCTATGAAATCTTCGAAGCCGGGCTGGCTGGGGTCGTTGGTGCGCCAGGCGCGGAAGAACCTCCGGCCGTTTTTTCGATTACTGACGATCTGCTGAACAATCTTGAGCGACTCGGTATATTCAAGCCGCGGCGTATAGACAAAGATCGGACGCGGCGTCACATCACGGACCTCTTCATCGGCGAAGATCCGCTCTCCGAGAATCTGGGCGGCCTGGTCGACAGCTGTGACGGCGCCGCCGGCGACCCCCAGGCGGGAATACGGAAAGGTCCTTCGCCCGGCGAGTCCCATGAAACAGGAAATAAGAACTTCCTCCGGCGCCGTGTTGATGTTCACCGGGTATCGCGGTTCATGACTGAGCCGCGGCGATCCAACCGCGCTGGGCATCCGCAAGCCTCCGCCGCCGCCGACACCTCCTCCTCCCTGCGCCCCCCCACCGGTATTGGTCGTACCCAGGGCCAGGTCGCGAACCTCATCGTCTCCGTCATCGGCCTTGTAGGTGTAGGGATCAAGCCAGGAATGGCAGACGACAAAATCTTTCACCGTCTCAAAGTTTTCATCCCCAATCAACTGGCGCAGTTGGTTCTTGGACTGGAAGCGCTGACCTTCGAGGCGCTGGCGGAAAAGCATGACGCTCTCCCCCGTGATTCGCAGCCCGGTTCGGTTCGGCCCGGTATAGAAGGGGTTGGTCACCTGGCGGCCATCTCGCTTGAGGCGAGCGCTGCGCTCAATCACGGTCCCGAGATTGTCGAGCATCCTGGCCAGCGTATCCTGGCGGCCGTTCAGGTTGATGAGCGAGTTGGTGTCAATGACCTTGGTCTTATACTGAAAACGATAACCCGCGACATCAAGGTAGGTGCTCCAGCGTCCGACCCTCGGATCCTCGACTCCGACCCGGCCATGGGCGAGGTCATCCTCCTTGGGCAGACGGAACAGCCAGTCGGTATTACCATAGAAAGACCATGAGTAGTGATTGCTGGCCTCGTGAAGCTTGGCAACGACCATGTCCAGGGCCGAGCTTGACATCATCTCCATACGCTGAGCATCAACGTAATTGTTGGCCGCCTTGCGCTCCAGCCTCATGAGTTGGGCAAAGGATGCCCCCAGGACGGCAAGCAGGGTGAGAACCCCAAGCGCGATGATCAGCATCGCGCCTTCCCGCCGGTCAGCGGCAAAATAACCGGAAGGCGTTGCGCAGAACTGCTTCCCGAGTCTCTCCCTGCGCGCATCTCTGCTCACATCACTGTTCAAACCGTTTTCAGTCTTCTGCATTCGAACTTTCCGTCCCTGGACTGTGCGAGATATAGGAACTCAAAAACAAGAAACGACTCGGCCGAAACGCCAGGTAGCTTTCGCAACATCTGCCAGAAAACCTGGAAGACGCGCCGAAAGAGACCTCTAGCCCTTACCTAATAGACTGCCTGCCAAGGCACGGCGTTGCAAATCAGCATAGGCAAAGTCGTCTGTTTTTTACAGGCGCCATCCGGGTGCCTGAAGACAAGATAGCACAAATGACAGAACGCTGTCAGCAGTACCGACTTGTGGAAAACTCAGGGAGTTTAGCACACGATGGGGACTCCGGCGAGAAACGATCTTCGGTCCCACCAGCTAAAAGACCAGCGGAGCACTTAAATTATCCGTACTCCGCTGGAATTCTCTTATTTCTCCTGAACGCAGCGCGCCCCAGTGCCGGCTGGGTTACAGCCCAAGCTCCGCGCGTACCTGTGTCTCAATCCTCTCGAGAATGTCAGTGTTCTCATCGAGGAACTGGACCGTACGGTCTCGCCCCTGGCCGATTCGAACATCCTCGAAAGAATGCCAGGCGCCCGAACGCTTGACGATCTCCTGCTCAACCGCGACATCGAGCAGATCCCCGATATAGGAAATGCCCTCGTTAAAGATGATGTCGAACTCGGCCTGGCGGAACGGAGCCGCCACCTTGTTCTTGACCACCTTGACGCGTGTACGGTTACCGCGGAAGGTGTCCCCATCCTTAATCGCTCCGATTCGGCGAATGTCGAGTCGAACCGAAGAATAGAATTTGAGTGCGCGGCCGCCCGAGGTCGTCTCGGGGCTGCCGAACATGACTCCGATCTTTTCCCGGATCTGGTTGATGAAGATCAGGCAGGTCTTCGATTTGTTCACAGCGCCGGTCAGTTTTCGCAGAGCCTGCGACATCAGGCGCGCCTGGAGGCCGACGTGGGTATCTCCCATGTCACCTTCGAGCTCCGCCCGCGGCACGAGAGCGGCAACGCTGTCGATGACGATCACATCGAGCGCGTTTGAGTTTATCAGCATCTCGGCGATCTCCAGGGCCTGCTCGCCTGAATCCGGCTGCGAAACGAGCAGCGTGTCAAGATTCACCCCCAGCTTCCTCGCGTAGCTTGGGTCGAGGGCGTGCTCGGCATCGATAAAACCTGCCGACCCGCCCGCCTTCTGGGCATTGGCAATGATCTCGAGGGTCAGCGTGGTCTTGCCCGAAGACTCAGGGCCATAGATCTCGACGATCCGCCCGCGCGGAACACCACCGACTCCAAGCGCGACATCCAGCGAGAGCGAACCCGTGGAGATCGTGGCTACATCGACCTTGTGATCAGCTCCGAGGAACATGATAGATCCCTCGCCGCACTTGCGTTGGATCTGGTCGAGAGCAAAATCAAGCGCCTGCCCCTTGCCCTTCTTTTCTTTGTCCTTCTTTTTGGCGGAAGCCTTTGACTTACTTTTACTCCTCGACCCCTTTGGGGAAGGATCGGCCTTTGAAGTTGTTTCTTTTTGTGGCACCGCTATTTCCTGACCATTTTTCTGCTTTGGCGTTTCCTGCTTTGGCGTTTCTTGTTTTGGCGTTTCCGGTTTTGCTGTCTCCTGCTCTACCGGAAGTTCCGCCACCGCGGTCGAAGTTTTCATTCTACCCATTTTCTCTACACTCCTTATCAGCCTGGTTACTTTAGATCACGATTTGTTTTCCTGAGCCAGAAGCTGTCCGAAAACATCGGCCCACCAGAAGGACCCTCATTTTCGACCACCATCGGCTCATACTCTAACTGTCCCCTGCTTCCTTGTCTGAAGAAGAATCATCACCGGAAGAGCCCGCCTCGGTTTCGTCGCCGCCAGGGTTCTCCTGACCAGGTTCGTCCCCCGAGCTCTTGCCTTCATCTACCCGGACTTCAGACGCGCTGCCGACGCCGCCGGCGCCATCCTGGCCGGAGCCCCCGGCCGCCTCCGCCATGCGTCTCCTGGCAGTGTCTTTCATATAGCTGTCCAGGGTACTGCGAATCTCGCGCTTCGTACGCGCCGGGTGATACATAACCCTCCAGCGCTGGTCAGGTGACAAGTCACCATAGTTCTTCCGCACGAGATTACGCCTGAAGTCGAGCGCCTCACGCTCTCCCAGCCTTCTGCTCCCGTCACTGCAGGACACCGCGACGGCGCCCATGAGGACAACAAGAACAGCTACCCGGGCAGACGCCCGCAGGCGGCTGTCCGGCAAACAGGAGGAAGCTGTGCCAGGAAAGACCCTGGAGCACTGTTGAAGCTTCGTTCGAATAAAAGAAGGTACCGGCATGATTCTCCCGAACTTCCCTGGCTCCTGTGGATACAGGAAACGACAGGGGTCCGTAAAAAACGAAAAAGCAGAGTATTCGTTCTTCCCCAATTCCTACGGGGGGAACGGTCCCCGTGAAGGAACATGCAAACCGGCAGCGGGGATTCTATTGAGTCCGACAGGGAGTGCAAGAAAAAACCGGCGGCGATCGGGCCGCTGACCCGGCCCAGGATTACTTCACATCTTCAAAAACCGCGGAAACACTGAGTCTTTGTCGGAATAAACTGTCTTGATGCGCGTAAATACCTAATGGTAAATTCCGTTTCCTTTTCGTCTGAAACTTTTCGAAACTTCCCTTCTTTACAGGGTCTCTCTACCTCTTTTTTCTCAAGGAAACAGTATGAGTACTCCTTACAAGCTTGAATATATCTGGCACGATGGCTACCAGCCGACCGCCAATCTCCGCAGTAAAACCAGGGTGATAACCCAGGACAGTGAGCCCACCCTTGAGGATTGTCCGCAGTGGGCCTTCGACGGCAGTTCGACCGAACAGGCCGAGGGCGGCTCGTCAGACTGTCTCCTCGATCCAGTGAACATTATTCCCGACCCGGGCAGGAGAAACGCCTACCTGGTCATGACCGAGGTCAAGAATGCCGACGGCTCCATCCACCCCTCCAACACCAGGGGCGGCTGGGATGACAACGACGACCTCTGGGTCGGACTCGAGCAGGAATACGTCCTCATGGATGGCGACAGGCCCGCCGGCTTCCCCGCCGAGGGTTACCCCGGTCCCCAGGGGCCCTACTATTGCTCCGTCGGACACGGCAACGTGGTCCTTCGCCAGCTTGTCGAAGAGCACCTCGATCTCTGTCTCGATGCCGGCCTCAAGGTCACGGGCATCAACGCCGAGGTCATGCTCGGACAGTGGGAATACCAGATCTTCGGCAAAGGCGCCAAGAACGCGGCAGATGCCGCTGTCTACTCCCGCTACCTGCTCCACCGTACCGCCGAGCAATACGGCGTCGTGGTAGATCTGCATCCGAAGCCGGTCAAGGGCGACTGGAACGGAAGCGGCATGCACTGCAACTTCTCGACCACGAAGATTCGCGAAGGAAGTGGCGATGCGGCAGCTAATGAGGCCTATATCACTTCGATCTGCGAAGCCTTCAGGGAAACCCACGAGGAGCATATCGCCGTCTACGGTGCCCACAATGAACAGCGCCTGACCGGTCTCCACGAGACCCAGTCGATCGACCAGTTCAGCTATGGAGCCTCGGACCGCGGCGCCTCGATCCGGATCCCCATCGGCACTGTCAACGATGGCTGGAAGGGCTACCTCGAGGACAGGCGCCCGGCCTCCAACGCCGACCCCTACCAGATCATCGGCATGATCCTCGCCACGCTGGCGAAGGTCGACGGTTGATCTCTTAGCAGTACGAATACAAAGAGCCGTCCTTCCCCCGGGAAGGGCGGCTCTTTTTTCTTTGCCAACCGCGAACTCGTAGACGCTGCCCTCTTGAATGCCGGGTGCCATGGGTATTAGGATAGTCGGTCCGCCCCCCTGGTAGAGGGCGTGCGGAAACGCGAAATCAATTCAACAGAACAGAAATCAGAACTCTTAAGGAGAATATGCCATGGACGTTCCCGAAACGATGAAAGCCCAGGTCTTTTACGAACCGGAGAAAATGACTCTCGATGAGGCGAAACCAGTTCCGGAAATTGGCCCTGAGGAGGTTCTCGTCAAGGTACACGCCACCGGCATCTGCGGTTCGGATATTTCCTACTACTTCGGTAAGGCCGCAGTCGGAACCGAGGACCCGCTCGTACTCGGACATGAGATCTCTGGCGTCATCGCCAGGGTCGGAGAAGTTGCCGCCGAAAAAGGTGGTTTCGAGGTCGGTGACCCGGTCGTCGTCAATCCTGTGCAGTCCGATGTTAACTCTCCCTGGACCCAGAAGGGCCTCTCCAACGTCGATCTTGGCGACGTCGTTGGCATCACGAAGGACGGTGGTTTCGCTGAGTACTGTGTTTCGCACTGGTACTGGACCGTCAAGGTGCCCCAGGACATGGACCTCGACATCGCGGCCTCGGCCGAACCGCTGGCCTGCGGCCTCTACGCCGTTAAGAACCTGAACATCCAGGCCGGCCAGTTTGTCACCATCTTCGGACCCGGCCCCATCGGGCTCATGATGGTCCAGATGGCAAAGGTCTACGGCGCCGGAAAGGTGCTGCTGGTGGGTACCCGCGACGAGCGGCTCGATGTCGGCAAGGAACTCGGCACCGACCTCATCGCCAACACCAAGGACCCCGAGTCTCCCAACTACGTCGAGGATCTCGACAAGTTCATCAGGGATAACAATAATGGCGAACTCTCTGACCGTACCATCCTCGCCACCGCCAACCTCGGGGCGATCAAGTCCGGAATTGACACCGCCGGCAATGCCTCGACGGTCGTCATCTTCGGGCTTCCCGGCGACAACGACGTCCACAGCGTCAGCGGCATCGAGTGCATGCTCAAGGACATGACGATCCGCTACTCCTGGCTGGCGCCGGACACCTGGCCCGAGGCCGTTGACCTCCTCCACAGCGGCAAGGTTCGGGTCGAACCGATCCAGAGCTACAGCTTCGCGCTCGAAGAGCTCGGCGACTCGCTGCACAAGGTCAAGAACCGCGAGGGCAACGCGATCAAGCCTCTCATGAAAAACTAGGCGCGGCCTGGAGAAAATCAAGCCGGGGTCCACCGTCATCGCGGACGACGGACCCCGGCTTTTTTATTCTCCTCCTGAAGCTCAGTCGTTGACGTTGTCACCGCCAATCAGGAAGCCCATATCCCTGTTGGAGGTATTCCTGCTCCCTCCTCCAACGACCGAGTGATCGCCATTGGCGGTATTGTTGCGGCCGCCGCCAATAAAGGAAAATTCTCCGTAGGCGAAATTGCCTCCGCCGCCGCACACGGTAGAACCCCTGGCCTCAGCCGAGTTTCCCCAGCCTCCGCTAACCGTGGCCGCTCTTCCAATGGCGTAGTTGCTGTCTCCTCCACTAACAACGGCCGCCTCGCCGTTGGCGATATTGTTGTAGCCTCCCGCCACCGTTGAGAGCCAGCCGCCCATGCTGTTGCGGGCACCGACAATAAGTCCGCCCCAGCTCCAGTAATTGTTCATCGCGCCCACCACGAGATTGTGGGACCCGGTCCTGTAGTTGCCGTCGTCGGTATCGCCGACTCCATCATCTGTACGATTCTCCTGGTAGCCAATGACCAGGTTGCCGAGGCCATTGGTCTGATGGGTGCTTAGGTTCCAGACATTTCCGGCAGCGTTCCCCCAACTCGAGCCCATGCCGTTGACCAACTGCAGGTTGACTCCCGAGATGCGAATCGTGGGCGCCAGGTTTCCCTGGTTATCTATCGGAACCTGTACCAGGCTCATATGGCTGAGTATCTCGGCCTGCTCGGCCGTAAGAACCGGACCGGCCTGGGCGCAGGCGACTGGCACCGGCTCATCCCCTCCGTTAAAAAGCCAACGCAACAGGTAGACCGCATCGCCGATATCCCGGGCGCCGTCACCATTGGTATCACCGTTCACCGCGGCTGTCGGGTTTTCATCACCACCGGCAAGAGCTACCAGCTCAAGCGCGATAACCCCGAGGATCGCCGCGTTGAGAAAGAGAGCGAAGAGAATCATGCGTTTCATAGGATTACTCCTTTCAGGATTGTTCTGAGTTCCGGAACCAGATGCACGGCGTGGTACCTGCCAGGATCTTCCTTACAGTTCACGCCTGTTGACCCGGCATTTCCATTATACCCCGTTAATTTTCCCCGCCTTCCCAACATTCCAGAATCCAGCGATAAGAACCGGGCCATCCGTTAAAACAGACTCAAGCTGACACGGGTGCAAAAGAAAAGCGGATCGGGGTATCATGCCCGGTGAACGACAAAGGGAAAGGTTACCGCGCAAGGAACGCCCCATTGAAGAATCCGGATCTCAAACAACCCAGCATTGCAGATGTAGAGAGCGCCCGCGAAAAGATCCGTCCCTGGCTGCCCCGCACCGCGTCAGGCTCCTATCCCGAGCTCTCGGCTCTCACCGGGACCGAGCTCATCGTCAAACACGAAAACCACCAGCCGACCGGAGCCTTCAAGGTCAGAGGGGGCATCAACCTCCTCAGCCGTCTCAGCGAGGAAGACCGGCTGCGTGGAGTGATCTCGGCCTCGACCGGCAATCACGGCCAGTCGATAGCCTACGCCGCGCGGCTCTTCCAAACGCGCGCCATCATCACCGTACCCGAGGGAGCCAATCCCTCGAAGGTAGATTCGATGCGCGCGCTGGGCGCCGAGGTTGTCTTCCACGGCGAGAATTTTGACGACGCTCGTGAAGAGGTTGAACGCCGCAGCGCCGCCGAAGGTCTTCGCTATATCCACTCAGCCAACGAGCCTCTCCTGATCGCCGGGGTCGCGACCTGTACACTCGAGATCATCGAGGAGCAACCGGACCTCGACGCGCTGATCGTTCCGATCGGAGGAGGAACCGGGGCCGCGGGAGCGGGCCTCGTGCTCGAAAGCATGAGCCCGAAAACAGAGCTGATCGGAGTCCAGGCCGAAGAGGCGCCCGCGGCCTGTCTCTCCTGGCAACAGGGGAACCTGGTCGAGGCGCCGATGGCGACGAAGGCGGAGGGACTGGCCACCCGCTGCGCCTTCGAGCTGACCCAGGACCTGCTCAGGAGACACCTCGATGACTTTGTCCTCGTCAGCGAGGAAGAGATGAACGAGGCCGTGAGAATCCTGATAAAGAAGACTCGCAACCTTGCCGAACCTTCGGGAGCCGCGGCGCTCGCGGCGGCCCTGAAGCTCAGGGACAGGCTGGCCGGGAAGAAAACCGCCGTGATGTTCAGCGGCGGTAACATCTCAACCGCACAACTGCGCGAGATACTGAGCGCGACCTGAATCGTCGAGCGACCAGGAAGAAGCTGGCGCGAAGTTCCCCTGGGATCAGGAAATCAATTCCGCCCGCGTCCACGGCCGCTTGAACGTCCACGGCCATCATCCCGCCCGCGGCCTTCGTCTTCTCTGCGTCGATCGTCGTCATCGTCGTCGTCATCAGCGGCGGTAGCGTCGCCGTATTCCACGGTGCTGGAATCGATCTCGATGGCCTGAACCGAACACTGCTGGCCGGCATTGATGGAGATGAAAAGGTAGGAAGTCTGCTCCGGGTTTATCTCACCGTAGTAGCTCTGGTATTCGCCGGCCTTCCACTTAACGGGCTTGCCATTAATCGAAAAGCTGAGGCTCTTACCCACGCGCTCGATCCGAACACGGTTCCAGCCGGACTTCAGCTCGACCTCGAGGCGTTTGGAGCGCATGTCATCAGAGGTGAGACCCACGCAGCGCCCTCCCGACACGTTGACCGTCGCCGAGAAGTCGCCCCTGAGCAGTCTCTTTGAGCTCAGCAGCGCGTAGCGCCAGATCCCTGAGGTATTCTTGGCGGCCAGGGCCTCCCCCCGGCGAGCGAGCGAGAGCTTCTCGAGCGGGTGCCGCTTCCAGCGCCTGTCCTGGTAGCAGAGAACCTGCAATTCCGAAAGCTTGACTCCACGGATGGTCCCAATTTCCTTTTCGATCTCAGCGAGCCTCTTCTGGATCCGAACCTGGCTCAGCCCCTCAAGACCGGCAAGAAGCTTGCCGTACCAATAGGCCGCCCTCATCAGGCAACTGATTCTGAGGTGATCCTTGTTCGCCTGCGCCTGCTCCCACCAGCCGTCAGCGACTCCCTGGAGCTCCAGGGGGACACCGGGTGAGTTGAACTCCGCAGCCGCCAGCTCCTTGAGATCCCCTTCGGGACCCTTGCCCACCATCGGCATGCCGGATTTCCAGTCGCGCTTGTAGAGAGAGAGAAACTCTCCTACAACCCCGTTGGCCTCGACATTCTCCGGATTTCCGGCGAGCTTCTCGATGGTCGGCTGGATCTCTTCAAAGCGCTTTTCGAGCACCTTGATATACTTCTCCTTGTCCTTGGCAAGACCCTGGAGAAGCTTGTCCCTTGAGGCCCGCTTACGGGCAAGCCCCGCGAACTTGTCCGCGGCCGGGTAATCATCTACCCGGATCGCAAGATCGACAAGATTCATCCACTCATCGAAAACAGTCTCTTCGGTAATGAGCGACTTGGTCCTTGGAAAGACTGTCAGCATCCCCTCCTTGACCTGGATCGGATTGATCAGGTAGCCCTGTTCCATCAGGAAGTAGGCTCCCAGAGCGGTCTCCAGGTCGGCGCTGCGGGAGGAAAGGTCCATAGCCTCCTTGAGGAGGACAAACCTCGCGACCATATCAGCCTTCTCCCTCTTCGCCTTGGAGAGAAGAATCCTGGCAAGGTCACGCCGCGCGGTGGAATTTTTCTTCGAGTACTCGGACTTGAAGAGCTTCTTGATGAGCTTGCCCGTCTCCTCCTGCTCAAGCGGAGGAGGTTCAGGAAGCTTTCCCTCCTGGGAAAAGCCCGGAAGAGAATACGCAAAACCTGCCAGGCAGATAATGATCGGCGCAATAAAGCGATTCAAGACAACCTCCTGTTTAACCCGAACACCCGAAACTCTTCGGATGAAGTCAAACCCCTGTCGACGGCATCAGTTAACTATAAACCCTTGAGAACCGGAAAAACCGGCCTCAAAGCCTATAAGGACAACGACATCTTGCACGATGAGTCCGAATGCTGCAAGCGGAAGACAATTAACGACAATCAGAAGAGCTCTCAACGCCTGCAGGAGCTCAGGCAACCCTCGATGCGTACGCATTCGGCTCCCAGAGCCGGCGAGGGGCCGTTCTGGAACATGTAGGAGAGCAGATAGACCGCATCGGCCAGGTTCACGGCTGAATCGCCATTAGAATCGAGCAGAGTGAGGTTTCCGCCCTCTCCGAGTCCCTCCCCGTCGCAGGGAAGCTCTCCGGCTACACCCAGGTAGAGCTGCCGCAGCAGGCGAACAGGATCTGAAACGTCCAGGAGGCCATCCTGGTTGGCGTCTCCGGGCAAGCGAAGGCCGCGAGGGCCGCCTCCATCCTCGGAATAGCCCGGGGTTCCGAGCTCGACGGCGCCGGAGCGCCAGTTGTCGGAATCACTCCAGGTATCCAGCTCCGCGAAGGGATCATTGACCACCAGGGTGAAGCCTTCGCCATCGGCGGCCGGATACCAGTCGGCGTATTCAAGCTCGAGAAGCGTCTCCCCGAACCGGCCATGGAGCTCAACGGTTTCCCCGCCGTTGCTCAGCTGCCCGGAATATTCGCCCGCCACCAGGATTCCCTCGGCGCCGTAACGCGAAGAGAAGGCGGCGAGATTCCTGACCACGAGCACATGCTCACCGGGGGCCAGGGCATCGATTCCCGCCTCTGAAAAATCAAACCGCGTGGCGCCGCCAAGCGAGATGCCCGCGAGATCAAGAACCCGGTCGCCCGTGTTCATCAGCTCGATGAATTCGTAGTCCTCCGTGGCGAAGCCCGCGCCCGGCGCCGCATCCGGAGGGTGGTACATGAGCTCGGTGATCCGCAGGGGGAAGCTCCCCTCGACGATGAAGAGCGCCTCGCTCAGGGCGCTCCACTCGCCATCTTCCCTCGTGCGGGCCTTGACCACCATTGTCTCATCGAGAGCAAAGGGCTCGGTATAATCAAGGGCGCCCTCCTCGGAAGGATCGGACCCGTCGGTCGTATAGAAGACGCTGCCTTCGGGAAGCCCCACCTCGACAGTCCTCTGGACCAGCGCCGCCCGGATGAGAAAATCACTGCTCGTGGTGCTGAAGTTCAGCCCGTGGATCGCGAGGACGTTCGCTCCAATCCGCAGATGATCCTCGAAGCCCGGCAGCTCGAAGACCTCGGGATTTCCCGGGTCGGCCTCGTTGGAGCCGGAAGCCCGCGAATTCCACTGCACAGAACCAGCGGCCGGAGCGTTCTCCGCCGCCAGCCGCTCGCCGTTGAGATAGGCGACAAAACCGTCATCGTAGTCCAGCAGCAGGGTCAGGTTGGTCATCGCCCTGAGTGCCGCCTGGTCCCGCAGGGTGAATGGTATTCTCACGAAAATCGAGGTGTTCCCCGGATCACTCGTCATCTCCTCACCGACATCGATGCCGATCGCCTCCTGGTAGCCGTTGGAGTTTTCATAGCCGACTCCCCCGGAGCCGCTGCGCCAGCTCTCACCATTGGCGCCCTCCACGTAACCGGGCGCCAGCCAATCCTCACCGATCTCTCCATCGCGCGGCACGCAGACGCTGAGAGGCGAATCATGGTCGATCACCGGCGTATCGACAAACCGCTCCAGGCCGGCGACGCCCATCGACAGCTCTGCGCCTGGAAACACCGATCCGCCATGCAGGACACGCCCATCTACGAGAAAGGTCGGGGCGGGAATGTCCGGATACCAGCCGGCGTTTCGAATCTGGTTGATGACGATGTCCGTTCGGCGGGGAATGAAGTCCGTTCGCAGCCTGCTGCGCTCCGACTCCCACTGGTTGTCCCGCGTCCAGACGGTTCCCCCCCACCGCCAGCGAGCCGTCTCCGCCACGAGGGTTGTCTGGATCTGTTCAGCCCGCAGGTCGAAGAGCTCCTGGACACGCTCCGGGGTGAGCACTCCCCCGTTGAAGAGGTGCTTGTGGATCCTGTCGGCCAGGAGCCTGCGAAACGGCTCGTGTCTCATGCTGTCGCGAAAGAGGTTGCCGGGCCCGGGCTGGTTGAGATTGGCGTCGGTGGTGTGGCGAAAGGTAATATCCGCGTCCCAGTTGAAGAAGCGATAGCCGCCGAGCCCGGGTGTGCTCGGTCCCCCGGCCATCCAGTTGTGGTTCCAGCTCCAGTCCCAGTCATTGCCGGTGTAGAAATTCAGTACCATGTAGTCGGCCAGGGAGGTGAAGTCGATCCAGTCACGGGCGATCTCGTAATCACGAAGGATCCCGGGAAGCCGGGCCCAGGCCGGCGAGGCCGGCCCGATGGTACGCCCCGAGTTGACCGACTCGTATTGTTCCTTTTCTCCCCCGAGGTAGGAGGCCATGAAGGTCCGCGTCGGCCGCTCCACCATGTGGTAGTGCCCCCAGTAGGTGCCGTTGATGTAGACATGTACGAAGCGGCCGTGCAGAGAAATCTGCCCCATCTCAAAGAGCGCATCGTGATGCCAGCGGTTGCGGAGATAGAGAGCGTCGGAAGGCCGCTGCGCCCCGGCGCCGAGGTAGAAGACCGAGTCATGGGAGCCGCTGCGCAGGTCGAGCTGGTCAAACGATTCGGCGGCGCCCTCGCCGTAGCGCGTTCCCTCAAAGACCGGATACTTCAGCTTCGAGTAGCCGTACTCGGTGCGGAAATAGAGCCGCATGGTGTTCTTGGGGTAGTTGACGCTGTGACCGCCGACCCGCTTGATCCCGGCGTCGACCTGGAAGCCCTCCCGGCCTCCGTAGTCGAGCATTTCGATGGATGCCTTCACCGGGGAGCTGAAATTGATTCCCAGCGGAGTCACGATCGAGATCGAGGGCATCTCGCTGAGCGCCTGCTCCAGGAGCGGGCCGTAGACCCTGTGCGAGGTGATATCCCGCAACATAACCGACTGGGTAACGACATCGGCCGGGAAGATGTAGGTCTGGGTGTCGACATTGCTCGGTTCGAGGCCTTCCTTGAAGGCCGCCGCCCTCAGGGTTGTCGTCCCGTTAACGCTGAGCGGCCCGGCATAGATCATGCCCCGGGCGACCGTGGGTTCGCTGCCATCGAGAGTGTAGCGAATCGTCGCCTCCTCGGTGGCGCAGGTGATCTCGACATCAAAGCCCTGCTCGTAAACGCCGCGGTCGACGCTGAAGCTGGTGTCCGCGACGAATCCCGCCAAGCCGCCGGCATCATTGGGAGAGCCCGGGGTCGGGTTCTCGAAATAACGGTCGGAGAATTCCGCCACCCCCACCAGCTCCGGCAGGAGGAGAAAATCCTCACTCTCGACGGCATCGTTGAGCCCATGAACAGCCAGGATGTTCTCTCCATCGCGAAGCAGGTCGATCCTGTCGGTGATGTCGATATTCTCCTGCCGTAAAGCCATGGCGACCGGCCGGTCCCCGAGGGCGACCGAGTCGTAGCCGGCATTGTCCGGAGCGTTGCGCCGGGCGAGCTCTTCTCCATTGAGATAGGCGATGAATCCATCGTCGAACCGGACCCGCAGGCGCAGCGAATCGATATCCAGAGGCAGGGATGCCTCGAAAGGAATCCGCAGGTAGACCGAGGAGTTGACGCCTCGCAGGGCATTCTCGACATCGGTCTCGACGAAGGAAGAGAGACCTCCGAGCTCCAGAGGATGAGCGCCCCCGCTCAGGGCGCGGATGTGACCAGGGTCGAGAGCCTCGCTCCAGACTGCGACATCGTCGATCTGGCCCTCAAAGTAATTACCTGCACCATCGTTGGAGAAGCCGATATGGATCTGGCGCTGCCAGTCGAAATCCGAGGACGCCTTGGAGCCTCTCCTGACCAGCGAACCATCGACGTAGATCTTCTGCCCTCCCTCGCCGACGACGTGGGCGACATGGTGCCATTGGCCATCTGCGAAGTTTCTCCCGGAGGAGGCGATGGTCTGGTTGTTCCAGACCCGCGTGGCGATATTGCCGCCGCTCAGGTAGATATGCCTGTCATGACCGCCGGCGCCGAGGTCTCCATCGACGACGCTGAAAAGCCCCCGCCCCCCGGTCTCCGTCCTGAACCAGAAAGAAGCCGTATAGGCCGTCTCGGAGACGTCGATCACGACGCTGACGTAATCGTTTGATCCATCGAAGCTGAGGGACTGCCCTCCGCCTATCTGCTCCGGGGCCTGGTCGCTGAAATCCGCTCCATGAAGGACTCCCCCATGACCCAGACCGGAGGTGTCGTTGACGTTACCATCAAAGCTCCAATAGCCGATCGGAGGCTCTACCGGCGGACCTCCTCCGGAGGGATAACCGATCCCGGTATTGACCGGCAGCCAGCCTGCGATCTCGCTGTCATTGAAAGCCGCCAGGCTGCCGTTCCAGGAGAGACCCAGGAAGCCGGCCGAGGGTACGAGCATCCTGGCCCCCGTACCTTCCCGCACCAGCCGGTCTCCGACCTGGCTCTCGCCGCGGCCGAAGGAGAAGCCGCCCTGCTGCTGGGGAAAGGCCGGAGCGAATTCCGTGGAGGGAATCCCGGCCGGGCTGACCAGGGCGAGATATTCTCCATCGCCATCGAGGCTGAAATTCGTGTGAAGCTCCTCTCCGGCAGCACGCCTGTCCTTGCCGGAGGCGAACACGACCAGGTAGCTTCCCGCGCCCAGGTCCATCTCCGGCAGGGGCCACTTGAAGAGATCTTCCGAATCATCGCTCAGGTACCAGCCCCCGAGCGAGGCGGCCTCGCTACCGCTGTTATAGAGCTCGATCCAGTCCGGGCTGTCGCCATCCGCATCGGAGAGTCCACCATCGTTCACGGCGAGAAATTCGCTGATCACGATGTCCTGCTGCGCGCGCAGACTTCCCGCCGCAAGAAAGCTGAGAAGAAACAGGAACCCGTGGAAAACAGTACGCATTTAATTACTTTCGGGATCAAAGACGAATCGTGAACAACCCCCTGGATACTGACATCTATGATACGCATAGTTCATACGACAACGAAGCTTCTTGTCGCCGCCGCTGAGAAACAAGCGGTGGAAACGGGCTTCCAGTCCCCCGGAGATCACGATCCGGAAGGAGAATGCCACAGCAGCAGTTCAAGCGGCAGAGCTATGGAGCTGATGCGAACCTCGTCGATCAAAGCGCGCGCATCGAGAGCGATTTTTCCATCGTGAAAACCGCGGCCAACCGTCCAGGTGCCGACATGATTGATAAGCGCGCCTGAGAAATCCGTCGAGCCCTGCAGGTGGCAGCGATTGTCCTCAACGAGGTAGAGCCTCATTTTCGAGCCATCGCTCATGGCCGCGACGTGATACCACTTTCCTTTTTCAACCGGATCCCGGCTCGCAAGGGTACGCACCTTGCCGCCGGAGTCGATGGCGACGATGGCGATGCGGTTGTCTTTGCGAAGCTCGAGCTGCAGCGGCGCGTTGGCGGCCTCCGTCGGCTTGCCGTCCTCGCCGACGATCGTCTGTCTGCGCCCGAGCTCAACCGGCCTGATCGACGCCTCCACCGTCCACTGGCTGAACGGGAAGGTATTGATGACGTTCATGTGAGTGCGAGAGCGGCCGTAGTCGGTGTAGAGATCGCGCGTGGCGCCCCCTCCCGCGATGGAATCATCAAGAACCCCGCGGTTCTCGAGCCCGAGACCGGGAACGGTTACGGCCGGCACCTCGGCTCCGCCGCGCGGCGCGTTGCCGGAGGAATAGGCGTAGAGATGGTTTCGCTGGCCGGAAACATCCCGCACCGCTATGGAGTCGCGCTTCTTGCGGTCGTGCGGCACCAGCTTGCCCGCCGCGGTGTCCTCGAAACGCCAGTAGGCGACGGTATAGGCCGCCGAGCGCTCAGCATCGTTCAGCTCCCGAAGCGGAGCGTAGAGCTCCTGGTGAGCCTTCGCGAGCTTCCCCGCGTCGAATTTGAGCACCTCGCGGTCGTAGCTCATCAGACCGTTGACCTCGACCTCGACATCTGTGGTCTGGGTATAGATCGCGGCGCTCAAACAGGTCTCGATCATTGGACGGAGCTTCCTGATGAGACCGAGGTAGTTTTTCTGCAGGTCGGCTCGGTTCTTGAAGCTGCGATATCCCCAGTTCTTTTCGTTCTGCCAGGTGTGCCCCTTGAGCGGCAGGCCGAGCCCGCCGTACTCGCCAAGCACCGCCGCGCGCGCGGTCTCAGCCGGCGGGCGACGCGGCCCGGGGTACTGGTGGATGTCGTGAACGTCACCAACGCCGAAGTCATTGCCCCCGCTGGCGGAGATGACAAGACGGCCGGGGTCCTTCTCTTCGATGTGCCGGGTCACTCGTTCCGTATCAAACTGTCCCCAGGCCTCGTTGAAAGGAACCCAGGCAACAATGGAGACCTGGTTGCGGTGGGACTCGATGAGCGCGTCAAGCTCGCGGTCAAATTGAGCCTTTTCTTTCTCATCTCGGCGAAGCTCCGTGCCATCGAGCGGCCAGCGCGCGTTGACGCCGCCGTTGGGCATGTCCTGCCAGACCAGCAGCCCCATCCGGTCGCAGTGGTAATACCAGCGCGGGGGCTCGACCTTGACGTGCTTGCGGACCATGTTGAAGCCGAGCTTCTTCGTCACCTCCAGGTCGTAGCGCAGCGCCTCATCCGAGGGCGCCGTGTAGAGTCCATCGGGCCACCACCCCTGGTCGAGGGGGCCAAACTGGAAAAGAGGCTTGCCGTTGAGCAGGATCCGCGGAATTCCGTTACGATCCTTTCCGAGCGCGACCTTGCGCATGCCAAAGTAGCTCGCTACCCGGTCCAGAGCCTTCCCTCCCGAGACCAGCTCGACCTCGAGATCGTAGAGCTTCGGGTTCTCAGGGCTCCAGAGCTCGAACTCTTTCAACCCCAGCTCGATGACACTTCCCGCGGCGCCTTCTGCGCTGAGGCCGAGGGCGGGGATCTTAACCCTCGCCTTCACCTCGTCCGACCCGAGCGTAGTCACCGTCACCTTCAGTTTTTTGCCATCGACATCGGGTACGATATGCAGGGATTCGATGGATGTCAGCGGAACCGCCTCGAGCCAGACGGTCTGCCAGATTCCCGTGACCGGGGTATACCAGATGCCGCCCGGCTTGCTGACCTGCTTGCCGCGCGGCTGCGGACCCTTATCGCTGGGATCCCAGGCCGAGACCTCGAGCCGTTGGCTGCCGCCGCCGGGCGTGAGCAGGCCGGTCACGTCGAAGGTAAAGGGGTCGTAGCCGCCGCGATGGTTCCCAGCCGGCTTGCCATTGACCCAGACAGCCGCCTCCCAGTCAACAGCGCCGAAGTGCAACAGCACCCGCCTGCCCTTCCAGGCCTCCGGTACCTCGAAGGCCCGCCGGTACCAGACTCTCTTCTCCTCACCGACCATCCTGCCGACGCCCGAGAGTGATGATTCGACCGGAAAGGGGACAAGGATCTTTCCATCGGCCTGCTTCGGACTCTCCGCGGCCGCTGGCCGAATCGCGTAGTCCCACAATCCGTTCAGGTTGACCCAGTCGGCGCGCGCCATCTGCGGGCGCGGGTACTCCTGGTGAACCTTCTCGGGCGAAACGGCCTTCCCCCAACGCGTCATCAGTTTCGCTCCGGCCGGCTTCCACTGGGCGGGGGCAGAGCTGACGCAGCACAGCAGCAGGAACAGGGCCGACAAAACAGCTGACGAGTAATTTCTGGCGTGAATCATTTCATTCCCTCGGTGGCGCATCGCCGACATGCAAAGCGCCGGATAATTTTTGATCCCGGTTCCCTGTGAAACCGCTGGTTCACTCCGAAAGCGAACCCGCAGAGATTGTACTCGAAAGGCCCTCCAACGACAGCGAAGGCCCCTCCAAGGACAACGAAGGACTGTAAAGGATGACAGAGAGGGGCCTAGGGAGCCTTCTCCTTCACACCGGGGCGGATCCGAACCAGGTTCTCATCGGCGAGGGCCCGCAGGATCGTCCGTCCATCCTTGCCGAGCTTGAAGACCCCGTAGCGGGCCTCCTGGTACGCTTTGCCCTGCCCTTCCTCGAAGAAGAAAGACTCGGAACCGACATGGACCCGCCACCCGCCTCTATTGCTGTAATGAAGCAGTCGTTCGTTTTCAGCCAGGGGCTCCCCATTCCACATTCCCTTCAAGAATAGGACCCGCCTTTCATCCAGCCTGACAACGATCTTGCCAGCAGCGGGGATCTCTATTTCCCCGGCACTCCTGATCCTCTCAAACTCCTTGCGCAGGTTCTGCACAATCCTGTAGTTGAGCCGCATAAAGTCGCCCTGCATGAGCGACCGTGGATCCACCGGGGCCAACTCGAGATAGACCTCCTCCGCGGTTTCGATGAAGAGCTCATTCCTGTAGATCCCGAAATTCAAGACGGCCAGGACAACCAGGCCCAGGGCCAGGGTCAGCTTCATTCTCATGCGTCGACCTCCTCACCCGCTCCGCCCCGGCAGAAAAGAAACCGTCCCGCGAGCATGGCCAGGCCGCTGCCGACCAGCACGGCTGACTTCTCGGTGAGCGTCA
>Ga0066842_10000151_pt1 | contig 18412 bp, 11 predicted proteins | sample ETNtaG_19_FD_67289 | JGI IMG/M metagenome (GOLD analysis project Ga0066842, IMG submission 67289) | Marine microbial and viral communities from oxygen minimum zone, Eastern Pacific Ocean - ETNP201302PF86A | ecosystem: Environmental > Aquatic > Marine > Oceanic | place: Pacific Ocean: Eastern...
GTGCAATACCCCAAGCGCCGCTTCTGGGACGAAACGATCAAGGTCTTCCGCTCGAGCGGGCGGGTGGTCCCGGTCTTCGTTGACAAGCACATCGCCGACAACTGGAAGGACGCCAGCCATATCTACGACTCGGCCGCCAAGATGAAGATTCCCATCATGGCTGGCTCATCCCTGCCGACCACCTGGCGCCGCCCGGCTGCCGACGTTCGGCGCGGAGCGAAGCTGAAGGAGATCCTGGCGATCACCTACGGCAGCACCGATGCCTACGGCTTCCATGCCCTCGAGTACTGCCAGGCGCTTGCCGAGCAGCGCGGCGGCGGCGAGACCGGCATCCGGACCGTCCAGATGCTCACCGGCAAGGCGGTCTGGGATGCATTCGAGAAGAAGCTCTTCGATGTGGAACTTTTTGAACAAGCCTGGAACCGCCTCAGCTGGAAGCAGGCTCCACGGGAGAAAATCACCGAGCGCGTCCCATCTCCCCTTCTCTTCCGGCTCGAATACGTCGACGGCCTGCGGGTCAACCTGCTCGAGCTCAACGGCGCGGCCGCCGAATGGTCCGGGGCCTGGCGCTACGCTGACGGCACAAGCAGTTCCTCCCTCTTCTGGACCCAGGAGGGCCGCCCGGGGATGCACTTCACCTGGCTCCTGAACGGAATCGAGGAGATGATCCTCACCGGGAAGCCGACCTGGAACCCGGAGAGAACCCTGCTCACCAGCGGCGCTCTTGACGCCCTGCTCATCTCACGCAAGGAGAAACAGCGGCGGGTGCTGACTCCCTACCTCGAGCTCAAATACCAGCCAAGCTGGCGCTGGCAGGAGCCGCCCTTCCCTCCACCCATGCGACCGTGGTCTGAGCAATGAAACGCTGCTCGTTTTCGATCGCGATCATCCTGCTGAGCCTCTGTGCGACCGCCCTGCAGGCGCAGCGAGTACGCTGGGAAACATCGAAGGTGGTGGGCTCCCCTGATCCCCAGCTGCCCTTCACCGTTCAGAAAAGCTACACCGGGATCCAGTGGAAATCACCGATCTACGCCCTCGAGGAACCGGGAACAAACCGGCTGCTCGTCATCACCCAGGGGGGCGAACAGAACAGGCCCTCGAAAATCCTCCGGATAGAGGATGACGCCGACGTCAAAGAAACTGAGCTCTTCTACGAGCTCTCCGGCCGTCTCCTCTACGGCTTCACCTTCCATCCGAAGTACAAGGAAAACGGACAGGTCTTCATCTTCAGCAACGGCCCCACCGGCAATCCAAACCGCATCAACAGGATCTCGCGCCTCACCCTCCATTCGAAGAAGAAAAGGGTCATCAACCCGGAAACCGAACACACCATCATCGAGTGGCCATCGGCCGGTCACGATGGAGGAGACCTCCTCTTCGGCCTCGATGGAATGCTCTACATCACCACCGGAGATGGAACAGGGGACTCTGATCTCAACCTCGCCGGCCAGGACATCTCCAACCTCAACGGCGCCGTCCTGCGCATCGATGTCGACAACCCCGGCAAGGACCTCCCCTACTCGATCCCGAAGGACAATCCCTTTGTCGCAGTTAAAAACGCCCGTGGAGAATGCTGGGCCTTCGGTCTGCGGAATCCCTGGCGGATGTCCATGGACTCGAAGAACGGCCGGATCTGGGTCGGCAGCAACGGCCAGGACCTCTGGGAGAGCGTCAACATCCTCAACCGGGGAGAGAACTACGGCTGGAGCGTCTACGAGGGCAACCATCCCTTCTACCTGAATCGCAAGCTGGGTCCGGCGCCTTTCGTGCCCCCTACCATCGAACATCACCACCGCGAGGCCCGCTCCCTCACCGGCGGCGTGGTCTATTACGGTGGAAAATTGCCGAGCCTTGACGGCGCCTACGTCTACGGTGACTACGCAACCGGCAAGATCTGGGGCGCGCGCCACGATGGGAAAAAGCTCACCTGGCATGAGGAGATCGCCGACACCGCGCTGAAGATCGCCGGCTTCGCGGTGAGCCCCCGGGGAGAGCTGCTGGTCGTTGATCATGGCAGCGGCCTCTACCGGATCGTCCCGACCCCTCCAACGGGGAAATTACCTGATTTCCCCCGCAAGCTCTCAGAGACCGGACTCTTCTCATCCGTTGCCGACTACAAGGTCGCCCCGGGAGTCGTACCCTACTCGGTAAATTCACCCGGCTGGGTTGACGGGGCGAGCGCCGAGCGCCACCTCGCCCTGCCGGGAGATACCACCCTGCCCTTCGGAGGAAACCGGGGCTGGGAGCTTCGCGAGAAATCGGTCATCATCCAGACGCTGTCTCTGGGAGACCGCAGAATTGAAACTCGCCTGATGACGCGCCAGAACAGCGAATGGGGCGGCTACTCCTACCTGTGGAACAGAGAGCAGACCGAGGCGGAGCTTGTCGGGAAAAATGGGCGCGACATCGAGATCGAGGCGGCCGGAAAGAAACAGCCCTGGCGAATCCCCGGCCGGGCCGAGTGCATGTCGTGCCACAGCCGCGCCGACAATTTCATCCTCGGCCTCACCGCCAACCAGCTCAACCGGGACCACGCCTACGCCGCAGGCTCTGCCCCACAGCTCGAAACCCTGAAAAAGCTGGGCGTACTCTCCGGCTACAAAGACCAGGATCCCGGCCGCCTGGCAAACCCCTACGACAAGAAGCAACCCCTCGAGGCGAGGGCCCGCTCCTACCTCGACACCAACTGCGCACCCTGCCATATCGAGGCCGGCGGCGGCAACTCGACCATCCGGCTCAACTCAGGCCCGGGCCTCGAGAAGATGAAGCTGGTCTCAGCTCACCCCAGGCACGTGACCTTCGGCATTCCCAACGCCCTGCTCATCGCCCCCGGCTCCCCGGAGCGCTCTATCCTCTACCAGCGGATCTCGCGCCGTGGACACGGGCAGATGCCGCCGCTGGTAACTCAAAAGGTTGACGAGGCCGCCGCCCGGCTCTTTCGCGACTGGATCAGCTCGCTCGAGCCGAAGAGAAAATTCGTCAAGGCCTGGAAGGCCGGTGATCTGCTGGAAGCTGCAGAAAAGCTCACCCCCTCCGGCCCGCAGGAAAAGGGCAAGGCTCTCTACAAGGAGCTCGGCTGCGAACAATGCCACCGCATCGGCAAAGAGGGAGGCGGAGTAGGACCCAACCTCGGCCAGGTGCTCTCATCAAGAACCCGCGAGCATCTCCTCCAGTCGCTCATCGAGCCGTCGAAGGAGATCTCCGATGACTTCTCCGCGAGCGTGCTTGTGACGAAAAAAGGTCGCGTCATCGAGGGAAGAATCGAGCGGGAAGATGCCGACGGCGTCGACATAAGAACCAGCGACTTCACCTCCGGCCCCGTCCGGGTCAGGAAGGCCGCCATCCTCGAGCGCAGGCCGTTGAGAACCTCCACCATGCCCACCGGCCTGCTCGACACTCTCCAAAAGGAAGAGATCCTCGATCTGCTCGGCTATCTGCTCTCGGTTGCGAAAACGGGGGAAACGGCCGAAAAATAGGCTCAGCGCCGCAGTGGCTGGCCGTCCTTGCCGAAGTTGTCGGTGATGTCCTCGGTGAGGATGCCGAGCACGTCGCCGGGGTCGCCGTACTGCCAGACGCGGATGCGGGCGAAGTAGACGGACGCCGTCTTCCAGGGAGCCGGGCCGGCCCACTTCGGCAGCCAGACGCCGAGGTTGAGCTGGCCACTCATCGAGGGAACGAAGGTCCTGTTCTCGCCGATGAAGCGGCCGTCAATCCAGTGGCGGGCGGTCAACCCCCTGCAGACGGCGTAGCGGTCACGGCCAAACCTCTTCAGCGGATTGCCAAGATAGAGTCCGAAATCGACCGCCTTGTCCTGGATCCAGTAGAAGCCCTTCGACTTCGCGACCTGGCTGTCCTTGACCCCCTTGATCGGAACCAGCCCGGTTCGCCACTCGGTGGTGTAGGTATGGTAGCGGCCATCGGCGGCGCCGTGGGCATCGAAGGTGAGCGACTGGTGCTTCGAATGAACCCAGGTGTTGTACATCGGCCGCTTGAACTTTCCGCCCTTGCCATATTCAGGGAAATCAATCTCGGACCAGTAGAAAGCCTGCCCCTTGCCCCACCTCTGCAGGTTGGGATTGTAGAGCGGCTGGGTGCTGGTGAAATCGCCGGCCAGGTTCCCAGGCACCTTCACGGCCCGGTAGCCGTAGGTCCAGATCGCCGGAACGATTCCCTTCGGCCGGGGATTGTCTTCAGAGCCTATCTTCATGACCACCTCGAAGCGCCCCGAGGCGAAGTGCTGCTTTGATACCAGCACACCGCCAACACGCTTCTTCCTCTTCCACTGGCCGGTCACCGGGCCATCGTATTGATCTCCGTGCGCCTCGCACCTCAACACCCTCCGGCGTTTTCCTTTCACGGTGTCCCTGACAAGGGCCACGTTCTCGGGAACGACGCCGAAATTATTCTCTCCCCATTTCTTTCTGAGCGCGTACCAGCGCTTTGAATCGATCTTTCCCGCGGACCAGTCCTCATCAAGAGCGAGCTTAGCCTTCGGAGGAAGAGAGCCAAGCTTGTTCGATTCCTCAGCAAACGAAGGGCGGGTAGCCAGGGAAGCTGCCATCAGCAGCAGGATAAGTCCAACAGCGGCTTTGTTCATGCAGACCGCCCCTCAAGGAACTCCAGGAATACTTCAGGCTTGATTGCCGCGCATCGCATCGGCAACTCAGCCCTTCCCGTGGGACTTCCCCGGCCAGGAATCCCACCAGTCCTGAAAACGCTTCAGCTCACTCTCGGCGTTTTCCTTCTGGCTGTCGTCCAGGGAGTCGTCCTCGTTGAAGTTGAGCTCGAAGTCTGATTCGCCCAGGAGCGTAAGAAGGTACTTGTAGTAGAGAACGAGATCCGGTCCTTCGTCATAGGATGACAGGACCGCCAGGGACTTTTCGAGCTCGGAGGCGAAGGCCCTGGCCTGCTCGTCCCCATCGGCCCCCAGGGCGCAAAGCGACAACAGGTGAAGAATCTCACCCGGGAGGCAATTGCCAATACCAGTGATTGCGCCGACGGCTCCACAATGAATGTAGCCGTGAAACACCTGGGTATCGACGCCGACCATCAGGAGTACATCCTCATCGACGCTGGTGATGTGCTCCGCGGCGTAGCTCAGAGATGCGGCCCCTCCGAACTCCTTGAAACCGACAAGGTTTGGAAATTCGGATCGCAGCTCGAAGAACAGCTCAGCCTTCGTCTCGAAACCGTAGTAGGGACTGTTGTAGATCACCGCGGGCAGTTCCGGCGCCGCGGCCAGGATAGCGGCGAAGTGGTTTCTCTGCGCGGCGGGCGAAGTTCCGCGGGACAGGAGCCTGGGAATAACCATCAATCCACCGGCGCCGATGTTCTGCGCGTGGGCCGCGTGGGCCGCGGCGATCGCGGTATTCTGGGCCCCGGTACCGACAATCACAGGCACATCGGCCTCGGTAAGTTGACGTACACCCTCCTGGCGTTGAGCGTCCGACAGGAGCGGCCAGTCCCCCATCGAGCCGCAATAGACCACCGAGTTCATACCGGCGGCGATCAGTTCCCGCGCCTTGCCCACCAGGGCCGGATAGTTCGGGCTGCGGTCCTCAAGACAGGGAGTCATGATGGCGGGCACTCCGCCTCGAAAGATGCTTGTATCCATTATTTTATCCATTATTTCTTCAAAGCCTCGGCCAGGGCGTAGCCGACCAGCGAGTAGTTGGCGGCGGAGCCATTGTAATGACAGTACCAGTGCACTCCCAGCCTCAGGAACTCATCATTGAGCTCCTTTGTCGGCAGGTGGTTCTCCTCGGTGCTCTTGATCCCCTTCTTCTCCTTCTCATTCCACCAGGCATCGCTCTGCTCGCGAAGTTCCTGCAGGCGACTGTCCCAGTACTCAGCGGTGGGAACAAAGGTCACTCTCTCGAGAGACCCATCGGCGGCAACCGCCCTCTGCGCGCGGCGAAAAGCCAACATTCCCTGCGCCTCGTGGTCATCTTCCCGCTTCGCCCGTTTTTCCATCTCCTGGCCGCCAACCCCAAGCTCGCCGATCACAATCGGCAACCCGGGAGCGCCGAGATCCTTGCGCAGGTCACGAAACATGGCGGCGAGATTATGCGGATAGCGTTTGATGAGGCCGAGACCGACAGGCTTCTTATCGAGCTGCAGGTGCCATTCGCAGAAATCATTCCAGCCCTGGAACCAGGCCAGCCCGGCAAGCTCATAACCCTCGCCCTCGTAGCCGGGAACCAGGTTCTTAATGTTCGCGAGGCCTTCTTTGATCTCGGCGACCATCCTGCGGTAGAAGAGACCCGGCTTGAGGAAGTTGTCCCGTTTCAGAACCCTCTTCTCATCCCAGGTCATCTCGCCGGCGCTCGGCGAACGGAAATCACACCAGACACTCTTGCCTCCCCAGGCGGCCTTGATGAGAAGAACGTGTTCATCGTAGAGCTCACCCATGATCGTTCCGAACATGAGCTCCGGCCCGAGCTCCTGCTCTTGCGCGCCCCAGCCAACACTCAAGGGCCCCTTCTTTTTACCTTCCCTGGATTTCCAGGCTACGGTGACATCCTTCCTGACCGCCCAGGATCCATCGGGGTTCTTGAGCTTCTTGAGCAGCCCTCCGTACTTCGGATGGTTTCCAAGATGCTCGAGGCTGCTGACCTGTCCATGCCCCTCCATGTTGGACTGCCCGGCGAGGATGAAGACCTTGACCTTCCCCTTCGCCATGACGGGCGCCGCGAAGAGAAGCAGGCCGAGGCACAGAAAGCGGAATGGAATCGAAAACCTGTTCATCTATTGAGTTCCTCGGTGCGCAGGAAAAGACTCCCCGGCCCCTGGCCAGGCAGCTTACAGGAAACAAGCATACACGCCCTCCGTTCCAAGGTCGACCATGCTCCCGTGCCCCGGCGTCAGTCCGCTGACTTCACCTGTTCTGGAGACATCAGATAGCTCACCAGGTCCTGAGCCTGCCCTGGCTTCAGCTGATCCAGGAGTCCATCGGGCATGAGCGAGAGGGCTGTCGGCTTGACCTCAACCACAAGACTGCGGTCAAGGAGCAGCTCTTCCTTCGGGGTCCGCAGGGTGATGGTTCTGCCGCGCTCGAGCCCCAGGACACCGGTGAGCACACGGCCGTCCTTCAAACGCACCACCGACATGCGAAAGTTCTGGGGAACGATACCGGAGGGATCGAGTAGGTTCTCGAGCCAGTACCCCAGCTCTCCGCGCTGCGCACCGGTGAGCTCCGGGCCGATGGTCCCTCCCTCACCAAACAGACGATGGCAGGTTCCGCAGGCCTCGGCGAAGAGCTTGCGGCCCCTGGCAGGGCTCGCCTCTTCGAGTTTCTCCGGCTGCAGGTCCTTGCGCCATTTCTCGATCGAGGCCAGGCGGTCAGCACCGATCAGCGACACTCCTGGAAAAACCTCTCGCAGCTGCTTGTCGAGCCCTGGGTCGCCAAAAAGTTGGATCTGCCTGATGAGATAGGGCGTCAGCAAGCCCTGGGGAAGAGCTCCCTTCCCAGCGGCCGCCAGCAGCTTGCGCGCATGCTCGGGACGCTCGGCAAGAGCCTCGATGGCAAAGCTCCGGATGTTCGAATGAATACCCCTGACCCGCTGGAGGAGAAAATCGGCGGCATCTTCGCGAGGATAGGCGGCAATGGCGCGAATCGCCGCGGGTCCGACCTTCTTGTCGCCCACCAGCTTCTTGAGAATCGGCCAGGATGTTTCATCCCCCGCCGCCGCGAGGGTGCGGATGGCCCGGTTTCTTGTCGCGCTATCGAATTTCCCGCCGGCGGCGATACGACGGAGCTCTTCAAGACCCCTTCCCCCGGAGAAGACGATTCCAATCCGCTCCACCAGCTTCCGGGTCTCAGGATCTTCAAGCTCGAGAAGCGCCTTCCGTGATCGCTCCCAGCTGCGGGGAGCTTCCGCCTTCAGCCAGCCATCAAGAGCCTGGCTCAACCCGGAAAGAACAGCCCGGCGGTGATCCGAAGGCGCCCTGACCGCGAGTTCCAGGAGGCGAGAAACCGTCGTGCTGTCGTTGTCCAGCTCGTAGGTGAGACGGCGGGCGGTGTACCGGCTGACCTTCGGCATTCGTGATTTCACGATGCAGGCGAGCGCCGCCTGCGGCGCGGCCGGCACGGCCGGCTCGATGCCGTACCAGATCATCGTCGGCAGAACGCGGTCAGTGGAGAACTCATCCCGCCCGACCAGGCTCCCCGCCAGTTTCCAGCGCCGCGCCAGGGGCAGCCTTTGCAGGGCCGATGCCAGGTAGGTCAGTACCAGCCCGGACGGCTCTTTCAAAGCGAGGGCTTCCAACGCGGAAAGCGCCTCTGGGGACACCTCCCCCGAATCAACCAGCAGCCGGACACCCCAGGAGCGAAGATGCTCATCGGGGCTGTCGAGCAGGCCGAGCAGGAGTTGTTCATCCGCGGCGCCGATCACGTGAAGGCACCAGAGAGCCCGCAGCTTGCGGCGAACATCAGCCTGCTCCTTCAGCATCTTCGAGAGCAGCTCCGCGGCATCTTTCATTGGCTGCCCGCCGACAGACCTCTGCTGCAGCTGGTGCCTCGCCTGGCGGACAAACCACTCGTCCTTATGCAACTGCAGGCGGACCAGCTCAGCCGCCGAAAGCTTCCTGAGATCAACAGCGGCGGGCTTCACAGGCTCTCCATGGCTGATCTTGAAGATCCGCCCGGAGGTTCGGTGAACGCCATCGTTTTCGTGGCACTCGCCGATATCCGCCCAGTCAAGAACAAGAACCTCTCCGGTCGGTCCCTGCAGGAGCTCGACCCCGCGGAACCAGGAGTCCCCCGACTCTACCATGTCCTTTCGATGCACCCCGCGATAGGTCGCTCCATGGCGCTCGAGATGATCGCGGTTGAGGCGGCGGCCGTGAAAATTCACCGTAAAGACATCATTTCGATACTCCGCCGGCCAGTTGGCTCCGAGATAGATCATCATTCCCGTGTGGGCATGGCCCCCGCCGGCCTTGTTGGTCCCATCACTCAGGCCCTTCTTTGCCGAATGCCAGGGTTCACCGGAACCCCAGTGGACATGGTCCGCGGTCTGCTCAAGCAGTTCGTAGAGGTGAGGCCGAAAGCCCTCTCCGTACATTCGCTTGAAATGGGCGCCTGGAACCGCGTGCCAGAGATGCCCGATAACGGTGTTGATAAAGAACAGCTCACCGTAATCATCCCAGTCCGAGCCCCAGGAGTTGGTCGTCCCGCGGCAGACAACCTCGAACTTCCGAGTCACCGGGTGATAGCGCCAGATGGAGCAGTTAAGCTTCTCCCTGCGGTCGGACGAGGTCCCGGGGACTCCCACCAACGAGGTGCCCTGGATTCCATGACGACCATAGAGCCAGCCATCAGGCCCCCACTTCAGACCATTGACGAAATTATGCCGGACCTCCTTGTCATTCCAGCCGTCGAGGACAACCCGCGCCTCCCCGTCAGGAACATCATCTCCATCGGCATCTGGGATGAAGTAGAGCTTCGGCGCGCAGAGGGCCCAGACGCCTCCGAAGCCCAGCTCGATGCTCGTCAGGCAATGCCCCTTTTCCCAGAAGACCTTGCGCCGGTCACAGCGGCCATCGCCATCCGCATCCTCGAGGATCACGATGCGGTCCCGGTACCTGAGGTCAAAGTTCGCCTTACGCTCGGCGTAGGTGTTGTTCTCGGCGACCCACAATCTTCCGCGCGCGTCAAAGGCACCGGCGATCGGCTGAAAAACCTGCGGGTCGGAGGCGAAGAGAGAGGCTCGGAAACCATCAGGGACCTTCAGTTTCGCCAGGGCCTGCTCCGCTGTAAGCAACGGGATGGTCTCCGCCTGGGTGTTCTCCGGCTTTTGCGAAGAAGAAGGATTTTTCTCCTCGGCAAGCCCCGCAACCAGGATTGAAAGACAAAAAACCGCGGCCAGGGCAGGCAGGTGGCTGCGGACCTGAAGGATAGCTCGTAAGTCTGTCATGGAATGATCCTCGTATAGCTCCCGATCTTAGTTGAGCAGAGGCCTCTTTGAACAGCACCTTTACAGCCATTGCCTCAGCCCGAACAGGAGAATAGAATTCCTGTCAGGTCAACAACCCCGAAAAAAACTAAGGACATGAACATGGCCATCCCCAGCCTCAGCACCCTCGCCTGCTTTTTTGTCTTCGCCAGCACGGCCACAGCTTCTCCCGCAGCCGACCTCCCCATCGAGGTCTTCATCCTTGCCGGGCAGTCTAACATGGAGGGGCAGGGCGTCGTCGCCTACGACCACCCCAAGTACTACAACGGCGGCAAGGGCAATCTCGTCTGGTCGATGAAGAACTCGAAGAGCGCCGCGCTCATGAAGCATCTCAAAGATGCCGGGGGGAAGTGGGTTGAACGCGAAGATGTCCGGATCAGCTTCAAGGACAAGCGGGAAGTTCGTACGGGTAAGCTCGGCATCGGCTTCACCGGCTATGGAGGCACCAGCCATATCGGCCCCGAGCTCCAGCTCGGCCATGTCATCGGTGACCACATCGAGAAACCTGTCCTGCTGATCAAGACTGCCTGGGGCGGAAAGAGCCTCTATAGCGATTTTCGACCACCGAGCTCAGGAGGCACAGTTGGAACCTACTATAAGAAAATGCTCGAGGAGGTTCGCGCCGCGCTGGCCGCCCTGGGCGACAGAAAATACAGAATCTCAGGATTCGTGTGGTTCCAGGGCTGGAACGACATGGTCAACAAAGATGCGCGGGCTGAATACACCGCCAACCTGGTCAACCTGGTAATCGACATCCGTAAAGAGCTCAAACTGCCCCGGCTTCCAGTGGTGATCGGAGAGCTCGGCAACCTGGGCGAAAAGGCCGGGGAAGGGATGGTAGAGCTTCGCAAGGCCCAGGCTGCCGCGGCCTCCAACCCGAAGCTCGGAAGAGGGACGGTCGCCTTCGTCAAGACCACCCCCTTCGCGCGGGCGAAGGAGCTATCTCCCAATACCGGGCACGGCCACCACTGGTTCGGCAATGCCGAGAGCTATTTCCTCATCGGCGACGCGCTCGGCAAGGCGATGGTCAAGCTGCTCGATACGGCAAAGACGAATTAGACGCGAGAGCGTCGCCTATTTCTCTGAGCTCCCCGCCTTCTTCGGCCAGAGCGAGGAGATGGCATCCTTGATGATCTTCTCGCAGCCAACCGCCGGCGGGCCGAAGTGGCGGGTCCACACCTGGCCGCCCCAATTCGGAAGGCAGGCGGCCTCGTAGCCGCCCTTCTCCCCCAGGCGCAGGGCGCTATCCACCGCAATATAGCCCTCGTAGCCATTGGTGTAGCCGAAGGTCATGGTGCGTTTGAAGGGAGCGTTCCTGTCGACCCAGAGCTCATACTCGCAGAACATCTCGTGCGGCATGGTCACGAGGCACCACTCCCTGCCGAACATGACCGCGTAGACATCCATGCGTCTTGGCGGCGGCTTCTTGCCGCTGTCGATGAGGGCCAGCATCCTGTTGAGCTGTTCCATGCGTCCCTCCCGGTCCCTCTGGCGGTAAGCCATCTCCTGCCAGAGCTTCTTGGGAGGAAGAGCGTGCGAGGGGAGCGCCGCCCGGGCGTACCTGACGCTGAAGGTCTTCGACTTGATCCGCTCGCTCTCCTTGAGAGCCTTCAGAACGGCGCTGCCGAGATCCCGTCCCTGCTTGTCGGCGTTCTCATGCGTGGTGCGCAACGGGAAGCCGTTGATGTCTCCACCGCAGCCCTGCGCGAAGAGCGCGACGACATCCCTCCCGAGAGCCTTGTGGATAGTCTTCGCGGCGGCGCCCGGGAAATCCGCGCTTGTCAGCTTGCTGCGGTCGGGAACAATCACCGGGTGGGCCGCCGTCTCGTAGAGAACGGCGATGGGCTTGCCGCTCTTCACGCTGTCGGCGCATAGAACATTGACCCATGGAACCACCTGGCCCTTTCGGTTCACTCCCATGTAAACATGGCCGGTCTCCTTGTTAACCAGGCGGCGGTTGAAGCCGACCTGTACAGGCGCGCGTCCCACTCGTAGAGAGACGGGCTGAGCCTGCTTCTTCGCTTCCTTGACGATGGAAAGAATCTTGTCCAGGGTCGCGTCATTCCATTTTGAATCGGTGTCGTTGGAGATCTCGGTGTGGCCGCGCGCGCCCAGGCTGGCGGAGGAATGAGAATGGCTGAAGTTGACCAGGGTGTTCTCTATTCCGGTCTGTTTCTTTATCTCTGCCCGAAGCTCGTCGCAGAGCTCAAAGCCTCCGAAGATCAGGTCGAGACAGATGATCGCCAGCGAGTTTTTCTCCTTGTCCTCCAGGTAGAAACACCTGGCGAAGAGCGGATCGTTGACGCCGACGCTCAGGCGGAAGTAGTGCTGGATCTGGTGGCCGACCGGCGGAGTGATCTCACGCTCAGCGGCGCCGGCCCTGAGACCTCCCTCGGCACGGGCATCCGGCAGGCTGATCGCAAGGGTCACAATTGACAGGTACAGGAAAAATTGCAGGCGTTTCACTGGCGGGCCTCCATCGACAAATTCAAACCAGGGACTGTTGTCAGCGCTTCCCGATGCGGGGTTATTTCCCGGGGGAAACCGATCCAAACCTTCGCCTGATCATACACCAACCAGCTTGCCCGGGTCCGTTCAGATGAATGGAATAAGGCCTTTTGCCCTATGTTTCCTCTCGCACCCCGCCACGGTTCAGCGTATTTTTGGTGGTCCTTCAAAACACTGAGATCTCTTCTCTGCCGGCAGGCAAACAACCAGGAGCCAGAGCCATGAAAAACTTTTCGATATGCGTTGCCGTAACAATCCTCTTGAACCTTTCCTCCACGATGGCGGCCGCCGAAAAGACCGCTCCAGTCCGCATGGGCGCCGGAGCAATGACCTTTGACACTGTTCCCGGCTGGGGTCTCGGTGCTGATGGAAAATCCGTCCTGGGGCCCACCCACGGCGGCGTCACGATCGACAAGGCCGGCAATATCTACACCAGTGCCAACAAGGGCGTCGTCGTGTTTTCCCCCGATGGAAAGGTCGTCCGCGAGTTCCTCGGGAAAGCCTATTCGGATATGCATGACATCGAGATCCGCGACGAGGACGGCACCGAGTACATCTACGGAGCCCGCAACACCAACGCTGAGGGAATCAAGTTCAACGCCAAGGATGGAAAGATCGTCCTCAAGCTGACTGTGGCGGCCATCGCCGAACAATCCGGCCTGAAGATCAGACGGATGAACCCGACCGCCATCACGGTCACGCCCAATGGCGACATCTTCCTGGCCGACGGCTACTACAGCAACCGGATCTTCAGGTTCGACAAGACCGGGAAATACCTCGCGCACTTCGGCAAGAAGGGTAACGGTCTGGAACAGTTCAACACCGCCCATGGCATGACGCTCGACACGCGCTATGACCCTCCGCGGCTTTTGATCTGCGATCGCAACCATCGTCCCAAGGGCCGCCTGGTACACTACAGTCTCGACGGCAAGTTCCTCGGCGAGGTGGTCACCGGCCTCGGGATGCCCACCTCGGTCTCCGTCCAGGGTGATTTCGTCTCGGTGCCTGACCTGCATGGGAGGGTCGTGGTCCTCGATAAGACCAACACCATCATCGCAGTGCTCGGACACAACCCCGACCGTCGCAGGGGCTCCTCCTTCGGCATCAAGCAGGAGCAATGGGTCGAAGGACACTTCAGCGGAACCCATGGATCCTGCTGGGATGCCGAGGGCAACCTCTACGTCCAGGACTGGAACGTCTCCGGACGAATCATGAAGCTCGTTCGAGTGAAGAAGTAGCCGCGGCAGCGGAACACCGGCTTTTCAGAACCCCCCGAGCCCATTGGTTCGGGGCAGGGGGTGATGGATCGGCTCTCCGGGAGCGGAGAGCCGGCGGCGTTTCGGCCTGGTCGCCCGGCGGAAAGCTTTTGAGCCGCCGACCACGGGCAGCTCGATCGAGGTCGCGTCAAGGTCAACGGTAAGCTCAGTACCCGGCTTCGGCCAGAGGGTGAAATCCTTATCACTCGAGAAGACCATGAGGCCGATGCGCTGCCCGGCGGGAATCACCTGGTCATCAGGCTGGAAATCGAAATCCAGCTCGTAAAATTTCCCCGGGTCGAGCGGCTTGCTCTCCCTGATAGATTCGTGGTTCTGCGGATCAGCCCAGCCACGGGAGATGAGATTGTCGTTGGTACGCCCGCCCTTGGTCCAGGGCAGGGAGACAAGCCAGACCGACAGGTTGACGGCTGGCTGGCTGGAGGCGACCTTGATGCGAATACGCGCGGTACCTGAGATGTGAACCGGCCGCGAGAGCTTCGCGGTAGCGTAGAGCAGGCGGCTGTCGCCTTTCTCCTGGCTGGCCAGGACCGACCCCTTGAGCTCGTAATTATCAATCAGCTTCTCGCTGCCCTGCCCCGCCTGGTCCTTGAAGATCAGCTTCCCGGTCTCGTTGCCGCCCTTGACGGGATAGAGCCTGACCGGAGCAGCCCCGGGATTCGGATAATCCTCATAGGGAGTCGGCTCGGTACGCTTCTTTCCCTCCCTGACAATCCAGGAGCGCGGATCCTTCTCGACGCCGTTCTGGACCCCGAAGAGGTAGCGCGTGAACCAGCGGTTCATGAGCTTCATTGGCGGCGGCCCGCCATGGCCGCCCTGGTGGAAGAAGGCCTGCAGGGGCAGACCCTTCTTCTCCTTGAGCGCCTCGTAGATCCTCACGCTGTGCTCGGGCATCACGTTCCAGTCGTTGAAGGCGTGGGACATCAGGGTCGCGGCCTTCAGAGGCCCCAGCTCGTTGATGTAATCGCGCCCGAACCAGAAGTCGTTGTAGTCGCCGGTGATCCGGTCAAAGTTCTCGGCCATCTCCTTGTCCCGAACGTTGGAATCACAATATTCCCTCCGCATCGGTTCGCCTGAATTGATGAAATCGTAGAGGACATCGATGTCCTCCCCCATATAGCCACCCGGATGACGAATAAGACCGTTGGAGCGGTAGTAGTGATAGTAGGATGTGTTCGGCGCGATCGGGATGATCGCCTCGAGCCCCTCGACCCCGGTCGTAGCCGCGGCAAGGGCCAGTGTTCCATTGTAGGAGGTACCCGTCATTCCGACCTTTCCCGTACACCAGGTCGCCTTGACCTCCTCGTTTCCATCGATCGAGGTGTAGCCGGGCGCGCGCCCGTTCAGCCAGTCGATGACAGCCTTCGGCGCCAGCGATTCGTTGTCGCCGCCGACGGTCGGACAGCCCTGGGACAATCCCGTACCGGGCGACTCGGAATGAACCACGGCGTAGCCGCGCGGGACCCAGGTCTTTGTATGGGATTTTGAGATGACCGGCCTGCGGCTCTGGTGCTTGATCGCGGGGGGATGCTTGTGCGCCGGCGGGTTTGCTCCCAGCGCGTGCTTGGGATCCCAGAAAAACTCCCGGCCATTGGAGCCTGTGCCGGCAAAGTAGGGACTCGAAATATAGATGACCGGGACCTTCAGTCCCTCGGTGTCGGTCTGCTGCGGACGGCATACGGATACGTGCATGCGATCGGGCTTGTCATCTCCATCGGTGTTGAAGTTCGTCTGCACCCAGAGGTCGTGACGAATCCATTTAGATGAATCCTTGAAGCCCTCTACGATCTGCGCCTCGCCATCGGAGAAGACAGGAACCGTCGCCTTCTTGTCCTGCGCACCAGCGGCGACGCAGAGGGTCAACAGGGCCAGCAAGCCAGCGCCCAACGGGATTCTCATTCTGCTGCCACCAATCATTTGCTGTCTCCCCCTCCCTCAGCCTGTGCCTCCGCTTCCCGGGAGAAGTGCTGAACCTTCGGCAGGATGGCCGCTGCATGCCGCTGAACCCCTTCATGCCGGTCCTCCCGGCTGATGGCTGTGATGGTCTCCAGCACGGCCGGATCCCCTCCATGCCACATGAGAACCTCCAGGCTTCTCCTGCGGACCTGGGGATCGTCATCATCTGCCAGGATGTTGAGCATGGGCTCCTTGACCTCCGCGGATCTTTCCCCACTAAGGCTCTTCACCGCTTCCTCACGAAGTTCCGGACCAAGCGTAGTATCCTGGGCCAGGTCAATAATGGACTGGAGAGCTTCAGGCGGACCGCTCTGCCCTTTCCCCTTCCCCTTCCCACCGCCTCTACGGAGGCTCTGCCACGCCTTCAATCGTTCCCTGGCGGGCTGGCTGGTATCGAGGACCAGGTCGAGAGCCACCTCGGTCTCTTTTTTCCTGGCCCTGGCGAATCCGGAGCGCGCCAACTCGGCGATGTTCTCATCGCTCTCGAGGCTGTCAAGCCGTTCGGCAAGAGCCGCGATGTCAGCGGCAAGATCAGGATCCCCGGCTCCATCTCCAGCCCCGGCGTTACCCTTTTTCCCAGTCTTTAAAGAGAACGTCGCAATACTCTCCAGCTTCTCGACCCGCAACCGAAGCTCTTCCGCGTCACCCCTGAGATTGGCAGCGAGCTCCCTGATCTCCTGGGCCGCCTCAGCGCTGGTGTTTTCTATCACCTCATCCGATCGGGATGAACCGTCCCCTGGAGCACTCTGCAGAAGAGCGAACCCAGCCATTCCCAAAGACACGATCGACAGGCTCAAACAAACGGCCATCGATAGTTTTGACATCCGAAATCTCCATAAATAGTTGCTAAGCAGAAGTATGATAGTATCAGTAAGCCTTGGCGTATAGCTTTCATCGGTGTCCAGGTTAATCGGGTTGGTCGAATGGATCTTATTTCATTAGGGATAGGGCTAGGAGTTGGTATCGCGGCCGGCTGGTTTATTACCTCCCTGCTCTACAGAAAAGACCTGGAGCTACACCGTAAAGAGCTGGAATCCGAAAAGGCGGTTGGAGAAGCCAGGAAAGGGGACCGCGAAGACTTTGCGAACCTGTTCGCCAATCTCTCTTCAGAGGCCCTGCAGAAGAACAACGAACAATTCCTCGCCCTGGCGAAAGAGCGACTTTCCAAGCAAACCGAATCCGGTGAATTGAAGCTCGAGGAGAAGAAAAAACTAATCGACGCCAACCTGAAAAAGATGGCGGACAGCCTGGACAACCTGGGGAAAGAAACTCTCGAGCTCAAAACCGGGCTGACCTTGAGTAAGGATGAAACCCTTAAACTGCAGAAGACCACCGAGGATCTTCGCAACGTGCTCTCTAGCTCGCAGGCCAGGGGCCAGTGGGGCGAAAAGATGGTCGAGGACATCCTCAACCTGGTGGGACTCGTCGAGCACATCAACTTCGTCAAGCAGAAGCAGGTCGAGTCCGGCGAAAAACCTGACTTCACCTTCCTCCTGCCCAACCAGAAAAAGGTCAACCTGGATGCGAAGTTCCCCCTGGCCCACTACGAAAGGTTCGTAGCCGCAGATAACGAGGTCGTCAAGGAGACCGAGAAGAAACAATTCCTGGTCGATGTAAAAGGTCATATCAAGGCGGTAGCTGACCGCAACTACATCAATCCCGCTGAGAACACCGTCGATTACGTGCTCGTCTTCATCCCCAACGAGAGCATCTACGCCTTTATCCACCAAAGCGACCCGGCACTTCTCGACTTCGCCCTCGAAAAACGGATCATCCTCTGTTCGCCGATCACCCTCTACGCAGTGGTCTCCCTGATCCACCAGGCCGTCTCGAATTTCTCCATGGAGGAGCGCGCGGGAGAGATCATGAACCACCTGGCGAATTTCCAGAAACAGTGGGAGCTCTACAAGAGTGTCCTGGAGAACATGGGGAAACGAATCGAGTCGGCGCAGAAGGAATACGAAAAGCTCACCACCACCCGTACGCGCCAGCTCGAGAAGCCTCTCAATAAGATCGGCGAGCTCCGATCGCGACAGGAAGACGAGCTGGACCTTCTCTCTGAAGATTCACTCGAACCCTGAGCTACCCGGACCCGATGAAAAAAACCGCTTTCCTTCTCCTCTTCACCCTGAGCTGCTGCGCCCTCAGAGCGAAGCCCGGCCAGCCCAACATTGTCTTCATTCTCGCTGATGACCTGGGCTACGGGGATGTCGCCTGCTACAACTCCGAGTCGAAGATCCCGACGCCCAACATCGACCGCCTGGCCCGCGAGGGAATGCTCTTCACCGATGCCCACAGCCCATCGACGGTCTGCACCCCCACGCGCTACAGCGTGCTGACCGGGCGCATGGCCTTTCGCACAGGTATGCGCGGGGTGTTCACCGGCGCCGGCGGCCCCTGCATGATCGAGAAGCCGCGCCTGACCATCGGCGGCATGCTGCAGGAGAAGGGCTACACCACGGCGCTCTTCGGAAAGTGGCATGTCGGCATGACCTTCTTCGACAAGGAGGGCAAGGCGATCAACAGGAACGGTCTCGAGGCGGTCAAGCGCATCGACTATTCCAGGGCGATTCCCGACGCCCCAATCCACCGCGGCTTTGATCACTTCTTCGGCAGCGTGTGCTGCCCGACCACCGACTGGCTCTACGCCTTCATCGATGGCGACCGCATCCCGGTGCCGCCGACGAAGATCATCGACCGCGGGCCGCTTCCCAAGCA
>Ga0066842_10000152_pt1 | contig 18350 bp, 14 predicted proteins | sample ETNtaG_19_FD_67289 | JGI IMG/M metagenome (GOLD analysis project Ga0066842, IMG submission 67289) | Marine microbial and viral communities from oxygen minimum zone, Eastern Pacific Ocean - ETNP201302PF86A | ecosystem: Environmental > Aquatic > Marine > Oceanic | place: Pacific Ocean: Eastern...
GAGGCTGACGATGCCGAGACCGAGGACGAGGCTCCGGCCGATGAGGCTGACGATGCCGAGACCGAGGACGAAGCTCCGGCCGATGAGGCTGACGATGCCGAGACCGAGGACGAGGCTCCGGCCGATGAGGCTGACGATGCCGAGACCGAGGACGAAGCTCCGGCCGATGAGGCTGACGATGCCGAGACCGAGGACGAAGCTCCGGCCGATGAAGCTACGGAAGAAACCAAATCAGAAGAATAGTCAAAGCCGGTGGAGCCTGAGAGCAGGCTGATAACCGCGACGAGTCACAATCACCAGGAAGGAAGGTCCATTGGGAGTTAGAATTTTCACCCTTGCTAAAGAACTGGATATGACCAGCAAGGAGTTGATTTCCTTCCTGAAGACCCAGGGGCATAAGGTCTCAAGTCACATGTCGTCCATCGACGATCCCGTGGCGAAAATCCTTCGTGACCGTTTAAAACCCAAGGCGAGCGAAGCCCCGGCTGAAAAGCCCAAAGCCTCACCCGCGGCGGCAAAGGGGGGCGAATCAAAGGCCGCGGGAACTGCCACCCGGAAGGCTCCGACGACCGCCGCCGCCGGAAAAAAGAAAAAGGTCAGGCGCTTCTTCCCGACCAATGAATACAGCGCAGGCGGCCCCGGACGTTTCGCAGGAAAAGGCCGGCGCTCTAACCGCAAAGGCGGCAGAGGCGATCCGGCTGAGCGAAGAAAACCGGTTGAATTCAAAGCTCCCGAGAAAATTGAGGTCTCTGTGCCTCTGGCCTTGAAAGATCTCTCCTCCGCGCTGGGAATGAAGGCCCAGGTTCTCATCAAGACCCTCTTCAAGCTGGGCAAGCCGGTTACTATCAATGACTTCCTCGACGAAGAGCTCATCCTCGAAGTCTGCATGGAGATTGGCACAGAGGTCGAGTTCAAGAAAAAGGAGGAGAACGAAGAGGAGCTTCTCAAGACCATCGAGGGGGAAACCGGAAACGAAGAAGATTCGATCCCCAAAGCACCGGTCGTAACGTTCCTGGGGCATGTCGACCACGGCAAGACCTCGCTGCTCGACAAGATTCGCGAGACCCAGGTAACCGCCAAGGAACACGGCGGAATTACCCAGCACCTCGGCGCCTACCGAGTCGACCACGGAGACGTAAAGGTGACCTTTATCGATACTCCGGGACATAAAGCTTTCACTGAAATGCGAGCACGCGGAGCCAACGTAACGGATGTAGCTGTCCTGGTGGTCGCGGCTGATGACGGCCCCATGCCTCAAACGGAGGAAGCCATCAACCACGCCCGGGCCGCCGAGGTCCCGATCATTGTCGCCATCAACAAGATCGACCTGGCTAGTGCGAACTCGCAACGATGCAAGGAGCAGCTCTCCGGGCTTGGCCTGAACCCGGTAGACTGGGGTGGAGAGACTGAAATGGTAGAGGTCTCGGCGCAAACGGGTGAAGGCTTGGACAATCTTCTCGAGACCCTCAGCCTGGAGTCCGAGATTCTCGAGTTGAAAGCCAATCCACAGCGTTCAGCCCTTGGAATAGTACTTGAGGCGGAAGCGACAACCAACCGCGGCGTGCTTACCACCGCATTGATCAAGGACGGCACCCTGAAACATGGCGACTGCGTCCTCGCTGGAGCCTGCTACGGCCGGGTTCGCGACCTCATCGTTAACGGGTCGGAACAGGTTGAAGAAGCCGGGCCATCCGTTCCGGTCACCATCGTCGGATTAAATGCCGTCCCTGACGCCGGCGAAAAGCTCTATGTCCTCGAAAACGAAAAGCAGGCGCGCCAGATTGCCGAGACCAGGGCTCGCGATCGGCGGGAGATGGAGCAGGCTGAAAAATCCAGCGGCAAGAAACGTTCCCTCATCGACCTTGTTGAGAAGGTCGGTTCAGGTGTTGTGGTCGATCTCAATCTCATCATCAAGGCTGATGTGCGTGGCTCCATCGAGGCTCTGCGAAGCTCCCTGGTCGGTCTGTCTACTGATGAGGTCCAGGTAGAAATCATCCACACCGCCGTAGGGGCTGTGAGCCAGGAAGATGTCCAATTGGCCTCGGCCTCGGATGCGGTCATCATCGGATTTCATGTGGTAGCTGACGACCGTGCCCGCACCATAGCTGAAGAGGCTGGAGTAGAAATCCGCAGCTACAAGGTCATCTACGAGGTCGTCGATGATATCCGCGCAGCCATGGAAGCCCGGCTTGCTCCTGAAGAGATCGAGGTGTTCCATGGGCGAGCCACCATCCGGCAGGTCTTCAAGGCCTCCAAGCTCGGCAACATCGCAGGCTGCATCGTCAATACAGGCAAGATCCTGCGTAACGACAAGATACGCCTGATCCGAAACGATGTTCCAATTCATGAGGGTTCCATCGCCAACCTGAAGCGTCTTAAAGACGATGCCCGGGAAGTCAAGGAAGGCTTCGAATGCGGAATCAAGCTGAAAGGCTATGAGGACATCAAGGAGGAGGACGTGATCGAGGCCTACACGATCACCAAGAAGGCGCGAACACTGGATGGCTGATCCGAAACCCAGCAGCAGTTCGCCCAGGTAAAACCTCATACCACCAAATGCCTCCCCGCCACGTTCAGAAAATAGCCAGCCGCGTCAAGTTCATCGTCAGCCACGTGGTCCAGCAGGAATTGAACGACCCACGACTGGGCTTCGTTACGATACTGGATGTGGAAATGAGCTCTGATCTTCGTGAAGCGAAGATCCACTTCTCAGTACTCGGTCCGGAGGCCGACCAGGTCAAGTCGCTTCGCGCGATCGAATCATCCGCCGGATTCATCCAACAGCGAGTCGGCAAGAGTCTGAATCTCCGCAACGTCCCCCTGCTCCACTTCGTCCTCGACGAATTTGATGACCGCATGGCTCGGATCGAGGAAATCCTCGAGCTCGACCGCAAGGCTGAAAGCGAAACCGGGACCCGTCGGCCTGAAGCATCCGAGGCTGGAGAGGAGCGGGCCGAAGACCCGGAAGCTGAAGGGGAATAAGGCTGATCAACTGACCAGTCGATCCCTGCCCGCCGCCTTGGCCTTGTACAGAGCCTCATCAGCCCGCCTCAGGAGAGCTTCCACATTCTCCCCCGGCAAAAGGCCCGCTGCTCCCAGGCTGGCGGTAACTGAGATGGCCACCCGGGAGGTTCCTTTTCCCGACAACTCAAAGCGCTGAGCCCTGACCTCGTTGACCAATTTGTCGGCCGCGCAGACGGCCATCTCGAGATCCGTCTCGGGCAGCAGCCAGACAAACTCATCCCCGCCGTAGCGCCCGAGAACATCCGCGTTTCGAACGTTACGGCGAAAAAGAGATCCCAACTCGCGCAGGACCATGTCTCCGGTGAGATGGCCCTGCTCATCGTTGATCTCCTTGAAATGATCGATATCGATAAAAACAAGGGCGAGCGAACGGCCGTAACGCAGAGCCCTGTTCACCTCATCCTCCGCCCTCTGGAGAAAGAAACTCCGGCTATAGGCTCCGGTGAGAACATCGACTGTCGATTGCCGCTTGAGCTCCTGGTTCAGGCGAAGATTATCAATCAACATCGAGACAACCTCTCCAATCCTGGTCACCAGATCCCGACGCCATTCCACGAAGGAGTCCAGGCCCTCGAAAAGAACCTTCTCCCGCTCATGCTGGACCACCTCCAGTAAACCAAGCAGGCGCCCTCGACTGCGCAAAGTCACCATCAACTCTTGATCGTCTTCGCCTCCCGGAAAGGGCTCGCCCTTCCCTTCAGCGGCCAGCCAGCGGGCATATCGATGATCTCCTTCAGCAGTGAAGACTTTCTTCCCGCGCTCCAGCGTAGAGCAGGCGGTGTGAAGGCTGTTCTCTTCAACCAGGAGCAGGCTGGCATCACGAAACCCCATCCCTTCCTCGGAGGTAAGAAGATTCACCGCCTCACTGAAGAGTTCCGCCTCGCTCTCAAGATCGAGAAGCCGGGTGGTCAAATCAAGAGTCGACTTGATCTTCTCGTTCAACTCGTACATACGCAGCGAAGACTGGAGCGCCTTGACCGCGCGCGCCTTCTGCGACTCGGCCTGTTGTTTCCAATCCTGGAAACCTGGGCGGAGTTCACTCACTTCACTTGCAGAGACAATACCCTGTTTGCTCATTTTCAATCCTGCCCGGATCTACTGCCAGATCCCCGCCCACCGACGTAGAAGTATACAACAATGTTCCGGATGGGGCAGAACAGGTCAAATCGGTCATGGAGCTTGGATAGAAGCGGGCAAAAATGCTATAAGTAGCCTTATGTCTGATATTTACAGTGAGATATCAAAACTGCTCTCGGAAGGTCAAAGAGGGGCTCTGGCTACTGTTATAGGAGCCAGTGGTTCGACTCCCGGTAAGGAATCAGCCAAGATGTTGATCCGCGAAGATGGCTCGACAGTCGGCACCATCGGAGGCGGGTGTACCGAGGCGGACGTCTGGGCTCTCGCGCGTGAAGCAATCGAAAGAGATTCGCCCATCCGCAGAAGTTTCGAGCTTTCAGCCAATACCGCCGAAGAAGAGGGACTCGCCTGTGGCGGCATCGTCGAAATTTTCATCGAACCGTTAGGTCGCCCGACTGTCCATATTTTTGGTGCCGGACACATAGCAAGGCAACTGGCTCCCCTGGTGGAAATGGTTGGAATGAAATGCGTAATTATCGATGATCGGCCTCAATTTGCGAATTCAGAGCATTTCTCGGCATCCAGCGAGATCATCGTCTCTGACTTTGAAGAGTGTCTTGAGAAGCTGATGATCTCCCCAGCCTCCTTCGTCGTTATTGTGACCAGGGGACATAAATACGATCACCTGGTTCTCTCAAAAACCATCAAAACCACCGCCGGCTATATCGGTCTTATTGGCAGCAAACCCAAGATAGCCCGGATCTACAAGCTGCTCCGGAAAGAGGGGGTTTCCCAGGAGAGACTCGACGAGATCCATGCTCCCATCGGTCTCGACATCGGCAGCAGAACTCCTGAGGAAATCGCTGTGAGCATCGCAGCCGAACTGGTAGCCCACCGCAGAAAAGCCTTCGTAACAGGAAAAGGCCGCCGATTAGGGAAGGCTGACCAGGCAACGATTGCCTGAATACCAGCTTATGGCCCCTCCGAAAACCTTCATCTTCGCGGGAAGTCACTCTGCAGACGACTGCGAATAAACATAAGTTATTAATTCAAAAGGTTTAATATATTCAGAGGGAGTAGATTTGAAGAGGTTTTGATGCTTTTGAAACACTGGAGTATAATCCATCCTTCCTCTGCGTGACCGCTGAAGGCCCGCTACAGCCAAAAGGCCTCAAGTCCTTTAAAATAAATACCTTACGGTGACATAATCCTTTATTGTCACCTTTTCTTTTTTCGAGTGAACCGTGGTGAAAATCAGTAAGCGACTTTTAACAATCCTCGACTCGGCCGAACAATTCTGCTCACCCGCTGTCAGAACAGATAACTATCCTGACTCGATTGTCGATCTACTGATCTTTCACAGAATGCATTTCCACATGGCGCCCCAAAAAGCCAGGAGGTGCTTCAATCATTTGAAATCGGAGTTCGTCGACTGGAACGAGGTCAGGGTCAGTGTGATTCGGGACATCCAGGTCGGCCTGAGAAACAGCTACGATTCGTTGGAACTCGCCGTTTTTATCAAAAACTTCCTCGAATCCATCCACGGACAGTTGCGAGAAATCTGCCTCGAATATCTACGTGAGGAAAACCTCAGTGACACCAAGCAATTCCTCAAACAGATCAAGGGAATCAAGCCCGCGACGATTGAAATGGTGCTCATGCATGCCAAGGGGCGTCCCGTCCTGCCGCTCACCCTCGAAATGGAAAAGCTCCTGGTAAAGCTCAGCCTGGCGAAAAAAACTGAGACCAGGGATCGAAAGGGAAAGCGCCTCTACGATCTGGTTGGACCTGAAAAGGTCATTCCTCTCCACCACTACCTGCTCTACCACACGAACGTTTATGAAAAAATGACCGAGCCGGAAGAACTTCCGGCCGATCTGAGTCTTCGTAAATCCAGAAAATCTCCAGCTAAGAAATCAAAGACCTCAGCAAAACAGAAAACCAGCAAGTAAGGCCTCCGACCGAATCGTGAGTCACACTCTTGCCACCTGCGGATCCGTTAAGCAATGATTCCCCGCCCCGCCGCGTTGAAAGCGCCGAGGCTCGGCACCTAAGAAAAGCCCTCCGGGAATCCCGGCTGGGCCGGTTCATTTCTCTCTACCACTGACCTGGAAAAATAGGCGACATGGCTGGTCATTCAAAATGGGCGAATATCAAGCATCGCAAAGGCGCTGCAGATGCCCGCAAGTCCAAGATGTTCTCCAAGCTTGCTAAATACATCATGGTTGCGGCGCGCAACGGCGGAGGCAACCCGCAGGAAAACCTCAAGCTGCGCTACGCGATTGAAAAAGCGAAGGCAGAGTCCATGCCGAAGGACTCCATCGCACGTGCCGTCAAAAAAGGTACCGGCGAGCTCCAGGGGGATGCTATCGAGGAGCTCACCTACGAGGGAATCGGCCCCCACGGCCTCTCCGTCATCATGGAGGCTCTCACCGATAATCGAAACCGAACGGGCGGGGAAATGAGGAACCTGCTGGAGAAACGGGGAGGCTCGCTCGGGAAATCCAATTCGGTGATGTGGAAGTTCGACCGCAAAGGCCTCCTGAGCATCTCAAAAGAAGATGTAGAAGAAGAGGAACTCTTTGAGGAGGCGATCGAAGCCGGCGCTGAAAACATCGAAGAAGCCGGCGATTCCTTCGACGTCGAGGTCCCGGCCGAATCCTTTGACCAGGTTCGAGGCACCCTGCAGTCCTTCCTCGAGAAGAAGCGAGGTATCGGCGAGGAGAAGAAATGGGGAGAAACGGAAGACGACCGGCCCATCTTCGAGCGCTCTGAGCTGATCTACAAACCGCAGAATCCCGTGGTTATCGCGGACAAGGAAGCCGCAAAGGCCGCCCTGAATTTCCTCGAAGATCTCGAGGACCATGAGGATGTGCAGAATCTCTTCAGCGATCTCGATGTTCCCGAAGAGATCATCGAGTCTCTTGCCGCTGAAGAGTGAGCAGCCTCCCTGGTTGCGCTACTCGTGTACCGGGTTGTGGCACAGGAACTCTGAGAGATCACGGATCGCCACGCGGTCGTTGAAGGTCTCATCCAGTTCGTGCCAGTACCCCACGCTAAGGTCGCCGGGCTGCCAGCAGAGAAAGACCTTTCGGCCATTATAGAGCGATGGAAAGTTCACGACTCCTCTCTTGAACTCCTCCACAAAACAACCAAGAGCTTCAACCTCCCGGATGTAGCTGTTGATCTTGTCGATCAGGCTGTTGAGCTGATGCTTCAGATCACGGAGATCATTTTCCCTGTCCAGCAGATCAAGTCCCGCCTCGAAACCGCGGACTCCTTTCTCGATGCATTCGAGTTCCGCACGCTTCTCAATGATCGCCTTCCAATTCATCATGATGTCACCAACGATCCCCTTCAGAAGTGGGAGCATACGGTTGGCTTCTTCAATTGAGATGATCTTGGCTTCCATGGTGTCGCCTCTGCAAAGTGAGATGGATCAACAAAATAGGGTCTTTTACATACTGACAAGGAGCAAGTCCCGTACCGCCGCTAGAAACAACCGGCCGCAGCCCCCAAGCTATACGGATACAAGGAATTAGGACCTGGCCCTTAAATTCTCTCCTGGATTGTTTGATACCTGTTGCGGACCGACTCGTCCAAAATCGGGACAATTCAGCCAAAGAACCGCCGAAAGCTCCTTGATAACTTGACACCCCCGATCTTTTCACTAAAACGGTGGGGTCAGATGGCGTTTTTAATCCAAAAATCCTGCTTGATCAGAAGCCTGGCGCTAGGGTGCTTTGCCGTGCTTGCGCTTGCGCTTTCTCTTGCCCCGGGAAACGCCCTGGCGCAGCAGTCACCACTGAGCGGAAAACAGATCCGCAAAATCACCATCGAGGGGCTCGACAAGACGCCCGAATCGGAAATTCTCGGTCGGCTTCAATTCAGGATCGGTGAGCGCTACAACCCTGAAGCTGTCGAACGGGAAGCCGCTCAACTATTCGCGCTTGGAAAATTCAAACGCGTACTCGGCCCCTACGAGAGCAAATTCGAAGACGGTGTGGCTATCCGCTTCGTGGTCGAAGAAAAGCCAATTGTCTACAAGGTGCTCTACCTGGGCCGTGACCAGCTGAGTGAAAGCGACTTCTACTCAAGCACCCCCTCCCTCCGGCTGCAGGAAGGAGATCTGTTCAACGAATACCTGGTCGAGCAGGACAGACAGGCCATCAGAAAGAAATACCTGGATGAGGGTTTTCTCTTTGTCGCGGTCGATCACAAAATCGAGACGGGTAAACGCGGAGCGATCGTTTCCTTCACCATATCCGAAGGCAGCCGGGTCCAGATCGAGAACATCCGCTTCAGCGGAAACAACGCCTTCTCCGACAGTGAGCTCCAGGGGAACATGACGACCAAGACGAAGGGCTTCTGGATTCTCAGCCTCTTCACCCCAGGGTATTTCAAACACAGCGACCTGCGAATGGACATCGTCAATCTCAAGAAGTTCTACCGCAGCCACGGCTACATGGATGTCCAGATTGAACCGAGCTCCATCGAGATCCTCCCTGAAAAGGATGGCATCGATATCGAGATTGTCATCGCGGAGGGAGAACAATACCTCTTCGATGGCTACCTGTTTACCGGGAATACGGTCTTCTCTGAGCAGGTACTGAAGGAGCTCACCGTCGCCAGGGAGGGGAGCCGATTCAGCCAGGAAAAACTCGACCAGGACAAAAAGACGATCCTCGACTACTACAAGGACAGGGCCTATCTCTTTGCCCAGGTCTCACCCAAGTTCTCCCACTCGCTCGACAAGCCAACCATGCGGGTGCGCTTCGACATCGAAGAAAACAACGAGATCCACATCAACAAGATCAAGGTCAAGGGCAACCTCTTTACCCAGGACAGGGTCATCCGGAGAGAACTGGAATTTTACCCGGGCGAGAAAATTGACAACTCCAGGCTGGTCAAGAGCAACTCGAACCTCAGCCGCCTCGGCATCTTCCAGCGAATAGACTATTCCTACGAGCCGACCTCGCGGCCGTCCTACCGTGACGTGATCGTCAATGTCAACGAGGTACCCAACTTCGGCAACATCATGTTTGGTTTCGGAGTCTCCGCCGGACATGGAATCTTCGGCAACATCCAGCTGACAAAGAAAAACTTCGATATCCTCGATACCCCGGAATCCCTCTACGACCTGAGAACGGCCTTCACCGGGGCGGGGCAAACCCTGTCGATCAATCTTTCTCCCGGAACCATCTGGTCGAGATATCAGCTGACCTTTGTCGAGCCCTACCTGATGGACACCAGGAATTCTCTGCGGCTCAACTTCCGAAGCATCAAGTGGTGGCGGCGGCGCTGGGAAGAACGCCATACCGGTTTCCTGCCGAGCATAAGCCACGCCTTTGATTTTGACCGGGATCTCCGGACCAGGATCGGAGCCCGCGTCGGCAACATCAAGGTCGACAATGTCGACGATGATGCTCCCCAGGATGCCAAGGATGTCGCGGGCACCACCGACATTATTGGCCTGACCCTGGGACTCGAATACGACAAGCTGCTCTACCGTCCCTATGAAGGCCCCTATGCCGGACACAAGGAAACCCTGGACTACGAGATCGCCGGCAGCTTCTTCGGCAGCGAGATCGATTTCCACAAGATCCGGATCGGCCAGAGCCTTGTCTTCCCCGTTTACAAGCAGGAGGACGGCAACCATCACGTGGTGGCGCTCAAGGCAAATCTTGGATTGATCGAACCCTTCGGCGACACGGATGAAATTCCTATTTTCGAGCGCCTCTTCCTCGGCGGCCCGCAGAACGTCAAGGGCTTTCGCTACAGGGGCATGGGGCCGCACGAAAACGGCATCCCCACCGGCGCCACCAGCCAGGTCTGGGGTACAGTCGAATACGGCTTCCCGGTATTCGAACAGGTTCTGCGAGGCGTGGTCTTCCTGGACTACGGCAATCTTCAGGATCCTTCGGATTTTCGATTTGAGGACATGCGTTATGTGCTGGGATTCGGCGCGAGGCTCAATTTCCCGCTACTCGGTGGAATGCCGATTCCCATCGGGCTCTATTTCGGAACACCGATCCAGAGAGAGCCCCAGGACGAAACCCGCTTCTTCCTGTTCTCGATCGGAAATCTTTTCTAACCAGGCCTCCCCAACGGAGTCAAAAGTCGCCGGGAAACCACTCCAGAACTGTCCCTGGAGCGTTTTTTGACGATATCGCAACTCCTCCGACTCAGCTCCCACCGGTCTCTTAGCCGCTGGCGTCATGCCAGTCATTGCCTTACAATCTTCCTATTGAATAATTTACGAACTATCCGGAGTACTCCAGTCATGAAGAACCTCCTCATTCTCATCGCTGTCCTTCTTATCCAGAGTTCATTGACAGCCCAGAACGACAAGCCCGCCAAGGGTGAGAGCGTACTAGAGCAATACTGCAGGCGGGCGGCCAAGGTTCCTCCGCGAGATGCGAACGCTCACTTTCAATTCTCTCTCTGGTGCAGCCAGAACCAGCTTGGCAGCCACGCCGCCTTCTACCTGAAAGAGACTCTCCTGATCGACGAAGATCACGAAGGCGCCCGCGACTCTCTCGGCTACGTACGCTACGGAAGCACCTGGGTACTCAAAACCGAAATCGCGAAACGGTCCAGCGGCTCCGGAAGCCGGAGTTCCTCCGGAAACCCGGCCGAGGCTGAGGCCACCCCCGAAATCGTCATAACCAAAGCTCCATCTCCGGTCGAGGCTGAGGCTCCGGCGGCGCCTGAGAGTCCCGCGGCCACGGGAGAAGAGGGAACCGCGGGAAGCGAACTGACAGTAGACGCCAACCAGTTCGCCGCTGATGTCATCCGCAAAAAAGAGTGGGCCGCGTCCCTCAGCGAGACCCTCAACATTGAGTTTCATACCTACGAGGACCAGGATTTCCTTATCCACACCACGCTCTCCTCGGCCAAGCACCCCAAGATGGCGCAGCTCGTCAGCCATCTGAAGAACTCGAAGAAGCTGGTCTCCAGTTTCCTCGGAATCAAGGGCAAGAATGCTCTTCTCTGGCCCGCCAAGGTCCAGTTTGTTCTCCTGCGCTCCGAGCAGCAATACCAGCAATTCGCAGAGATTGTCGACCAGGTTGACTACGCGAAAAACGCGGAGTACGGCTATACGAACGAGGAACACACAACGCTCTGGCAACCCGAAAGCGCGGCCGCAACCAGGATTCTTGCAACTGATGCGGTCACCTATCTCAACGGAACCGACCGCCGGGTTGGCTGGTGGCTGCAGGACGGGATCGCAGAGCAGATCATCGGCATGGCCAAGATGAGCCGCGGCAAGGATGCTCGAGACAAGGCCTATTTCTACCGGAACTTCAAGACTGCCGCGGATGTTCTCAGCGCGGAAAACAATGAAGACAACATCTACTACCTCCTCGAATCACAGGAGATCAAACGGCGGCAGGAAAAACGCAGCCGCGCGATGGCGATGACCCTTGTCGATTTCCTCTACAGGGTTCGCAAGAGCCCGCGCTACCTGCAGGCTCTTCTTCGCGACCTGAAAGGTCAGGAGGCTCCCCTTGCTCCGCCCGAAGACGACGAAGATGCTCTCAAGACCTACTGGCTCAGCTACGTCAACTTCCAGGAGAAGGCTCTCACGACACACTTCAAAAAGGAAACCGAAGAGCTTGATCTGCTCTGGAAGCGGCACGTAATTGAAACAGCCAAGAAATACTCTGCCGCCACCGGCGGGGAGCAGAGAGCCCGGTTCAACCCCAGGGGCAGAAACCGCTCCGACTGAGCTGCCAGCCGGACCCGGCTCCTGGACTGCTACTGGCCCTCACCCAGCCGCGCTCCAGGCCGCCCAGTTGTTCCCAATATCCTGTGAGAGAGCGGCTTCCGCTCCCTGGCTCGCCCCTATCGGCCCTTGAAAGCTTAGCTCTCTTATCAGAACGAGCCCTCCCACCCTGATGAGATCAAGGGCGGCTTCTCTCTCCGTCGATAAAACTGCATGAACGAGTATCTCAACGGGTCTGGTGAGAGAACACTTGTCAGCCTGGAAGCACCATTCTGCCTTCGCAGCCGCCTGCGCACCATGTCAATGGACAGGGTTGCCCGGTTCATCGAGAGCCAAACAGCCGCGGCGCTGTGGATCGATGCGCCACCGGGAACAGGCAAGACCACAACTGTCATCGACACCCTCTCGGCCTCGAAACGATTCAGGGCGATGAAGAGAATCATCTGCTACCGGGGTATGCGCATCGAGGAGGCTCTGTACTGGCTCAACGATTTCCTGCTGCAGGCTGGAATCGAAGACCTGGACAAGGTGCTCGGGCAGAGATCACGGCTCGAAGCAAAGCTCTCCGTTCTGGTCAACCTACTCAGCATGCATCCGGTGGCCGTCTTTTTCGATGATTTCCATCATCTCGCAATCGGCGAAGATGACGATTCCCAGGTGTCACTCAAGAACTTCGTCTCAGCCTGCTCGAGTCTTGAAAAAAGCGCCTCGGGAATGCTCATCTTCACCTCTTCCGAGCCCCCCCCGGCGGGAACCGGAATAGAACGGATCGAACTTCCGGGGCTCTCCCTGGTGGAGACACGGGATTTCTGGGCCCTGCTGGCGACCGAAAGCGCTGTTCCCCGCGACATCTCCAATCCACTCCTGCTTCGACTCCTCGCGCGAATGAGCTCCAGCTCTACAGGCCGGACCGAGCTCGAACTGCAGAGAGAAAATGGACCAGATCTCGAGAGCGCCTACCTGAAAGCCATGGAGACGCTTCGCCCGGCGACCAGGGAACTGCTTGAAATCCTGGCTGAATTCGGACGTCCGCTGACCCGGGGCTTGCTCCGCAGCCTCTGCGATGGAATTGAAGAGGAGATCGAGTTGAGCCGGGAAAATACCGACGAGCGTCTGGTTGAGCTCGAAGAATACGGGCTGCTGCAGGTGAGCGGGAGGGATGGCTCCACCGGCATCAGCTGCCAGCTTCATCCCTTTGTAAACGACGCGGCCTGCCAGGGATTTCACTCCCCCGACGCCGAGCGGATTCGCGCTCTGCGCTCCTGTGCCGCGAACTACTACCTGCGCCTGCCCGGAAGCAGCACCAACACCTGGTCGATGTACAACGCCAGGGAGTTCCTCCTGCGCGCGGGGCACTACGAGGAGGCCAGCCAACTCCAGAAATGCTTCATCGAGGAGCTGCTGAGACTGGGCTACCACGGCCTGGCCAAGAAGGTTCTGCTGGAGACCATCGAGACGACTTCCGGCAACATACGGACGGTCAGCCTCGGAAACCTTGCTATCATCTACAAGAACGACAATCGATACGATGAAGCCCTCGATCTCTACGAGCAGGTAAGACAGGAGCTCAAAAACAGCGGCGACCAGGCCAATCTCGCCCGCGTCCTGCACCAGATCGGAAATATACATTACCTGCGGGAAGATCTCGACGCGGCGGCGGCCCACTACGAGGAAGGTGGAGAGCTGGCGCGCGAGCTGGGTGAAGAAGCCATCTGGCTGGCAACAAGGGTCCAGTTCGCCAATGTCCTCTACCAATGCGGACGAGAGAACGAGGCCATGAAGAGCTACCGGGAAATCGTGGCAAAGCTGCAGGGAAGCGACGGTGAAAAGGGAACAAGCCTGCTCGCCGCGATGAAGGTACAGATCGGCCAGCTCCATCAGAAGGCCGACCGTTTCCTGGAGGCCGAGACCGAATTCATGGATGCCGAGAAGCTGGTGCGCGCGGTTGACGACAAGAGGAGCCTGCTCAAGGTTCTACGAGCCCGGGCGATGATCGCCAGGGAGAGACGAGCCTACGAAGAGGGGCTCTCTCTCTACAATGAAGCTGAAAAAACAGCCGCGGCGCTCGGCGATGTGCTGGAGCTCTCCACCTGCCATCTTCTCATGGGCGACCTCGAACGCGAGCGGGTCCAATTGGGAGCCGCACTGAAGAAATACACCAGCGCGCTCTCCTTCCTTGAGAGCAGCGCCCCCACAGCCCGGCTGCAAAGCGAGGACTTCTCAAGGCCGGTGGCGTCGGTCATCGACAGCCGGCTCAAGGAGATGGAGCAGTTGATGGGCGCCGCAAGCTACCAGAGAGCGCTGGCCGCCCAGGCAAAGGATGGAATCTCGCCGAGCTGAAAAATGGAGGCGGCACCCGGATTCGAACCGGGGATGACGGTTTTGCAAACCGTTGCCTTACCACTTGGCCATGCCGCCTCTCGGTCCCCTCTGCACTTGAAACCCGTTTATAGCAGACGGCTCCAGTCTTGACAACGGGCAATGGCAACAGCCAGATGGGGGCAGAAAGAACCCCGATCCTCCCGAGATGGATATGCAGACACCCACGGATCATCCCCAGGCTCTTATCTTCGACATGGATGGAGTCCTCGTCTCCTCGGAGCGGGTCCACTGGAAAGCCTACCGGGCGACCCTCGCAACCGCAGGAATAGATTATTCCTGGGAAGCCTATCGAGACACCGGACTGGGAATCTCCAGGGAAAACGTGCTGATGAGCATCCTCGGCCCGCTTGAAGAGCAACGGCTCCTGGAGCTCATGCAGCTCAAGGAGGACCATGTCCGCATCGTACTGGGCGAGGAAGGCGTCCAGAGGGTTCCGGGAGCACGCGAATTCGTTACCGCGGCTCGCGACCGGGGACTGAAAACGGCTGTCGCCACATCCAGCCGCAATCCGGAGCTCTTCCTTGAGGCCGGCGGCTACGCCGGGCTGTTTGAGTCCATCACCTGCCGCAGGGATGTCGAGCTACCCAAGCCGCATCCGCAGACCTACCTGGATGCCGCAGCGGCCCTGGACCTCGCCCCGAACCGCTGCCTCGCCTTCGAGGACTCGCCGACCGGGATCGAGGCGGCCAACGCGGCTGGCATGGCTGTCTTTGCCCTGGCTACGACACATCCGGCCGATTCTCTCGGCGAGGCAACCGCCGTCTTTAATGGGTTCGAAAAGATCGAGCTCGACAGCCTCCTTGGCTGACCGCGCGACCGGCAGCGGCAACCCGCTCAATCACGCTCATCGATCAGGAGCGGCCTGAAATCCAGGTAATCGCAACTCACCAGCCGGTAGCTCACCCCATTGGACTCGCCCTTGAAGACCCTCTCCCACTCGGGGCTGGTATGAAGATGCCCGAAGAGACAATGGCTGCAGCCAGCCGACTCAAGGATCCGGGTAAAGGCGCTCTCGCTGGAGCCGATCCGGTAGGGAGGATAATGAAAGAGCGCGATCGGCCGCTGCTCTCCCTCGTAGATACCCGCAAGGTATTCGATGGACTGGAGCAGCTCCCGGCGCTCCTTCTGAAGTGTCGCGAAGGCCTTCTCCAGGGCCTCCGCTCCAAGTTCCTCATCAGGAGGACACCACGGGATGAAGTCCCCCCCGCGCACGCCGATGATCGGAACGCCGTCCACGACCACAGCCCTCTTCTTGATCGCGTAGATGTCCTCCGGAAGCAGCTCGTTGAGCTTCTTGTGCGAACCAGGCCACCAATAGTCATGGTTGCCCTTGATGAGCACCTTCTTACCGGGAAGCACTGAGAGCCACTCAAGCTCGACAGCGACATCTACCGCCTTCATGGCCCAGGAGAAATCCCCGGGAAGCAACACGAGATCGTCCGGTTCAATCAGCTCCCTCCAGGCGGTCTCGACCTTCTCATGATGACCCTTCCAGTGCTCCCCGAACTTGTCCATCCACTTTCCGGTAGAAAAGCCGAGATGGAGATCACTGATTGCCCAGATTTTCATGAAGGAATACCAACGAGGTAATGAAAAGAATGCGACAGCTTTTGAAAGAATGGGTACCTTATCCGGTCAGGCAACCCATGACCAGTTTCAGAGTCCCGTAGAGATGAAGACATTTGATCTTTTCCTGGTACCTTCCTCTTCCGAAACCTTCGATGGCGAAGCCATCGGCAGGAAGCTGGCCGAATCCCCCTGGCTTATCCAGGACAGGTCGGACCCGACCCAATTGGTCTATCACAACCAGGACAACAGCGTCCGCTTCTTTATCCTGCTCGATCCCGGGTTGCTTGAAAAAGAACCAGCGGCGGAACACGACGGGTATGAAGACGAGGAGGCCGCCGGAGCCACCTCCGTTTTACCAGATGCGGGCGACCTCGAGCAGGCGAACCTCCCCGGCGCGGAAGAGGAGGAGGAAGAGCAGGATCCCGTCATCGACATGCCAACGGTGACCATCAACATTCCCCTCTTTCAGCCTTCGGGGGTAGCGAGGGAGGCCATCTCCTTCCTGCTGTCGATCGCCCGGTCCGCCGGGCTCGATTCGATTGATCCCCAGGCGCCCGGAGGAGGCGAGGCTGGCAGCTACAGCTCTGAGGAGCTGTACGACAGCTGGCTGAAAACCCAGAAGTCCGTCTTCCTAGAGCTCAAGGGAGAGCTCGACTTCATTCGCTGGAGCGATGAGCGCTCCCGCAACTTCTTCGGCTACGCAGCCTCCTGCCCTGGGCTTCGCGAGAAATACCGGGAAGAGGGACTCGATGTACTGCAGGTTCAGCCGGCCGCCTACAACGGCGATGTTCTCTCGCTCTGCGTCTGGCGCACGGATGTACCCGCGGTGATCCCGCTCACAGACCTGGTCCTGCTTGAGAGAGTGCGTCAGAAGAGAAGCTTCTTTGGCTCCCGAAAGGTCACGGACGAATTGCTCGTCACCGGCGACGAGCTCTGGAAGATCCTGGCGCCCTTCTCCCAGGCCATCGATGAGCCCGCGCCGATGATGATCTTCCGGGAGGCTGAGCTGCCGCCATCCCAGGTTACCAATGACCTGGAGGGGTTGAAGGGTGAGCCGGCCACGGCGAAGAGGACCGAATTCGACGGGGTCATCGATTTTGACCTGCCGACCGCGGAGCCCGAACCGGAGAGCAGCCTTGAGTGAAGACAAACAGGAACTCCTGCTGAGCAGGGAAAGGCCTCGAGACAAGATTCTCCTGGGGGTGGTCCACCTCAAGCCGCTGCCGGGCAGTCCCGGCTGCAAGGACAGCGAACGGCTGGACACCGTCATCGAGGCGGCGCGAGAAGATGCGGAAAACCTCCTCGGGGCGGGCTTCGACGGCTACGTCATCGAAAACTTCGGTGATCTCCCCTTCTTCCCCGAGACGGTGCCGCCGGTCACCACGGCGATGATGACCCGGATCGCCTGCGAGCTTCCAACCAGCGAGGCCATCGTCATCGTCAATGTGCTGAGAAATGACCCGCTGGCGGCGCTCTCGATAGCGGCCGGCGCGGGGCTCGATGGAATCAGGGTCAATGTCCACACCTCGGCGATGCTTACAGACCAGGGAATCATCGAAGGCCGAGCCGCAGAGACGCTGCGTCTGAGAAGCCAGCTCGGCGGCAAGCTCGGAATCCTCGCTGATGTCGACGTCAAGCATGCCGTCCAGTTGGGAACAGCGCGCGAGCTGGCTGACCTGGCGAGGGAGACGGCCTACAGGGGGCTCGCCGATGGACTTATCGTTACCGGCAGGGCGACCGGCGCCCCGGTCGCCCCGGAGGAACTTACCGAGGTCAGGCAGGCTGTTCCGGACCGTCACCTCTTCATCGGCAGCGGCGCGACCGAATCCAATATCGCCTCCCTGCTGGAGACCGCGGACGGAGCTATCGTCGGCAGTTCCCTGAAGATCGACGATGACATCGCCAGGGGGATCGATCCGGAGAAGGCGCGCGCCTGGATCCTCGCCGCGCGCGGCTGATCAGCCCCGGGGAGCCAGCAGCAGGATCTGAAGGTCGGCGACATTGGTCCCGGTGGCCCCGGTCTTCAGCAGGCCGCCTGCGGCTTCAAGAAAGGTATAGGAATCGTTGTCGTCAAGCGCCGCCCGGGGCGAGCCTCCCCCGCGCTCCAGCGTGAGAGAATCAACCAGGGCTCCAGCCGCATCGGTCGGCCCATCGATCCCATCTGTCCCCCCGCTGAGCAAGCTCCAGGCGCGACCGGAGCTCCCGACGCCGCTCTCCAGCGCGAAGGCCAGGCCCAGCTCCTGGTTGCGCCCGCCGCGCCCGGTCCCTCCCAGGGTGACCGTGGTCTCTCCGCCGGCCAGTATGGCGATGCCCCCCTCCTGCCCCTCGACGCGGACAAGCTCGCCGGCAAGGCCGGCCGCGGCCTCACGGGCCTCGCCAATGAGCGCTTCGCTGAAAACATTCACGGTATAGCCGAGCTCCCGGGCGCGACGGGAGGCCGCGGCCAGGCTCAGACTGTTGGAGCCCCCGAGAAAGCTGCTGACCCGCTTGAAGACAGGCGCTCCCGGCTTTGGCGTCTCGGGAACCTCTCCCCGACAGCCCGCCTCGAGTCTCTCCCGCACTCCAGGCG
>Ga0066842_10000158_pt1 | contig 17978 bp, 10 predicted proteins | sample ETNtaG_19_FD_67289 | JGI IMG/M metagenome (GOLD analysis project Ga0066842, IMG submission 67289) | Marine microbial and viral communities from oxygen minimum zone, Eastern Pacific Ocean - ETNP201302PF86A | ecosystem: Environmental > Aquatic > Marine > Oceanic | place: Pacific Ocean: Eastern...
CTCACGAAATTGCTGATCGGCTTAACAGGCACCACCTCGTCTTGCGCATTGGCTAACCGGGGGGTTGAGCCGATATTGATCGAGAGAAGGTCGTAGGGGACCGCGGGCCGTTTCGCGCAAATTACCTTTCGATTTTCCGTGTCGATGCCGACAGCGGAGTCGTGGTAGAGCCGCGCGCCGGCGAATTTGCACAGGGGGCCAAGGTCGATGTGGGCCTCATCGAAATCGTAGTGTCCAGCGATGAAGCCAGGCAGCATTCCCGAATAGGGGGTGTGTACGTCCCGGGTCAGCAGGGTCAAGCGGACACCCGGAATGGGGTCCATGCCGAACATCTTGAGAACGGCGATGTTGCTGTGTCCTCCGCCAACAAGCACGAGGTCCTTGATGATCGGGATGCTCGGTTGATTCATTTGAATGGGAGGCGGTCTGGGGCGCGCTGGCTCTGGCGTCCTTGGTTAGTTTTTTCCATTCAGGGGATCCTCCCTGAAACGGAAGGGCGAGCCGCCCATGAAATCGGTGCTTTCGATCGTGGGACACCAGTATTTCTCTACATGCTCGACAACCAGGTCCGTGCCCCGAAAATGATTAACAAAGGGCTTCTTCTGGGAGTTGTACATCGTATCGGTCATGTCGCGAATGAGCAGAACGTTCTTTCCTACGTTGACCATCTGCCGGATTGCGAACGGTCTGCCGAGAACGCACATATTGAGATGCACGCCCATCAGGATCACGTTGTCGATTCCTTTTTCGCTCAGCAGGTTGTAGGTCTCCTGCCCGTTATCGGTGATGGCGTCGGGTTCCCTGATGTCGATGGTCTTGATCTGGCGAGTCCAGGGAGGGACGATTTCGCACTTTTTTTCGCAGTCGCAGCCCATGTCGGAATCATCGATCGGCATGGCCGGCTCGCGTTCATCCTGGGGCCAGCACCAGGCTGTCCCCCACCGTTCTTTCCTGGAGAGCTCTACCGGGGCTCTGGAAAAGGCCGAAGCTATGGCGCGTTTGCGTTGCGGGGTTTCCTTGTAGAAATCAACGCAGGTACTCGGGGCATGAATGATCTGGATACCCAGGCTCCTGGCTCTCCCAGCCAGTTGGTTCATCGCCGGGGCCATCTCCGCCACCCTCGCCTCTGCTCCCTTGCACCAGTGACGGTCCCACATATCGCAGATCACCAGCGCCGTTTTTTCAGGAGCCCATTGGATTGTCTTGAGGACAGGTCTGTGGCTGTCGTTTTTCTCGTTCGTGCCGGGAGCCCGCTCCATGGAGCGGGTGTGCAGTTCAAGCATAGCTGTCTTGTCCGCGGGTGAGTTCGCGCAGCCGGCGCTCAAACCGGCCAGGGATATTGTGAGAATGAAAATGGCGTGCCGGGTCATGTTCTTGACTCCTGCGATTGTTGATTCGCCTGGGTATGAATACTGTCAGGGCTATAGGATATCCCGTTGGGCGTTCGGGTTCCACAGTCGCAGGGGAGTGTAGCAGGCTGGAAACGATCCCTCGCTTGTCTCTCTCTTCGGGGGGCGGTCGCGGCAAGGTTTCTATTTGCCGGTATCAGGCCAGGATTCCCTTGATGACCTTTCCATGGACATCGGTGAGGCGGAAATTACGCCCCTGGTACTTGAAGGTCAGTTTTTCGTGATCGACTCCCAGCAGGTTCAGGATCGTCGCGTGGAAATCATGAACGTGTACCGGATCTGCGGCGATGTTGTAGCAGAACGGGTCGGTTTCTCCGTAGCTCGTTCCTCCCCGTACTCCGCCGCCTGCCATCCAGAGCGAGAAACACCTTGGATGGTGGTCGCGGCCGAAGTTGCCGGAGAGCTTTCCCTGGCAGTAGTTGGTGCGTCCGAACTCACCTCCCCAGATGACAAGGGTGTCTTCGAGCAGCCCCCTGCGTTTGAGGTCCATCACCAGGGCGGCGGAGGCCCGGTCGGTTTCCTTGCATTGGCCGGCCAGGCCTTTTGGCAGGCCGCCGTGCTGATCCCAGCCCGGATGGTAAAGCTGGATGAAGCGAACGCCGCGCTCCGCGAGCCGGCGGGCCATGAGGCAATTGGCGGCGAAGGTTCCCGGTTTTCGGGATTCCTCTCCGTATTCCTTGTAGATGTAGTCAGGCTCCGCCGCGAGGTTGGTAACCTCCGGAATCGAGGTCTGCATCTTGAAGGCCATCTCGTATTGGGAGATCCGATCTTCTATCGCCGGGTCGGAGTTGTTCTTCAACTCGGCCTGGTGAAGATCCTTCAGGCGGTCGAGCATTCGCCGGCGGTTCGCGTTGTCGATGCCTGCGGGATTGTTGAGGTAGAGGACCGGGTCTTTGCCGGAGCGGAAACGGACACCCTGGTAACGCGATGCAAGGAAGCCGCTTCCCCATAGCCGGGTCAGGAGAGGCTGCCCTCCCTTGTTCTTCGTCACCAGTACGACAAAGGATGGCAGCTCAGCGTTCTCGGTTCCGAGCCCGTAGCTCAGCCAGGAGCCCATGCTGGGCCGGCCGGGAAATTGGGAGCCCGTCTGGAGATGGGTTACCGCCGGTCCGTGATTGATGGCCTCGGTATAGAGACTCTTCACGACGCAGATCTCATCGGCGATGCGGGATGTGTGGGGAAGCAGGTCACTCATCCAGGTGCCGCCCTGTCCATGCCGGGCGAACTTGAAGGGACTGCCGACCAGCGGCAGGCTTGCCTGGTTGCCGCTCATCGCGGTCAGACGCTGTCCCTTGCGGATTTCATCCGGCAGTTCCTTGCCCTGCATCTTTTTGAGCATGGGCTTGTGATCGAAGAGGTCCATCTGGGATGGGCCGCCGCTCTGGAAGAGGTAGATGACGCGCTTGGCCCTGGGGGGAACGTGCGTGGTCGGAAGAACTCCGCCAAGGGAGCGTTGTTCATTCGCGCGCAACAGGTCGGTGAGGGCTATGGAGCCGAGTCCCATGCCGAAGCGGTCAAGGAAGCGCCTCCGGCTCATGCCCAGGGAGGAATCGTAGCCCGTACAGGTCTCAGGTTTCATGTTTTCATACTACCTTTTCATCACAGCTTCGTCGAAGTTCAAGAGAACATTCGCGACAGCCCCCGCGGCGGCCAGCCGGGCGGGAGCCAGCTCCTTGTCCGCGGCTGCATCGCCTGTTTTGAGGAACTTTTTAGCTTGTTCAGGATTCGCCTGGAAAAAATCGAGCTGTTCCCTGTAGAGCCGATTGAGGATCTTCTTTTCGCTATCGCCCGGCTTTCGGCCTGTCAGCATTCGGAACATCTCACCAAGCATGGCGGAGTTGTTTTCCGCGTGTTTTTTCAGGAGTCTCTGGCCGAGAATCCTTGCCGCCTCTACGAGCTGCGGGTCGTTCATCAGCACCAGGGCCTGCAGGGGCGAGGCGGTTCTCTCCCGCCTCACAGCGCAGACCTCGCGCTTGGAGGCATCCAGGGACATCATGACCGGTGCCGGGGCCGTGCGTTTCCAGAAGGTGTAGAGGCTGCGGCGGTAGAGCCCCTCTCCCTTGTCCCTCTTCAGAGGCTTGAAGGATACCGCGACCTCGTAGGGGCGCACTGGGGCGCCGCCGATCTTTCGTACAAGGAGCCCGCTGGAGGAGAGGGCGTTGTCGCGGATAACCTCCGCGGGGAGTCGGTAGCGGCGTCCCCTGGCCAGGAGGATGTTCTCAGGATCTTTCTCGGTCAGTGCCGGGGAGCTTCTCGAGTCCTGGCGGTAGGTCGCAGAGGTCACGATGGTTCGCAACAACTCTCGAATGTCCCAGCCGCTGTCGATGAAACGCAGCGAGAGCCAGTCAAGCAGACCCGGGTGACTGGGAGATTGCCCCTGGCTGCCGAAGTCCTCGGTGGTTCTCACCAGGCCGCGGCCAAAGCACATTTGCCAGAGACGATTGACCATCACCCGCGAGGTCAGCGGATGTTCGGGCGCCGTAAGCCAGCGGGCGAGTCCGAGACGGTTGACCGCGCCTTGCTGTTTCATGGCCGGGAGGATGGCTGGCGTTCCGGCTTCCACGGGAGCGCCTGGCTTATTGTAGGCTCCCCGGATCAGCAGATGGGTCTGGCGAACCTTGCCGGTCTCGCGCATGACCATAATCTCGGTGGTGCCGTTGATAATGTTGTTGTGAGCCTCTCGCAGGGAGCGGACCTGTTCCAGGCTCTTCTTCCAGGCGTCATCCGCTGTGTGGAGGTAGTACTCGCGGAGCTTTTCAACCAGCCTGGCGTCGAGAGAGGCTCTCGATTTTGCGAGGGCGTCCCGGAGGCTCTTACCATCATGTACCTGGGCGATCTCAAGTGCTGAGAGCTGCCGGTTGAAGACCTGGAATTCGTCGAGTTCTCCTCCGGAAAAACCCTTGTCCCGGAAGCGGGCGCCGATGGTGATGCTCTTGCGCCCTCCGCCGCTGATGTTTTTAAAGAGATTGTCGCGCACGACCTCGCAGTCAGCGGGCACGCCATCGAGGAAGAGCCGGGCGCCATCCGCCCGGCTGGATCCATCGTAGGTGATCGCGACATGGACCCACTTGTTTACCGCGAAGGGAGCCCGGGTGCGGATGCGCAGGGCGTTTCCTGGCCAGAAATGGATCAGGGAGAAGCTCAGCTTTCCTTTCTCGAGCAGCAGCTGGTAGCCGCGGCTGCCGGCGTCCGTCCACGCCTGCGAACGATGAAATACAATAGCCCGGTCCTTGACCTCCGGGGTTTTCATCCAGAGAGCGAGCGAGAAGGGGGCTGATCGTTTGAAGTTGCCCTGCTTGAGATGGTACTCGTCATCTCCACTGAGCCGGATGGCCTTGCCCGCGACCCCTGGTATGCTGGCGTTGGCGCCGCCTTTATGTCCCTCGAAGTCCTGGTGTTCGATTCGTCCGGGAATGGCCGGCTCAGCCGGTCTGGCGGCGAGCCATTTTTCGAAGTCGGGTTCTCTGGTAGCGGGGATCTTCGCAAGCTCTTCCTCCGCGCGGGTGATTTTTTCAGCGGCATCCGCGATCTTCTGCTTGTGGGCCTTTGGCGCGTACAGGAGGGTCGGGGTTGGCACAGAGCCCGTGAAATAGGCGTAGAGACCGAACTCGTCGATGTTGTTGAAGAAGGCGAAGAGCTTGTAATACTCGCGCTGGGTCAGGGGATCGTATTTGTGATCGTGGCAGCGCGCGCATTCGAAAGTCAATCCGAGGAACGCGGTGGCGAATGTGTGGGTCCGGTCAGCTACGTATTCAACCCGGAATTCTTCGGGCGTGCTGCCGCCCTCGACCTTCTGGGAATGGAGACGGTTGAAGGTCGTGGGGAGGATTTCTTCGTCTCCTGCCCCCGGGAGCAGGTCTCCCGCCAACTGGAGCTCGAGGAAGCGATCGTAGGAGATGCCCTCATTGAAGGCATTCACCACCCAGTCCCTCCACGGCCACACGAATCGGTCCCGGTCCACCTGGTAGCCGTAGGTGTCCGAGTAGCGGGCGACATCGAGCCAGTCCGAGGCCATCCTCTCGCCATAGGATGCTGATGAGAGGAGCCGGTCGACCAGCTTCTCATAGGCTTCCGGCTGATCATCCTCGATGAAGGTGTCAATCTCGGAGAGGGTGGGGGGGAGCCCGGTCAGGTCAAGGGTAAGTCTGCGGATCAGCTTTTCCCGGCTGGCCTCGGGCGCGGGCTTGAGTCCCTCCTCATGCAGTCTGCTGCGGATAAAGTGGTCGATGGCGTTGCGCGCTCCGGTTGACTCAGCCAGGCCTGGGATGGGGATCTTCTCGAGTGAGCGAAAAGACCAATGTCCACTCCAGGCGCCTCCCTGTTCGATCCAGGAGCGGATCAGCTCCACCTCATTTTTTTTCAGCTGGAGCTTCGACTTTGGCGGCGGCATTCGCTCCCGGGACTTCTGTGCGGTGATCCTCTTGTAGAGTTCGCTTTCGCCAGGCTTGCCTCCGACGACGGGTCGGCCTCCATCGTGGTCGGAGTAGAGTCCGTCCTTCAGATCGAGGCGCAGGTCCGCCTTGCGTTTTTTCTCATCCGGTCCGTGGCAGGGATAGCAGTTGTTGGAGAGAATCGGGCGAATGTCACGGTTGAAGTCGATTTGTTTCGCCGGCGACTCGGCCCGGGATTCCGCCGGCAGCAGGCACCAGGCGATCAGGAGAAGGGCCGGAATCCGCATTTCTGGGTCGATCATGTGGTGATCTCTATTGCAGGCAGGTAAATTTCCAGGACGCCTGGGGTCGAGCCAGGCTGACCGCACGATTCTCCACCAGCCGGCTCGGCAATTCCATATTTACCGGGTTCCGGCGACCGATTCATTCTACATCCGTGGAAGGGAAAATTTCTTTAAGCCTGTGGTGGCGATAGCTGAATATTTTCTCGACGTCGCGTTTCACCAGGAGCCGATTGATGATGGCCCCGCCCAGCACGGCGTATTCGATCCGGTCGCGGGCGAGGGTTCCTTTTTCGTGCTCGATGAAAGCGTGCTCGTGAACCCACCTTCGATAGGGTCCCTTCACCTGCTCGTCGACAAACCTGTGCGGGGGCTCCCAGGCTGTAATCTTCGAGCGCCACCGGATCGGAAGCATCCTGATACGCAGCTTGTAGTCGATGAAGGTTCCCTCCTTCATTTCAATCGGCAGCTCGGTGAGAATATTGAAATGAAGCCAGGGAGGAGTCAGCTCGTCCAGGTTTTCCGCCCGGGAAAAAAAGGGGAAGATTTCCTCAGGTGAACGAGGCAGCAGGATCTCCCGCTCAAGAACATGGATTTTCATTCGCTTTTGGAGCCTGCTTGAAGAGATGAGAGCCCGGCCCTTGTTTTATTTTCCCGCGGGCTGGCACGGGACTACAGGAGGCTTATTCTTTTTCCCGGTAGTTTTTTTTGTAAAGAGGGCGGCGGCGGGCAGAGCCTGTTTCTTGATGCCGGGACCCTCCCATGAGACCGTGAATTTTTCCTCGCCTGCTGCCTCGAAGAAATTGGCCGTAAACGGATAGAAGCCGGCTTTCAGCTTGATGGTCCCGGATGCTTCTGAGTAGGCGTGCAGCCCGTCGTTTTGAACAAGGATCCTGTCTCCGATCAGGATGCTGCTTCCATCGTCAGAGCCCGCGTAGAAGGTATAGATTCCATCTTTCGGGATCCTGACAAAGCCGCGAAAGCGCAATCCAAAGTAATCTTTACCGGCGAGACCCGGGGGTATGGAGAGGGAGCCGGCTTTCCCGTTGCCGGCCGCCTTCAGCTTGTCGAAATCGGGAAGCTGACTCCAATTGCCCTCGTAGACATCGAGGTCGAGGCCGCCAGGCTTTCCAGGCGGTTTCTCCAGTGCGATGGTCGAAAGCAATGGGGCCAGCTTCAGAAGGACGGCCTCACTTTTTTTCCCTCTCAATATGGAGATCGGAAGCTCCTCGCCGGCGGCTCTGTTCATGAGGGCCAGGTGAAACTCGAACCCGCTGGTTATCTTTCGCCCGCCGGCGCCAGTGATGAGGTCTCCGGGCTGCAGGTTCTCTCTCGCGGCAGGCGAATCCGGAGCGACCCGGGTGATCCTGGCTCCGGGCTCCAGCATGTCAATCTCGAGTCCGAGCAGGAAGCCATTGAGATTCTCGGCATTGATGAGCCGGGGGAATCTATTACGAATGTGGTCGATCGTTATGGCGAAATTCAGGTTCTGGCCATTGTCATGTTGCGAGGTGATCACCCCGATGATCTGTCCGAGCGCGTTGATGAGCGGACTGCCGGAACTCCCGCCGCTGATGGGCGCGGTGGTCTGTACCACAGCGGGGAGATACGATGTGCTGGTCGAGGTGGAACGTTGCAGGCCGCTGACGATGCCGGTCGAGACTGAGTGAGCCAGTCCGTTGGGGTTTCCGATGACGAGCGTAGGTTCTCCAAGGACCAGGTCGTGGCTTCGGCCAAGCGAAAGGAAGGGGAGAGATTTGCCGGTCTCTATCTTGAGGATGGCAATGTCCTCCGCCGGCAGGCGCGCCAGGATCTTGAAGATATACTGGCTTCCATCAGCGAAGAGGGCGAGACCCTGCGGGCGGTCCTTGTTGCCTGCCACGGCCATGATGACATGGTCATTGGTCAGAATGTAGCCATCTGGATGGATCACGGCGCCGCTGCCGGCCGCAAAGTTGACCAATCCTTTTGGGCCGCCGGGCTGAAAGTTACGCAGGGCGACGATCGACGGCATGACGCGCTTGATCAGGTGGACTGTCGGGTTGTCGCGTTCAGGGGGCAGGGGCGCCGTTTTTTCCTCCTTTTCGTCTGCAGGCATCGAGCCGGGGAAACAGGCCAGCAGAAAGACGGCCGCGGCGGCCAGGAGGAGCGTTCGTTCTCTCGAATCGGCAACGGTTCTGGTTGTGTATTTAGCGCGGATCACAGCAACGATTTTCGCCCCGACAAGCTTTCTTGTCGAGCAAGATGTTGAGGCGAGGAATCTTTCACTGGCAGGCAGGGCTGGCGGCGCAATCAAGATCATCATCGGTTTTGTCGCGCCGGCAGGATGGGGCCGCGGCGTCCGGAGCGTTACCACCCAGGAAGAGAAAATTGAAGATGAGGATGCCGTCACTCAGATCTAAGAGGCCGCTGTCATCTGAATCACCCGAGTCAAGGCAGGTTGGCGGGTTCTCCCCCAGGAAGAGGTATCCGAGGATGTTGATTCCATCGCTGATGTCGATGGAACCATCGCTGTTCGCATCGCCGCGCAGGAAGAGCGGGGATCTTTCCACCGCGGCCAGGTCGACGACCCTGGGGAGATGGTCGGAAGCGGAGACCGTGTCCGCGGCACGCAGGCCGCTGTCGGTCAGGGCATCGACAGGCATGGACCTGGTCTCCAGGGTGAAGGAGTGGATTGGACGGATAGCGCTGCGGGTGTAGAGAATATAGTCAAGTTTCTCGGGCCAGAAGGTCGAGTTGTCGGAGCGCCAGGTGTAGGCCATCCGGTCATGGGTATGTCGGGATGGGAGATCCGCCAGCGGGGAACCATCCCAATCCGGTTCGAAATCCGGACCGTAGGTTTGCTCATCCTGGATGTCGCCATCGGTGAGAGTTCTGAGCTGGCTTGAATAGCCGACGAGGTTGAAGTCGCCGGCGTGGATGATCGGGGTGCCTTCGGGAAGCTCAAACGCGCCATCTCCTGTTTTCAGGATCCTGATGGCCTCCATCAGCTCATCCGCCTGCCGCTGGCGGCCTTCGTCGTCGGTGCAGCAGGGCAGGTGAGAGTTGATGCTCAGGAGGGGAGTTCCAATGATGTCGCTGGTGTCGATCAGCGCAGCGATGGTCCTGCGCGCGCTGGTGAGGGGGCCCTGGTAGATGATTGGATATTTCGAGGCTGTGAAATTCCAGCGATAGTTGCCGGTGACGTGCCAATTGCTCCCGGGGAACCAGGACCTCAGCCGGTCGGTCAGCCCGGCTCCCGTGCTGCTCTGTTCCTGCAGGAGCCAGATGTCGGCATCGATCGCCTGGAAGATTCTTTGAAAATGAGGCGCTCGCTCAAGGTTGAGGATGCCCGGGTTCTTGACGTTGTAGGTGGCGAGGCGAATGGAGTCGCCCCCTGGCCGATTGATATCGATGGGCCTGGCTGGGGGAACCTCACGTGCATCGATGGTGTAGGGGAAGCCTCCCGGCTGGTCGGGAAGCAGATCTCCTTCGGCGCTCGAACTGGAGATGACGATGGAAATCCGCCGGTCATCAGAGTCCAGGGCGATCGCGTCCCGGGCTATGCAGAACTCGAAGATTTCCGATGTAACGGTGGGCGCGCTGAGGATGGAGATGTTGGCGTGCCTGAGTCCGCGGCTTCCGTTTTCGTTGTGCCGGGTTCCCGACCGGCAGCCGAAGCACCACTCAAGCTCAGCTCCGATTCCATGAAAGGAGCGGCCCGTCCCGGGATCGTCATCGGCATCGATGAAGAGACGCATTGTATTCCATGCCTGCAGGAGCTCCTCCGAGCCATGGAAGGAGAGGTAGATGAAGAGGTAGTTTTCATCGTTGGTGATTCTGATCTCGGAAAAATCTTCGCTTTCGGCCGTTCCATCTCCCGCGGGATCGAGCTGGGTGGCCGTGATCTCGTTCCAGTCGTCGAAGAGTCCGTCAAGGATGATAGGGTCGGAGGCCAGGGCCGGGGCCGGGATGAGTGCTGTCGTTAACAGCAGGGGCAGCCAGTAAAATGCTCGGCCGTACATTCCGGGAGATCTCCAGGGCGGTATTGAAACGGTCTGCCGCAGCGCGCAAGAGCTCGGCGTCTGGTCCTTCAGGTAGATGTTCCCGTCTGGAAGCTTCCGGGTCAAGGATGGTATGGCCGCGCGGATGCGCCGGTTCGCCTGGATGAAAAGAGGGCCGCGAGAGTTTCCTCCCGCGGCCCTCGCGCTGCGCGGACACTAAAGAATGACGGTCAATGTGGTTGTCGAAGCGGCATGAAGTTCAGGCATGGGGGAAAGACCGGGCTGTTGACCAGGTTCTCAAGGTCGATTTTTCGCCTCTCGAGATCCGCGAAGTCGCGGTTCAGGCCAGTGCAGGGGTCGGAAACCGTGATGCCCGTAAGAAAACCCGAGAGACCGGCCGGGGATTGCTGCGGGTCGATGTGGAGAAATGGAGTTGCCGTCTCTCCTGCATGACATCCGTTGCAGGTAGTCAGGGAGAAGTTATGCCGCGCATCGGGATTGTTGATGCTGCCGCACCCCGGTGAACCATCCCAGAACATGCCGAATGGGGTAGGCGCGTTTCCGCCAAGGAAGGGAGCTCCCGAAGGCAGCGAGAGGGGGACATCGTAGGTCCCCGATACGATTGCAGCCTCGTTCTGGTTGATGAAATCGGTGAGCGTTGAGGTGAGGTTGAAAGAGAGGTCGGGGGTCATGGCGACGGCCACCGACCGCAGGTGTCCTGAGTCGTAGTGTCCCGGAGCCTGGATCCTGAACTCGCGCAGCTCCCAGGGCGCGTCGAGAGCGATCTCGTTCGTTCGGATCTGATTCAGCGCGCTCTTGTTGGGGAGATTCTCCGGATTGGCGCCGGCTGTAACGAATTGCTCGGTGATGTTTTCGAGCGCGGCGTTGTAGGCCGGGGAACCCAGGGTGAGGTTGCTGAGGTCATACCATTCGGCCGCCCACTGCTGGAGGTCAAGGCAGTTGTCCTTTTGGATTCCGTATTCGAAGATGACTGCGAATGGCATCATGAGGCACCCGCCGCCGCTGCGATTCAGCACACCGAATACCAGTCGCGCTTCACCGGCGCTTCCGGCTCCATAGGCCAGGTTCTCGCGCAGATCGACACGGTTGACGATCGCGACGAGCTTGAAGGGCGCTTCATCCAGGTTGAGGGGCTGGCCTGGTCCGCCGCTGGCTTGCTCCCAGGGGTCGATGATGCCTTGAACGATATTGGTGCGCGCCGGTACCTGGTGGAAGTTGATGGAGAGGTCGAATTCCCATTGCTTCAGCCATCGCCGGGTGAATTCGGCTGCCGAAATCCCCGTCTCCAGCTGGTTGGCCATCTGTTCCATCACGTAGCGGAAGGTCCACTTGCCTCCTGGAGTGCCGATGCCGCTGCAGGGGTCATAGGTTCGGGTCGGATCTTCTACAACGCTGAGATCACGAATGAGCAGGGAGTTCTCAGTGTCCAGGGAAGGAGGAGGGGGCAGGAGGACGGGTGGAAGAGAACTTACACTGCCGCCGCGGCAGATATCGTCCGCTGGAGCGATCGGCCGGTTGGCGTCGGGTGAGGGCGACAGCCGGACACGGTCAGGATCTTCACGGTCCGCCTCTTGCAGGACGCTTTTGCTGCCGACAAGAGCTCTTCCATCGAAACGAAGGGTCTCGGCGCCTTCATTGGCGGCCTCGTTGACGATGTTTCGCCATTCATCGAGATCTTCGAGGTCGAGGTTGGCGAGGGCGGTGTAGGTGCCGTCGCCGGCCCTGTCGTCGAGTTCCTTGCCATCGTCGCGAAGGACGATGACAGAGCCTTCGGGATTGAGCGAGATGGTCGAACCCAGCCGCCGGTGGTTGCTATCGAATCGTACGTAAAGTATCGAGTTGTGGCGTCCTGTGGGGCGGTCGAGCTCTTCATAGCAGATGCTCAGGGGCCGTGGCGGATTGGCCTGCAGGCGTTCCGCGGTTAGTGGGAAGGGTACAGGTAACAGCTCCTGTTCCAGCCTCCGTTCCGCGGCGGCGGAGCGCTCGTTGATTGCCGTCCGGAGGTGCTTGCGCAGGGAATCTTTCTGCTTGCCCCGTATTTTCAGGGATTTCAGTGTTCCAGCCCCCTTGTCCTGTGCGGCGGCTTCCCCTGCGCTCATTACGCAGAGAAAGGCAGCCAGCACCATCTGGAGTGCTGGAATCATTCGGGTGGTTGAGTTACGCGCAGTTGTAGTTGGCATCGATCCTCCTTCCGCTTCTGTTGAAGACAACAGGCTAATTAGAAAAACAAAGATGAGGGTACCTGCCAAAACGGGCGCAGCCTGGCTAGCCGTGTCGTTCAACAGGAACGATGGCTGCCCGGCTGGACCTCACAGGCCACCCCGGCCGTACTGTTTGCGCTGCCGTTCGTTATTGCCCCGGGCAATTCTGCCCCGAACGCAGAGCGTGAAATCGATACCGAGACTTCACGATTCCTGCCGGTTAATCGGGTTTACATTTTCCGGTAGGGCTCCGTGGGGAGCTTCCGGAATCTGGGTGCCCGGCTATCCGGACTGCCGCGTTGGGCAGCGCAGGTGATCCAGTCTCGAAACGTGCACGATCCTTTTCAGATCATTGGGGATTATGGGAGCAGTCTGGCCGATTGCATTCGCTTCCCGGATTTTTTCTTCTCTGCTAAGGGGATGGTGCGGTGAAGTTCGGTTCTTATACGGGTAAGCGGAGGACGCTGTCTGGAAGAAGCGCCCCAGGACCCGCCGGTTTTTTACCCCGGGCTCTCCTTCGCCGTCGAAGGCCTGGAAGAAGATCTTTTTACAGCGAAACTTCCCAACCCTTCCTGAAGGAGGAGTGGGTGAAGGCCTTGGCCTCCGGGGTGTTCACCGCTTCGAGTTTTTCCGCGTTCCAGTCAAAGCTCTTTCCACATCGGTAGGCGGCGTTGCCCAGCAGCACGGTCTCGGTCATCGGGCCGGAGTAATCGAAATTACACGTGGCCGCCTCGCCTCCCTTGCAGGCGTTGATCCATTCCTTGTGGAAACCAGGAGATTTCGGAATGAAGCTGTCCGGGCTCTTGAAGTCCTTGAATTTCTCTTCCGGGTAGAGCTTCCGCTTGCCGAAGTCGCACAGCAGCATTCCCTTTGACCCGATGAAGAGGGTGTTGCCGGAGCGGGGAAGATTGTGTTTTTTGAGAATGTCCGGTCCCTTGCTGGAGTGGTACCAGTGCAGGGATACCGGGGGCCTGTCACCCCGTGCAGGGAAATCAAACCGGGTGTTCAAGGATTTCGGAGTGCGGTCTCCATCAACCTTCGGCCCGGAGGCCTCCACCCGGGTGGGGTGCTTCAGGCCCAGGGCCCAGTAGGGGATGTCCAGGATGTGGCAACCCCAGTTGCCGGTCTCGCCGGTTCCGAAATCCCACCAGAAGCGCCAGTTGTAGGGCGCGTAGGCGGGGCTGTAGGGACGTGACCTGGCGGGTCCGAGCCAGAGATCCCATTTGAGATGATCAGGAACCGGGGGGGTTCCCTTGGGCATTCCGGGCATTCCCCTGCTTCCTCCTACCCAGGAGTGGCATTCTCGAACCTCGCCGATAGCTTTCTTCTGGATGAGTTCAATAACTCTGTGAACATTCCCGATCGTATGACGCTGGACGCCGAGCTGGGTGGCGACCTTCTGCTTCCGGGCGAGGTCGGTCATGATCCGGACCTCCTCAACCGAATGCGCCATCGGTTTTTCACAGTAGAGGTGTTTGCCGAGTTGCAGGGCAGCGATAGCGGGGTGGAAATGGGCGTGATCAGGTGTGCTCACGGAGACCGCGTCAATGTCCTTGGGCATGGCATCGAACATCTTGCGGAAGTCGTAGAACTTTTTCGCCTTGGCGAACTTGGCGTAGGCGTTCCCGGCGCGGCTGTCATCGACATCGCAGAGGGCCACGATGTTCTGATTGCCCAGCGCGTTCAGGTTGGCTCGGCCGCGTCCGCCAATTCCGATGCAGGCGATATTGAGCTTTTCACTTGGAAGGGAGCCAAGGCTGGCCGAGGTGACACCAGACACCCAGGCTCCAAGCCCGGCCATCGTCGTGTTGCGAAGCATGTCGCGGCGGCTGATTCGTTGAGTCATATCGTGTCTCCCAAGTCGCTATTTCCAGGGGTTGAGTTCAATAAGATGAAGCAAACTACAGGGTAGCAGGCGTCAAACCCGATCTCCCCATCAAAAAAAGAGAGCGGTCGGAAGGTCTTTCCGCCGCTCTCTAAGAGGTGTACTGGTGGAGGATACGGGACTTGAACCCGTGACCTCAGCACTGCCAGTGCTGCGCTCTCCCAACTGAGCTAATCCCCCGAATTGTCTTATTTTACTCCCCGATGATACCCCAGGAGATATCACGAGAAGGCCCTAATATCTAGATCACTTGGATGGGTGTCAAGATTGTTTTCAGCGGCATCCCCCTGCTTTCAGGTCGTTGGTCGGCTGTCCGGGTTGCTTTTGCGTTGAAACTTACCTGTAGGAGACTTATCTTCGCCCGAATGGCGATTCAACCCTATGAGATAACAAGTATTGAGGAAAAATGGCAGAAGGCCTGGTCTGAGGCCATCGAGCAGGCTGATGCCCCGCAAATGTCGGGGGATTCGTCTGGAAGCCTGGTGCTGCAATGGCCATTCGCTCCCGGCGGCCCGACCTGGACAGATCTGCGCTGTATGGCGCTTGCCGATGTCTATTCGAGATTCCAGCGTCTCAAGGGGCAGGATGTTCGCATTGGCAGAGTACTGGACGGATTTCACGAAGGGGTCCTGGGAAAGGCCATCGAAGAGGGAAAGCTTCCGAATGAATTTCTCAGTGAAGATCTTGGACGCCTTGAATCCATCGAGAGAGCCCTGGCGATCCAGGCGGATCCGCATTCGAGTCCCGGAGCTGGATTTGCGAGCACATCGGACCCCGCCTATTACCGCTTCACGCAGTGGCTTTTCCTCGAGCTGTTGAATTCGAGACATCTCCGTTCCGTCCCTGAGGATGAGCAACCAGCAGTCGCAGGTGAAGCCGATACGGAGGAAAAGGAAGCCCCGGAGGAGGCGCCTGCCGAGGCGGAGTTGCCCCAATGGTTTCTGGATATTATTCCTTTCGCTGAGAAGCTCTTCGCTGATGTCGACAAATCGAAATGGCCGGCGAATTTGCGTAAGGAGCAGAAGGCTCTGATAGGGCGCCGGCGGGGGATTGAGATCGAGCTGGCCTTCTCGCAGCCCTTCAGGAATGAGTGTCGGCACCTGGGGGTGTTCACTTCCAGGCTGGAGGCGTTGTATGGACTCACCTTTGTGCTTGTCGCTCCCGGACATGAAATCGTTGATTTCATCACCGACCCGGATTACGTCGAAGATGTCCAGGCCTATCAGAAGCGTTACAAAAATGGAGATGAGTCCCTGGATTCCGGTGTCAGGACGGGCGGCTTCGCCTTGAATCCGATCAATCTGGAGAAGGTACCTGTCCTGATCTCGCCCCTGGCGCTCAACGCCTATTCCAATGGAGTTGTTCTCGGAATTCCCGCTCACGATAGAAAACAATTCAAATTCGCCAAGAGGGTGAAGCTGCGTATTCGCGAGGTGATTCATTCCAGCGCGGCCAGCTTTGATCACGAGGGATTGCTTGTCGAGGCCTATGAAGGCGATGGCAAGCTGACCAACTCCGGTCCCTGCAGCGGAATGAAGCCATTGCGAGCCCGTGAACGGATTATCAAGCAGCTTTCGACGCGGGGGGTCTGCAGCAAGATGACCCGCTATTCTCTGAGAGACCTGCTGGTTTCCGGGCCGGGAGCCTGGAGTCCTCCTGTACCGATGTACCATGGAGACGAGGCGAAGGGAGCTGCTTCCGAAGAACTCCCCTTGCATTGTCCGCCCCTGGATTTAGAGACGCTTCGTTCGGGGGAGCGAACCCTTGCCTCCTGCAAGACAAGCGATGGAGCTGATTATTCGGCCCAGAAAATTCAGCGCGGAGGCCAGGCTGTCCAGAGGGATTCGAGCAGCCTGCTTCCCTGGCTGGGCCGCGCGCTGAGCTATCTGCAGGTTGCTCTGCCGGAGCTGGGTGGAGTTGTCGAGGGCTTCAGGGAAGATTTTGACAAGCCCTGTGTCGATGTGGAGTTCAAGGAGGAGGCTCCAGTCGAAGCCGAAGAAGCTGTGACGGAGCCTTCAGCGGAGGTTCCTGTTGTTTCCCAGGAGGCTCCGGCTCCGGCGGAGGTCGACGGTTCTGAGGATCTTCCCGGTCCGGCTGAGGAGGATTCGGCTGAAGCCGCGAAAGAGGAGGAAGGTGACAGCGAGGTAGTGGAAGCTGATATTGCCGGGGAGGTTGAATCCGGGGAGGAAGAGCTGGCGGATGAACAGCAGGAATTGGCTGCGGATGCGGACCCATCCGAATCTTCCGAACTCCCTGCTGAGGCGAAGGCCGAGGAAGAAGTAGAGCCTGCTTCGCAGGAGGAGACGGATGGGCTTCCGGGTTCGTTGGATGAATCTGAGCCTGAATCTGAAACTGAGGATGAAGTAGAAGTTTCGCAAGGGGAAGAGGAGCCGGAAGAGCAAAAGCCGACCGGGGAGCGCTTGCGGCCGTTTTCAGATAAAGGTATCGAGAAAGCTATTCCGGTTGACGTGGTTTTTTCCGGAGTCCGCGTGTCTCCGAAAGAGCTCATCGGTATCCGGTGCATAACCAAGTTTCTCTACATGAATCGTCACATTCCTTCTTTTGAGCCGTTTAGAAGTTTTTGCCAGGTCGGGACTCTCTCTTTCGATTCGAAAGACGTCTCCGAGAACCAGGGCCCCGAGACCATGGCAGCCTCTTCCATGGAGCTGCTGGGAAGGTTTGGAGCCGATGCGCTCCGTATTCAGTTGCTTTGCCTCGGCCCGGCGGATAACAGCGCCAGCTTTGATGATGACAGCCTCTACAAGATCAGGCGTTTTCTGGAGAAGATCTGGAGAGCGGTCTGCGGGCGGATAGGGCAGGGACGATTCGTTTCGAGAAATGTTCTCGTCGCCAAGCATCGATTGATTTTCGATGTGTCGAAAAGACTGGAGGGGCTCAAGTTTCACACGGCCATCAGCGCGCTCCGGGAGTTCGTCAATTTCCTGGCATCTCCAAAGACGACCCTGGAGGAGGTTGACACGAGCACTCTGAAGACATTCCTCGTTGTGCTCAAGCCCTTTGCTCCCCACCTGGCTTTTGAACTCTGGGAGCGCATGGGCAATGAGGATGCGATTGACGACAGTCCCTGGCCTGAGTACAGCAAGGAGCTTGTTGAGCCTTCGGAGCGGGAACATGCGGTATTCGTGAACGGCCAGATGGTTGACCGGCTTACTGAATCGGTGGAGCTTGATCCAAAGAAGCTCGAATCGAGGGCGCTCGCTCTGGAATCCGTTCGGGAGTTCATCGGGAGAAGGAAGGTGGGGCGGGTCGAGGTTGTTCCGGGCCGATTGATCTGGATTTGTCTCGGCAAGAATAAGCCCGTTAAAGGTAACCGGGAGAATGCGGCGGAAGGCGCCGCCGCGGCATCCGAGGCTTTAGCCGGCGAGGAGCCCGAGCAGGGCAAGACGGAAGGTTCCGAAAAGCCGGAGATTCCCTGAGGCAGCGGCTTTCACGCGGTTCAACTTCCGGTATTCTTCGTCCCCGCTGACCCTGTTTGCTGTGGGAGAGAGGCTCATCGTATTCTTTGAAGAGGGGGGCTCTTCAGCTAAAGAATGACGGTGCGAGCAATGACTGCTGATACTTTGCGAGGACGATTGCGTGGCGGGCGAACCAGGCTGCTGGCCTTGCTGGTATTGCTGGCGCTCGTGGTCGTTCATTCACAGAGGGTGAGCCGCGGGATGGCCGAGAGAGCGACAGGGTCGGAGTTGTCCGGCCGGGAAGACTCGGGAGATGGACGCCGCAGGCAAGCCATCCTGGAAGGTCTCCTGCGGCGTATCGATGATTCTCAACGGAGAATCGAGCAGGCGC